>ERZ506766.16-NODE-16-length-159286-cov-16.3061_pt1 | contig 159286 bp, 124 predicted proteins | sample MGYA00513040_ERZ506766 | MGnify/ENA metagenome assembly ERZ506766
GATGGTAGTGTGGGGTCTCCCCATGCGAGAGTAGGGAACTGCCAGGCATCAAATTTAGCAGTAAGCCGGTCATAAAACTGGTGGTTGTAAAAGAATTCGGTGGAGCGGTAGTTCAGTCGGTTAGAATACCTGCCTGTCACGCAGGGGGTCGCGGGTTCGAGTCCCGTCCGTTCCGCCACTTATTAAGAAGCCTCGAGTTAACGCTCGAGGTTTTTTTTCGTTTGTATTTCTATTATTGCCAAAATCGCAAAAATCCTCTGCGTTTTACGCCATTTTTCCACAACAGTCTGAAGCCCATAATCACCTCAGTTAACGAAAATAGCATTAAAAGAGGCATATTATGGCTATCCCTGCATTTGGTTTAGGCACTTTCCGTCTGAAAGACGACGTTGTTATTTCATCTGTGAAAACGGCGCTTGAACTTGATTATCGCGCAATTGATACCGCACAAATCTATGATAACGAAGCCGCAGTAGGTCAGGCGATTGCAGAAAGTGGCGTGCCACGTCATGAACTCTACATCACCACTAAAATCTGGATTGAAAATCTCAGCAAAGACAAATTGATCCCGAGTCTGAAAGAGAGCCTGCAAAAATTGCGTACCGATTATGTTGATCTGACGCTAATCCACTGGCCGTCACCAAGCGATGAAGTCTCTGCTGAAGAGTTTATGCAGGCGCTGCTGGAAGCCAAAAAACAAGGGCTGACGCGTGAGATCGGTATTTCCAACTTCACGATCCCATTGATGGAAAAAGCGATTGCTGCTGTTGGCGCTGAAAACATCGCTACTAACCAGATTGAACTCTCTCCTTATCTGCAAAACCGTAAAGTGGTCGCTTGGGCTAAACAGCACGGTATCCATATTACTTCCTATATGACTCTGGCGTATGGCAATACACTGAAAGATAAGGTTATTGCTCGTATTGCAGCTAAACACAATGCGACTCCGGCTCAAGTGATTCTGGCGTGGGCTATGGGGGAAGGTTACTCAGTAATTCCTTCTTCTACTAAACGTGAAAACCTGGAGAGTAATCTTAAGGCACAAAATTTACAGCTTGATGCCGAAGATAAAAAAGCGATCGCCGCACTGGATTGCAACGACCGCCTGGTTAGCCCGGAAGGTCTGGCTCCTGAATGGGATTAAGCCTCTCTGACAGCTCCTCCGGGAGCTGTTTTTACATGCTCGCTAAGGAAATCGATAAAAGCCCGGATGCGCGTACTTACCGCACGGTCGCTGTAATAGACTGCACTGAATGGCATTTCCACTGGCAACACTTTATCTGCCATTAACTCCACCAATTCTCCGCGAGCGATTTCTTTGTCGATCATGTAGTCGGACAAACACGCAATCCCGTTGCCACTCAGGCAAAGCTGTTTCAGTGTTTCCCCACTATTGGATGACAAACCGTACTTCACCTCATGTAATTGTCCATCGCTACAGGCTATCGGCCAGGTATTGAGGGAAGCGGGTTCAGTGAATCTCAGGCAAATATGTTGCTTTAAATCGTCGATCGTTTCTGGCTTCCCGTAGCAGGAAATATAATCGGGGGAGGCGATAATTTTTCGATAACTGTTAAATAACGGCCTGGCACGTAAGCTGGAATCCGTTAACGTACCGGCGCGTATCGCGACATCCACTTTTCTTTCGATCAAATTAATAATCGTTTCGGAGGAGACTAGCGATAAAGTGACTTCCGGATAGCGTTCACGAAAAGGCTTAATCAACGGCATCAGAAAGTGCAGTACCACTGGAGTTGCGGCATCGATCCGTAACAGTCCACGCGGTGTATTACGCGTCTCCATAATTTCTGATTCTGCCGCTGCCATCTCCTGCAAAATTGACTGTACGCGACGAAAATAACGCTCGCCTTCTTCCGTCAGGCTAAGTTGCCGCGTGGTCCGATTAAGCAGGCTAACGCCAAGTTTCATCTCCAGCTTTTTCACCGCCCGGCTTACCGCTGAGTTTGCTTGCCCTAATTGTTCCGCTGCCCGGCTAAAGCTGCCGCTTTCGACGACTGAAACAAAAATGGCGAGTTCTTCCGACGTGGCTTTCATTTTTGCTCCTGTTGCAAAATAGAAGAGATATTTTGAATTTATTTGTCATTAAACCATCAGGATGCGAGATATGCCATCCGATTTAATGTTCTCAATAATGAGCAAAATCCTGACCGGTGTAAGCACTTGCTTACATAACAATATACAATTGCTCGTTGAAAGAGTGAGCTAAAATCCCTATAACAGTAGAACCCTCCCGAGTGCGGAAGGGTTGACGTGATAGAGGTTTCAAAGTCAAAAGTGCGAAAAAACACCTATGCCATGCGCTATGTTGCCGGACAACCAGCGGAAAGGATCTTACCGCCGGGGTCTTTTGCGAGCATCGGCCAGGCATTACCACCTGGAGAACCGTTAAGTACCGAAGAGCGTATTCGGATCCTGGTGTGGAACATATACAAACAGCAACGCGCTGAATGGTTGTCGGTATTAAAGAACTACGGCAAAGATGCACATCTGGTGTTATTGCAGGAAGCGCAGACAACGCCAGAGTTAGTACAGTTTGCGACTGCTAACTATCTTGCCGCCGATCAGGTACCCGCTTTCGTGCTGCCACAACATCCTTCTGGCGTAATGACCCTTTCGGCGGCACATCCAGTGTATTGCTGCCCGTTACGTGAACGAGAACCCATTTTGCGTCTGGCGAAATCGGCACTGGTGACGGTCTATCCCTTACCTGACACCCGCCTGTTGATGGTGGTTAATATACACGCCGTCAACTTCAGTCTGGGCGTGGATGTCTATAGTAAGCAGTTACTTCCTATTGGCGATCAGATAGCTCACCACAGTGGCCCGGTCATTATGGCGGGAGATTTCAATGCCTGGAGCCGTAGAAGGATGAACGCGTTATATCGCTTTGCGCGGGAAATGTCGCTACGCCAGGTGCGTTTTACCGATGATCAGCGCCGTCGGGCGTTTGGTCGCCCGCTCGATTTTGTTTTCTACCGTGGTCTGAACGTCAGCGAAGCTTCTGTACTGGTTACGCGCGCGTCCGATCACAATCCGCTACTCGTTGAATTCAGTCCCGGCAAGCCTGATAAATAAGGTATGTCAGGTCTGCCACAGGGCAGGCCAACGTTTGGCGCTGCCCTTTTATACTCAAACAACAAAAGGACAGCGCAATGACAACACAATCCCACCATGACCACGTAGAAAAGCAGTTTAGCTCTCAAGCTAGCGAATATCTGACTAGTACCGTACATGCATCCGGACGAGATTTACAGCGCCTGGCGGTGCGTCTGGCTGATTATCCTGATGCAAGTGTACTTGATATGGGCTGCGGAGCAGGGCATGCCAGCTTTGTCGCTGCGCAAAACGTGAGCACGGTGGTGGCGTATGACTTATCTGCCCATATGCTGGATGTCGTGGCACAAGCTGCCGAAGCCCGGCAACTGAAAAATATCACCACCCGCCAGGTTATGTCGAAAGCCTGCCATTTGCCGATAACGCATTTGATATTGTTATCAGCCGTTATTCTGCCCATCACTGGCATGATGTTGGTGCAGCACTGCGTGAAGTGAACCGGATATTGAAACCCGGTGGTCTGCTGATTGTGATGGACGTAATGTCTCCGGGTCACCCAGTGCGCGACATCTGGTTACAGACGGTAGAAGCATTACGCGATACATCTCACATACGGAACCACGCCAGTGGTGAGTGGTTGACGTTAATCAGTGAAGCCAATCTGATAGTTGATAATTTAATTACAGATAAGTTACCGCTGGAATTTTCTTCATGGGTAGCGAGAATGCGTACGCCAGAAGCGTTAGTAGACGCTATTCGCATTTACCAACAGAGCGCATCGACAGAGGTGAAAACGTATTTTGCCTTGCAGAATGATGGCTCTTTCACCAGTGATATCATCATGCTAGAAGCACATAAAGCGGCATAAATAAAAAAGGCACCGGGGGAATCGGTGCCTTTTTTATTATCTGGTTTGTCAGGAATCTGGCATGTTGTTGTTTTTCACAAACAACGTCAGCTTATCGCCTGGTTGCAGATTCGCAGTGTCGCTGTTCCAGCGCATTACATCTTTGATGTTCACGCCGTGGCGTTTAGCAATGCTTGAAAGCGAATCGCCTTTGCGCACACGATACGTAATGCTATCGCTGTTGTTTGCCAGTCGCTGTGCGCTACTGCCTGCACCAATCGTCAAACTTTGGCCTGGCTTCAGCTTAGATCCGCGCAGTTTGTTCCATTGCTGCAAATCTTTGGTGCTTACGCCGAGACGTGAAGCGATACTTGAAAGCGTGTCGCCAGAGCGTACGGTGTAAACACGGCTGTTAAGCGGCGTATTGTCGGCAACCAGCGTCGACTGTACAGCAATAATTTCGCCTGAAGCCAGAGATTCACGCAGTTGATCTGCATGCTTCTTTGGCACCATCACGTACTGCGGACCACTTGCGCCCAGCGTGGAGCCTTTCACGCCTGCGTTGAATGTCTTCAGCTTGCTGACGGAAATCCCCGCCATATCTGCAACCTTCGCCATTTCAACCGGGCTGCTCAGGTGCACACGTGCCAGAGCACGGCTTTCATCGGTCGTTGGCAGACGTACGCCATAACGCTTGCTGTTTTTGAGAATATCACTCAATGCCAGCATTTTAGGCACGTACTGCTTCGTTTCCTGCGGCAACGGTAACGACCAGAAGTCCGTGGATTTCCCACGCGCTTTGTTCGTTTTAATTGCCTTCATGACCCGACCTTCGCCGCTGTTATAAGCCGCTACGGTCAGAAGCCAGTCGCCGTCAAACATCTTGTTCAGACGCTGCATCATGTTCAGCGCGGCAGTTGTTGAAGCAACAACATCGCGACGCGCGTCATAATTGCGGGTCTGTTTCAAACCATAATTGCGCCCCGTGCTCGGAATGATCTGCCAGATGCCCGCGGCATTGGCGCCAGACGTTGCGTGAGGATCAAAAGCGCTCTCCACTATGGGTAGTAGTACCAGTTCCATAGGCATGTTACGTTTTTTAACTTGCCCGGCTATCCAGTACATATACGGCTCTGCCCGTAAAGTTACATCGTGGAGATAGCTCTTATTGCGTAAATATTTCTGTTTCTGTTCGCGAATCCGGTCGTTTTCCGGAATTCCCATCTTTAGCTCGTCGCCAATGAAAGCCCACAAGTCACCATCTGGCGCGATAGACGTCCCATCGTCCATCCATCGTGCCTGACTTGTAAACTTTGCTGCTTCCCCTTGACCAGCTGCAGAAAGGCTCTGTGCGTGCTGTTGAACGTTGCCGGTGCTCTGGCAACCCACGAGCAGGACAGAGGCGAGTAATATCGCTTTTGCCTTCATGTGTGTGTCAATAGTTGCTTAAAAGACGACCGATCATAACGGCGAACGGAGCCGATGACAAGAAAGTTTTATCAGAACCTATCTTTCTTTGACCTTAACCATGCAAAACGTTCTTCAGGTTGTTGCAATAATGTTTCTTCATTAATTACATTAATTAAATCAATATCTTCCGTTCTTAAAAAAACATTAATTTGCCGCTCATTTTTCAGAATTACGGGTAGTGTTATTTGATTTTTTGCCCGTAACTCCTTAACTTTACGATAATAATCATTTATGGACAAATCGTGCGGAAGAATACTCAAAGCAAACTTCATATTTGATAAGGTATATTCATGAGCACAACATACCAATGTATCGTCAGGTAACGCACTTAACTTTTTAAGTGATTGATACATTTGTGATGGTGTCCCTTCAAACAACCGACCACACCCACCAGAAAACAGCGTGTCGCCGCAAAATAGATAAGGTTTACTGAAGTAACAGATATGTCCTAAAGTGTGACCCGGTGTGGCAATTACACTAAATTCATGCCCCAAAACGAAGGCAGTTTCGCCATCTTTGACTACCTGTGTTGTTCCCTTATCTTGTGTCTCTTGTGGTCCATACACCACAATTTGCGGAAACTTTTCCACCAGTTCTTTTACGCCGCCAACGTGATCGTGGTGATGGTGGGTGAGAAATATGGCCTCCGGTTGCCAGTTATTGGCGGAAATGGCGTTTAATACTGGCTCTGCGTCCCCGGGATCGACAATCAGACAGCGACCTGCTTCATCATTCAAAACCCAGATGTAATTGTCATCAAAGGCGGGAATACTGTTAAGATTCATAGATTACCTCTCAGTGTGAAACGGAAGGTTGTGATGAAACCGGCAAGAGTCCCTCAAACTGTCGTGGCTCCTGATTGCTGGGGCGATTTGCCCTGGGGAGAGCTTTATCGCAAGGCGCTGGAGCGTCAGCTCAACCCGTGGTTCACTAAAATGTATGGTTTTCATCTGCTTAAGATTGGCAATTTAAGCGCAGAAATCAATTGCGAAGCGTGCGCGGTTTCTCATCAAGTGAATGTTTCTGCGCAAGGAATGCCCGTCCAGGTGCAGGCGGACCCACTTCATCTTCCTTTTGCCGATAAATCCGTTGATGTTTGTCTACTGGCACATACATTGCCGTGGTGCACTGATCCGCATCGTTTATTGCGTGAAGCCGATCGGGTACTGATTGATGATGGTTGGCTGGTGATTAGTGGCTTCAATCCCATCAGTTTAATGGGATTACGCAAACTTGTGCCGGTATTGCGCAAAACATCGCCCTATAACAGCCGGATGTTTACTCTGATGCGGCAGCTGGACTGGCTCTCTTTGTTGAATTTTGAAGTGCTACACGCCAGCCGTTTCCACGTTCTCCCGTGGAACAAACACGGAGGAAAACTATTGAATGCGCATATTCCTGCGCTTGGTTGCTTACAACTTATTGTTGCCCGGAAACGGACTATTCCTTTAACGCTAAATCCGATGAAACAGAGCAAGAATAAACCGCGAATTCGCCAGGCGGTTGGTGCCACCCGGCAATGTCGTAAACCACAGGCTTAAACTTCGACTTGATAGCCTGTATCTTCCAGTGTGGGATTCATTGCCGCAGCACGAGCCAGTTCATCACAGCGTTCGTTTTCCGGGTGTCCGGCATGGCCTTTAACCCATTCCCATTTGATTTGATGCTGCCCCAGAGCAGCATCAAGACGTTGCCAGAGATCGACATTTTTTACTGGTTTTTTGTCTGCTGTTTTCCAGCCACGTTTTTTCCAGTTATGGATCCACTGGGTGATACCCTGGCGGACATACTGGCTGTCGGTACTCAAAATGACTTCGCAATGTTCTTTTAACGCCTCCAGCGCGACAATAGCGGCCATCAACTCCATACGGTTGTTGGTGGTGCGGGTGTAGCCAGCGCTAAAGGTTTTCTCGTGTCCGCGATAGCGTAAAATAGCGCCGTAACCCCCAGGTCCAGGATTACCCAGACACGAACCATCGGTGAAAATTTCTACCTGTTTAAGCATCTCTGGTAGACTTCCTGTAATTGAATCGAACTGTAAAACGACAAGTCTGACATAAATGACCGCTATGAGCACTGCAATTACACGCCAGATCGTTCTCGATACCGAAACCACCGGTATGAACCAGATTGGTGCGCACTATGAAGGCCACAAGATCATTGAGATTGGTGCCGTTGAAGTGGTGAACCGTCGCCTGACGGGCAATAACTTCCATGTTTATCTCAAACCCGATCGGCTGGTGGATCCGGAAGCCTTTGGCGTACATGGTATTGCCGATGAATTTTTGCTCGATAAGCCCACGTTTGCCGAGGTAGCCGATGAGTTCATGGACTATATCCGCGGAGCGGAGCTGGTGATCCATAACGCAACGTTCGATATCGGCTTTATGGACTACGAGTTTTCGTTGCTTAAGCGCGATATTCCGAAGACCAATACCTTCTGTAAGGTCACCGATAGCCTTGCGGTGGCGAGGAAAATGTTTCCCGGTAAACGCAACAGCCTCGATGCGTTATGTGCCCGCTACGAAATAGATAACAGTAAACGAACGCTGCATGGGGCATTACTCGATGCCCAGATCCTTGCGGAAGTTTATCTGGCGATGACAGGTGGTCAAACGTCGATGGCTTTTGCGATGGAAGGAGAGACACAACAGCAACAAGGTGAAACAACAATTCAGCGCATTGTGCGTCAGGCAAGTAAGTTACGCGTTGTTTTTGCGACAGATGAAGAGCTTGCAGCACATGAAGCCCGTCTCGATCTGGTGCAGAAGAAGGGTGGAAGCTGCCTCTGGCGGGCATAAATACCTGTAAAAGGCGCTAAAAATAGCGACTTGGGCGATTTTTGCAGCAAACGATTCAAAAGATGAGAAAAACCGTTGACGAAGGGTGAGGCAATCCGTAATATTCGCCTCGTTCCCAACGGAACACAACGCGGAGCGGTAGTTCAGTCGGTTAGAATACCTGCCTGTCACGCAGGGGGTCGCGGGTTCGAGTCCCGTCCGTTCCGCCAAATTCACTCATGAAAATGAGTTCAGAGAACCGCAAGATTTTTAATTTTGCGGTTTTTTTCATCTAAATCCCGCTATTTCTTTGGTCTATGATTTTGTTATGCTGTAAATGTGTTAATCACATATGATAGACCATATCATTAATATTTAATCATGCTATCGAATCATTCAATTTAAATATATTTGCATGTTATGATTTTCATTTTTCTATTGATTTAATGAATTTATATTTGCTGTTATTTTTTGTTTGTTCTGATTCAAGTGGAGTATATAATTAAAAATCGTTAGCTAAACATTACCATGATTATGACAGGCGAGGGAGTGTCCGATTATGAATTTAAAAAAGGTTTGTTGTATATGTGTATTATTCTCGCTGCTTGCAGGATGTGTCTCTGAATCACCTATTGATGAAAAAAAGAAAAAAACTCAAACCACACAAATTTCTATTAATAAAAACGTTCCCCAGCAACTAACAGACAAAGATTTATATGGTAATGAAACCACACTGGCTGTATCCGAGGAGGATATTCAAGCTGCGCTTGAAGGAGATGAGTTTCGTGTGCCTCTTAATTCTCCTGTAATACTTGTTCAGTCTGGCAGTCGCGCACCGGAAACCATTATGCAGGAGGAGATGAGAAAATATTATACAGTTGCCACATTTTCTGGCATTCCTGACAGGAAAAAAACTGTAACCTGTAATAAAGACAAAAACAAAGATGAAAGCCTGGATATTGTAGATGCCGAAAATATGAACTGGATGCAGGCATTGCGTTTTGTTGCAGCAAAAGGCCATCAGAAAGCGATTATTGTTTTCCAGGATACGTTGCAGACAGGAAAATATGACTCTGGATTGAAATCAATAGTTTGGACAGATTATAAAAATCAAAAATTGACTGACACGATGTCACTGCGTTATTTGGTTCGATTCACGTTGGTGGATGTGGCTACAGGTGAGTGGGCTACCTGGTCGCCTGTGAATTATGAATCGAAAGTGATTTTTCCGCAGATAGGGAATAAAAATTCTGACAGCCTTGATGTGGCAGAACAGCAGATTTCACAACTTAAGCAGAAAACGTATGCAGCAGTGGTTAAAGACTTGGTGAATCGATATCAGTAGTGAGGTTTTATACCAGACGTTTTAGTGGTACTTAGCAAGAAAGAGCATTTCTCTTTTCTATTTTACACTATGGAACAAGTCTGCTAATTAATTTTACATATATCTTTTAGGAGTGGTAAAAACTTTCCTAAAGTTATTTATTGTCCTCTCAACATATAAGCTGTAATTCGAGTTTTCGGTTGAACTGTCAAAAATACATCATATACATCTATAAAACAGCAGGTACGGTTAATTAAGAATTTTTATTCGTGATTAACCGTACTTTGTCATTTTATCCTATAATGTTAAATTGCCTTTTTAAAATATAACAATAATGCAGATGAAAGACTCCCTGGTAACTTAGAAAATCCGTTCACTCCAAAGGCTGTATGCACTGGTTCCGGCGACGCTGTGCTCCCAATTGATGCTCTCATAGGTAAATGACACAGACTCTTCCGCCTGCCCAGGACTGTCGTTAATGGTATGGGGAACGGTAAGGCCGATGTTTGAGAGCCGGGCGTTAGCCAGTTTCAGCTTGTAGTACGGTTCATTAATTCCAAAGCGGTTGGTGCGGTAGAATACAAAATCACAGGTCAGACATTCATTCTCTGAAATGGCCTTGCCCAGCAGAGGGGAGGATTTGTCCACCGGTTTCGTGATGGTCAACTCCTGATGGTTGACATTCTGCGCACGGCTCAGACCATGGGACAGTGACGTCACCATGATCTGATCCTGATGTGCAATCTGGGCTTTGTTACCGATGGACGGCATTGACGAGCATCCGGATGAAATCAGCCCCTGAAGTTCTCCGTTCAGTGTCAGATAGACGGGATTTGCCATTGTTATTCTCCTTAATCTCAATGAGTTGGATGGACAGGTTCGGTTCTGTTATCCGTTGCCATATCCTGTCCGGTATTTTTCAGCAGCAGCCAGCGGCTTAACAGCCCGTCCAGCCGTTCGTTGATCTCTTTTTCCAACGCCTGTGTGTCCTGCTTCTGTGTACGGGTCTCCTGGTACTGCGTCAGCAGGTACTCCAGTGGTGTTTCTTGATTCAGTAACCGTTCGGCCTGCCAGGTCACCGTTTTGATATACGATAGGGTGAAACCCTGTTTCTCCGTCTCCTTCTTCATCATCAAATCTGCAAAATCCCGCAAATTCTGCCGCGCTTGTTGCCAGCCCTTCATCTGCGGACTGGCTTGCGCCCGGTTTCTCAGCGTGTTGCTCCACATCCTGCTGGCTTCCTGCTGTTGCAGGCTTTCCGGCCAGAGGGTGTCTGCGGTGCGCATCATCTGCATTCCGGTTTCCAGCGGCTGTAGTGGCGGGGCATTCAGAAGCTGTTGCAGGTACTGTTCATATTCTTTCAGTACCGGGGATGCCAACCAGACGGTGGCGGCTCCCTGTGTGGTATCCCTGACCTGTGTAAGCTGCTGCTGCATCGGATACGCCTGCCACCACCAGAGTGCAGATGCGATAACGGCAGTACAGGCGGCACCGGCAACAAAACCTTTTACCGTGTCGCCCTGTTTTGCTTTGTCGGCGTTATCTGCCACACCGCGCACCCCCACCCGCATTTCCGGCAGGTCGGGTAGGGGGGGCATGGTTTCCGCTGTGGCGGAAGCCGTGCCTTCAGGCGCATAGACCAGCGTTCTGACCATGGTCTGTGCCGCCGTATCAGTACGGTTTCTGGGCTGCGGCTCAAACCGCTTGCGTGTGTTCTGCACAAAATAAAGCAGATTTTCCACGCGCGGCTGGCGCTTCAGTTCCACTTGCTGGAGTTTGTCGCAGATAAGCTGCAAAGCCCGTTCCGTGCGGTAGAGCAACGAAAGATCATTTTCGGAAAAGGAAACCTGCTGGCGCAGGATATTCCCGGTGCGGGTGTTGAACCAGTCCAGCATCTCAGTCCGCGCCGGGCCACTCTGCGGCCAGAATTTATCCCATTCGTGGATGATCATCGCAGCCAGCAGTTCCGCGCCTTCACAGAACCCTGCCAGTCCCTGATTACGTGTACGTGCCAGCGTATAGTAGGTGGCGGTATGCAAATCCACCCCGTTGGCCTTAAAAATCGACAGCGCCAGCGATTCCACCAGTTTCCAGTTCAGCTCCGGCTGTGACGGGTGGTTAGCTTTGTTAATTTCTTCGCGGATGGCGCTGAACTCCGGCAGGGCGCGCGGATCGCTGCCGGTAACGATAGTTTGTGTCAGTGCGTTATTGCTCATCACTATCCCCTTAATACAACGTATCTGGTAAACGGAACTGGCTGAACAGACCGCCGGTGAACGGGTTATCTTCGGTATCCACATGCACCCGGTAAACCATCGCGCCGCCGTCCACGTTAAAGCGCACGTTAAAGGTGTCACTGGTCACATTGGTCAACTGGCCCGCGCCGAACAGGCGGAACTGCGCCCACGGTCCACTGAACGCGATACTGCGCGGTGCTCTGCCGCTGGTGCCAATCAGCGTCAGCTGGCTTTCATTGCCTTCACGCATGTTGTTCGGCCAGACCAGATGGGCGGTGTAGTTGCGTCCCTGGCTGTAGTCCACTAACTGGCCGTCCAGGTTAAGTACGCTGCGCCGCTTATTGCCGGAAAGCGATACGGTTTCCACGGCAAACTGTGCGCCCAGCCCGTTCTGCTGGCTGAAGAAGATGTTGCGGATTTTCTGCGCAGTATCCAGTTGCTGCCGGATATCTTCACGGATTAACATTCTGCCGTCGTCGCCAAAGGTCAGATCGTTTTCAAGGAACAGGCGCAGGTTGTTCTTGTAGAAATTGTCCAGAATGCCATCCGGTTTAAAGAAACGTTCAAACGAATCCAGTGAGGCATCCTGTGTGGCGCGCGGATTAAACGGATAGTTATCGGCAAGCTGCTCGTTGAAGGGTTTCACTACATTGTCGCGCCAGTCCACTTCCATGTAACGAACGGCTTCCACCATCACTACATGCCAGGCCTGATCCGCCAGCTTACCTACCCAGCGGTTAAGAGGCGCAGGCAGGGTTTTTGCCATCTGACGGGTGGCGAAGATTGGATCGCTGCTGTTTTGATCCAGCCGTAGCTGTACTGCTTTCAGCGCCGATTTCCCAGACACTGGCGAGTTCTGGATCGCCAGCAGGTAACGGTGCAGCTCGGTCAGTTGCTGATACACGGCCTGTAGAGTACTCGCCTTGTCCTTTTGCTCCTCCAGTGCGCTATTTTCCGGCGCGAACTCATGCCCCAGCCGGGATAACAGGCGGTAATCCATCTCATTTATCGCCGCTTCCTTCGCCTTATCGTCCAGTTTGCCGGAGAGCGTCAGCGCGTGTGTATTATCGCGCAGCGCCGTCAGAGCACGCAGGAATGGCTGATCACCGCTGATAATCTGCTCCAGCGCGTCGGTCAGCGCCGGCATGGTCTCATAGTCACGGACGTTGAGATTATCCATTCCGGCACGCCATGTAGCGGTATAGTCACTGAGGTACTGTTCAGTGATATGGCGCTGGATCTCTTCACGGTCGGCCTCGCTGTAGGCGACGCTTTGCGTCAGGTTCAGCACCCACGAATCCAGCGCGGTCAACTCAACGAGACCGTCGTGTTGTTTGATAAAATAGCTTTGCAGGCCATAGCGGGTGAGAAACTGCGGGATCACCAGTTTTTCATCATTACCGGCGACGAACACGTTGTCGAAGGTGGGACCAACCTGGTCGCGCAAATTCAAATCGGCGGGTAACACGCTTAATGCTTTGGTGCGAAGGGTCTGGTAGACACGCTGGTATATGGGGAGCTTGCTCAGTTCATGTTGCGCATTAATGACCGGTTTATTATAGGGGGTCCAGCGGCTTACAGCATCGCTGTCGCTGCTTTGGCGCTGCGCGTGCCAGTCGGTGTGCTCCAGCGCATAGTCCAGATGCACCATCAGTTGCGCCTGAATATCGCGCTGGCCGTGAAATTCATTGCTCCAGCGCCGCGCCATGTACTGTTTTACCGCCTCGTTGTTGCGCCCACTTTTGTCTTCCATCATGCGCACTACGCGCAGCACAGCGAGCTTTTCTTCGCTCTCTGGCGGGGCAATGTTTAGATCCCGAATCAGGCCGTTCATTAACGAGGGGAGATAACGCTGCTCAAGAAGCTGAATGTAGGTTTGCTCCACATACGGCCCTACGCGGGCGCCCTGGTACAATCCCATATCCGCCAGAAAACCGTGATCGCGATAATCACCATAGGCCAGGGTGGCATCGCGTACCGGGTTAAGCAATGGCAATTGCAGATTGCCGAATTCATCCGTTCCCTGCGGTGGTGGTACGTCCATAAAGGCTTTAGCTTGTGCCAGTACGTTAACGCCAGACTGCCAGTTCTGATTGTAATAATGGTGCCAGCTTCCGACCATCAATGCCGCCAGTGCCGCGCCACAGGTGGAAAAGGCGGTCAGCCTGCGCCGGGAGCTGTTCAGCCAGACGCTGTTTTCACCCGCCAGGTTCGGCTCAGCCAGCAGGACTTCCGGGAAGAGGCGGCGAGTAAAATACGGCGTCGTCTCCACCAGAGGCCAGGTTGCCAGCGAGCTGTTACCCAGTCCGTACTGGCGGGCGGCGGACTGCGTGAAAATATCATCCACCTGGCCACGCTGTAGCGAGGATGTGAGCCAGACGCCACGCAGCATTACATCCATGTTCTCACCGTCCAGCAATGCGGCGAGCAGTGCGGTGACGATTTCTCCTGTTCCCTGCATCTGACGGGAGAAGCTGAACACAGCGCTGCGGGGAGCAGCACCGGTTTGTGCGAGCACCAGATCCGACAGCGCCAGGTTCACCTGTTGTACCCACGTCTGCCAGAAAGCCCCCAGTTCGCTGCGCCAGCCGTCACTTTCATGGGCGCGGCGGGTAAATGTGACGCCGAGGATCGCATCGCGGTCTTTTTTATCCAGTGAATGGAACAGCGCGGCAAAGCCGTTCAGCAGATCCAGCCGTGTCAGCACCACGTAAACGGGCAGACGGCAGTGCAGGCTCTGACGGATCTCCTGAAGTTGCTGGCGCAAATTTTGTACCAGTGTCTCACGGCGGGATTTATCCGCCGTCAGCAGATCGGGAAGATCGAGCGTCAGGATAAGACCGTTGAGCGGCTGGCGAGCGCGCGTTTGCATCAGCCAGCCCAGCCAGTGTTCGCGCAGGCGGCGGCGGAGCAGATCATCCCCGCCGGGAGTGGTCAGTACGCCGTCAACATCGAAAATTACCGCCTGGTTGCCCACTCGCGGTGTGATCAGCGGGTGGTATTCCACACCCCGGATGCTTTCCGGCGTGTAAACAATGTCAGACGGAAAGCCCTCGCGCAGCAGCGTGCTTTTGCCGCTACCCGCAGGACCAATGACCATATACCACGGCAACTGCCACAGATAACGGCGGTTATCCAGATGGCGGCGCAGGCGCAGCAGCCAGTGATCCAGATATTGCTGCTGGCGGTGGAGTTCCACGGTCAACGGATCTTTTTCTTCCTCCCGCTGCTGTTTCTGCTGTTTTTCCAGCTTTTGCAGACGCTTCATCACCCGCCAGGTGAGCCAGACCAGAGCGATAAGTCCCCAGACGGCGGTCGCCAGCCAGCGGTTTGCCAGCGGAGCCAGCCAGTGCTGCTCATAGAGCGTCCATTTTGGACCCTGCCACCAGATCCACACCAGCAGAAAAATCCATGCCAGCGTCAGTAGCCAGGTGGCGGAAACTTTAAACCGCGGCATCGCTGGCCTGAGCGCAGATTTCAACGTGCTGAACAGTCGGGATGTGGGAAATTTGAACACAGTAACTCCTTGTTATCTTTTACTGTTCTGCCGTGAGTTTTTGTTCCAGTGCTTTCAGCAGGGAAGGCTCCCATTCGGATAGCATCATGTGTAATCCTGTTCTGAAGAGCATCCGGTACTGCTGTTGTGCAAGCTGAACCATACCGGCCTCTTCCAGTAACTGCGCGCCGAAAAACTGGCGGTGAAACTGGTGGCGGGGATCACCTTCGGGCAGGTTTTCCAGGTACCGCAGCGCGGCTTCCAGCCCGTTTTCATCGAAGCACGCCTTGGCCGCCTGTAATTCTTCATCGGTCTGTACAACCGGGACGGTCTGGTTGACTGAGCCGGATGATGCCAGCCACTGTTTCGTCTGTTCGGACACAAACGGAGTGCGGTCGTTAAACAACAGGTTGATCAGTGCGGGCAGGCGGGCCAGAAAATCGGTAACTTCATCACGGATAGCATCCGCCACCTGTTTATAACCGAGGCGCAGCGCGGTCTGTGCTGAGAGGTAATGACCGTCCAGCCAGTACGGGGCCAGCAGCAGGCTTTTTTCCACCTGCTGCCACAGCGCCATGTCGGCATTGTTGAGCCGCGCCAGGTAATCATCCATCATATCGACAGGGAAGGCTGCCAGTGGGGTCCGGCCATCGCTTTCTGCCTGCGGGGTACTGGTGATGGTTTGCCACAGCGCATGGCGGCGCAGTCGGTAACCCTGCGGTGACTCCGGCTGGCGCTCACAGAGAATGGCGGCCACCTTTAGCAGGGTGTCGCGCCATGCTTTATCGTCGTGGCTTTCAACGGTGACCTGCGGGATTGGAGTGGCTGCAACAGGAGGCTGAGCGGCAACCGTGTGCGGTGACATATCCGGTACATATCCGGTCGTGGCCTGCGGCGCAATGGCGGCGCTTCGTGCAGATGATGTCATTTCAGGCGCTACATCACGAAACGCGCGCTGAAACAGGGAAAATAAATCGTCTGTCGCCTTTGCCAGCTCAGACGCGTTGTGCGCCTGCCAGCACTGTGCCAGTTTTGCCAGCTCTCCCAGCAAAGCATCGCGCTGTATTGTCGCAGCATTCCCGGCAAAGTCCTGAACGGCAGACTCAAAGCGTTTTATCACCTGGGCGGCAAAGCGTTTTTTGTGGGCCATGTTCTGCGGTGCGGCGCATGTCCAGTAGTGCTCTGTATATTGTGCCAGCATCCTGGAGGCCAGCAGAATATCACCGGCATGTTGCAGGGTACGCAGCAAGTGGGCCAGCAGGCGAAAATCTTTGGTTTCTGAGGCCAGAAGCATCAGGCCCCGGCGCTGAAGTTCCGGGATATCAAGCTGGCTGTGCGCCAGTGAACCGAGCTTGACGATTTCGCTGTCGACAAACTCCCAGTCTGCATTGCCATCATCAAGCGCGGCGGACAGCTTATCTTCTGGCAGGTTTTCCAGCAGGTGTGCAAGCCATACATCGGGATTACGTAAGTCCATTGCCATATTCTTATTCTCCCGCCCAGTGGCAGGCGTCGCGTAGCGGCGCAATAACCCGTGCCAGCCCGTCAATGTTAAAGGTCAGCTTTCCGGCGGCGTTGTCTGTGCCGGTATCCACCGTCAGCGTTTTTGCGCCGAACAGTTGCTTAATTTCATCGATACCGGATAACCCCCGGCTGGACTCCAGCAGGGTGCCGTTCTCGCGCACAAACCAGTGGCTGCGCAATGCCCGGCTGTCGGCATTCAGGGTGACGGCGATATCATGGACATCCAGAGGGTGCATCAGCGCCACCTGCATCCGGGTGATATTGTCCACGCAACTGAACATCAGCACCGGGCGTGGCGGAACATGGCCGATAGCCGGGGTGGTTATCACCACCGTCGGGCGTTCACCCGGTACTTGCGTTACCAGCAGCTCCGTGGTGTTGCCCTGGCGGCGTTTTTCCTGTTCTGTCGCGCGGGCCCAGGCTTCACCCTGGTAACGAGCTTTCACCAGTGCGGCACCACCAAAGCCAGCCTGTTCCGGCGCAAGAATGCGGTCATAACAGTCAAGCCGCTCCAGCGCCGCCGTCTCCTGGCGGCAGGACTGCATGGCCTGTAACGTGGCTGTCGCATCCGGCGGTGTCGCTGTGGCGACAGCTACCGCCACACCGGCCACTGACGATGTTTCTGTGGGCGCGGCACTGGCGGGTAAGCCCGCCATCAGGCCCGCGATAAACCATCCTGTCTGCCAGAAAACGCACAACCTGCTCATAAAACCGTTTCATCCTCTGTTTGCGGTGTCACGGCATCATCAGGCAGCGCATCTTCCACATCTGCCGTGAACGCACCGTCTGCCGCCGACAGGCGAATCCGGGCAATCGCCGTGTTGGCCGCCATTTTCTGCAACAGCAGCAGCGAGAGCGGCGGCAGCATGTCGCCGTCGATAACCGATTCCAGCATCCTCGCGCCGTTTTCCGCGCGGGTGACGCGGCTCATGATTTCGTCCGTCACTTCCGGCCCAATAATCACGTCCGCGCCAAAGCGGCTGCGCAGCACGTTATCCAGGCGGTCCAGTTTCCCGGCAATAATGGTAGCGAGCGTCTCTTTCGACAGCGGTAGGTAAGGCACCACTTCCATGCGCGCCAGCAGAGCAGGTTTAAAGAAGTCCGCCAGCACCGGATAGAGGGCTTCCTGCATGGTTTCCGGGTCATCGGCGTGTTCGACAATCACCTGGTAGCCAAGGTTGGAGGTCAGGAAGAAAACGATATTTTTACAGTCAATCAGGCGGCCTTCACCGTCTGCCATCTCGCCCTTGTCAAACGCCTGGTAGAACAGGTTGAGTACATCCGGGTGCGCTTTTTCTACTTCATCGAGCAGCACCACCGAGTACGGTTTCTGGCGAATCGCTTCGGTCAGTACGCCGCCTTCACCGTAGCCGACATAACCCGGAGGAGAGCCAATCAGCCGCGAAACGGTGTGTTTCTCCTGGAACTCAGACATATTGATGGTGGTCAGGTATTGACGTCCGCCATAGAGCAGTTCCGCCAGTTGCAGGACGGTTTCGGTTTTACCCACGCCGCTGGGGCCAGCCAGCAGGAACGCACCAAGCGGGCGTCCCGGACGGCGCAGGTCGGCGCGTGCGGTCAGCAGGTGTTTATGCAGGCTGGCAATCGCCAGGTCCTGGCCCTTGATGGTGCCGCCGAGCCATACCGGCAGGTCGGTGATGACCGACATCTCATTCTGTGACAGGCGGTTAAGCGGCACGCCGGTCCATTCAGCAATCACCGCTGCAATCTGTTTTTTATCGACATGCGGGGAAACCAGCAACTGGTCGTTATGCAGGGCGTCCAGTTCGGCAGTGAGTTGTGCCAGCCGTTGTACCGGGGAAACTGTTTCAGCGGTCTCTTCCGGCTGTACGCTGCCTGCATCATCAGCCGATTCGGCATCGGTACTATCCTGTTCTGCCTCTGGCGGCGTATCCTCCACGGCATCTGCGTCCGGCAACGACGCAACGTCGTCTTCTGCCACGCCCAGTAACTGCTGGCGCAGCGCGATAATTTCCTGTACCAGCGTCTGCTGCTGCTGCCAGGCGACTTCCAGTTCGTCCAGCGCCGACAGCGTTTCATCATACTGCTCCAACACCTCAGTCATTCGTGAGGTGTCGGTACGCAGCCCGATGCGAAGCTCGCGCTCAAGCTGGCGAATTTCTGCCTCCTGCTGGTGGCTCAGGGTGGTCAGTGCCGAGATTTGTTTTGGCGGCGATGACAGGTTGATGGCCACACGGGCGCAGGCGGTGTCCAGCACATCAATGGCTTTGTCCGGCAACTGACGCCCGGAGAGATAACGCTCGCTCAGTGTCGCAGCGGCCTGCAAGGCGTCATCATCAATCAGCACGCCGTGAGATTGTTCATAGACCGCCGACAAACCGCGCAGAATAATGGTGGCTTCGGCAGCGTTGGGTTCGCTGACCTTCACTAACTGGAAGCGGCGCGACAAAGCTGCATCTTTCTCGAAATATTTTTTGTACTCGCTCCAGGTGGTGGCGGCGATGGTTTTCAGCTCGCCGCGCGCCAGCGCTGGTTTGAGCAGGTTGGATATATCCAGCCCGCCCTGCTGGTTGCCCGCGCCAATCAGGGTATGTGCTTCGTCGATAAACAGAATGACCGGCACCGGGGAGAAAATGACCTCCGCCATCAGCCCCTTGAAGCGTTTTTCAAACTCACCTTTCACCGACGCACCGGCCTGCAATGCGCCCAGGTCAAGGGTCATGATATCGGTGTTTTTCAGCTTGTCCGGCACCTGGCCTGCCACGATGCGCAGCGCCAGCCCTTCAATCAGCGCGCTTTTACCCACGCCTGCTTCGCCCACTACCACCGGATTGTTTTTACGGCGGCGGCAGAGAATGTCGATCATCAGGTCGATTTCATAGTTGCGGCACAGTACCGGGTCAAGCCTGCCGTTACGGGCGTCTGCGGTCATGTTTTTGGCGTAGCGGGCAAGCAGGGTGTCGCCGGTTTCCGTTGCGCGGGGCGTTTGCCCGCCAGCCAGATCCACGGATTCGGCGGATTCTTTTGTCCATGCTGCGAAATCCTGCTGTAACTGGTCGCGGTTTATGGCCGTCAGCAGACGGGTAGCAGCGGGTGGAATATAGCGCAGCGGTGAATGCAGCAGAGTAAGCAGCAGGACGCCGCTGCGCAGTTCGCTGTGCTGCATCTGGGCTGAGGCCAGCAGCCATGACTCCTTGAGCCATTCGATCAGCATCGGGGAGAAGCTGGGATAGCCTTCGGCGGAACGTCCACCGGGATAACTCTCCACGGTCAGCGCCTGGCGTAAATCCTCCGCACTGATGCCTGTGCGTTCGGCAATCACCCTTACGTCGTTGCGCGGGATTGCCAGCATCTGTAACAGCACATGGGCAACGGTGATCTCACTGGCCTGCTGGCTCATACACTCCGAGGCAGCCATTTCCAGCGCCTGTTTTGCAAAGGGGTTAAGCCGCTTTACGAGCGTGGCTAAATCAATCTGGATCATAAGATGTCCTTATCGGAGTAATTTATTGAGCTGATGCAGAATATCCTGTGTCTGGCTGTCCAGACGCAGCAGATAAAACAGATAAAATACGGTCAGCACAACAAGACCGCCGCACAGTACATGCTTGATGGTCAGTCGTCGGATTAACTGATAACGCCCACCCTGTATGTTGTTCTTCTGATGAAGTAGCGGAAATGGCGCGTCACCGCGCAGTTTGTGCAGGGCATGGTGCAGGCGCTGGTAGATCCGCTCAAATTCATCCTGTTGCTGAATGGCAACCTTGTAGCGCCCGCGAAAGCCGAGCGAAAAACAGAGGTATAAAAATTCCAGCAGATCCTGGTAACGTACCGGCTCCCGGATCAGGCGTTCGAGCAGGATAAACACTTTCTCGCCGCCCCAGGCTTCGTTATGAAAATGAACCAGCAGCGACTGTTTGATCCATTCGTTTTTGTTGGACCAGCCGTTGCCCAGCGCCGCTTCATCAATAAACGTGCAGAGAATGTAACGGAACGAAACAATGACGCCCGGTTCGTATCCCTGTTCCTGGAGTAGTTGCTCTACGGCCTGGACATCGGTTACTACCTGGGCAAACAGATGTTCCGGCATGGCCTGACTGTTCATAGTGGACAGACGCATCACCATGCCGAGCAACGGCGTGGCGGCGTCAATCATTGGATTCAGGCTGTTGCCGCGAAGGGCGAGACGGTACTGGCGTCCTGGTGTTCCGCTCTCCGGCTCCACGGGAAAAACCGACGCTTCACTCATATCGCTCATTCACTTATCCCCTTATAGCCCAGAGCTGGAGGTTCAGATCGGGGAAGCTGCCGGAGATATGCAGCGCCAGTGCGCCCGCTTTTATCACGTCCTGCCAGGCCGGGGTGCCTTTTTCCAGTTCGAAGTAAACATAACCTTCGTGGTATGGCAACTGACGTGGCGCAGCGGTAAGCGTGTGCAGCGGAATACCCGGCACCTGCACGCTGACCACGCTGCGGATTTTGTCGGTAGCGGCCACTTTCGACTGCTGGATGAACTGGCGTTGTACCTGGTCGTAGGGCATCCTGGCGCGCACTGCCAGTACCAGCTTGCAGGACTGCAACAATGTGGGATCGTTGATGGTGGCGATCCAGGTCCCCTCTGAAAAGAACAACGGCAGATTCTGCGCACGCGGCACCAGTACGGTATTGAGCGCGCGCCGCAGTTCCGGGATCACGGTTCTGGTGAAGGTCGCGGTAAGATCCCGGTGATTATACGGCTCCACGGTGCAGGGCAGGCGATTACCTTCGGTAAAGGTCATCAGTTCTCCCAGCAGCCCCACCAGATCCCGGTAGAAGGCTTCCGGATGCAGCGTGTGCAGTTGGGAACGATGCGTGAACTGCATTTGATAGCGGTTAAGCATCTGCAACATCATAAATTCGGCCACATCGGCGATCCCGCTCTGTTCAGGCGAACCAATGCGCCCGGCCAGGTCAGCGGCGCGGGTGGCAAGCAGTCCCTGCACCTCGCCGGAGAATGCCCCGAGCAACCCGCTGACACGGACGGCCTGAATGGTGGGAATAAAGGTGTTGTCCAGCACCAGCGCGCCGGTGGCATTTTTATTGAGGATACGGCACAGGGGGAGAGTCACCATCGCGCTGAGATCATCTGCGCCGCTGACTATCCTGGGGATCAACTGCCCCAGACCGACTGGCTGTTCGTCGCCTTCGTCAGTGTGAAAATCACGGACGCGGGTATGGGTGAGGCGGTAACGCTCCGTACCCTGACCGGCGCTGTGCAATCCCTGGATTTCATTGATCACGTCGCTTATCACCGGCAGCGCCAGATAAATATTGTGGCTCTCTTTCGATGAAAGGGTTCCCGGCTGGAAAGGTTCCGGCAGCAGATCCTGGTCGGGAATGCTGAATACGGTGCCGTCAGGCATACAGCCCGCCGCACGGTCAATCATGATTTTGCCCTGGGCAAGCAGTTCTGTATTGATGGAGAGTTCCGTAAAACCCCAGAAAAAATCACCCAGTGCATCCAGACGACGGGTCAGCAGGTACTCGCAGTGACGCTGCTGTTGCTGAAAATGCTGCGGCAGGGCAAACAGCCCTTCCTGCCAGATCACTTTGTTTTTCATTGTTGCCATCGTCAGTTTTCCTCTTTTTTCATCTCAATCGCACTGGCGCGGATATGCACCAGCAGGCGATAGTGGTGGCCGATACTTTCTACCGACTCAATTTGTTTCCATTCTGTGGCCTGGTCGTCTGAAAAATAGGCAATGACACCGATATAACCGGTTTTCTCATCCAACTTGATCGGCGGCAGTGTTTTTACGGTATCCGGCAACAGGTTGAAGTCCTGGTGATCGATATAGTTTTTCCCCAGCACGTCGGGCAGCGCGGTGGTGGCAATCTGATCGTAATCGGCGGCCTGGAATTTGGAGTCGTCGCTCAGATACACCAACTGGACATCCACCGGCGCGGCTTCGCCGTCCGCCGTCAGGTTGCTGTCCGGCTCGGTCAGCAGCGTGACGGTCAGTTCGGTTGACTGCTCCATCAGCTTTCCGACCTGAATATCCGGATTGCGGATCACCTGGCTGATTTTTTTCGCTGTTTCACAGCCAGTTAACACAACGCTCATCAGAACGCAGGCCAGAAACGCTTTGCCGTTCATGCTTCCGGCTCCCGCTGTTTTTCGCGCAGCACCCGGTCATAGACCTGGGCATAAACTTCATTGAACAGCATTTCAAATCCCTGCTGTCGGCTGGAGGCCAGTTCATCGTAATAGTTGCTGTACATCTGCCATGCCCAGGCGTTGTCCATTTTCTGGCGCAGCTCATGGCTGCGGCGGTATTGCGCAAAGCGGCGCATCAGGTTGCCCGGCGAGAAGGCGTCCAGCATGACACGCAACGCTTCCACAATCGCCGCCCGGTTGGCCTCTTCATGATGCCGGATGTTGCGCAGGCTTTCGGCGATGGCCGCAGGTGCTGCGAGATGTACCGGGCTTTTACCCTCGGCGAACATGACGTTCAGCGCGGTGGCATAGTCCATATCAAGGCGCAACGGGTTGTCTTCCAGTGGACGCAGGTGTTTATCCGACAGGCTGTTCTGTTGTTGTTGCAGACTCAGCAATCCCTTAATGGCGGCCTGCAACGCCCGTCCGGCCTCTTCGAGAAACTCATCCGCATCCTGAGAATTGTGCAGCGTCAGCGGACACTCCATACCGCGCAGCAGCGGGGTTACGGCCAGGTGGTACTGCGCCATGGCAGAAAATTCATCGCCGTCCTCATGACGGGCATTGCCGGGTGGCAGATCCATAAACGGCGTGTTGATCCCGTTTGCACCTGTCAGATCGGAGGCGGGGGCAACGGGCCGGGAAACGCGTGGGGCGATCGGATCATCTGCCACCATCAGGCTTTCCGTCTGGAGTGCCTGGAGCGGATCGCTGGAAAAACCGTGCGCCACCGTGGGGGCAAGCTGATGCTGGAACGGCATTCCCGGATACGCCGGTTGTCCCTCGGTGGTCAACAGGGTGTCCGCCAGACTGTCGCGGTTCATTACAATCGTTTCCGGGGTCGCCATCCGCTCGTCATAGGTAACAGCTGCACCGTCATGCAGAAACACTTTCAGCGCCAGTGCGCCGAGCTGGATCTCATCCCCCTGGCGCAGGCGGATGAGCGCATCGGAAGAGACCGGGGCCAGATTAATCATCAGTCCCGGCGTCAGGCACCGCAGGCAATAGGCTCCGTCGTGCCGGATAACGGTACAGGCACGCGCAGCAATGCTTCCCGCCCGGTCCTGTACCTGCCAGTGACATTCCGGCGTATGGCCAATATCACCGCCGTTTTCGCTGAACAGGCATTTTGCGGCGCGTCCGCTTTCCAGTTCGTTGCCATTCATCACCTGTAAAGTCAGTGAGGCCTGGCGGGATTGCTGTTTTTCCTCAGCCATAAGTGGTTCCATAGAATTATTCCCTGATTCGGATTGTGATGGCGGGCGGTACTTTCGGCTGACCAATAAAGCTGGTTCTGCCGAGGCGGGAGCTGGCCGGATCGCCAAGGCGCATCCCTTTAGCCTGCAGTGGTGCCAGGCACAGCCGTAAATCCCAGGCAAACTGGTCGCGCAGAATAAAGGAAAGGAACATGGTCAGCGGCAGGTGATTTTCGCCATCGGGTAAAAATGAGAGATAACGCTCCCGCGACAGGCCGCCAATCTGCAACAGGAATTTTCCGCTGCGATCCGGCACCCGTGCGCCGAGGGTAAAATTAACGCCGAGTATGGAGCGCCCCGGAATATGTCCAGCCGTTTTTCCTTTCGGATTACGTACACCCAGCCGGTTCTGGTGTGCCGGATCAATGGCGACTTTACGCAGTTGCCAGCGTTCAATGGTGACATCCGGCAAATCAAAACAGTGCGACACCAGATTACAGATAACCTCCGGCGCGCGGCCTGGTGTTGCCAGAATTCCGGCGTAGGCCAGCATTTTGCTGTGGTTAATGGCAAGCCTGTCACGCACGCTCTGATTACCCAGCCCGACCAGTGCGTACATGCGCTGTGAAAAGGTGTCAGTACCGCCGTTACGAAAGCAGATGTAGTAGCGGTATTTGCGCCAGGCATGATAGGCAAACTGTGTCCAGCGGTGGCTGAATAGATCGAGAAATTCTTTCAGGCCGTCTTCGTTCTGTGCAGACTCCTGCGCCATCTGATCCAGATAATAGCCCGGTAGCGGCGACTGGCTGCCGGAAAAACCCAGGAACCGGGTTTGCAGTACATACTGTCCGTTCTGGCTACGGGAAAGCGCACTCAGGTCCGTACCCGGAAAACCGATACTGGCGTCAGAGCTGAAACGCACGATCTCCCAGGCAGGCTCGGTACGCAGGGAAATGTCCTGGCCCGGCGTGCCATACCGACGGTACAGCGCCTCCATCAGCACATAGAAATTGCAGTTGCGCACATCCGCCGGTAACGGCGGTTTTGTCGCTATATCAGGGCGTGCTGGCCCATTTTCTCCTGCCATTCCCAAGCCTCCTGACTTTCCGTGTTAATGATTTTCAGACAGTGGTACGAATTGATGCTGGCGTAGAGGGCAAAGAAGTGCGAGAGCACGGTACCCAGAAGATAAATTTCACCTTCGCAGATAAACGGATCGGGACGTATCCACAGCGTGGTCGCCAGCCCGCGAACCGGTACGCCTTTAAACAACCTGTCAACAGGTTTGGTTTCGAGTTTTTCTATGGCATCCAGTTTCTGGCGTGACAGTCTGGCCCGCTGCGGATGGTGAGCGCCTGGCAGGTCGAAGGTCCGCAGGATCTGGATCAGTGTCTCCCTGTCCAGCAGGGAGAGGTAGTTCAGGTTCATCGCGGAAATCAGCGACCAGTGCATGTCGCCGTCCGTGACTGGCCAGAGCGGCTGTGTCGGGCGCGTGACATTACGAAATGAGGCCACTGCCGGATTTTTGTTGACGGCCACGCAGATATCACCGGTATGCAGCCGGGCAGGGATCATACGGTTGGTACAGATTAATGACGTGGTGATCACGTCATCGTTAAACCGTGAGCTGCCCGGAATGCTACCGTCTGCATGGACAAAGGCGATACTATGTTCAAGCCCGTAGTGAAACAGGGACGTTTTAGTCCGGTGATGCCAGTAGACGACTTCCCGCTGGCGGCTGTACTCCATCTGGTGCTGGAAACTTTCAAATTCGGGCCAGACACGCACCTGGCTGCCGGGGCTGGAATCAGTCCCTGACACTTTGATTTTACTGGTGACTGTACTGACCTGAAAAATGTCATAGGCGTCCGGATGCTTATGGCTGGCGCGCAGCGGGTATTCCGCCATCCGCCCATCCGGCCTGACGGGTTCCGCATAATGCGTAAACAGGTTAATGGCTGGCGTACAGTGCAGACGCAGCGAATCCTGGCGCAGCTTGATGTCGGCAGGTAACGGGCGGTTAAAGTGCAGGCGCAGCGTAAACGCACTCACCGGGAAATCGTCTGGTAGCGGCGCAACATCGCGCAGATGGAAAAAGAAGAAGGCTTCGGGATAGCAGAAATACTCCTGAAGCACGCGGTAGCCGCTGTGGACATTTTTCGGCCACGGCAGCAGAGCATCCCGGTTGTCAAAACCCGCCGCCTCCAGCCACAGATCCGGCAGCGGCAGGCGGTACTCACCGGCAATCAGTTCCGCATCCATCAGGCATTCGCAAAACCACAGATAAAGCTGGTGTCGGGTATAATCGTCTTCATTACCCAGCCAGAACGTGATTTTGTTCAGGTCAAGCATGGCGGGGGAGGCATTGTTATCTGCGGTAAAACTGATATCTATGATGCCTTCTTTCAGGCTGCTGGCGTTGCGGGTATCGAGAATGCGCAGTGGTTGCAGCCAGATATCGCGCGCCAGCGTGAAATGGCAGGCTACGGAAGAAACGATTTTATCATGATTGTCAGGCAGCACCTTCTGAGCAGTCAGGGAGGACTTTTCTGAGCGGCTTCTGATCAGTTCATTACGACAGACCTGAACAGGGACTTTTAACTGATCGGTTTTGGGTTCATAGGCAATAACCGTCATGGCCGGAACCGGGCGTAAATAGTTTGCCCACAGCATACGGATCAGCCCATGGGTAAATTCGGGAAATTCGTCTTCAAGTTTCTGGCGCAGGCTACCGGACATAAAGGCAAAGGCTTCCATCAGTCGCTCCACATCCGGATCACCCTCTTTCTCGGCCAGAAAATGGGCCAGATGCGGTTTTTCCTGCGCCAACAGTTTGCCAAGCTGGCGCAGATAATCCAACTCTTCGCGGTAGTAACGTTCTTCAAAAGCCACAGAGATCACTCCACACAATAGCGTTGATGGTTGTCCAGCAAAATGTCAAATTCAAACACTCCCCTGGTCTCGCTGACATCGATCGTAGCCACAATATGAAAACGCAGTTCCACAGGGGCGTATTCATCCGGTGCCGCAGCCGTAACAACAACATCGGTAATACGAGGTTCGTAATGTAAAATGCACTGGCTAATGGACTTACGGATTTCTCGTCTGAAATCGCTGGAGGCCAGCGATTCATCATTTAAATCAGTAATCCCCAGCTCCGGTGAGCCATAACAACTGCCGGAGCGGGTATTCAGGACCTGTCGCAGGTTACGTCTGATGGAACGTATCAGTGCTTCTTTTGGATTCTGATATGAAGGCGGATTTGCCGCCTCACGGATACGTTCAAAAAGACTGCCGGTTGGTCCTGAATCCCGTCTTAGCATCGGATTATTCCTTATCCAGTCGTCCGACCAGGCTCAGGTCGAAACTGGCACCCATGTATTTAAAATGCGGTCTGACAGAAATCGCGACCTGGTACCAGCCCGGCTCACCATCCACATCCAGTACCTCGATCTTAGCCTGACGCAAAGGCCGGTGGCTGCGGACTTCGGCAGGCGGATTTTCCTGGTCAGCAACATACTGGCGAATCCAGGTGTTCAGCTCACGCTCCAGGTCACTACGTTCTTTCCATGAGCCAAGCTGTTCGCGCTGAATTACCTTGATGTAATGCGCTAACCTGCTGATAACAAACAAGTATGGCAGCTGGGTGCCGAGTTTATAGTTGGTCTCCGCAGCCTTGCCTTCGGGGGTTTTGGGGAATGTTTTGGGTTTCTGCACCGAGTTGGCCGAGAAAAAGCACGCATTATCAGACCCTTTACGCATGGTCAGTGTGATAAAGCCCTCTTCTGCTAGCTCATACTCTCTCCGGTCAGTGATCAACACTTCAGTCGGAATTTTTGCCTGCATTTGCCCCATGGATTCATACAGATGCACCGGGAGGTCTTTGACTGCGCCGCCGCTGGAAGGGCCAATAATATTTGGGCACCAGCGATACTTAGCAAAACTTTCCGCCAGGTTGGCGGCCAGTAAAAACGAGGTATTCCCCCACAGATAAGACTCATGACTCTGGCTGACATCTTCATGGTAACGGAAGGTTTTGACAGGGTTTTCATCCGGTGAGTAAGGGTGGCGCAGCAGGAACCGGGGGGCGGTCAGGCCCAGGTAACGGGAATCTTCCGATTCACGCAGGGCGCGCCAGCGGGAGTAGGCCGGGCCTTCAAAGATGGCACCCGGTTCTTTGATCCCCGGTAACTCTGTCCATGAATCCAGACCGAAAAATTCGGATGATACTGACGACAGGAACGGGCTGTGCGCCATCGCGCTGACCTGGCTGATATATTTCAGCAGCTTCATATCCGGCGTGGTGTTCTTAAAGGCAAAGTTGCCGATTACCGCCGCCACTGGCTCACCGCCAAATTGTCCGTAACCGCTTGAATATACATGCTTGTAATACGCAGACTGCGTGATTTCAGGTGCAAATTCGAAATCATCCAGCAGTTCTTCCTGAGTGACATTCAGGAAATGGACTTTGATGTTTTCCCGTGTATCCGCGCGTTCAACCAGCAGCTTCAGCGAGCGCAGCAGGGATTCCAGTTCCTGAAACTCCGGGGCATGAATAATGGCATCCATCTGCCTGCTGGTTCGGGCATCAATATCAGCAATCATGGCGTCAACGGCCAGGATATTGATAGGTTCAGCGCTACTGTCGCCCTGTAACATGGCGGCAATAAAGGCGCTCACGCCCTGGCGGGTGATATCGTAGCTTTCTGATTTAGGCTGGACGCGGGTTTGCGCCATGATTTCATCAAGCAGAGATGGGGGCGCGGCGGTTTGAGACGCGCTGACGGGAGCAATTTCTTCCTTTACTGACATACTGAATATCCTTCTGTGAAAATTATTTCTGAACGGCGATACCCAGTTCCTGGATCAGCTGCTCGCGGGTGTCTTCGTTTTCCAGTAGCGCCTGAAGTTGTGCGCGGAAGGCCGGAATATTGCCTAGTGGAGACTTAAGTGCGACCAGGGCTTCACGCAATTCGAGCAGACGTTTTATTTCTGGTACCTGGCTGGCAATATGGTCAGGAGAAAGGTCATCCATAGATTTGACTTTCAGGTTGACGTACATTTGCTCATTGGGAGCGTCACTGAGTTCAGCCGGAACAACAAACTCCCGTTCAATGTCAGCTTCTGAAATGACTGCGTTGAGGTTATAGCGGTTGATAGCAATGGCAGTTCGCTCATCCAACGGCGTGTTATCTGGTTTCCCTTTCAGATTGCCGGTGATCAATAAATTCAGCGGCAATTCGATATCAGCAGCCACCCCATCAACTTTTGGTGTATACCGAACGCTGATTCTTTCTTTCGGCGCGACACTGCCGCCATTGTTGTTCATTTTGCTCATAAAAATGTTCCCGTTCAGGCCATGAGCACAGCATTTTCGTACTGCATACAAATACCGACAATACCGTTTCAGTGGCAGTTAGATAATGTAACCTTCCTTCTGTTGTGATCGGTATTCTACTCATGAAATAAAATATTAAAAGAACTATTTATATTTTTGAAAGAGATGTATCCTTCATTATTAATACATGAGAGTTAAATCAATTTGGTATTTATAGACTTGGTGAATATGATTTTACGGCTAATAAAATTACATAATGCATTGATTTATATGTGTTTATTAAATTGATTAATAAGTTTTATGTATGGTTTTATAAATTAATTAATTGCTAGAAATACATCATAAGAAATTCCTTTAAGGAATATCTTAATTGCGTGCCAGAACGATGGTGAAGTAAGTGTTGTAATAATTGATTTTTGAAGAAATTGTAGGTTTTTATGGGGGTAAGGATACGTTATGGATAATTCTACTGTTGATGTTGATATATTTTTAGCTTATGTGACCGTGTTCTGAAATTGACTAAAAATATATTTAAACACCATAAAAGAGTTTTTCGGTAGGTGCTAATTACGTGTGCCTGTAACTCGAATAAAGAAAAGGGTGTGGTTCCTGATGTGAGCCGCATCACACTCTAACCTGTCGGGGATTAACGACGGGTTGTTCGTAAAACAGCAGTTGATAATTTCACAAGGAGTTCATAAATGCCAACCCCATGTTACATTTCAATTACAGGTCAGACCCAGGGGAACATCACTGCCGGTGCTTTCACCGCAGATTCTGTCGGCAATATCTACGTGCAGGGACACGAAGATGAAATGCTGGTGCAGGAGTTTCTGCATAACGTTACTGTTCCAACCGATCCGCAGTCTGGTCAGCCTTCCGGGCAGCGTGCTCACAAACCGTTCATTTTCACCGTGGCGCTGAACAAAGCCGTTCCGCTGCTGTACAACGCGCTGGCCTCCGGTGAAATGCTGCCGAAAGTGGAGCTGCACTGGTGGCGTACCTCTGTTGAAGGCAAGCAGGAGCACTACTTCACCACACGTCTTACTGACGCGACGATTGTGGACATGAACCTGCATATGCCGCACTGCCAGGACCCTGCACAGCGTGAGTTTACGCAATTGCTCGCAGTATCACTGGCCTACCGTAAGGTTGAGTGGGAGCACATCAAATCCGGTACTTCTGGTGCCGATGACTGGCGTGCACCGCTGGAAGCATAAATCTGAGTCAACAACATCCTGCCTCCGTGCAGGATGTTGTTTTTGTACGTGTAAAAAATGAGTGTCAGTAAGGAGTTACGCTTTCATGAGGGAGATGGTGGATGCCGGAAACCCGGGCGGTAGCGTACCTGAAAATGTAAAGATGAGTGTAACGCTGCACTGGCACCCTTTGCTGCATGGTGGGAATCATTTGGTCCGTGAATGAATCAGGGAGGTCATTATGTCCTTAAAAGGTCTTCGCTTTACGCTGGAGGTTGACGGCCAGGAGCCGGACACCTTTGCAGTGGTGAATTTCAGGTTAATCCAGAACCAGTCTTATCCGTTTGTGATGAGTGTGGATGTCGCCAGCGATTCTTTTATGCAGACGGCGGAGATGCTGCTGGAGAAGAAGGCAACGCTGACCATCTGGCAGGGCGTCATCCCGCAGCGTTATGTCACAGGCGTGGTGGCAGGGTTTGGTATGCCGGAGAACAACGGCTGGCAGATGCGTTATCACCTGCGTATTGAGCCGCCGTTATGGCGGTGCGGGCTGCGGCAGAACTTCCGCATCTTCCAGCAGCAGGATATCCGGACGATATCGGCCACGTTACTGAACGAGAACGGCGTCACAGAGTGGACGCCGCTGTTTTATGAGGACCATCCGGCGCGGGAGTTCTGTGTCCAGTACGGGGAAAGCGACCTGGCGTTTCTGGCGCGGCTGTGGGCGGAGGAGGGTATTTTCTTCTTTGAGCGGTTTGCGGCGGACAGTCCGGAGCAGAAGCTGACGCTGTGCGACGATGTGGCGGGGCTGTCACAGGCGGGAGAGTTTCCGTTTAACCCGGACGCATCGACAGGAGCGGAGACGGAGTGTGTCAGTATGTTCCGTTATGAGGCGCATGTCCGCCCGTCATCGGTGCAGAGCCAGGATTACACGTTTAAGGTGCCGGACTGGCCGGGGATGTATGAGCAGCAGGGTGAGAGCCTGAACGGACAGCTTGAACAGTATGAAATATTTGATTATCCGGGAAGGTACAAGGATGAACAGCACGGCAAGGATTTCACGCTGTACCGGATGGAGAGCCTGCGCAGTGATGCGGAAAAGGCCACAGGGCAGAGTAATTCGCCGAAGCTGTGGCCGGGAACGCGGTTTACGCTGACGGGGCATCCGCAGAAGATGCTGAACCGTGAATGGCAGGTGGTACAGAGCATTCTGTCAGGAGACCAGCCGCAGGCGCTTCACGGCAGCCAGGGGAGAGGAACCACGCTGGGCAATCAGTTAGAGGTGATACCGGCGGACCGGACGTGGCGTCCACGGCAGCAAAGCAAACCGAAGGTGGACGGGCCACAGAGCGCCATTGTCACCGGTCCCGCAGGAGAGGAAATCTTCTGCGACGAACACGGGCGGGTACGGGTGAAGTTTCACTGGGACAGGTATAACTCGGCAACGGAGGCGAGTTCGTGCTGGGTGAGGGTGTCACAGGCGTGGGCGGGGCCGGGGTTTGGTAACCTGGCGATACCGCGCGTGGGCCAGGAGGTGATTGTTGACTTCCTGAACGGGGACCCGGACCAGCCGATAATCATGGGGCGGACGTACCATGAGGACAACCGTTCGCCGGGGAGCCTGCCGGGGACGAAGACGCAGATGACGATACGGTCGAAGACCTATAAAGGAAGCGGCTTTAATGAACTGCGGTTTGAAGACGCCACGGGCGGTGAACAGGTCTATATCCACGCGCAGAAGAACATGGATACGGAGGTGCTGAATAATCGGACGACGGATGTGAAGGCTGACCACACGGAGACCATTGGTAACGACCAGAAGATAACGGTGGGGTTGGGCCAGACGGTGAATGTGGGGAGCAAAAAGGAAGGTGGTCATGACCAGAAAGTGACGGTAGCGAACGATCAGCATCTCACGATAAAAAATGACCGGCACAAGGTTGTAAATAACAACCAGACAAGCAAGGTGACGGGAACTGATACCGAAGAAGTCGTCAAAAAACAGAGTATTAAAATAGGTGATAATTACGAACTGAAAGTTGAGCATGGTACAAATATCATATCTGGGGACAGTATTGAGCTAATTTGTGGGCAGGGAGAGAGCGGGACTTGTTCCATAAAACTGGAGAAAACAGGAAAGATAATAATACGGGGGACGGAGTTTCTATTTGAGGCTACCGGTCCTGTAGATATTAAAGGAAAAGATATTCATCTGAACGGATAGTGCAGGATATAAAACATGGTGATTGTATTTGCTTTATACGCCTGTGAATCACCATTTGTGATTGTTTAAATTAATCATAGCATGACTTATTCAGGAATCAATAAGCATGATAGAAATGAAAAATAACACGCCATTTCCTTTGTTGTCATTTGAAAAATATGGTCGTTATGGTCTTTTGTTTGATGTTATTGCTATTAAAATGTCATTGCGAATTAAAAATGGATTTTATGCTGATCTTGCTGAGTTTCAAAAAGAATTGTCCATGTCTGATGAATACTATGGGGAGTCTGAAACAAGTAGTCTAAAATCTGAAACAGACTTAGTTCTTTGTAAAAGAAATACAGATATTCACGTGACAGGTAGTGCTCATGCCCCTTCAGGGGATAAGTCTCAGTGGAAGGCTTGTGTGAGGGTTAATAGTTTTTCTAAAGAACTGAGTTTATCTGGTGTCCGCTACTTACAATATGAGCGAAATCGTTGGCAGATGAGCTTACCAGATAAAATTATTAATGTTCCTCTACGCTATGAGCTTGCTTACGGTGGTATTTGGCAACCAGATGGTATGGAGAAATTGGTTTTTTCAGCAAACCCTGTAGGTTGTGGATATTATCCTGATATTTCTCAACTTAATACAAGTTGTCAATATAAACTCCCACAAATAACCAGCTCTGCTTTGTCAGAAAACGCTACCATTTTTAATGGGGAATCTGACTTTTTTCAAGGTGTTGGCCCTGTATCTCGATGGTGGAAAAGTCGCCTCCAGTATGCAGGAACCTACAATGAAGTATGGCGTGAAAAGCGCTATCCCTATTTGCCGGATGATTTTGATGAGCGGTTCTACAATAGTGCTCATCCGGATATGATATACACGGGGTTTCTCTCTGGCGATGAAAACATCTCTCTTGAAGGTTTTTTTAAATTTGAACAGGTTGTTAAGACAAAATTGCCAGGTATACGACCTGTACTTATATTAAAAACCAAGCATAATACATCACATATGTTCTTACCTGTTGCGGATACAATGGTTATCGATTTAAGTCGACAGGAAATATACCTTACCTGGAGATTAACAATACCTGATTTTTTTGGAATGAAAGAAGGAGTGCTGAGTTGTATTATTCCTGAATGTATAGGGAAAAAATATTATGGGTAACTATCATATCGGGGATGGTGAATGTAGATTTAGAGTCGTGTGTTCTTCACCAGATGTATGTGAAGTAGGAGGTTACAAGGTTCCTTTTGACAGTTACCAGACTTTAGATAGTGAAAGACAGTACAGTTCAACGGTATGGGCGCGTGGATGCAGAGCTTTAAATGTTGGTTCAGTGATTGCTGGAACTCAAAGTAATGCCGGTAAAGGTGTCATATCCGGTACATCTCAAGGAACGGGTGACTGTGTTATTTTAACGGGAAGTCCGACTGTAACAATAGAAGGGAAACCTGTTGCTTATCATGGTTCAGTTGTTGGGATTAATAACCACAACTGCCTTGGTAAATTGTATACCAAAATAAAATCACCAATGATTTCTGTCATTGATAGAACTTTTAATTATGAAAGGACTGCTGAAGTAATACACGATTTACTGCTTCTGAAGGATCTCCTCTCTGTTGGTAATATTTTTGACGGAGATATTTCACCTGAGGTTAAAAATGATTTATTTCAAATAAAAGATCCTGACCAATCATGGGGGGAGTTTTTTTCAATAAAGAATATCAGAGAATCTCTCAGGAATGGTATTGAAGGAGATAAATCTCAGATCAGAGAATGGTTTGGAGAGAACACACTTACTCAAATGGGGAATGGAGCAATCACCACTTTACATGGTGTGGCGGATTTAGCCTTAGTTACATTCGATGCTCTGTTAGATACGGCAACGGCAACGGTTGCTTGCCCGATAGGCGAAGATGGGTTATGTGAACAGGCAATTATAAATTTAAATGAAAAAGAACAGGCTTTATTTAATATTAGTAATTCATTGATAAATGGGCAAGCATGGGATGCACTTAAAAAAATGATAATGGATACAAATAATGGTGATCAGATTGCTCTGGAGCATTTTGCCAGCTTTTTATGGGGCTTTATGATACCCGCAAAAATACCAGAAGAAAATATCTCTGGGAAAGTATTTGTAGAGCCAGTAGTTTTAGAAGGTGGTGCTGGTGGCAATTGGACAGTATTTGATGAGGTTTTAGATTCAAATGTAATAAAGCAATTGACTTTAACAGGCTGTGGAGCGGCCTGTGGGGAAATGTTGCTTAGGGATAGGTATATTTTTGTCACGCAAAATGTAATTGGAACAGAATTAACATCTATGACGTCGCTGGCAAACAAGCTTAATAAATTTGATGTCGGCTGGGAAGGGAATGCAGTGAGCGAATCTAGTTTATATGCCCTCAGTAATACTGGTTCATGGGGAGCAATGATGTGGGATTCTGGAAGTAAAGTAGGGCATTGGGTACTTGTTAAGGGTGTTGATGATGCTGGGAATGTGATAATATATGATCCATATCAAGGGAGTCGATATCTGATGACTGAACAGGAATTTAAGGAGGTATGGAATGGGCATAGTGTTTACAAACCATAATATTGATTTGTTATCGGTTGAATTTGATGAGATTACAAAAAATTGTAATTACACTTTTAGTGTAGATGGAGAGACGGCTATCTTTACTGCTAGAATATCAATAATAAGAAATATAAAGGGAATTAAATATAGCGAAGAACTTGATAAATTTATAATGTCAATAATGCCATTGCAGCCTAAAGTATCAAAAATTTTGGGAGGTGTTACTTGGGATTGTATTTGTGGTAAGGAAGTTGGATTTCCTGTGAGATTAATTGGTAAGTGAAGGGTGGTGAGGTATTTCTATATTTTTTTCGTGAAAGTCTTTAAAACTGAAATTATCTTGTTGGGAGCCCAAGGTGAGATCATAAAACGTATTATTTTATAAATATTGTTATGCAGGGAAAGGTCAAGTAATGCTGCTTTTTTGTACTAAATAATTCGCATTTTATGTTCAATAATTGAGGTGTTCCTTATTACCTAAAGCTGTTTTTCATTGCTTATACATGATCAAATACTCATTGCCTAATTAAGGGGGACAAAATGGAACTTAAAAAATTGATGGAACATATTTCTATTATTCCCGATTACAGGCAAGCCTGGAAAGTGGAACATAAATTGCCAGATATTCTATCTGTTAACTATTTGCGCCGTTATTTCTGGTGCATAATGCTGGGAAGATATAGAGGATTTGGGGAAACACATCTCGATTTTTTGAAGTGATATGGTGATTTTGAAAATGGTATTCCTGTTCACGATATCATTGCCAGAGTTGTATCCTGTATCAGTCCTGCAAAATTTCATGAGTGCTTTATTAACTGGATGCGTGACTGCCATTCCTCAGATGATAAAGATGTCATTGCAATTGATGGAAAAACGCTTCGGCACTCTTATGACAAGAGTCGCCGCAAGGGAGCGATTTATGTCATTAAAATCCGTCTTCATATTATTTGCGATGTCCCTGATGAACTTATTGATTTCACGTTTGAATGGAAAGAGCTGAAGAAATTATGCATGGCAGTCTCCTTTCGTTCAATAATAACAGAACAAAAGAAAGAGCCAGAAATGACGGACAGATATTATAGCATTTCTGCTGATTTAACCGCAGAGAAGTTCGCCACAGCGAACCGAAATCACTGGTACGTGGAGAATAAGCTGCACTGGCATCTGGACGTGGTAATGAATAAAGACGACTGCAAAATAAGAAGAGGAAATGCAGCAGAATTATTTTCAGGGATACGGAAGATCGCTATTAATATTTTAACGAAAGATAAGATACTCAAGGCAGGGGCAAGATGTAAGATGTGAAAAGCAGCTGCGGACAGAGACTACCTCGCGTCAGTCCTTGCGGGGGCGGGCTTTCGTAATCTTGCTCTGCAAGGAATGATAAAAAGTGCAACTTTATTCCACGCAGCTATTTAGACAGCGTACAGTAAACAAATGAAAGTTGTTATTTCAATGGTCAGGGCAAGAGCATGAAGTGTTTACTACACACTATGCTCTTGTCCTGGCGTCAGGTCTTGTTTGGAGGGATAAATGGTAGATATTGTCGAGGCCGATAAAACGGATATTTATTTCATTCAGGAGAGTGTTTATGGCAAAATCGGGTTGCCAGCTTTTGGTAATACAATAGGACCATCCGCACAGCAAGTTGTTAAAAAGGTATTCGCTGTCGTTAAAGAACGAGATAAGACACATGCAAAACAGAGATTATTGTTGGAATATAATGGTAACAAACTCTGGATGAATGCTATTGATGGCAGTGAAGCTATCCTACCAACAGAATTTTCTAAGCGATACGAACTTTCATTATTCAATACTACTAATTTTGGAGAAGATCCTTTTCCTGATGTTAATTTATATAATAATATGAAATCAAGTTTTTTGTAAGGTTTGGTGGAACATCCCATCCCGAGGCTTGGGCTATTTATAATGCAAGTACGAAAGAGGTTAAATATATAGAAACTGCAAGAGAAATTGATAAAATATTCAGTGATTTTAACTTGAGTGGTCCATTGCCAATTCACATTGGTCAATGATTTTTTAAATTGTGTGATTAAATAATTGAACATTAATGATGATTTATAGCATCATTATTATTCTATAACATGAATAAACGGATTGAATGTGTTATGTTAAAAATGAGTTTATACGTAATAATATTGTTATTTTCCCTTCAGTTTAGTGCAGCCATTACTGGCAAGGAAAGTGAGGTTGTTTCACCATTATTAATGGATGTTAATCCTTCACTAACAATGGAAAATATTTCTGAATTATCCACATCATCGGAACCATCGCAACAGGGGGTATTTCCTGTAATATGTACTCGACTTCATCCTGGCTCCGTAATGAAACGTCAGTTATTAACCGGCTGGGGGCCTGTTTTTATAATTGGTGATGATCCTTTTTCTCTGCGCTGGATGAGTGAACATCTGGAGATCCTTAAATCGCTAAATGCCCTTGGTTTGGTTGTTAATGTTGAATCAGTAGAACGAATGGAGGTATTACAGCAGCGGGCTGATGGGTTATTGTTATTGCCAGTTATCTGCGATAATTTTGTGCAAGCTCTGCAATTAAATGCTTATCCGGTATTAATCACAGAGATGGAAATATCACAATGATTAATAACATAATTACTGCTAATAATATGGTGATTTTGAAAATGGTAATCCTGTTCACGACACCATAATCAGAGTTATGTCCTGTATCCGTTCAGTAAAATTTCACGAATGCTTTATTAACCGGATGCGTGAATGTCATTCTTCAGACGACATAGACGTCATTGCGATTGATGGAAAAGCACTTCCACACTCCTGTGATAAAAGTCGTCGCAGGAGTGCGGGCTTTCGTAGTCTTCCCCGACTCTCCCCGGCCCTAAACACAACCCCCACTCACCACAACCTAAACTCATCCGCATCCTGCCATGCCGGAAACTTTTCTCTATATTCCCGCAATGCCATCATCGATAGCTCCGCATCAATGCGCGTTGCCTGATGCGCGTCGGCAGTAGCGATAATCTCGCCTTGTGGATTAATCACCCGGCTGTCACCGCGATAATGGCAGCCGTTGCCATCGCTGCCGACGCGATTACATCCCGCCACATACGCTTGATTCTCAATCGCGCGGGCTGTCAGCAATGCCTGCCAGTGCAGAGAGCGCGGTGCAGGCCAGTTGGCAACGTAGATGGCGAGGTCATAATCGTTGAGATTGCGCGACCACACCGGAAAACGTAAGTCGTAGCACACCAGCGGTAAAATACGCCAGCCGCGCCATTCCACAATCACTCGCTCATTGCCCGCTTTATAATGCAGATGCTCATCTGCCATGCGGAACAGATGACGCTTATCATAAAAATGTACCGTGCCGCCCGGTTCAACCAGCAAAAAGCGGTTAACCGAATCAGACTCCGTTTGTAATGCAACACTGCCTGCAATCAGCGCATTGCACTGCTGCGCTTTAGCGGTCATCCAGTTCACTACGTCATCTTGTGCTAGCGACGAAGCTGCCGCTTCCATGGCAAAGCCGCTGGTAAACATCTCCGGTAGAACGATCACATCGCGCCCGGTAATACCTTCAAGTTGACGATCAAAATGGCGCAGGTTGGCAGGACCATCCATCCACACCAGTGGTTGCTGCAAAAGCGTAATCTTCAAACCAGGCACGGTGTACAACTCCTTTATGCGAAGGGTTTTATAACTCTAACACCTTATCAGGCAGTTGCCTTAGCGCAGAATAAATTGATAACAAATGCTGATATTGGAAATATCTGATTTGCAAATTATCGTGTTATCGCCAGGCTTTAGGGAGTTAATCACATGGGCAGGATAAGCCCGGGAGGAATGATGTTTAAGGCAATAACGACAGTCGCCGCTCTGGTCATCGCCACCAGTGCAATGGCGCAGGATGATTTAACCATTAGCAGTCTTGCAAAGGGCGAAACCACCAAAGCGGCGTTTAATCAGATGGTGCAAGGGCATAAGCTGCCTGCCTGGGTGATGAAAGGCGGTACTTATACTCCCGCACAAACCGTGACATTGGGAGATGAGACGTATCAGGTGATGAGCGCGTGCAAACCGCATGACTGTGGCTCGCAACGTATCGCTGTGATGTGGTCCGAGAAATCTAATCAGATGACGGGGCTGTTCTCGACTATTGATGAGAAAACGTCGCAAGAGAAACTCACCTGGTTGAATGTGAACGATGCGCTTTCGATTGATGGTAAAACGGTGCTGTTCGCGGCGTTGACCGGCAGCCTGGAAAACCATCCGGATGGCTTTAATTTTAAATAATTAGCGGATAAAGAAACGGAGCCTTTCGGCTCCGTTATTCAATTACGCGGCTTCAACTTTCCGCACTTTCTCCGGCAACTTTACCGGCTTCGTCGCCAGCTCTTCCGGATCAAAGTCATCAACGTTAATACTGCGCAGACGGCTTTCTTCAGCTTTCACCAGAATAGCGGCTTCATCTTTATCAATCAGCCCCTTCGCCAGCGCGTTGTGCGCCAGTTCATCCAGACGGGTAAACGGCAGGTTTTTACCCAGCTCTTTACAGATCCGCTGATGAATCGGGTCGGCGGCAATCACATCCACTAGCGCCTCTTCCAGTAAACCAACCGGGTTATGCTCGCTCGGCGTCAGGTACTGACCGCGACCAATGCGGGAACGGGTGGCGTTCGGCACTTGTAAAATCTTCGCCACCTTATGATCCAGCTTGTCAGAAGGTGCCAGATAATGACGTCCGGTCGGGAAGATCACCACATTCAGCAGCCCGGCAACCACGCGGTTCGGGAAGTTTTGCAGTAAATCGTCCATCGCCTGTTCTGCCTGATACAGCGCATCCTGTACGCCCCAGTGCACCAGCGGCAGATCGGCTTCATTACGGCCTTCGTCGTCATAACGCTTCAGAACGGCAGAGGCGAGGTAAAGCTGGCTTAAAATATCCCCCAGACGTGCCGAGATACGCTCGCGACGTTTCAGGCTGCCGCCCAGCACAGCCATCGAGACATCAGAAAGCAGGGCGAGGTTGGCGCTCAGGCGGTTCAGGTGCTGATAGTAGCGTTTAGTGGCATCGCCGGTTGGCGTGCTGCTGGTTAAACCGCGCGTCAGGCCCAGCCAGAAGCTGCGAACTTTGTTGCTACCGACGTGACCGATATGTTTAAACAGGAGTTTATCGAACGCGTTGACGTCATTGTTCTTCGCCGCTTCCATCTCTTCCAGCACGTACGGATGGCAACGAATCGCCCCCTGACCGAAAATCATCATGCTACGGGTCAGAATATTTGCCCCTTCAACGGTGATGGCAATCGGTGCCCCCTGGTAAGCACGGGCCAGGAAGTTGCTTTGCCCGAGCATAATGCCTTTGCCACCAGTGATATCCATCGCATCAATAATCGACTGCTGCCCGCGGTGGGTACAGTGATACTTAACGATAGCCGACAGCACGGCGGGTTTTTCACCGAGCATAATGCCGTAGGTAATCAGCGATGCCGCAGCATCCATTACATAGGCATTACCGGCAATACGCGCCAGCGGCTCTTCAATCCCTTCCATCTTACCAATAGAAATTTTGAACTGACGGCGAATGTGCGCATACGCACCCGTTGCCAGTGCTGCCGATTTCACGCCGCCGGTTGAGTTGGAAGGCAGGGTGATGCCGCGGCCTACCGAGAGGCACTCCACCAGCATCCGCCAGCCTTGCCCGGCCATTTTCGGCCCGCCGATGATGTAATCGATCGGCACGAACACATCTTTACCGCGCGTCGGTCCGTTCTGGAACGGTACGTTCAGCGGGAAGTGGCGACGACCAATTTCCACGCCCGGCGTGGTGGTCGGGATCAGCGCACAGGTAATACCTAAATCTTCTGCACCGCCGAGTAATTTCTCCGGGTCGGAGAGTTTAAACGCCAGACCAAGCACGGTCGCAATCGGTGCCAGCGTAATGTAGCGTTTGTTCCAGGTCAGACGCATCCCCAGCACCTGCTGGCCCTGCCATTCGCCCATGCAGACAATCCCGGTATCCGGAATCGCGCCCGCATCGGAACCCGCTTCCGGGCTGGTCAGTGCAAAGCAAGGGATCTCCTGACCACGCGCCAGACGCGGCAGATAGTGATTTTTCTGCTCATCAGTGCCGTAATGTTGCAGCAGCTCGCCCGGGCCTAATGAGTTCGGCACGCCGACGGTAATCGCCAGGATCCCGCTCACGCCGGAGAGTTTTTGCAGCACGCGAGACTGGGCATAAGCCGAGAACTCCAGCCCGCCGTACTCTTTTTTGATGATCATCGCGAAGAAACGATGCTCTTTAAGGTACGCCCATAACTCCGGCGGCAGGTCCGCCAGCTCATGAGTAATCTGGAAATCATTCGCCATCCGGCAGGCTTCTTCTACCGGACCGTCGAGAAACGCTTGCTCTTCAGCGGTCAGGCGCGGCTGCGGATAGTTATGCAGCTTTTTCCAGTCCGGCTTGCCCTGGAACAAGTCGCCCTCCCACCAGGTGGTGCCCGCATCAATCGCTTCTTTCTCAGTGCGCGACATCGGCGGCATCACCTTACGGAAACCGCGAAATACCGGTGCGGAAATCATCGACTTACGCATAGGCGCAAAGTTAAATGGCACGAGGATAATGGCCAGAGGCACTAGTACCCACGCCGACCACAGACCAGCAACGCCGAGGACGGCTGTCCAGGCGAGCAAAATCAGACTGCTGATAAATAAGCTCACGCGGTGATAGAACAATGCGCCGAGCAGGACAACCGTAGCGAGAATACTCAAAATCATCATAACGAAAAGCCCCTTACTTGTAGGAGGTCTGACCACTTGTGATGATATGGTTGTAGTGGATGTAAAAACATTTAGCAATGTGTTTACAATATAATTACAACAAAGCTCACATTGTTGCTGTTTTTATCCGCACTTCAGGTCAAAAAGTCCTGGTCATAGCACCTGCCCGTACTTCTCGCTTTTGGCGGTATCCGGTACACTGCATTTTGTCTATTACATTTATGCTGAAGGATATCCTCATGTACCAGGATCTTATTCGTAATGAACTTAACGAAGCGGCGGAAACGCTGGCTAACTTTTTAAAAGATGACGCCAATATTCACGCCATTCAGCGCGCGGCGGTCCTGTTAGCAGACAGCTTTAAAGCCGGTGGCAAAGTGCTTTCCTGTGGCAACGGCGGCTCCCATTGCGACGCCATGCACTTTGCCGAAGAGTTGACCGGTCGCTACCGTGAAAACCGTCCGGGCTACCCGGCGATTGCCATTTCTGACGTTAGTCATATTTCCTGCGTCGGTAACGATTTTGGTTTCAATGATATTTTCTCCCGTTACGTTGAAGCGGTAGGTCGCGAAGGCGATGTACTGCTGGGGATCTCCACCTCCGGTAACTCTGCAAACGTGATCAAAGCGATCGCAGCGGCGCGTGAGAAGGGGATGAAAGTGATCACCCTGACGGGTAAAGACGGCGGCAAAATGGCTGGCACGGCGGATATTGAAATTCGCGTTCCGCACTTTGGTTATGCCGACCGCATTCAGGAGATCCACATTAAAGTGATCCATATCCTGATCCAGTTAATTGAAAAAGAGATGGTTAAGTAAGTCTGGCGTAGGCCGGATAAGGCGTTTACGCCGCATCCGGCATTTGTGCTCTGATGCCTGATGCGACGCTGACGCGTCTTATCATGCCTACAATCTGCACCCGAACCGTAGGCCGAATAATGCGTTCACGCCACATCCGACCTGAAAATTCTTAAATCAATCTTCGCCGGGGGCCATGCGCTCCCGCTGTTGTGGAGGTTACCCATGTGCGAATTGCTCGGGATGAGTGCCAACGTCCCTACCGATATCTGCTTTAGTTTCACCGGGCTTGTACAGCGTGGTGGTGGAACCGGGCCACATAAAGATGGCTGGGGCATTACCTTTTACGAAGGTAAAGGCTGTCGCACATTTAAAGATCCGCAACCCAGCTTTAATTCCCCCATCGCCAAACTTGTCCAGGACTACCCGATAAAATCCTGTTCGGTGGTGGCTCATATTCGCCAGGCTAATCGGGGCGAGGTGGCGCTGGAAAATACTCACCCGTTTACCCGCGAGTTATGGGGGCGTAACTGGACTTATGCCCATAATGGACAACTGACGGGCTACAAATCACTGGAAACCGGCAACTTCCGCCCGGTCGGTGAAACCGATAGCGAAAAAGCCTTTTGCTGGCTCCTGCATAAATTAACGCAGCGTTACCCGCGCACACCGGGCAACATGGCGGCAGTGTTTAAATATATCGCCTCACTGGTGGATGAACTGCGGCAGAAGGGCGTTTTCAACATGCTACTTTCGGATGGGCGCTATGTAATGGCGTATTGCTCGACTAATTTACACTGGATCACCCGCCGCGCGCCGTTTGGCGTGGCAACGTTGCTGGATCAGGATGTGGAAATCGACTTCAGCTCGCAGACCACACCGAATGATGTGGTCACGGTGATTGCGACACAGCCGCTGACGGGCAATGAAACCTGGCAAAAGATTATGCCAGGTGAATGGCGCTTATTTTGCCTCGGGGAGCGTGTAGTTTGATGCCAGTTGTGGCTGCACAACTTCGTGGCTTAACGGCTTGCTGACCACGTAACGGCCATTGACCACAGAAACGGTCGGTGGCTTACGGGTTTGCTCAAAGTAGTCGTAGCCTGGCTTCAGTTGCTCCCAGAAGTCCTTAAAGTTGGAATATTTATGGCGCTTCATATTGGCGTCGGTCATACGGAACGGGTAAATACTCACTTGCACGCTCGGCTGACCAAACACCAGCGCACCAGTAACGAACTGGAAGATCTCATCAATACCCTGATTGGTCATCGCGTAGCAGCCGATGGAAACACAATCGCCGTGAATCATCAGGTATTTCCCTTCATAACCATGCGCACGGTCATAGGCGTTTGGGAATCCAATATTAATCGCTTTGTAGTAACGGCTGTCTGGTTTTAACTGATTACGCTGGACGCTATAAAACCCTTCCGGGCTTTTGAAATCGCCCTGACGCTGTTTTGGCCCTAAGCCGCCGGAATATTTACAGATTTTATAGCTGTCGAGCAGTTGATATTGCTCGCCCATTTTGACGTAGAGATCGAGCGTACGTTCTTCCTTGAAGATCTGGATGTAGACAGGGGATCCCATCAACTGCTGCTTATACTCTTTGCTCACTGGCGTGGTCGAGCTACTGCTGCCCAGCAAACCGGCAAACGAAACGCACGGGATCAACAACATCGCAAGAATTAATGCGATTTTACGCATACTGCTTATTCCTTGATAAAACGGTTACACACGCCAGGACGGCAAAATGGATCCCAAATCGGAATAGTCTGGATTGGGAAGGCTCACATTATCACCAAAAGAGTTTTACGCAAGCCTGTCGGCGCAGGGTTTACAAATTTAGCACAGGGGCAGTTTTCAAGAGTCCGAAAAGCGCATGGATTGTAGATTTATTTCTTATTTCCTAAGATTATGAAACCGCAATAGTAATATGCAAATAAGCAATTAATAATCCTGTTTACTCCTCCGGTCTTTTAAAATTCTCACCTTCATTCAGCTGGTTTATGTCCTTCATGTCTTCGTTCTTGCACGGCAGATTTCTGCATCCAGGCGTGTTTTCGTTATGCGTTTTGCTCCCTTTACTCGCCAGCGCCACCACATCACATATCTCTTTTAGCTACGCCGCCCGCCAGCGGATGCAAAACCGTGCGCGTTTATTAAAACAGTACCAAACCCATCTGAAAAAGCAGGCCAGCTATATTGTGGAAGGCAATGCCAAAAGCAGAAGGGCGCTGCGCCAGCATAATCGGGAGCAGATAAAACAGCATCCAGAATGGTTTCCTGCGCCGCTCAAGGCGAGTGACAGACGCTGGCAGGCGTTGGTGGAGAATAATCATTTCTTAAGCAGCGACCATCTACATAACATCACCGAAGTGGCGATTCACCGCCTGGAGCAGCAGCTAGGTAAGCCTTATATCTGGGGGGGCACGCGGCCTGATAAAGGCTTCGACTGTAGCGGGTTGGTTTTTTATGCCTACAACAAGATCCTTGAGGCTAAGCTCCCGCGCACGGCCAATGAGATGTACCACTACCGTCGGGCAACGATTGTGGCAAATAACGACCTGCGCCGGGGAGATTTGCTGTTTTTCCATATCCACAGTCGTGAGATAGCCGACCATATGGGCGTATATCTTGGAGACGGTCAGTTTATCGAGTCACCGCGCACCGGGGAAACCATTCGGGTAAGTCGGTTAGCCGAACCTTTCTGGCAGGACCATTTTTTAGGCGCGCGACGGATTTTGACGGAAGAGACGATTTTGTAGGCCGGATAAGGCGTTCACGCCGCATCCGGCGGTTGTGCGCCGGTGTCTGATGCGACGCTACGCGTCTTATCATGCCTACAAATCTGTGCATTTTTTGCGAGCCGCTTTCCCGATTTAACACAACATCATTGCCGACTTTTCCTTTTCTTCTTACCGTTGAGAAAAAGGAGTCGTTATGTCTGAATATCGTCGTTATTACATCAAGGGGGGAACCTGGTTTTTCACGGTAAATTTACAGAATCGTCGAAACCAACTTTTGACCACCCAGTTTCAGACGCTCCGTAACGCTATTATTAAAGTTAAGCGAGACAGACCTTGTGAAATTAACGCTTAGGTAGTTTTGCCGGAGCATATGCATTGCATATGGACATTACCTGAAGGCGATGATGATTTTTCCTCGCGCTGGCGGGAAATTAAAAAGCAATTTACCCATGCTTGTGGATTGAAAAATATCTGGCAACCACGTTTTTGGGAACATGCTATCCGCAATACCAAAGACTATCGCCATCATGTTGATTATATTTATATAAATCCAGTAAAACATGGTTGGGTAAAACAAGTGAGTGATTGGCCATTCTCAACGTTTCACCGCGATGTTGTGAAAGGGTTATATCCCATCGATTGGGCGGGAGACGTAACGGATTTTAGTGCTGGGGAGCGTATCATTTTATAGCTGTGCGCCGATGCCTGATGCGACGCAGACGCGTCTTATCATGCCTACAAAACCGCGCTCACCCGTAGGCCGGATAAGGCGTTCACGCCGCATCCGGCGGTTGTGCACCGGTGCCAGATGCGCCGCTACGCGTCTTATCATGCCGACAAAACCGCACTCACCCGTAGGCCGGATAAGGCGTTCACGCCGCATCCGGCGGTTGTGCGCCGATGCCTGATGCGACGCAGATGCGTCTTATCATGCCGACAAAACCGCGCTCACCCGTAGGCCGGATAAGGCGTTCACGCCGCATCCGGCGGTTGTGCACCGATGCCAGATGCGACGCCACGCGTCTTATCATGCCGACAAAACCGTGCTCACCCGTAGGCCGGATAAGGCGTTCACGCCGCATCCGGCAATATGCACCGATGCCGGATGCCTACATCAACGCCCCCATTATCTTCAACTCCAGCTCATCCGGCACTTCGTTATACGACAGCACATGCAGCCCCGGTGCAAACAACCTTGCGTAGCGCGCCAGCAAAGGGCGCAGCTGCGGCGGCACCAGCAGCACCGGATCTTTCCCCGCCGCTTTCATCTGCTCCTTCACCTGCGGCATCGTGATCTGAAACTGGTTGAGCATATTCGGGTCCACCGGCACGCTATCAAGCATCACTTTGCCGGCCTGTTGCGCCTGATTCACCACGTTGGTCAGCAGATTTTCCAGCTCATTATTCAGCGTATACACCGTCAGCTCCTGCTTGCGAACGAACGGATGGGTAATGCTGCGCCGCAGCGCCAGACGCACATCGGCCGCCAGCAGAATATGATCTTTAGTCACCGCACTACTGGCGACCAACACGGTGGCGATGGTGACGATATCGCGCAGGGAAACGCCTTCAGTCAGTAGCGCCCGGTACACTTTCAGCAACTGGCTGTAATTGAGCGCCGCGCTCAAATCTTCCGCCAGTCGCGGTGCCATCGACGACAAACGGTTATGCAGCTGAGTAATATCGTCATAGTTAAACAAATCAGGAATATAGCTGCGCACAATCTTATTCACATGGGTGGCAATTACGCTGGCGCTGTCGATCACCTGATACCCCATATTCAGCGCCTTCGCTTTCTGCGCGGGCTGAATCCAGGTGACCGGCATCCCGTACGCCGGGTCGTTCCCCAGCACGCCGTCTATCTCGCCGTAGGTTTCGCTGGAGGGCAGGGCCATCAGTTTATCCGCCGGAATATCCGCTTCATCAGCCTTAATGCCGTTGATGAAAATAGCGTACTGGCTGGGCTTGAGGCGGAAGTTTTCCCGAATACGGATCTCCGGCAGCAGCACGCCGTTGCCGTCGGAAATCACCTGACGTACGCCGCGAATACGCTGGGTGAGCGGGTTGCCCTGCGCTTTATCCACCAGCGCCACCAGTTTGTAGCCGAGGCTTAAACTGATAGGTTCGATCAGCGGAATGGTTTCCCAACTGACCTGTTGCTCGCTGGTTTCTGTCATCGTACGGGTTAGCGTTTCGAGGCTTTTCTCTTCCGCCTCCGCCGCTTGCGGGCGCTTGCTCATCCGCCAGCCGGTAAAACCAAGCAGGGCGCTGAACATCAGGAACGGGAAATGCGGCATTCCCGGCACCACCGCCAGCACGAACATAATTCCAGTGGCGGTGTAGAGAACCGACGGGCTTGCCAGCAACTGATTACGCACGTCATGGGCGATATCACCGTTATCGCTGACGCGGGTGACGATAATCGCCGCCGCGGTGGAGAGCAGCAGGGAAGGGATTTGCGCCACCAGCCCATCGCCGATAGTCATCAGCACATATTGCTGGAAGGCGGCGTCGGCGCTCAGGTTGTATTTGAAGATGCCGATACAGACGCCGCCGATCAGGTTGATCGCCAGAATCATCATCCCGGCGATGGCGTCCCCGCGCACAAATTTTGATGCCCCGTCCATTGCGCCGTAGAAATCGGCCTCGCTGGCGACATCTTTACGCCGGGTCTGCGCCTGCGCCTGATTGATCAACCCGGCGTTAAGGTCGGCGTCAATCGCCATCTGTTTGCCGGGCATCGCGTCCAGGGTAAAGCGGGCAGAAACCTCGGAAATACGCTCGGCCCCCTTGGTGACGACGATAAAGTTGATTGTCAACAGCGTCAGTAAATCCGAGCGTGAAAGCATTATCGCCGCGCTGCACGGGCAGTCGATTTTTAACGGTGGTGGGTTGTCGCCGTTAAATAAAATCAGCCCGTCTCATCTGCCAAAACCTGCCACCGTGGCGGTGCCGGAAGAGACGGAGAAAAAAGCGCGCGACGTCAACGAGAAAACGGCGCTGTTGAAGAAGAAATCCGCCACCGAGCTTGGCGAGCTGGCGACCAGTATCAATACCATCGCCCGTGATGCGCATATGGAAGCGAATCTGGAGATGGAGATTGTTCCCCAGGGATTACGCGTGCTGATTAAAGACGACCAGAACCGCAATATGTTTGAACGCGGCAGCGCGAAGATTATGCCGTTCTTTAAAACGCTGCTGGTGGAGCTTGCGCCGGTGTTCGACTCGCTCGATAACAAAATTATTATTACCGGGCATACTGATGCGATGGCCTATAAAAACAATATCTACAACAACTGGAACCTTTCGGGCGATCGCGCGCTTTCGGCTCGTCGGGTGCTGGAAGAGGCTGGAATGCCGGAAGATAAAGTGATGCAGGTAAGCGCAATGGCGGACCAGATGCTGCTGGATGCCAAAAATCCGCAAAGCGCGGGCAACCGGCGCATTGAGATTATGGTGCTGACCAAAAGTGCGTCCGATACGCTGTATCAATACTTTGGTCAGCATGGGGATAAAGTGGTGCAGCCGCTGGTGCAAAAGCTGGATAAGCAGCAGGTGCTTTCGCAGCGAGCGCGTTAAATGCTGAATCTTTACGCATTTCTCAAACCCTGAAATCACTGTATACTTTACCAGTGTTGAGAGGTGAGCAATGCGTAAAATCATTCATGTGGATATGGACTGCTTTTTCGCAGCGGTGGAGATGCGCGATAATCCCGCCCTGCGCGATATCCCTATTGCTATTGGCGGCAGCCGCGAACGACGGGGGGTGATCAGCACCGCCAATTATCCCGCGCGTAAATTTGGCGTACGTAGCGCTATGCCGACAGGGATGGCGCTCAAATTATGCCCGCATCTCACCTTGCTTCCAGGGCGCTTTGACGCCTACAAAGAAGCCTCAAATCATATCCGCGAAATTTTCTCGCGCTATACCTCGCGCATTGAACCGTTATCACTGGATGAAGCCTATCTCGATGTCACCGATAGCGTCCATTGCCACGGTTCTGCGACCCTCATCGCCCAGGAAATCCGCCAGACGATCTTCAACGAGCTGCAACTGACGGCGTCTGCGGGCGTTGCGCCGGTCAAGTTTCTCGCCAAAATCGCCTCCGACATGAATAAACCCAACGGTCAGTTTGTGATTACTCCGGCTGAGGTTCCGGCATTTCTGCAAACCTTACCGCTGGCAAAAATTCCCGGCGTCGGCAAAGTCTCAGCGGCTAAACTGGAAGCGATGGGGCTACGAACCTGCGGTGATGTGCAAAAGTGTGATCTGGTGACTCTGCTCAAACGTTTTGGCAAATTTGGCCGCATTTTGTGGGAGTGTAGTCAGGGCATTGACGAGCGCGACGTTAACAGCGAAAGGTTGCGAAAATCCGTCGGTGTAGAACGTACGATGGCGGAAGATATTCATCACTGGTCTGAATGTGAAGCGATCATCGAGCGGCTTTACCCTGAACTGGAGCGTCGTTTGGCAAAGGTAAAACCTGATTTGCTGATTGCCCGCCAGGGGGTGAAATTAAAGTTCGACGATTTTCAGCAAACCACCCAGGAACACGTCTGGCCGCGGCTGAATAAATCTGATCTAATCGCCACCGCGCGTAAAACCTGGGATGAACGCCGCGGCGGGCGCGGTGTGCGACTAGTGGGGCTGCATGTGACGTTGCTTGACCCGCAAATGGAAAGACAACTGGTGCTGGGATTATGAATAACATACAAATAAGAAACTATCAGCCTGGTGATTTTCAGCAACTATGCGCTATTTTCCTTCGAGCTGTTACGATGACGGCGAGTCAGCACTATTCTCCACAGCAAATTGCCGCCTGGGCGCAGATTGACGAATCTCGCTGGAAGGAGAAACTCGCGAAATCACAAGTGCGGGTTGCAGTCATTAATGCACAACCGGTTGGTTTTATTACCTGCATTGGACATTATATCGATATGTTATTTGTTGAACCGGAATACACCCGACGCGGGGTTGCCAGCGCTTTGTTAAAACCATTGATTAAGTCTGAATCCGAACTTACGGAGGACGCCAGCATAACCGCAAAGCCCTTTTTTGAACGTTATGGTTTTCAGACAGTTAAGCAGCAGCGCGTTGAATGCCGGGGAACGTGGTTTACTAATTTTTATATGCGATATAAACCGCAACATTAAGTCCAGCTTGCAATGAAAATAACGCCCGTCTAGTATGTGCGCGTTTTCTTATTCCACAAACTGCAAGGAGGTAAATCATGACAAATCCTTTATCAATGACTCTTTGCAGACCTTTCCAGGATTAATTCTTTTTTTCTTGCCCTGGATTTGTCTGCCATTTCCTGATTTTTATTCATAAATGGAATGGTACATGGGCAAATATATTCGTCCCTTATCCGATGCGGTATTTACCATCGCATCTGATGACCTGTGGATCGAGAGTTTAGCGATCCAACAATTACACACCACGGCAAATTTACCCAACATGCAGCGCGTAGTAGGGATGCCAGATTTACACCCCGGACGCGGCTACCCGATTGGCGCAGCGTTATTCTCTGTTGGTCGTTTTTACCCGGCACTGGTCGGCAATGATATCGGCTGCGGCATGGCGCTATGGCAAACAGATATTCTCGCTCGCAAATACAACGCCGATAAGTTTGAAAAGCGATTATCAGATCTGGATGACGTTGCTGAAGAAAGCTGGCTGGAGGAAAACCTGCCGTCAGCATTTGCACAGCATCCGTGGCGCAACTCGCTTGGCTCCATCGGTGGCGGTAACCACTTCGCAGAACTGCAACAGATTGATCAAATTATCGACGCGGAACTGTTTGCACTGGCTGGTCTGGATGCGCAGCATCTGCAACTGCTGGTTCATAGCGGCTCGAGGGGATTGGGGCAGTCTATTTTACAGCGGCATATTGCCTCGTTTTCGCATCATGGTTTGCCTGAAGGCAGTGACGACGCGCTACGGTATATTGCGGAACATGACGATGCGCTGGCGTTTGCGCGTATTAATCGCCAGCTGATCGCTTTGCGCATAATGCAACAAGTTAAGGCCACCGGAAGTCCGGTTCTGGATGTGGCGCATAACTTTGTTAGCGCGTGCCAAATCGGCGATCAACAGGGCTGGTTGCATCGTAAAGGCGCCACGCCGGATGACAACGGTCTGGTGATTATTCCCGGTTCACGCGGCGATTACTCCTGGCTGGTTAAACCTGTTGCGAACGAAAAAACGCTCCACTCGCTGGCGCATGGGGCGGGGCGTAAATGGGGGCGCACCGAGTGTAAAGGGCGTCTGGCAGCGAAATACACGGCGACGCAACTCTCGCGGACTGAACTTGGCAGTCGGGTAATTTGTCGCGATAAACAACTCATCTTTGAAGAAGCGCCACAAGCCTATAAATCGGCTGAAAGCGTGGTGCAATGTCTGGTGCTGGCTGGGTTAATTATTCCTGTCGCGCGACTGCGCCCGGTGCTGACGCTCAAAAACAGTGGAGGGAAAAAAGGATGATCTTGCTACAACTCTCCTCTGCTCAGGGGCCGGAAGAATGTTGTCTCGCAGTGAAAAAAGCACTGGACAGGCTGATTAAAGAAGCTACCCGACAGGACGTCGCGGTAACGGTGCTGGAAACAGAAACGGGTCGCTACTCTGACACACTGCGTTCGGCGCTGATTTCTCTGGATGGCGATAACGCATGGGCTCTAAGCGAAAGCTGGTGCGGCACTATCCAGTGGATTTGTCCGAGTCCGTATCGGCCTCATCATGGGCGCAAAAACTGGTTTCTGGGCATTGGGCGTTTTACCGCTGATGAGCAGGAACAATCGGATGCAATCCGTTATGAGACGCTGCGTTCGTCAGGGCCGGGCGGTCAACATGTCAATAAAACCGACTCGGCGGTACGCGCCACGCATCTGGCATCCGGTATTAGCGTGAAGATTCAGTCAGAGCGCAGTCAGCATGCTAACAAACGGCTGGCGCGATTACTGATTGCCTGGAAGCTGGAACAACAGCAACAGGAAAATAGCGCGGCGCTGAAATCGCAGCGGCGAATGTTCCATCACCAGATTGAACGAGGCAACCCGCGACGAACGTTCACAGGGATGGCTTTTATCGAAGGATAATGAAGGATGAAACTGCCGGAAGGCGATTAAACGCCATCCGGCAGCAAATCAAATAATTACTTCGCCGGAATTTCTTTCAGCAGTTCAGTCAGCAGTGTCCAGTAATGGCCAACGCTTTCGATATGAACTTGCTCATCCGGAGAGTGTGGACCGGTGATGGTTGGCCCGATAGACACCATGTCCATTTCCGGATACGGTTTTTTGAACAGACCACATTCCAGGCCCGCGTGGATAATCTGGATGTTCGGCGTTTTGTTGAACAGACGCTGATAGGTTTCACGTACCAGATGCATTACCGGAGAGTTAGCGTCCGGCTGCCAGCCAGGATATGCGCCTTTTGCTTCTGTTTTCGCACCTGCCAGTTTACCCAGTGAATCCAGCATGCTCACTACGTAGTCTTTACCGCTGTCGATCAGAGAACGGATCAGGCAGTGAATTTCTACGTTATTGTCGGTCATGGTCACCACACCGACGTTCAGGGAGGTTTCGACCACACCTTTTGCCACGTCGGAGTTGCGGATCACACCGTTCGGGGTGGCGTTCAGCAGACGAATAAAGGTATCGCGAGATTTCGCAATCAGGGCAGCTTTATCGTTCGCAACAGAGTCCAGCAGCAATGCCAGATTTTTCTCTTTCTCTGCCAGTTCGTTTTTCAGGATCTCCTGATAGGTATCCACCAGAGATTTCAGGGCGTCGACTTTATCAGCTGCGACAGCAATGGTCGCAAAGGCTTCACGCGGGATGGCGTTACGCAGTGTGCCGCCGTTGAAATCAATAAGACGCAGGTCCAGTTCTTCTGCATGACCCGCCAGGAAGCGCACCAACAGTTTGTTGGCATTACCCAGGCCAACGTGGATTTCACCGCCGGAGTGACCGCCTTTCAGACCTTTTAAGGTTAACTTGAAGGTTTCAAAACCAGCTGGAACCGCTTCACGATCTAAATGCAGGTTGGAGGTGAAGTCGATACCTCCCGCACAACCCATGTAGATTTCACCTTCTTCTTCGGAGTCGGTGTTAATCAGAATATCAGCCTGCAACCAGTTGCTCTGTAAGCCAAAAGCACCGTCCATACCGGCTTCTTCGGTCATGGTCAGCAGCACTTCCAGCGGGCCGTGAACCACGTTTTCGTCAGCCAGAACCGCCAGTGCAGAGGCCATACCAATGCCGTTATCCGCACCCAGCGTGGTGCCGCGTGCTTTAACCCATTCGCCATCAATATAAGGCTGGATAGGATCTTTAGTGAAGTCATGCACGGTGTCGTTGTTTTTTTGCGGCACCATATCGAGGTGGGCCTGCAAGACGACCGGTTTACGATTTTCCATACCTGCGGTAGCAGGTTTACGAATCAGGATATTACCTACCTGATCGCGTTCGACATGGAAACCTTTCTCTTTTGCCCAACCAACAATGTATTCAGCGAGTTGCTCTTCATGATAGGACGGGTGAGGAATAGAACAGATTTTGGCAAAAATATCCCACAGCGGCTGTGGAGATAATTGAGACAGTTCAGACACGTTAAGTCTCCTTGTCGATCACCCGCAAAACAGTATTGCAGGTCACAGGGTTAGCAGAAAATGTTGTCAACACAAGACAGGCTTGCGAGATATGTTTGAGAATACCACTTTATCCCGCGTCAGGGAGAGGCAGTGCGTAAAAAGACGCGGACTCATGTGAAATACTGGTTTTTAGTGCGCCAGATCTCTATAATCTCGCGCAACCTATTTTCCCCTCGAACACTTTTTAAGCCGTAGATAAACAGGCTGGGACACTTCACATGAGCGAAAAATACATCGTCACCTGGGACATGTTGCAGATCCATGCACGTAAACTCGCAAGCCGACTGATGCCTTCTGAACAATGGAAAGGCATTATTGCCGTAAGCCGTGGCGGTCTGGTACCGGGTGCGTTACTGGCGCGTGAACTGGGTATTCGTCATGTCGATACCGTTTGTATTTCCAGCTACGATCACGACAACCAGCGCGAGCTTAAAGTGCTGAAACGCGCAGAAGGCGATGGCGAAGGCTTCATCGTTATTGATGACCTGGTAGATACCGGTGGTACTGCGGTTGCGATTCGTGAAATGTATCCAAAAGCGCACTTTGTCACCATCTTCGCAAAACCGGCCGGTCGTCCGCTGGTTGATGATTATGTTGTTGATATCCCGCAAAATACCTGGATCGAACAGCCGTGGGATATGGGCGTCGTATTCGTCCCGCCAATCTCCGGTCGCTAATCTTTTCAACGCCTGGCACTGCCGGGCGTTGTTCTTTTTAACTTCAGGCGGGTTACAATAGTTTCCAGTAAGTATTCTGGAGGCTGCATCCATGACACAGGCAAACCTGAGCGAAACCCTGTTCAAACCCCGCTTTAAACATCCTGAAACCTCGACGCTAGTCCGCCGCTTTAGTCACGGCGCACAACTGCCTGTGCAGTCGGCCCTTGATGGTAAAACCATCCCTCACTGGTATCGCATGATTAACCGTCTGATGTGGATCTGGCGCGGCATTGACCCACGTGAAATCCTCGATGTCCAGGCGCGTATTGTGATGAGCGATGCCGAACGTACCGACGATGATTTATACGATACGGTGATTGGCTACCGCGGCGGCAACTGGATTTATGAGTGGGCTACCCAGGCGATGGTGTGGCAACAAAAAGCCTGTGCGGAAGAAGATCCGCAACTCAGCGGTCGACACTGGCTGCATGCGGCTACGTTGTACAACATTGCTGCCTATCCTCATCTGAAAGGAGATGACCTGGCCGAGCAAGCGCAGGCTTTGTCAAACCGCGCCTATGAAGAGGCCGCTCAGCGTCTGCCGGGCACGATGCGGCAGATGGAGTTTACCGTACCCGGCGGTGCGCCCATCACCGGCTTTTTGCATATGCCGAAAGGCGATGGCCCGTTCCCGACAGTATTAATGTGTGGTGGTCTGGATGCGATGCAGACGGACTATTACAGCCTGTATGAACGTTATTTTGCGCCGCGCGGCATTGCTATGCTGACTATTGATATGCCGTCGGTGGGCTTTTCTTCAAAATGGAAGCTCACCCAGGACTCCAGCCTGTTGCATCAGCACGTTTTAAAGGCGCTGCCTAACGTACCGTGGGTGGATCACACTCGCGTCGCGGCCTTTGGTTTCCGTTTCGGCGCTAACGTTGCCGTGCGTCTGGCATACCTTGAATCGCCGCGTCTGAAAGTGGTTGCCTGTCTTGGTCCGGTAGTTCATACCCTGTTGAGTGATTTTAAGTGCCAGCAACAGGTGCCGGAAATGTATCTTGACGTTCTGGCCAGTCGTTTAGGGATGCATGATGCTTCCGACGAAGCGTTGCGAGTGGAGTTGAATCGCTATTCATTAAAAGTGCAAGGATTGCTGGGACGTCGCTGCCCAACGCCAATGTTATCAGGCTACTGGAAGAACGATCCGTTCAGCCCGGAAGAGGACTCACGCTTAATCACCTCATCATCTGCTGACGGTAAATTATTAGAGATCCCATTTAACCCAGTGTATCGGAATTTTGACAAAGGCCTTCAGGAAATCACAGACTGGATCGAAAAACGTTTGTGTTAAAAATTTGCTAAATTTTACCAATTTGGTAAAACAGTTGCATCACAACAGGAGATTGCAATGACGTTACCGAGTGGACACCCGAAGAGCAGATTGATCAAAAAATTTACCGCACTAGGCCCGTATATTCGTGAAGGTAAGTGCGAAGATAATCGATTCTTTTTCGATTGTCTGGCTGTATGCGTCAACGTGAAACCGGCACCGGAAGTGCGTGAGTTCTGGGGCTGGTGGATGGAACTGGAAGCGCAGGAATCCCGTTTTACCTACAGTTACCAGTTTGGTCTGTTCGATAAAGCAGGCGACTGGACGAGTGTTCAGATAAAAGATGCCGAAGTGGTTGAACGACTGGAGCACACCCTGCGTGAATTTCACGAGAAGCTGCGTGAGCTGCTGGCGACGCTGAATCTGAAGCTGGAACCGGCAGATGATTTTCGTGATGAACCGGTGAAGTTAACGGCGTGAATGAAATGTGCCGGATGCATCACATCCGGCAATATCCATTAAAACTGATAGGTCATGCCAACCGCGACAATATCATCATTATTAATATTCAATTTGTTATCGCTATCCAGTTGGTTGATTTTATAATCAACAAACGCTGACATATTTTTGTTGAAATAATACGTAGCACCAACATCGACATAATTGACCAGATCTTCATCACCGATGCCCTCAATATCTTTCCCTTTCGATAAGACATAACCCAGCGATGGACGCAGACCAAAGTCAAACTGGTATTGAGCGACCGCTTCAAAGTTCTGCGTCTTATTGGCAAAGCCGCCAGAGATTGGCATCATTTTACGTGTTTCAGAATAGAAAGTTGCCAGATAAATATTATTGGCATCGTATTTCAGACCTGTTGCCCATGCTTCTGCACGCTTGCCTGTGCCACGGCTTTGCAGGTTCTGCTCGTTGGTACGATCAGAGTTGGTATAGGCTCCACTGATGGCGAAATCGCTGCCACCAAAGTCATATGTCAATGACGTGCCGAAGCCATCGCCGTTTTGCTTTTTAACGTCGCGGTTTTCGTTTTTCCCTTGATATTGCAGGGTTAAGTTCAGGCCATCGATAACGCCGAAGAAGTCGGTGTTCCGATACGTCGCCAGACCGCTGGCGCGTTTGGTCATAAAGTTGTCGGTCTGCGCCGAGGAGTCGCCACCAAATTCCGGGAACATATCGGTCCAGGCTTCCACGTCATACAACGCGCCCAGGTTACGACCATAATCGAAAGAACCCAAATCTTTATATTTCAACCCGGCAAAAGCGAGACGCGTTTTTTGCTGTGCAGTATCACTCTCCGCTTTATTACCGGCAAACTCAGCTTCCCAACGACCATAACCAGTCAGTTGATCGTTAATTTGTGTTTCGCCTTTAAAACCAAAACGGATATAACTCTGGTCGCCATCTTTACTGTCATTATCACTCATATAATGCATGGCTTTAACTTTGCCATAGACATCCAGTTTATTACCGTCTTTGTTATATATTTCTGCGGCCTGTACGGATACAGATGCCACAATGCCCATCACCACTAATGCCAGAGTGCTCTTTTTCATTTTCATTCCTGATTTTAATTAACGCGCGAATATTCAGCGGGAGAGTCCCGTTGAAAACAGGAAAGTTTTTAACCTGAGATTGTTAAAGATATATTACAGATTAATAATATTCTTAAAATGTGGTAATTTATTAAATCTGTAATAAAAGCGTAAACAACTGCCGCTACGCTTGCTGATCCCGCGCAACAAAACGCCATGCTTTGCTCGCAGATGGTTGGCAACCGACGACAGTCCTGCTAAAACGTTCGTTTGATATCATTTTTTCCTAAAATTGAATGGCAGAGAATCATGAGTGACAGCCAGACGCTGGTGGTAAAACTCGGCACCAGTGTGCTAACAGGCGGATCGCGCCGCCTGAACCGTGCCCATATCGTTGAACTTGTTCGCCAGTGCGCGCAGTTACATGCCGCCGGGCATCGGATTGTTATTGTGACGTCAGGTGCGATTGCCGCCGGACGTGAGCACCTGGGGTACCCGGAATTGCCAGCGACTATCGCTTCAAAACAGCTGCTGGCGGCGGTAGGGCAGAGTCGACTGATTCAACTGTGGGAACAGCTGTTTTCAATTTACGGCATTCATGTCGGGCAGATGTTGCTGACCCGTGCTGATATGGAAGATCGTGAACGCTTCCTGAACGCCCGCGATACCCTGCGTGCGTTGCTCGATAACAATATCGTTCCGGTAATTAATGAGAACGATGCTGTCGCTACTGCAGAGATTAAGGTCGGTGATAACGATAACCTTTCTGCGCTGGCGGCGATTCTGGCGGGTGCCGATAAACTGTTGCTGCTGACCGATCAAAAAGGTTTGTATACCGCTGACCCGCGCAGCAATCCGCAGGCAGAACTGATTAAAGATGTGTACGGCATTGATGACGCACTGCGCGCGATTGCCGGTGATAGCGTTTCAGGCCTCGGAACTGGCGGTATGAGCACCAAATTGCAGGCCGCTGACGTGGCTTGCCGTGCGGGTATCGACACCATTATTGCCGCGGGCAGCAAGCCGGGCGTTATTGGTGATGTGATGGAAGGCATTTCCGTCGGTACGCTGTTCCATGCCCAGGCGACTCCGCTTGAAAACCGTAAACGCTGGATTTTCGGTGCGCCGCCTGCGGGTGAAATCACGGTAGATGAAGGGGCAACTGCCGCCATTCTGGAACGCGGCAGCTCCCTGTTGCCGAAAGGCATTAAAAGCGTGACTGGCAATTTCTCGCGTGGTGAAGTCATCCGTATTTGCAACCTCGAAGGTCGCGATATCGCCCACGGCGTCAGTCGTTACAACAGCGATGCATTACGCCGTATTGCCGGACACCACTCGCAAGAAATTGATGCAATACTGGGATATGAATACGGCCCGGTTGCCGTTCACCGTGATGACATGATTACCCGTTAAGGAGCTGGCCGATGCTGGAACAAATGGGCATTGCCGCGAAGCAAGCCTCGTATAAATTAGCGCAACTCTCCAGCCGCGAAAAAAATCGTGTGCTGGAAAAAATCGCCGATGAACTGGAAGCACAAAGCGAAAGTATCCTCAACGCTAACGCGCAGGATGTTGCAGACGCGTGTGCCAATGGCCTTAGCGAAGCGATGCTTGACCGTCTGGCACTGACGCCCGCACGGCTGAAAGGCATTGCCGACGATGTGCGCCAGGTGTGCAATCTCGCCGATCCGGTGGGGCAGGTAATCGATGGCGGCGTACTGGACAGCGGCCTGCGTCTTGAGCGTCGTCGCGTACCGCTGGGGGTGATTGGCGTGATTTATGAAGCGCGCCCGAACGTGACGGTTGATGTTGCTTCCCTGTGCCTGAAAACCGGTAACGCGGTGATCCTGCGCGGCGGCAAAGAAACCTGTCGCACTAACGCTGCAACGGTAGCGGTGATTCAGGACGCCCTGAAATCCTGCGGCTTACCGGCGGGTGCCGTGCAGGCAATTGATAATCCTGACCGTGCGCTGGTCAGTGAAATGCTGCGTATGGATAAATACATCGACATGCTGATCCCGCGCGGTGGGGCTGGTTTGCATAAACTGTGCCGCGAGCAGTCGACAATCCCGGTGATCACAGGCGGTATAGGCGTATGCCATATTTACGTTGATGAAAGTGCAGAGATCGCTGAAGCCCTGAAAGTAATTGTCAACGCGAAAACTCAGCGTCCGAGCACATGTAATACGGTAGAAACGTTGCTGGTGAATAAAAACATCGCTGATAGCTTCCTGCCCGCATTAAGCAAACAAATGGCGGAAAGCGGCGTGACGTTACACGCTGATGCAGCCGCGCTGGCGCAGTTGCAGGCAGGCCCCGCGAAGGTGGTGGCTGTTAAAGCCGAAGAGTATGACGATGAGTTTCTGTCATTAGATTTGAACGTCAAAATCGTTAGCGATCTGGATGACGCCATTGCCCATATTCGTGAACACGGCACGCAACACTCCGATGCGATCCTGACCCGCGATATGCGCAACGCCCAGCGTTTTGTTAACGAAGTGGATTCCTCCGCTGTTTACGTTAACGCCTCTACGCGTTTTACCGACGGCGGCCAGTTTGGACTGGGGGCGGAAGTTGCGGTAAGCACACAAAAACTCCACGCGCGCGGCCCAATGGGGCTGGAAGCTCTGACCACTTATAAGTGGATCGGCATTGGTGATTACACCATTCGTGCGTAAATAAAACCGGGTGATGCAAAAGTAGCCATTTGATTCACAAGGCCATTGACGCATCGCCCGGTTAGTTTTAACCTTGTCCACCGTGATTCACGTTCGTGAACATGTCCTTTCAGGGCCGATATAGCTCAGTTGGTAGAGCAGCGCATTCGTAATGCGAAGGTCGTAGGTTCGACTCCTATTATCGGCACCATTAAGAAAATCAATAACTTAGCTTAACTTCTCTAAGAAATTGTATCTTCTGTTATCACTTACAAACGCCTATACGTTGTTATGGGCTTTGGTAGTGTAACACGTATGGGCGAGTAGTTCACAGGCTCAACCTCGTAACAAGTTCCTTTGAAGCTGGAAGACGTGCCACCGTCTCTAAACCTTCTACCAAAACTCTTAGCAAGATGTTCCACACCTGGCGCGGTGTCCAATGATGCTACACGTCGTGAGACGTTGCAGAGGATAAACAGGCTAAATGATGGGAAGAGTTTTAAGTGCATAGTGGATTAAAGCCCACCTCTTCAAAACCTAACTTGATCGGGAAAGAATCAAGCTCTAGCACGGTTTCGTCCACCGGAGTACAACGGGTGCCTGATAAGAGAAGAACTGCTAAGACTTCATAGCTTTTGTGAAAAAGCCCTTTTTAGTGGATACGCCTACGGCGCTTATTTTTTGGTATAACCATCAAAGGCGCTTTATGGCTCCTATTGTCTTGAAAATGTATCTTTACTTGTATTGTGTTTTATGCGTAGCCTTCCTGTGTAGTATGTAACTTGTTAATTTTCATATGAATACAGAGGCACACGATGAAAAACATTGCAGCTATCAAACGTAATAACCGCAAGATTCACGCTCGTAAGTTCCTGTCTACGCCAGAAGGAAAAGCCTGGCTAGAGCGTAAACAGCGAGAGAACGAAGAAAGAAAACTCCTTAGTGAGTTGAAATGGCTTAAGGATTGAATCACCAGTAGGCGCATAACACATCCAGCGATCAAAGATGTGTTTATGCACCTGATAGTGAAATTATTAAAGTCGTTTAGTTAACATCGCCATTGCTTGAGCAATAATTGCAACAGCGTCCATCTCTTCACTGGAAGCGATGCAAATGCGGTAACTAATAGCCACAACGAATACATCAATAACGAGAAAGTGAATAGTGTGAAGATGTTTTGAAAGTAAATGCATAACTTCCTCCGGTTTTACGATAGGAAGATTAGAACATGCATTAAATGATGTTACAAGGGTGGTAATTTACCCTAATAGTCTACTATTCACCTCAATCTACGTCAACCAATATTTGATGTAGATTTAATTTTCTTTTAAAAACAATGTGTTGCAATTTGTTGAATTTTGGGGTTAGGTTGTTTTTTGAACGTTTTCATCAAGTGTAAAGATACGTTTAGCCTTCATAGTGAGTTCAGTTACTGTCTTTTTCTCTGAAATCGGCGCAGACGTGATCAATGTTTAACGCGAAGATCAGCGGCGTCAGGTCCACGCAGCGACAATTCTCAAATATCAGGAGGCATTACGCTTCCTGCTCTTTCTTGATACGTTGCACCGTCTGTGTGCTGACACTGAAATCTTTTGCTACGCTCCGAATTGATCCACCATTCGCGAGAGCGGCAACAATTCCCGCTCGATCAATTGCTTTTCCATTACCACGTTTTGCTATACGTCCAGCGGCCTTAGCTGCGGCGATCCCCTCACGCTGCCGCTCAAGCATCATTTCACGTTCCATTTGTGCCACTGCTGCAAGCACTGTGAGCATCATATTCCCTGCGGGAGAGTTCTTCCCTGTCTTAAAGTCTTCTTTATGGAAATGCACAGACACGCCGCGCTCTGTTAATTGCTCAACCGTTGCCAGTAGGTCGGCTGTATTACGGCAAAGTCGATCAATGCTGTGAACATGCAAAACATCACCTTCACGCACATAGTTCATCATTGCCTCAAACTGTGGGCGCTGGGTATTCTTGCCTGACGCTTTATCTTCAAAGACTTTATCAAGAGTTACTCCAGCTAATTGACGGTCTGTGTTTTGTTGGACAGTCGATACCCTAATGTATCCAATATTAGCCATTTTCATTTTCCTTCTGTGTTGATTTGTGTGTAGTGATTATTGATCGTGTTGATTAGGTGTGTAAAGGACTTTTTTCACTACGAAATTCGAAGGTTTTTAGTGTGGTGATTTAGCCTGCTTTATCACTACACGTCTTGCATGAGAATCATGTAGTTACGTTTTGGTAAAATTAGCAAGCTATTAAATAGTGTGTTTATTTTGAAAAAATAATTTTTTGTTGCATTAAAGAAACTTGTTCGACAAATGATAGAACGTTTATTGAGCAACAATTTTGCAGTGATGCGCTATATGCCGCATTACACAAGGCACAGCGAAAGTGATGTAAAAGTGAAGAAAGCTAACATTGCACTTTTAAGCTACTTTTCATTGAATTTTTACGTAGGAATTACACAGGGATTAATCATCAATTACATTGAATTTAAGCCTGTTTTAGATGTTTAATTTTGGTAGCAAGAAACACTTTTAGAAGATCATTGCACAGATGTTATGTGATAAATGGATGTAACGGTAGGTCACTGTGAACTACCCCCACAGAATTCTGTTATCCTTAACTTTTAAAGAAATATGCACCCTAACAGAAAACTGTTACCCCAACCCTAACAGAATTATGTTAGACACCCCCACAGAAAACTGTTAGCCACCCCTACAGAATTTTGTTACCTATTAGATCAACTATCAAACTACAATTAAATTATCTTTTATAAATTCTTTTATCTTTAAAGAATAATTAAGGGATACCCGTTAGGGAGTCTTCGACTATCCCTTAATCTATTGGCATTCGCCAGAACCTTGCACAAGTTAGAGTGTTAGTCGTTAGACTGCTTGTCATAACACATAGTTTTTTGTTTGTTGATGTTAGTTAGTAGATCTATGTTCGCTAATGCCGCTCACAACGAATATGTAATCTACTATGTGCAAATAGCCTACGGCTTGCGTAAGGCTAAATAGTCTTGCGCTGTGCGCAGAACGATAATTAACTAACTACCATCTAACGATTGAAATTTACTTGTGCAATAACCTGAGCGTAAGCGAATGGTTGTTAGTGTCTATGCGCTGTGCGCTTCAATAGTTCCATTGATGAGGCTTACGCCAATCTAACGATCATCAATCTATTTAAGAGAAAATCTATTGTGCAATACTCTGACGAGTGCAATAACCTTGTGTGCTACGCGTTAGCGATGTTAGCACACAGACAACAACCAACAACAAACAAAAAAGAAAGAATGGTTTTAGTAGTTGAAGGTTAAATAAGTTTCTACCGCTTAAATCAAGCCGTAGGCGAGCTAAACGTATATAAGGTAGGGAAACACTTAGCGGTAATAGATTAGCTCGTTATAGAGCTTCTGAGAGCTTTGCAGGTATTTTATAAGGTGTTTGAAATCAGAGTTTATCTATCATCATCTTTCCATCATCTAACAAATACAAAATAAGCCCCTTAAACAAGCCTCTGACGAGATAAATAGCCTCTACATAAGGGAATGTCTTGTTTTTATCAAAACCTCGTCAGAATGCGATTGAGAGCGTTTTAGACAATAGTGGAGAATTGTACCAGATAAGATAGCACAAAAAGATAAGAAAAATTATAAGAAATTGAAAAAGATCGTATTTTTTATGAAAGGGGGTTGACAAAAGCCTCCATATGTAGTAAAGTAAATGTGAGGGGTAAGAAAAGCATCTCCCCCATCTAAATAATCAAATCACAATACACTGCACTTTGAGCCGTCAGGCTGCAAGGTGTGTTTTTCTTTTATTTGAATAAGGAATTACAAAAATGAAATGGTTTACACCAAATGACATTGTTTCTGCGTATCTCGCTGGTGAGATGACCCGCTACCAGGTTCGCCAGAATCGTAATACAGCCCGTCGCCGTGGCTACCCAGAGCGTGAAAAATGCTTTGACGACGCACTAAAAATTATTGATGAACTGCGTAAGGCAGAAGCAGAGAAAGAATAATAACAGGAGAAGGAGAAAACTATGAGCGAAACTACAGAAAAGAAAAGACAACCACGCACTTGCTTTCATATTCCTGATGAAGTATTTCAGGTGTTGTTTAAAGAAGCCAGAAGTAAACGTATCACTGTTACAGATTACATTCTTGATATGTTGAAAAGAGAGGCTGAAACACTCTCAAACAAAAGCAAGTGATTTTTATCACCATAGTAGCGCCGTAGAGCGTGATTACATCAAGGAGATTTTTAATGATTAATGAAGAACAATTTGTAAAAGTTCCTATGTGGATTCTAAAAATAAGCCAAGTAAACGGGCATAAATTTACAGATAGTGCTAAAAACCTTTACTGCTATTTGAGAGGGTTTGATCGTGCATTTCCCTCTTACGCTAAGATAGGCGATGTTTTTGGCATAACACCAAGAGCAGCAGAAGAAAGGGTTAAGAAATTGCTCGAAATGGGATTAATTATAAAAGATGCACGACCAGGAAGCTCTAACCTTTATCGAGTGCTTGATATTCCAAAAGGAGAATCATCACTACCTGATCCTTCTGAGAAAGAAAACGAATCTAATGAAATATTGAATGTTTCAGAAATCATCGTTGAAGAAGAAATACAGGAATCAGAGTTCCCTGAGCGGCCCGAAATTTTTACTTGGCTTCTTTCCCTTGATAAGAAGAAACCACCGCACGAAGAAACAGAAGACTACGAAGCATTAGAGCGTTATCGTGATGAAGTGCTGACGCTCAAGACACCTTTTAACATCGTATTGAATATGATTAATGATGCATTACAAGGAGAAGCCGCATAATGGAAGAAGATATTAGCAATGCAATGGAACAACTTTTAGATCTGACTATCTCACTACAAACAAGAATAAATCAAGCCTATTCAGATTTATGCGATTACACGCTCTCTCAATGCGTTATTAGCTTAATGAAGGTGAATGTAAGCCTTGACGATTTTATCTCTCTGGTGAGCGATTTAGAGCTAATTGAGGACGATGCCAAGATGTGCACTCAAACCATCACAGACACCGCCAGCACGTTAAAGGCTGCAAGTGAAGAGATTCAGCAATTAGTAGATGATTTAGCAAAAAGTGCTATTTTCTCTAAATGATAATGAAAATTATTTGCATTTATAACGATTTCATTATATAATAATATTAGGGATAGATAAAAAGGTTTTGACTGGTGTTAATCCTTCTACTGTCATAAATCCCTGCATATGGAAGGTGATAGCCTCAAAGGTTGAGTGGCATTAACCTCTAACAAATATTACCTTCCATCCCCTCAAGAAGTTTTAGAATAATCATAACTCCCTCTTTGATTGTTGATTGTTTCTACGTTGTGTTGATGAATGTTGTTAGGCATTGTGCTTAATTTTGATAAAAGCGGGTAGGTGTTATCTCCTTGCCCTTCCCGCTTTTATTTTTCATCTATGCTTATCCTAAAGCTCCTTATTTTGTCCGAAAACATTAAAGAGCCTTACACTGATAGTTATATTTTATAACTATTTACTAACATCATTAAACTCTTATTTAATGACGGAAGTTAGTAACAGAATAATCTATTAAGTTGTTGTCAAAAACAATCATCTGCATAGCGTTAGCCGCAAGCAGAGAGAGTTTAGCTAAGAATTGTGCAATAACCTTTGGAAATATTGATAGCAAAACGGGTTTTATAGACTGCAAATCTATAATCTTTGGTTGTAAAAACGCTTTTTCTGAAACGGTAGATTATTGTTGGTGTAGTTAATCCTATTAAAATTTAATCTGTGAGTAGATGAGAATTGGAATAGTGATTCCTTAAAGCCTTACTTTGTTGCATCCACAGCAAAAACAGGCAGCGGTTAGCCACCGCATCCAGAATATCAGATCTTAGTGATTCCAGGGGCAACTCCTAAGAGCCTTCCTTCTAAGATCTGATATTCATCCTTTAAGCATATCATCAAGTATATTTAAAAAGTGTATTTGCTGATATGTTTAATCCTCTTATAGTTTAACTTATCAATTATGTAATTGCCCGCACGTTAAAGCCCCTTTGCTGGTCAGAATTAACCTCTTACGGCATTGGGGCTTTTTATTTGTCTGGCACTAACAGGAACGTTATTTATGAAACAAGAAATGATTATCAGCAAAGACGGGGAAACGATGATTGTTAGTGATGAAAACCTCATTAAGGTTGCCGCACTGTTGGGAGTTACTCCCGAAAGTCTTCGTTCTACCACTGCCCAATTATTTAAATCGGCTGATGCGGTTAGTCTTGCTGATGCCCTTAAATCTAAAATTAAACAACTGAAAGGAAAATAATCTTATGGCTAACCCATATGGAAAATTAAAAGCAGTGAATGCGGATAATTCCCGTTCACGCTGTAAGGTAGTAGCTTACGCTGCTGATCCAGTGCTGCAAGATCGCCTCGTCAAACTGGCTTCACCTCTCACTGACGATCTTATTGTCGGGGCTTTGCTGAAAGCCGATGGCACCAAAGCAACAACTGCATCTGATATTGCTCACGTAGTAGTTGAACCGGCTTATGAAGGACAGGAAAGCGTAGTGGTTGCACATCCTACTTTCGTTATTCTGGCTGAAGATGGGATTGAATTTAACAGCATGGAAAAGGCAAGTGTTATTGCAAAACTGCAATCTCTCGGCTTTGTAATTGCTGGTTATGAAGAACTTGCGATCCCTACGACTTAACAAGGAAAATAATAATGAATGATTTATCAACATATTTTGGCGTTAATACTGCGGTAGTAACTCCTTTTGCTTATGAGAATGCACTTAATACCCTGATTACTAATCTCGATCTGTTCGATGTGCAATATCATACAGAAAACAGCATTCTTCTTACCGACCTGATCGATCAGTTTGTGCAGGTAGCTGGGGAAACCTCGCCTTACGCTCAAAGCGACTGGAACGCCTCTAAACGTCAGGAATGGTCAAACAAACTTTTCCAGATGAAACACGTCGGCAGTATTAACGCTGTTACTTCTCGTGACCTGGAACAATACAGCCGCCAATATCCAAACCGTTCTGATGCTATGCTGGTAGCGGTTAATGATTTCTCTGAGGCTCATTACCGTTCACACGCAAACCGTGTTGAAGTGGATCTGATTACCGCGCTGCTGGGACTGAAAGTTGAATCTGAATATGCCGGACAAGGTGATCTCGACTTCCTCGACGGTCAGGCTAAAACCACGGTACCCGCTATCGACTTTGCATCGACTACTGTTAACCCGTTCCTTGCTATTCGTAAAGCGGTGCGCTTACAGAGTGAAAAGCTGGGGTCTGGTCTTGCTGCAAAGCGAACTGGTGTAATTATCTTTGCTGCTGGCGCTGCTGCTGATGGTTTGTCATCTAACCCGCTGATCAGTGACATGGTGAAATATGCAGGTGATGCGAGTGCTACGGCCCTGTTTACCCGTATGGTTGATTCTAACCCAGCCTATGACTCTTTCCAGATTGGTGGGATCACTGTTATTGATGTGTCAATGTTTCCTGAGATTGTTGCTCACATCGGAGAGAACGGTTTCGCAATTGTCCCGGTAATGGATAAATCGGTACAGTGTTACCAGCTTCACACAGGCGTTGGTGTGCGTCATGCTGAGTTAGGTCAAGATGCCGTGTTGCATCACCAATATCTAATCAAGGATGAATTCCAATTCCCATCTGTGGTTACTGAGACATCTTATCTGCCAGTAAACAACATTCCGCAAGCTATCATCTTCGGATCTGCTGCGTAATAAAGCATTAATAGACGATTCCCATCGTCTGGAAAATAAGGGTAAAGGGATTACCTAACCTGTAGGCGCAAATACAGTAACGAATCTCTTTGCCTTTTTTGTTTTTCTACTGTCTACAAACCCAAATAAAAATATATATGTGAGAGAAAACCAATGAACACAGAAAATTCACAGGCATTAATTCTTAAGTCTGTAAAAGAACTGGCAGCTATTAGCGATGACTCAATAATCAATGTCAGTGCCTTATGCAGAATGCTTTCAATTGATGCAAATAATGTGCGGCAGCGTGTGTTTCAGACTGGGTGCAGCACTTTTGAAGCAATTACATACTACTGTTCTAAAAAACAATAACAAACAACAATCATAATACAGGGAAACAATTAGCATGTTAGAAATTAGCGCCTCACGAATTAGTAATGTTGTGACATTTACCACTGATTTCAAGAGCTTACAGAAAGCTAAGAATGAAGTGGATAAGCTACAAAAGAAGATGCAGGGGATCAAACCTGTGCAAGTGGCGGCAGCACGTCAGAAAGATTTACAGAGGCTGGGAAAAGAGATTCAGCGCCAGCATGATCAGCATGTTAAGCAGGCTGTTAAATCTGAGACACAGGCATCTAAAGCCAGCACTAAACAGAAGCTACAGGAAGCTAAAAACCTCGCTAAAGCACAGGCTAAACGAGCCTCAATTGCTGAAAAGGCAGAGATCAAGCGCCTTGCATCATATCGCCAGTTACAAGGCATCAAGAACAATTCCCGCTATGGCGAAGGGATGGATATTAAGAAATATCACGATGCTCTACGTTACATTAAGGAACAAACCCGCCTCTATGAATCCGGCGCTATATCGCAAGCGAAGATGAATGCCCTGATCCGTGACCGCATCACATTAGAAAGACGAGCCGCAGCCGCTGCTACGCGTCGTAATGCTGCCGCTGGGGGGGTATATCCAGTTACTTCTAAGAAGCTCCACAAAGAAGGTGTTAGCGGCGGTGGCGCGTTAATGATGGGCGGTGTTGGTGGCATTATCGGCGGCGCTGCCGTTGGCTTAGGAAGTATGGCTGTATCCGCTGGAATGGAAAAAGCCCGTGAACGTATGGAATTGCAGAAGATGAGCGATCTGGTAGGTGCCGATAGCAATCAGGTGGCTGCAATGGTTAATTGGGGGAGGGCAAACGGTGTATCAAGTGCAAGCGCGGACAAGACCACTGATAATATCAAAGACTTAAACGAACGCATTGGTCATCAAAGCCGAACTGCTGAATGGGATAGTAAGAAAAAAGAGTGGCGAGGCGGGGAAGGATCATTAAATGATATTCAGAATGCCTTTGCATGGAACAAAGATAAGATAGCTTCCTACCAGGGGCGACCGCTGCAACTCTTGCAAGACGTGGTGAGAGAAGGTGAACGCCGAGGAATGACTAAAGAAGCCATCATATCCCTGATCGAACCATTAGCAGACGATGCCAGCCATTATCTCAAGATGTTTTCCCGTGATGGGGAAGAGTTCCGTAAAACGATGGTTGATATGGAAAACAACGGGCAGCTACTGACAGAAGCACAGAAAGAGCAATATCGCGCAGCTAACAAGACAGCTACAGCCTTTGACCGTCTGACAGATGGACTATCGAATCAGGCTATTTTGGGCTTCTTTGATGGCATAGCCAACATGCCAGCACTCAAACCGGAAGAAAGCAAAGCCTTACAGAATGCAGCTTATGGTGTTGGTGCATCGTTCGGGGATTTGGCTAAACAAGGCGCTATATTACTGACCTCTATGACTTCTTACGGGAATCAAATCACAAGCTGGATTAATAAACATCTTAGCCGTGGTGAGAATGATAACCGACCTGAGACACAAAAGGTTATGGACGCTGTTACAGATGGGGAATGGTCGCCATCAACGATTATCAATGAAGGTATTCGTTATGCAACTGGACTCGATACGAAAGATGTAGGGCGTATTGTGCGCGGTGAGGAAACACAGTCCGGCGTTCCAGGGTGGTGGACTGATTTAATTAATGGCAATGCTAACAGCTACGGATCAACCCTTGTTGCACGTAAAGCAGAAGCCTATCAGCCGACTGTAAGCCTACAACGTCAATACGCAACCCCTGTTAACGTGAATGCACAGGTTACGGTGCCGAGTGATATGATCTCTGTTAACGTCATCCCTAACGGTCCCGGCTTTCAGGATTTAATCCGCACTGAGATCAGAGCGAACAACAATCAGTTTAGTTCGAATCTGATTCTTAGCACGTTGTCAGGACAGAGTAGCGTTAACTAAGTTTAACGATAACTAATAATAAAGCGGGGGCAATATTTATTGCTTTCCGCTCATTACACAAGGATTAATATAAATGGCTATCAAAGAAAGTCAGATCAACAGCACATCTAACATTAATACATCTAACAGCAAGGTTAAATCTGATAACGGATTTGCCATTATATGTAGCAACCTGAATAACGAGAATGCATCAACGATAGCCAGTTATAAAGCTATTACTTTTGACGCTGTTCCGGCAACTAAGGTTTCACGTTCTGCCGATGTTACATCGTATCCTGTGCAGGATGGTAATGATGTATCTGATAATGTCAGGATCAAGAATAATAAACTTATGCTTTCAGGCATTATTACAGAAACACCATTAGCATTACGTGGTGATATGCTATCAAGTGCAGGGGTGAACGGTAACAGGTGTTCACAGGCTATTGCTTATCTTGATGAAATAATGAATGCCAGACAGCCTATTATTGTAAGCACAGAGCATAAGACGTTTGATAATATGATTCTGACAGGCATTGACTACGAATATAAAACAGAATCAGCTTTACAGTTTGATTTGCAGTTCGAACAGATAAGATTAGTGAGTTATGCAACTACTAACGCTATTGCTGTAAAGACCGCATCACCTAAGAGCACAGGCGGACAGGTAAAAAGCCAAGTGCCAACCAATGCAGGAACAGCCAGCACCACTAAAGACACCCTTCCGACGTATGACGGAGAAGTGAAATAATCCCTATAAAGAACGATGTAGCGAGATAATCATAAAAGAGGCTACCAATCTATATTGAAGCCTCTTTATTACGTCTATAGCGTTGTTTTACGCCTTAAATTTGATTTTTTATTGATTGATAAGCCTTTCTCTATTTCAGGGTAGCGTAAAAGCTCAATATATTTTTTAAGCTCTATTGGAGAAGCTGCATTTTTGCTATATGTGCGGAATGTTTCTGTATTGCCGCGTGTATGGCCCAGGAGAAGGGCGATCCTGTCTTCTGGAATTTGATTTCGATCAAGAAGCTGTGCTACTCCGTGTCTCAGAGAATGAAACACCTTCCTTTCTGTTCCCTTTTCCCCTAAAGCCTTTCGTTTAGCTCTTGTAAATCTCTGCGTATGCCACGTGGAACGTTTACCATCAGCACGCTCTGTAATGCTGGCGTGATAGAACAAAAAGCCATTGTGAGGCTTTTCACGCAGCGACAACACCAACGGAGTGATAAGGCTATGCACAGGCACAAGACGTGCCGCAGCTTTCGTTTTTCCCTGTGTGATTTCAAAACACAGCACACCTTCGATCTCTTTCACATCGTCTATTGTGAGACTTGCTATCTCATTGATCCGCATACCTGTATATAAACCGATAAGACACAAAGCCATCATTTCTTTGTTTTCTGCTGAATTACCGGAAAATACTTGCAACACCTGCAATAGCTCTTTGTTAGAAAATGCCTCGTAGCTCTCTCTACTTTGTGCCACATCAAGCCTATGCCCTCGCCAGGGGGAGAGCGCCCTTTCTGGCGCATCGTGGTAACGTGATGAAGCTAATTCCCATAGCTGGGCCATTGGGCTGATATAATTTGCAATTGATTGTTGTGAAAGAGTTTTTTGCATGTGTTCAATCCAGCCTGTAACAGTGGTGCGGCTTACATCTTGCAATGCAATATCAGGCTTTTTACGGTAGGAGAGAAACATCTCTACCGCTTTTCTTGCCTTAGCTAAAGTGGCTGGCTTCTTCTTCGTGCTGTTAATTGTCAGGTAGATTTCAAGAATTTTAAGCAATGACGGACACGAAGACGCTGTATCTTGCATTCTGGTAGCTGTTTTGGCGTATTTAGCCTTACTGCGTAACAGTTCCAGCGTGTTTTCTATTGTGCTGTTTACAGGGGCAACACTCTCCCGTAAGCAATGGTATTCATCTGCAATCTGATCACGCTTTCTACGTGCAACACGAAGATTACTTGTGTGCAGACTTCTGACAAACGTCCTTTTTCCTTCAAAAAAGGGCTGCATATACACAGGCAGCGTGATCCTTAAATAGTAGTTACCGTAAGAATCACAGATTAAGTATTGGTTAGGCTTGTATCTCATAAAATCTCCGGCTAAAGTGTCGGAGCGTTTGTAATGTGAAAATTGATTGTGACGCATAGAAAATGATGATTTTTCTATAAGATTCAATCAATTAGTAATGGTCGTAGGTGATGGCATTAACACGAGATTAATCGAGTGTTTTACTCCTATTATCGGCACCATTCTAACGTCTCCCCAAGTCTACTCAAGTATTTAAAAACCTCTTATAATCAGTATATTAATGCCCCTTTTAGTCTTTTGACGTCTATTTAAGTACCCCAAACTCTACAAGCAATTGAGGGGATTTGCTGTTCAGTTTAGTGGAGATACCCCCAAGTGAAACTCAATGCCCGTCAAATAGACACTGCCAAGCCAAAAGAGAAGGCTTACAAGTTGGCTGATGGTGGTGGTCTGTACCTCCTGGTAAAACCTGGTGGAGGAGAATATTGGCGTCTCAAGTATCGTGTAGCTGGTAAAGAGAAGCTGTTAGCACTAGGTGTGTATCCTGAGGTCACCTTAGCTGATGCTCCTGCAAAACTTGAAGAAGCTAAAAGAGGTATCTCTGGGGGAATCGATCTGATGGAAGTGAAGCGAGAGGAAAAGATTGCCCGGGAAACGCAGTTAAACAACACCTATCAAAGATATTGCCCTTGAGTGGCACAGTAACAAATTATAATCACAATAATAGTGTATATAATTATACATTGTATGCTTGGTAATCATATAATGATAAAAGCTTCCGATAATCAGTATGAGATTTGTCCTTAAACTCCTAGACATGCTTTTCTAAATCTTCCAATGGTATATGTCCATTTATACAAATAAAATTCTAGTGATAAATACCTTCAGGTATGATTAGACAACATCTTTATTCGATGGGGGTTAATCTATATTTGATATCTTTCTTTTAAATAACAACGCCATTAAAAACGCTTTGTTTAATGACGTTTTTTTATTGTTTCCTGTATAAAGCCTAACCAGCATAAACATTGGTGGCTCTTATGCTCATTGTAATTAAATGAGAGTGTGATTAATGTCTTTATATATTCAGGTAGTTATTCTCTCCAGAAGAATACATTGTAAGAAGATGACTGTTAGTATGTTTTAACATCAATTAACATTAAGGTTTGATAATAATTTTTTGTTGGCGAGTTCAAATGTTTTCATTTCATCATCTGATAGCCCGCTCCAGATTTTCTTTAGCATTACATTTTGAGTGTTTATTAGTTTTTGAGCAAGTGTAACTCCGTCAGGGGTTAAGCAAATACTTTTGCTTCGACGATCGTTTTTATTATTAATTCTTTTGGCAATATTCTTTTTTTCTAATTTGTCTATGATGTGTGTGATGTTTGTTTTGGAGAATTGTAACTCCTTGTAAATATCAGAAGGGGACTGACAATAATCATCAGACATATATAATGAAACTAACACCATAAATGTTGAAGTGTTTATTCTATACTCGCTCAATTCATTTTCTATAATACTCTGGATTTTGTCATTTACTCTAATATATAAGTGTATTAACAGACTCTCCTGAGCCGGGTATGCCGGATTTTTGATTTTTTTGTAGTTTGTTATAGTTTTTAATAAATCTATATTATTCATAATTCCACCACACGGCAAAAGAAAACTCATGAAGATTACTCAACCTGAGTGTTACATGAAGTATCGTGAACGCCGGAAAATCTAAGTTCCAGCCTGTACCGTAATCAGATAATCGCAGCAAAGGGACAAAGCAATAGTCCCTTTGCTGCACAGCATCAGAATGAATAACGAATGTTAGCGTTTATCGCATCATCTGTGTTGTATTTACCGAATGCAGAGCGTTCAACTTCCAGCCCCAGACGCGTATTGTCGCCAAACCGGGCATTTAACCCCACACCGTAAAGCATACGACCGTCTTTTCTCCCATTAATCTGATGTTCTCCCGCTGCATCCTTCAGGTGAACGTCAGCACTGTCCGTCAGATCGAACTCATAATGCAGGCCGGCACGGGCTGTCAGACTCCAGTCCTTACCACTGAAGGTTTTACCGGAAACAACGCCGGTTCTGCCTACCAGAGGATTAACGCTGTTACGACGCATTGAGACATCCATTCCACTGTCGTTCCAGTTAAATGTTTGGCCCTGCAGTCTTCCCCAGACCAGTTCCGCCTGAGGTTCAACAAACGTCGTATCTGTCAGATGATAACGGTATCCGACTTCTGCACCTGCATACAGTGAATGGCTGCGGAAGTTCTGTTTACCAGCTCCGGCAAAGTTCAGGTCATATTTGTTTTCATTGTGAATATATTTGGCAATCAAATCAAAGTAAGCGCCGGACCGGAACAGACCACTGGCATAGAAACCACCACCCCATGATTTTGTTTTACCGCTGTACAGGCCTGCTGACGCATCTGTGTCAGTGTAGGTGGCCATCACGCCGGTAAACAGGTCCATACTTCCCAGTTCGTGCTTACGGTCAGCCCCCATCTGCAGCAGGGTATAGTGGTCAGTGAAACCGCCATCAGCAGAGCCGGAACCGTTCAGCAGACGCACCCACGTACCGGCTTCGCCGTTAATATCCCTCAAATCGCCCATGCGTTTGTTCAGGTTGTTAACTTCAGTGATGAAGTTGTTATAGCTGATGTGCATGAATGTGGCGGCAGCCTTACCCTGGCCGTCGTTACGTGCAACCTGGTAACCATCGAGGACCCACTCTTTTTTCCCGTCCTCTTTTCTGACACTAAGGGTGGGGGTGACATCACTGAATCCCACAACCCGTGTTGATGCCCTGAACAGATTATCAGCTGTCGCTTCAGGTGCGCTGACCAGTGGAATATCAAGCGTGTCCTTGTCAGAGGGTTTTTTCAGGAAGTTAACCCAGATGCTGTTGTCATGACCTGTTGCCGACTTGTTTATCACCAGTTTGTCTGCCTTGTTAAGGTCTGTACGCATGACAAATGCTGACTGAACCGCGTCCAGATTATCTGTTGTCAGTGTCGTGAACGATGATGTTCCCCCGTTAAAACCGACTATTGTCCGGTTAAGTTTCATATTTCCTGCCGTGGAGTTTCCGTTCATCGACCACTGGGTGTCTGTCATGCTGACGGTGGCATCCGGTGCATTCAGGCTCCCGCTCCAGGTATTGCGGTACCCGTTAAACAGGCTGTACAACATCTGATTCTGAAGAGTCAGGTCAGGACTCAGTTCCCCTTCCCCTCCGAGGGTGACAGTCCCTTTATCCTGAACATTGATATTACCTGACAACATACTGTACGGCCCCACGTTCAGGCGGGCATCGTCTCCCTTCAGGTTCCATGAACCGGCATAATCGTATACAGGTAAAAGTGTGTGAGATACCTCATCAGGACGGCTGTTCAGACTCAGGGTGGCATCAGAAATATTCACTGGACCGTCAGAAACAAAACTCTGACTGGCCAGAGCATTTGCTCCCTTGTTCAGATTCAGGGCGGTACTGGTCAGCGTTGAGTTCCCCAGAATGGCACTGTCTGAGGAGATATTCACGGTACTGTTGTTCGCCTGTATTCCGCCATTGAATATATCATTGATATTCAGCACTGACTGATTATCCAGGTTGACGGTGCCGTTGAAGACACTTTTATCTGCATCTTTAGTTGCAACAGATGTGCCTTCTTCAAGGGTAAAGGCTGTTCCCTGGCCATCTTTTTTGTCGATAAATACCCGACTGTCGCCCAGCGTGACGCTGGAGTTATCTGCCTGGATGGTTGTGTTCAGTGTGGCATTGCGGCCCAGACCAAAGTCTGTATCTTTTAACACGAGCGAACCAAAGCTGAACGTCCTGTTCTCCCAGTCATCCTGTGTAAATGAGGTGGGCTGTGTCAGAACGGAATTGTCGCCCAGAGACGAGACTGTATTTGCAATACTCTGAGACGTTGAAGCATGGATAACCGGGTGGCCCTGAATGGTCAGACGACCGTTTTCCTGAGTAAATGTACCGGACATATTCGCTGAGCCGTCCATAACCAATGCGCCGGTTGTACCCGGGGTTGCTTTATTTGAGAAATTAATATTTCCCAGCAACTTGCCATGATACAGATACCCTTTATTATTAATTCTGTTTGCAAGCAGCGCCTGTGCACTGTTCTGGTCATGTCCGACATATTCCCAGTGCTCGTTACTGACCTGACCGGTAGGGAACCAGCCATAACTACTTGTTTTCAGGATAAAATAATCGACGGTATGAGTATAGGGATTATTATAAATATATAATGAACCTACTGTTCCCCTGTTTGATGATGACCATTCATTAACTTTTACGTCTGCCGGATGCGTCTGATAATCCAGAGTGATATTAGCCGTTTTATCACTGCTGTTACCGAGAGTTGCGCCATAATCGGCGGCATTCAGCTTATGAAATGTCAGGTCATTCCCGTTAACATCCAGAACACCCCCCCGGTAGCCCCAGGATATATTGTCCGGATTAACCTGCTGGTTGTCTGCCAGCACGACTGTCGGGCGGCCGCTGGCAATATTCACGCTACTGAATGCCTGAACGTGTCCTGAACTGTCAGCCTGCTGATTGAGGACAACGGTCCCATCCCCGACTTTCAGGCCGCCCTCATTAACACCGGTTCCCTGTACAACCAGGGTTCCTTCGCCGATTTTATGCAGGTTGTCACCTTTCACACCATTAACCTGCCAGTTTACGGAGGCATCCTTGTCCACAATAATACCGGCCCCGGTCCAGGTACTTCCGTTTGAAGTGGTGACAGTGTAGTCATCAGTAAATGTCAGTGAACCGGCACCCTGCGTGACAGAGTTTTCCAGGTCAATCTGACCATTATGTCCCAGGAATGTCAGATTTTTACCTGCGTTCAGGTCAGAACCTTTTTGCCCGTGCATGGCATATTCATCGGAACCCTGTTTCAGAGAGCCAGTGCCGGTGCTGCTGTCAAATTTCCATTGCAGGGGGGCGCCGGATGAGGCATTAAAAAAGACGGGAGCGTCATTATCCTCTGAATAGATCTGTGAGAGAAAACTCTGAGGAATAAGAGAATATATCAAATTGGTCCCCCCTCCTACTCCCGAGTAAACACCGACCAGTTCCCACTGCCCTTTGGCCGTATTCCAGCCAAATAATGGAGAACCACTGTCGCCGGCCTCTCCAAAAGAGGGCAGGATGCTATGATCATGTATGTTGCCCCCCATATACAGCTGAATGCCGTCTGAGCCGTGATAAAAGAATGATGTCGGGAGTATTCCTCCTGTCAGATAACCATACCCACCTGTTACCCAATGTCGCTTACCCTGACTATCCTGAATATACTGACTTCCCGAACCAGCCCTGTAGAATGCCGAGTATTTTGAAGGGTTCAATATATCAGCTGTTGATGAGCTGGTTACGGTAGCCGGAGCAACCTCAGTTACGAGCTTATCAAGTCTTGGTGTGTGGAGATCAGATGAACTGTGTTCATTACGATCCACAATATGGTAACTGTTCTGACCATCACCGAAGCTGACGCTCTGATATCCTTTATTATGTTTTACACTGGCTATATATTGCGGGTTAATTAATGTTGCAACGCCGGGATTTGAGCTTACATTCACACTGCTAAAATCAACCATGGGCGCTTTATCAAGATGTCCTACTAATTCCCCTTTATTATTAAAAATAGGAATGTTTGTTGCGCCAGCCTGAAACTGCCCTTTGTTTTCTGCAAAGTCGCGGTATGTCTGGTAAGGATTGTTGCCACCAACCGTTGATGCACCAGCAACGGTTGGGAGTAATGCAGATAGTGCCAGAGAGGTAAGTACTGAAAGTCTTTTTCCTCTGCGGGTACTCCCTTTACATACCCTTCGGGCTAGTTCAGAGACAACCTTTACTGTGTTAGTAATATAACAATATTTTAGAGCGTATATTTTATTCATAGTAAATGATTCCGGAACGTATATTCCAAAGTTACATTAATAACCATAGACAATTTCAAACGAAAGCATTGTTGAATTGCGCGCTAATTATTAATTAGCTATATAATTATAAATGTGACATATGTCACATTTATTTTTGCTTAAAACTACAATATTTTGTAGTTGCACGCATTCTTTGTCTGTGGTTTTCATTGGTGGTAATGAAAATGTTGTTTGCTTTTTCTCAGGTGTTTTGACTTATGACTTAAAGTCATAAAATATGCGACGCTAATACAACTACAGAAAAATGGTATATATGGATATCGACGATATTTGTTGATTTTTATTTTAAATTGCGTGGCGGTTCAGAGCGGATATATATATCACCATACCATCATCTGTTTTTCTGAAGTTCAGATTAGTTTTAACACACTGTTTTCCATCTTCGTTGATTACAACAGTCTTTTTAATGTATTTACGAATGGCATCATTCGACGTTCTAACGGATTTAGTCGATGGTGGGGTAATTAATAAAACATTTGCTGTAATCAAAAACGGTAATGTCTTCAATTGATAGAAGTTTCTGGTAATCTACTGGTATTTAAGGTTTTCCATGGCTACCGTTACTGTTCATTGTCCGCGCTGTAATTCCGATAAAGTTTATCGACATGGTCGTAGTTGTTCCCAGCATGAGCGTTTCCGTTGTCGTTCATGTAAACGTGTTTTCCAGCTCACTTACTCTTATGAAGCCAGAAAACCCGGCTTTAAGGAGCTGATCGTTGAAATGGCGCATAATGGCACAGGGGCCGTGATATCGCCAGAACACTGAAAATCAGCATCAATACCGTCATACGGACATTAAAAAGCTCTCGCCCCAGCGGATAACATCTGCGTCAGTCAGCTCACGCTGATGTTGCCCTTATCTGTGAACTTGATGAGCTGTGGAGCTTCGTTGGCAACAAGGCGCAACAACACTGGCTCTGGTATGCGTAGAACACTAAAACTGGCGGTGTGTTGGCTTACACTTTCGGGCCACGGAATGATGAGGCCTGTCGGGAATTGTTAGCCCTGTTGACTCCGTTCTGTATCGGCATGGTGGCCGCGATGACTGGGGCAGCTACGCCAGAGAAGTGCCGAAGGAGAAATACCTGACCGGCAAAATCTTCACGCAACGTATTGAACGTAACAACCTGACCCTCCGCACCCGCATCAAGCGGCTGGTAAGTAAAACAATCTGCTTCTCGCGTTCCGTTGCAATCCACGAAAAAGTCATCGGTTCCTTCATTGAAAAGCACATGTTCTACTGATTGGAAGCACTACCCAACGTTCAACTTATCATCATAAGTATAAAAATCACAAAATGGGAGGTAAGAGTCTTTACCTGGATTGTCTCGAAATGCAAAGTGTGCTTGCTTTACAACTAAATCTGGGGGTATCTAATGATTGCGTAATAGTTTTTTTATATACATATCAATGTCTTGCTTTTTACAATCTGTTTATATTATCCATTTTAAATCAATAAGTTACACATCATTAATACCTTCCTTATTTTTTGATTGGGACAGATTTGGGACCGATGGGTTCAGGATCGAATCTATTTACCGTGCGTGTTCGGTAAGGTGATTAGGTGCGAGGTGAGCATATCGACGAACCATTTCGAGAGTTTCCCATCCGCTCATTTTTAAGTGCAAGCAGGGAAACACCGGACTAAACCTATCAGCTGTTCGAAAATGGCAAGCGGATTAATATGCCATGGCGGCTTTGAGCCGCACGCATGGGGTGTGGCAAACCTGATGGATGTTGCTGTGCTGGTGGTGGCGTATTTGCTGGTCTGGTTGTTGGTTAATCGCGAAAATCATTATGCCAGAGGAATACCACAGGACGTTCAGGTTTTGCATAAAAAAGCCCACCATTAAGGTGGGCAAAAGGAATGATTTATATTCTCTGAGAGAAACATTACATTTCTCCTTGTCACTTCTAACATAAAAATATGGAGAAATAATGGAGCTTATATTAATTGGCGATTAGGTAACCATGTGGTTATACAAAACAATACAGTTCTTTACATTTGCCTTGTTTTATGAATACTCCTAAAGAGGTGTATAACATAATGGTACAAGCAGGGTAGATATGAATATATTTGAACAAACTCCACCAAACCGCAGACGTTATGGTCTTGCTGCATTCATTGGGCTGATTGCTGGCGTTGTTTCCGCATTTGTTAAGTGGGGGGCAGAAGTTCCATTGCCACCACGTAGTCCGGTTGATATGTTTAATGCAGCGTGTGGTCCGGAATCATTAATCAGGGCTGCAGGCCAAATTGATTGCTCCCGTAACTTTCTCAATCCTCCGTACATTTTTCTTCGGGATTGGTTGGGACTGACAGATCCAAATTCGGCTGTTTATACCTTCGCCGGGCATGTCTTTAACTGGGTTGGTGTAACGCACATAATCTTTTCGATAGTTTTTGCCGTTGGTTACTGTGTGGTCGCCGAAGTATTTCCGAAAATTAAACTTTGGCAGGGCTTACTGGCAGGTGCTTTAGCGCAACTTTTTGTTCATATGATTTCATTCCCTCTCATGGGACTTACGCCACCTCTCTTTGATCTTCCGTGGTATGAGAATGTCTCTGAAATTTTTGGACATTTAGTCTGGTTCTGGTCTATTGAAATTATTCGCAGAGATTTACGAAACAGAATTACCCATGAGCCAGATCCTGAGATCCCTTTAGGCTCAAATAGATAATGCTTTGAATGATAAAAATGGCGCAAATATAGCGCCATTTTTATAGGTTAAAAACGTTGCTTTTCATATTCTGATGCGGACAGTCAGTGATCATATCGCGCTACTTCAGGATGATGTAGATCCGGAGAACGCTACAGAAGAAGAGGCATTGTTGCTGGAAAATGGAAGAAGTTTCAGGTTTTGTTGTCCCTGAAAAACGAAGCCCCGCTATTACAGCTGGCGGGGCAATGCAATTAATTATTGTATATTTATAACGGTGTTAGCCCGTATTTAGCTCTTGCACGATTGCAAGCCTCATTGACTTCTCCGTTCTCACCAGACATGGCGAATTCTCTGCATGTGGACGATCGATTTTTATATATCGTGCAACAGGCATTTTTGCCCGGTGTTCCTGCAAGGGCAATACATCGGGGGTTTTTCTGATTGGTACCGCTCATGCATCGGTGAAAAGGGGATATTTGTTCAGTAAGCCTGGCGGGAATGGTACCGCCAGCATCGTCGGCTTCGGCCCAGTAAAAAGAGACGCGGAAAAATGCACAACAGGCACCACACGTCATGCATGGATTCAGATTGCTCATAATTCACCAGTACAGCTATAAATCGTAAAGAGAACTGCGGTACGTCGTATGCAGGGACGTATCGCGGTTGGCTGGTGTACTTTCGATAGTGTGAGTATTGAATGATTTCCAGCCGTTACCGATTTTACGTCCTAATTAGTGAAGAAACCACTCGTTAGCAGGCCGCCTGGTACCTTTCCGTGTCTCCTGAACACTGTGGTGTGCATATGAGAAAGCTCATCGTTACAGGTGACATTGACGATCGCTTCCACATCATTTAAACGATTTTTGAGTCTCTGAGGTGGAATTCTTCCCTCGTCTGATGGATAAGTCTTAGTCCGCCGAAGGGGGCTTAGCCGGACAGGAATCGCTAATCTTAATGAATTTGTCGTTATAGACCAGATAATGATTCCCCGGCTGACGTAACTCAGGCTGATGAACCACGTCTCCCGGACGTAGATACCAGGCATCGCCTTCCTCTTCGGTCGAATCACATCCTGGTTTAATCAGTAGCTTAAACCACGTGTTGCCGGTGTTACTTACCGTTCCGGTCACCTGATCGAAGGACCATTTAAACTGAACCTGACGTGGTCGTACTACCAGAATGGTATCCATCACCACCACCGGCTCCGTGCTGACCTCACCGCCGGTTGGGCTGCGTTTTGTCAGGTTACGAGTGGGGACCTCGCGAAATGAGACCCGGTAGTAGCGCTCGCGGTTATCCCGTGGACCATGATAGTAAAATTTAAAATACTCGCTCTCACCAGCCTGTAACGCCAGCTGGCGGGGGGCGAAAAGTAGTTCACCATCCACCGGTCGGGTGCGCAATTCACTGCTGCCCGGGCTATCAATAGCACTGATGGCAATACGGTATATCCGCGCGCTTTTGTTGTTATTCACGACACGTTTGCTGACAAAGTCAGTCTCGGACGGCAGTGAAAAAGTCAGATTGCCGACCGAAATCGCCTGTGTCAAAGGTGCCGCCAGCATACAGACCACTGTCAGCAGGGCCTTAGTTAATGTTACGCCACGTCGCCTGAACATGAATCTCTCCTGAAGCGCTGACTTCGCCAAACCAGCCGTTATCATCTACCGTACGCAGAGAAATGGCGTTATCCATTGGAATCGAAAATTTGACTGTGGTCTTATCCATCTGCCCCACTTCGCCAGAGATATCAGTCCACGGTGTGGTCAACCACAGCGCATCGGTCATATCCCGCCAGCTATCATCGCACCCGGCATCGTAGGTTTTTGTAGCTCCGTTGCGGGTAATAAAGGAAAGCGTCGCCGGGAACGGTACTTTCGCCTTACCGTCATCGGAGCTGAAGACACAATAGGAGCGCCCGCCAATCACCTGCGCGGGTCCGGTCACCTTGATCAGCACTTCGTCGGCAGCTGTTTTACCGCTGGTGGTTACGATATAGCCGAAATCGAGTGCCGACTCGCCGCTGCCAACATATCCCTCCCGCGACGGTGTCTGAGTATATTCATCGGAGATAATACTGATGCTGAAATCACGGGGTTTGATAATCAGCGTGTTGGAGGTAGAAAATTCATACCAGCCAGACTCCGGTGATGTGGTGTTCTGAAAGCGAAAGTTGAATAGATCTTTGGTGTTGATATCGCTGATCCCGAGGTTCACCATCTGCTTAAAGAAGTTGCTCGAGAAGAACACATAGATCGAGTCTGCGCTCTTCATCTCGTTGAAGGTGTAGTAATAGGCAGTATTGCTCACCGGTTTCCATGAACTGCCATTCAGACTGAACTGCATATCGTACGCCCCGACGGCCGAGGCTAACGACGAGTTGGCGATCGCCGGGAATATATGGATTGAGGTGTTGCTGAGTCCGTTTGTTTGCAGGGTATAGTTAACCATCTTACAACTTAATCCTGAACGACTGCCGATGGTTTGCGTCCGGCAGTCGGCGTTCCCTTCGCCCAGAGTCGGTACTCCGTCGCTGTTGATAAATACTTCCGCCAGCGAGTGGGTATTTATCAACCGTAGATTTGCTGCTTTCGTATGGGTGACGTTGCGAACATACCAGTTGCCGGAGGCCTGATCCTTACAGCGTGCGCCGCTGCTGGCGTCATAGTTCACAGAGGTCTGGCAGGCATTGATGGTCATTGTAAAGCTGCTGCCGACGGGCATTTGTTGCAGATACTGGTAAAACGCGTCTGACAACATGCCGTGCATCCACTTCGCGCCGCCGCTGGTCACCGTCGCGCCATAAAATCCACTGGCGTCGGTGGTTTGCGGCAGGATAAGACTGGTGGTCATATTACACCCTGCGTACCAGTTGATGCAGCGCAAGCCAGTTAAAGGAGATGAAACTGGTGAATTTTCCAGCCACATATCAAACTTCCAGTTGGTATAAAGGCCGGTGTTGTAACCGTTATCAATGTAGCCGAGGCTTTGCTGATAGATGGTTCCTGAACCATTGTATTTTAAACCGGTCCAGCGGTTGGCACCGGTCAGGCGCGGATCCAGCGCCCCGCCAGGAGTGACGAAAAAGTTGTCGTCTGAGTTGTTTTCGACAAACACAAACTCGCGTGCCGGAGCATCCGCCCAGGTTGTTTTGCTCACTGCCGCTCTGAGCGCGGTTGCAGGCCAGATTAGCGCAAAGATTATCATCGCTATCAGTAGGTTAACTCTCATTCTCTTCTCCTGTCTGCGTCACCGCCGCCCACGATGAGAGGCCGCTGCAGACCACATCACCGACCCAGACGGCACCGCGCGCCTGGTTGAGTTCCAGTGCCACTTCGCAGGTTTTATTGCCACTGTAGCGAAAATCGATAGTGGGGTATTTCTTATCCACGTCCATGACAAACTCGCCGTTTTCATCGGTTCGGGTTCGGCCGATATGGTTGTTAATCCGTGCGTTAGCCAGCAGTGTGCCGTCTTCCGCACGGATACGACCGGAGACGGTAACCATCTGCTTCACCTCTGGCTCAATGACAGCGACATTGCCTGGATAGAGAGTCAGATGACTTTTGCGACCGCTGACGATATCGTAACTGTCGAGTGAGTTTTTGCTGTTCTGCAACTCCACCTCATATCTTCCATAGGGAGAGAGCGGGAGATAGTTACGCTTGCCGTTAAGCGGGAAAATCCGCCCGTTGATTTTGGCGCTGATCTGACCATCGTTCTCCAGGCCAGTGTCGAATATCACCCCAGCGTTGCCATCGGTCCGCCCGCTGGCAGCGATGTTTTTACCCTGCCAGCCGACGCTGCCGTTGGCGGTCAAATTGGTATTGATGTAGCCGTCCGCCGCGCTATTGACGTTCAGCGTTCCGCTGGCGTAACGAGCGTCGAACTGTGCATACGCCCCACCGCTGAGGGTTTTGTCATCACCGGTATCGCCGGAGATGGCTCGTGACAGATTGGCACCAACAGTGCGAATGGTTCCTTCATCAAACTGTTTGCGTGCTGACAGGTTTGCCATGGTGTAGCCGTTTTGATGGGTCATCCCTGCGCTAAACCAGTTGCCCAGTGGTAGCGAGAGATCGAGAGCGATATATTTCCCTGTATTGGCGCTGCTGTCGCCGTTGTTATAGCGCTGAATACCGGCCCGCAGGCCAAGCGAACCAAAGGTACCGCTGTAGACACTTTGATAGTAATCTGCCGTGTAATAATGGCTGTTGTAGCGGCGGTCATCATTGTAGCTGATGCTGAACGTACCCAGCTTCGACCACAGTGAGTTCAGGTTGAGTGTGCCGCCGATTGCACGGTTGTCGGCATCGCTACGTCGCAATTGATTGCCAATGCGGGTTTTTTCCTGGTTAACCCACAGCGAACTGAAGCCTCCAGGTAGAGTGGCGCTGATGCTGGCGATGTTGCTCCATGAGCTGTCACTGGCCAGCATGTTTTGCAGGTTAACGTTGATCGCCCCCCCAAGCGGCAGCGTCAGACGGGTTTCACCCACCGCCTGATTATCGTATCCATATCCTGTTGCCGCCCAGCTAAACGTACTCAGTGAGCCGGAGGTCGAGGCACCTGCCAGCCAACTCTCTTTGGCTGGTCGCGTCTTTTTCCCGTTTTCCGACCAGCGATCCATATGAAAGCTACCGCCCCATATCTGCCACGCCAGCGGTGCACCGACGCCACGCCCCCGGCTAAACAGCTTATTGACCCGCTGGGTGCGTTTGCTGATCACGCGACCGTTAACGATTACCTCAACTTCCACATCGTAAATACCGTACGGTAGACCCCGGGTATCCACTTCATGATTGCCCATGGTGAAGTTCTGAACGCTTAGTAGTCGCCCATCACGGGTGAGATGTACTTCGCCCGCCGCCGGTAAAAAGGCGATCACTGGCGTGGCCGATTGGCTGCTGTCGAAGATGGTGGAGCTGGCCTGGTTTCCCCAGGAAAGGCCGTAAATCTTCCCTGCTGAAATGGCGGTCATCGGCCCTAAGGACTGCAAGTTCCAGGTGTCGAGCATTCCACCGGCAAATCGGTGACCAGCAAAATCGCGTTCATACATCGCTTTATATAATTCACTGTCCTGTTGACCGCTACCAATCCCGTACAGTGAGCCGTCGAGCACCACGTGATGTTCGCGCAGCGCAGTAACGTTATTCAGCGACAGATAGCTGGAGGTGTTGCTCCCGCCGTTACGCAACTGGTTGTTATAGACGCCGAAGTTATAGCTCAGATTACTGCTGAGGGTGTTAACACTGGACTGCCCGATGTCTTCGCTACGTGAGCGTAGTACGGTGCCCAGCGCTTCGCGCTTGACCACCAGCTGCAGCAGCAGTTGGCGCAAGCTGAGATCCAACTGCGCGTTGTCAGTCAGGGGGATGGTAAGGGCCTCATTGAACGGGGCGTTGGCCAGAGTCATCAGTTGCTGTCGAGTTTGTTCGCTGACACTGGCGTTATCTTCACTCTCTTCCAGCTGTATTTTCCGGATGCGTAACTGTCCATCATCCAACCAGATAAAAGCGCTGCCGATTCGCTGATCGTCCTGGCGACCCTGGCTACCGGCGAGATGAATATAGAGCGGGACGCTCATGCCGTCCTGAAGCGCCTGACTGAAGGCCTGCGGAATAATCACCCCACCTATTTGCTGCGCACTTATGTCAGCAGCGCTGGCATCGGGCTGAACGAACAAAAAGACCATGCCGAAGGCAAACTGGGCTTTCAGTCCTGGGGAGAACCGTCGTAAAGGCATTGTCGTTATCCATCTGCACAGCTATCTATTTCACGGGAATGAACTTATCACCCTGCCAAAGTGCAACCCGTCCTTTGTTATCCGCCGTGTCCACGCGGGTAAAACGACGCGACTTGCCCGGCATCAGGTAGTAATTCTCTTTACACTCCTTACCATTGGCGGCTTTCAGGCAGGGGCCGTAGGCGAGGATCCGCAGCGTCGCATTTCCTGTATTTGTCAGGGAGCCGTTGGCGTACTGAAAGTGGTAGTTCGCCTGGCGGGGTGCGACGACCAGAATGGTGCCGATGCGGGCGGAAGCAGTGGCCACAGCGCTGCGGTTGGCATTATCGCGCTGCGCATCACTGAGGGCCTGATCAAACCAGACAATGCGGTAGTAGCGCTCTTTTTCATCTGCTGGTCCCTTATAGAAGAAGCGGATCACTTCGCTGGCTTGGGCGGGTAGCAGCAAGCTGGCGGGAGTGAGTAGCAACTCATCCGGCTTGTCCATTGCGATAACCTGCCCGTCGTCAAGCGGTGAAGAGAGCCGTTCGAGACGGATATTGATGAGGCGGCCACTGTCGGTACTGTTTTGGATCGTTTTGCTCAGCGTGCTGCTGTCACTGTTCATAAACGATGATATATCGCCGACATCCAGCGCCTGGGCCGGTGATATTCCGGAAAACAGCAGAGCGAGAGGCAGAAGGTGCTTTTTCATAACAATTCCGTCCAGGAATAAAGCAGGGGGGTACCCCTGCTGGTACATCAGAGAGATTAACTGGTCCAGGTAGCGTCGAACTGTACGCTAACGTCGCCGCTCCAGATGCCTTCCGGTAGAGTGCTGTAATCGGTTACTGCGGTGGTACCATTGGTGGTGCCGCTGATGATGGAGAAAGTGAAACCATCCTGTGCGGTGGTACGATTGCTGGCATTGTAACCGTTAGCCAGTGGGCTAAGGTTGCCGCCCAGTACGCCGTTGGCGGTATCGATCATCACGGTATCGCCAGTTTTTTCGACTGCCGCGCCGTTATAATCCACGCCCACATTCAGTGTGGATCCTGAGGTATCCAACTGGGTTAAGGTGTTGGTGATAAGACGTGAGGTCAGTTTAAAGGCGGTAGCCGTTGAGTCACCCTCGATAGCCACGTCAAATAGACCTTTCTGTGAGTTAAAACCTTTAATGCCTTCGGCATACTGGAACGCCAGGCTACCGAGTGGCGTCACAACCAGCTTACTGGTGGTGTCTTTTTTGGCTGTTGCTGACCAGGTCGCTACAGCCTGAGCTGTTACGTCAGCAGCCTGCGCTACACCTGTACCGGTAAACACCGTTACCAGAGCTATTGCCAGAACCTTTTTTTTCATTGCTTTTCTTCCCGAGTTGAATTGAGGACATGAAGTCCCGGAGAGTCATTTTTAAAACTAACTTGCCTGGAGTTTACTGAACCAACTTATATAATTTTGAGTACAGCTTGGCCTCTGCATTCCGCCGATGGGTATACACTGTCTTCACACTACAATTTTCAATTCTGGCAATCGATTTAGGCAGCATTCCCTGAGCCGTCATGCGGATAATTTCCATTTCCCGGTCAGTGATTTTATCTTTCTTAATATCTTTTCTCAGGAACCTGCCATTAATCACATAGGCCAGTTCTTTTCTAATATCACGACTCAGTCCAGCGTATACCACGCCCCTAATATTGCTGTTGTAATACCAATAATTTGCTAAGGCTTCTGACTTTCTGGCCGCAATCAATACGACCTGTTTCCCCTTTACCGCGGATAACCACTCATTATCACGGTTTATAAACTCAGTTAAAGAATCCGTATTGAGATTGATAAACACGAAATCTTTTCTGATTTTCTCCAGCGATAGATAAATTAATCTGTCGATATCCACAATCAGTTCAGATAGTCCTTTATAGAAGTAGGCGTCATGGGGAGACCAGATGTATTTATCAGAACGGTTTTGACATTCCATATGGTTTTTAACCTCATAGTCCCTGCTGTAATCATTTTGCCATGTCACTACTTTCCAAACCTGTAATTTTTACAGGTACATTCAGTTTCTTTAGTAAATCGGAAGTAAATAAGATACGTAGCACATATCAATATAGGTTAAACGAGATTAAGTTTTAATTATTTCGATTAGGTTTAAATTTATGTTTTTTTCCTGATGAGTGTCAATATGTGAACAGAAAATGAATTCCATGGTTAAGTCAATATTTACAAAAAATGAAAATATTGCTTTTTTGATAAGAAGAAAAAGACATTCAGTTTCATAAGGTTATTGGCAATATAACGTTCAATTCTTACTTGCATTTTATATTAGCCAGGAACTTTGCCCTGAGGTGTTAGGAATAGTCTTAATGTGTTGTGTAATGGACTAGTAAAAAAACAAGTTTAAATGACAAGAAATAGAATATAAAACTATCATAAGTCATAATTAAAGATGATTTACCAATCAGTAAGGTGTTTTAATGGATTAACATGCCGCACAAAATGGTTATGGGTGTTCATCCCAATAAGTGATGAAAAATTAAATAGGTGTAAGTACGTCATCTGTCCGGTAAGCCCCCCAAGAGCCAAATTAAGTGAAGTTAAACGAAGACTGCCAGTTGTCACAGGAACGATGGCCTCTTTGCCAGGGCACTGCATTCAGTCATCTGTGCGCGTTACTCTAACTGGCACTCGAACGTCGGCGATGGGGTTACCGATGGATCTGGCCGTTCCTGTGGCGTAAACGTTTTTATGTCAGTACCAACAGATTTACCACATTTATCATCTTAACAGTTTGAGTGTAAATGCAGGCTGCGTCGCAAAGGGAGGAAACTGAGTGGCGTGTTCAGTCTAAAATAGAGTTGATGCCAGCATACAGGGCGAAACTGGTCAACAAGTCAACATTAATATAATGGAATATTCGGAGAGAAACGTCAGGCAGTTGACCTTAAATGAACAGGAAGATACATCCCCAGGAAAATTAATGCTGGTGTAATAAATACACCAACATTAATCCGGTCTGATTATTAATCAGACAAATATCGTTAATTCGTCGAATTTTGAATCAACGTTTTTTCTTACGACCCTGAACGGCCTTAAAACGTGGATTAGATTTACAAATCACATACAGCCGTCCTTTTCGCTTCACAATCTGACAGTCTGGATGGCGTTCTTTTGCGGTACGCAGAGAGTTAAGGACTTTCATCATGCCCCCTTTTTCGTGCTAACAAAACGACCAAAACGTTGGGTGAACCGTGCAACATTTCCTTCTGATGCCACTGTTCTCAGCTTCCCTGTATAGAACGGGTGCGATTTCGAAGAGACATCAATTGTTACGTACGGATACGTTACGCCATCCAGCTCAATCTCACGGTCTGTTTTGATAGTCGAGCCGATTTTAAAGTACTCATCAACGCTGGTGTCGTGGAACACCACAGTACGATACTCAGGATGGATATTGGGTTTCATCATTTTTACCTGTTATGTTATAACATAACCGTAAAGATACATGCTCATCCGGATCATTTCAACACCCAATCACTGTGACTATTTGTGGGATGTGGAATTTCCGCAACGGGGAAGTCTGGCATTGTTAGCAGCCATTGGCGACGCTCCCATAAACGCCTGGATGAGTGATTGATGATGGTTTCGCTGAGAGTATGGATTTTTCGAGAATGGAGGCTATCTCCACTTTACTGGCCGATGATTTATTGCAGCATGATTGATTACCTGACAATGTGTATTCCTCTCCCACGGATATAATAATTACTTACAAAAAAGGGAGAGGATGCATATTTTAAATATCACTGAAGTGAACAGTTTATTGCCGTTATTAATAGAAATGGAGAAATAAATAGGCGTATTCTACAATTGCGACAAAAACAACGATATTAATCAGTTTATGACTGATTTGCTGTACTTTATTCTCTTTCATTGGTACTTCCTCGCTTTAAAAAAGAGTGCACCTCGTAAGTGCCCTTATATAAATAACGAGTTTGGTCAACCAATTTTTTGACATGTATCACAAATTTGAATAGATGTATTACATCGGCTATCTTTTATTGCCCCAACGTCATTGATATATGTCGCCTGAAATCAGTTACGGGAATGAGTCTGATCTCAAGACTGGCCCAGTCCTGGCGTTGATTGGCGCTGAGGAGCATATCGCATCTCATCGTAACGTCGTATCTCCTGGGGTGTTATACAAGATATCGTTGTAGGTAACCAGGGAGAGGAATTGAGTCTATTAAACCGTCAACTATGCCGGATACATACTGGATTACACTGCAGGCACGCCTTGCGAGAGAACGTGCCGCAGTGACGGGTTAATTATCTGAAAGAATTTGCGAGGCTGTATCGGTTACTCATTGATTTGATAGTTTTACTCTCGGGAGAGTAATCGATATTTAATCCATTAACGGAAACCAGCCAGTTCCTTTCGATGCCTGAATTTGATCCCATAGTTTATCCGGAATGGTTAATTCAGGAACGCGTTGTGGATTAAGGGCTGTTTGAATTTCATGACTTCTACCTGATTCAGCTAAAGTCACCCATTCTGGATTTATCACCAGCCCTTTACCGATCGCAACAAGTGGCAGGCCAGCGGAAATTGCTTCTTGAGCCTGAGACGGTGTGCGTATTTTACCTGCGGCGATTACCGGCACTCTGCCTGCAATATGATTTAAAATCAATTCAATAGTTCGGGGGCCATTTGGCGACTCAACAGGGTAGCTATCGTTAATACTGACCAGCGAGGTATGTATATACGAAATACCGGATGAAATGAGTCGATCAAGGAGTTTATAAGTATCCTCTATCCGCAGCCCCCCTGTTACAGATTCTTCAGGAGATATTCTGTAACCGATAGCAAAGGGCTTTGTCGCATATTCATAGACTACATTTTTTACTTCCTGTAATACGGCCAGCGGGAAGCGCATACGTCCTTCAAGATCTCCTCCCCATCGGTCATTACGCTGGTTAAATAGAGGGGAGAAGAAATTCTGCAGAAGGAATCCGTGCGCACCATGAAGTTCAACGCCATCAAAACCTGCTTTAATCGCCCTTTTTGTGACATCTCCGAATGCTCTAATGGTTTCCTGAATTTCGTTTTCAGTCATTTCCCTGCTTTGTACCACTCTCTTCATAAAGTCACCAGATTTTACGCTTGATGCGCTGGCACTAATAACATCGTTATTTGGCACAAGCTCCGGGATGGCTTTATTACCGGCGTGGAAAATCTGCAAAATAGCCGGAGCACCGCCACTTTTGGCTGCAGCTGCTAACTTTTCAAGGCTGTTAATGAAACGGTCGTCATACGCGGCAAATTCATGAGTAAACCCAATGCCGCTTGGCGTGACATAGGTACATCCTGTTATTACTAAACCAACATTTTGTGAGCGACGTTTATAAAATTCGAGTTCTTGCTCAGAGATGGTTCCATCAGGATTAGCTGACCAGGTTGTCATAGGAGCCATAACGATACGATTACGTAGCTTTATTTTTTCTGTCAGCATAAAAGGAGAAAACAATGATGGGTGTTTATTTGTCATAACAATACCTCAAATGTTTATCTGATTTTAATGCGTATAATCTTAATAAGTTGAGTTGCTACTTTTTGATGCTTTTTTCCTTTAATGGAATTCTTTTTGAGTAATTTTATTATTGTCGTGTAGTCAATAAAGGATAAATGTCAGGGAGATAATGAATCTCCCTGCAAGGTTATTACAAATGTGTTTTGTAAAAAGGAATTAATTTATCGAGCGCCTGTTTCACAGGTTCTGGCTTATCATACAGGTCGTAATGTGAATAACCTTCAACCACGACCAGCTCTTTATGTTTTGAGGCTGCACGACCAATAATTTCGCAGCCGTCACGATAGGCACCAAAAGCGCCCACTCTATCGCCCACTACAACCATTAGTGGTTGAGTTAACAGGACTTCTGCAAGATGAAAAGCATCCCAGCCTACGGCAACAGTCTGATGTGAAAATAGCGAACGATTTACCCCATTAGGCGCACAGCCTCGTGGCGAACGATAATATTCTGTTGCTTCAAAAAGGTCTATTTCTGTTAATCCCGCTTCAAGAGCTGCTTCCGGAGAAGAAGGGAGCAAATCATCTACGCGAAGTTTTGCGCCGTTAGCTTCGTCTGTTCTTTGTTGCGCCATTGCTTCGAGTGCTCCGATAGGATTAAACGCTGTAAATCCCTCACGCATAAGACGCCCGTAGTTTGCACCCGTGACAGTACCAATGGCTTTAATCCGACGTTCTGTCATTGCGGCATTAATGGCATATCCACCTCCACCACAAATACCCAGTACACCAATACGCCCGGCATCAACGTAAGGTAAGGTGGTAAGGTAATCAACGACAATGCTGAAGTCTTTTACTCGCATTGTTGGATCTTCCAGATAACGCGGTTCTCCACCGCTGCTTCCCTGAAAACTGGCATCAAAAGCAATGACGATAAAGCCAGCTTTTGCCAGGGCGGCACCATACACACTACCCGATGTCTGTTCTTTGCAGCTTCCAATTGGATGGGCACTGATAATGGCAGGATACTTTTTTTCACTATTAAAATCGTCAGGGAAATAGATATCAGCAGCTATATCCCAGTAAGTGTGTTTTATCGAAACAGTTTTCATTTCAAGCTCCAGGGATTTGCCTAAACAGATTTAAATATCATTTCTATTATCCGCAACTGGCATTCGTGTTCATATCGCGAACGGCGTAATAGTATGACTTGTATTGGTTATCATCAATGGTCTAATATCTATCACAGTGTTAAGTTAAGGTTTACAATGATGAAAATAGAGCCTTCAATTTTGCCTTCTCTTGCCTGGTTTGCGCTGATTGTTCGTGCCGGCAGTTTTTCCAGAGCAGCCTCTGAAATGGGTATTACGCGGGCCGCATTGTCCCAGAATTTAAAATCTCTTGAGGAACGTCTTAACACCAAGCTGATATACCGTACGACCCGCAATATGTCGCTTACTGAGGAAGGACAGCATCTGTATGAAGTGCTGGTGTCGGCTTTGGGGCAAATTGATGATGCGTTGAAAGATGTCGGTGATACCCAACTTGAACCTACAGGACTGTTGAGAATAAATTCCTCCCGTGTTGCAGCAAGGATGCTTGTTGAACCTCATATTGGCGAGTTTCTTACTCGTTACCCCAAAACAAAGATAGAACTCATTATGGATGACGGTTTATCTAACATTATTGCGGACGGCTGTGATGTGGGCATACGTCTTGAGCAAGGACTGGATGAGCATATGACTGCCGTTCCTGTTTCTCCGCTTATTAAACTGGTTACTGTGGCATCGCCAGATTATTTAAAAGAACACGGTATTCCTGAAACTCCTCAGGAATTGAGTAACCATAATTGTCTTCGGTTGCGGCATAAAAGTAGCGGTGCACTCTCAGCATGGGAGTTTTCGAATGTTGTGGGGGGTAATGAAGAGTTCGAAATAGAGGTGTCAGGTAAGTATATTTCTAATGATGACGAAAGCATGATACGAATGGCGCTGAATGGAACGGGTATCATTCAACATCTGGATTTTGCAATCGCTGAACATATCAATGCGGGCAAGTTACAGCCGATTCTTGAGGATTGGGCCGTTTCATTTCCTGGATTTTATATATATGTTTCATCACGGGTGAGAATGCCCTCTAAAGTTCGTGCTTTTATTGATTTTATGGTGGAGAAAAGAGTAAAAATAGAAAGTTAATGATGTGTGTCAGAATATCGGTAAGAAGAATGGCGCAATCGTGAGGATACGTTTATTCATAATAAATCTCCTGAAAGTTTAGAATTATTTTCGATACAGCCAGATTATCATTGTTACTAATAATGTGGTTAAAATAATAGCATCTATGCCCCCCTTCATGAGTGTCTGTGAAGAGGATGCTTCTACAAGGAAATCGCCAATGCTCAAAGAAAACTTCAACGAACTGCAAATCTTTCTTGTGGTGGCAAGAGAGCGAAGTTTTACCAAAGCAGCGGGCAAACTCGGCGTCTCTCAGTCTGCACTTAGCCATGCAATGAAGGCTCTGGAGGAAAGGCTCAATATCCGCCTCCTGACACGGACTACCCGCAGTGTGGCTCCCACAGAAGCGGGGGAGAGAATCATTGCCTGCCTTGAACCGCGTATTGACGAGCTTGAACAGGAACTGGAATCACTTATTCAATTGAACGGCATGCCCTCCGGGAATATTCGGTTATCTGCCGGGGAACATGCCGCGCGAAGTCTGGTCTGGCCGAAGCTAAAACCTTTTCTCAGAGAGTATCCCGAAATCAATGTCGAACTGGTGGTGGATAATGGTTTTGTCGATATTGTTGAAGGCCGTTTTGATGCCGGGATACGACTGGGTGAAAATGTTGATAAAGATATGGTTGCAGTCAGGATTGGACCAGATATGCGGATGGCTGTGGTGGGAGCTCCGGCGTATTTTGCTGCAAACCCTGCGCCTGAAACGCCTCATGAGCTACAAAATCATCGCTGCATCAACATGCGTTTGCCAACTGCCGGTGGGCTTTACCACTGGGAGTTCGAGCGAGAAGGGAAACCGCTTCGCGTTAAGGTTGATGGGCAACTGACGTGTAGTCCATTGCCAGAAAGAATTGATGCCGCGTTATCAGGGTTTGGGATCGCTTGTGTCCCTGAAGACATGGTTCAGGAGTATATAGAGTCAGGCAAGCTTATTCAGGTGTTACAGGAGTGGTGTCCAACTTTTCCTGGGTATTATCTTTACTACCCCAGCCGCAAGCAGCATCCGCCAGCTTTTGCGTTGTTGATCGATGCGCTTCGCTACACCGAATAACGGGTCCTTTATCCTGGACCCGTTTGGGTATTAGCGGCCTACGCGTGCCTGATGTTCAGGCGAGTAACGTTCACCGACGATTTTAATTGTTTCCAGCGCCTCGCTTATCTGCTGCGTATCTTTCTGCGAAAGAACAATGTCAGCAGCGGCCAGGTTTTCTTCCAGCCGGTGCAGTTTAGTGGTGCCAGGGATGGGAACAATCCACGGCTTTTGTGCTAATAGCCATGCCAGTGCGATTTGTGCAGACGTTACCCCTTTCTCCGCAGCCAGTTCACCTAACAAGGTGACCAGTTTTTCATTGGCTTCAATGGCTTGTGCTGCGAAACGCGGTACGGTGCTGCGGTAATCATCTTTGCCGAAAGTGGTTCCCGGCTTAATCGCCCCTGTCAGGAAACCTTTACCTAGTGGGCTGAAGGGGACAAAACCAATTCCCAGTTCCTCAAGCAACGGCAGAATTTCCTGTTCAGGCTCACGCCACCACATGGAATATTCGCTTTGCAGGGCGGTGACAGGTTGTACCGCATGTGCACGACGAATGGTTTGTGCTCCTGCTTCAGACAGGCCGAAATGTTTGACCTTACCTTCTGCGATGAGGTCTTTCACCGTTCCTGCAACATCTTCAATAGGAACATCTGGATCAACACGGTGTTGATACAGCAGGTCAATAACATCTGTTTTCAGACGACGTAATGATCCTTCAACGGCTTCACGGATATGTTCCGGACGGCTGTTTAAAATCTGCTGCTTATTATCATTGTCGAAGGTAAAACCGAATTTAGTGGCAATTACCACGCGGTCACGAAACGGTTTTAAGGCTTCGCCGACCACTTCTTCATTCAGATACGGACCATACACTTCGGCGGTATCGAAGAAGGTGACGCCACGTTCAACCGCAGCACGAATAAGTTCGATAGCCTGACGGGTATCGGTCGCCGGGCCGTAGCCGTGGCTTAAGCCCATGCAACCGAGCCCAAGGGCGGAGACTTCGAGTCCGGATTTACCCAGATAACGTTTTTGCATTGAATGAATACCTCTTTTATCGCGGCTTAAACATCAAGTTTGCGGCCAGTCAGCCATTCCACCATTGCGGGATCGCGGTGAGAGAAGAACGCGCTGGTTGCGGTATCCAGGGCGGTAATTTGCAGCATATCTTCAGGGCTGAGTTCAAAATCGAGAATGTTGATGTTCTCTTCCATGCGTTCTTTTCGCACTGATTTTGCCAGTGAAACAATGCCTCGTTGGTAGATCCAGCGCAGAACAACCTGGCCCACGCTTTTGCCATACTTCTCGCCAATTGCCGTGAGAACAGGATGCTGGAACAGACCATTTTTCCCTTCCGCAAACGGTGCCCAGGCTTCTGGCTGAATGCCACGACTTTGCATCCAGGGAACGGCCTGTAGCTGCTGATTGAAAGGGTTAACTTCAACCTGGTTTACCGCCGGAACGACGTTATTAAAAGCGATAAGGTCTGCCAGTCGGTCAGGATGGAAGTTACTGACGCCAATAGCGCGAATTTTACCGGCCTGTTGCAGCTCTTCCATGGCACGCCAGGCTCCGTGGACATCGCCATATGGCTGGTGAATCAAGTACAGGTCAACGTAATCAAGTTGCAGTCGATTCAGAGAGCGTTCGAACTGGGCTTTGGCCCCTTCGTAACTGGTATCCTGCAACCAGAGTTTCGTGGTGACAAAGAGTTCGTTACGGGCGATACCGCTTTGTTTCAGTGCGTTCCCGACCTGGATTTCATTTTGATAAGAGGCGGCGGTGTCAATCAGTCGATAACCGCTGTTAATAGCGTCAATGACCGCTCTTTCGCATTCGGCGGCATCGGTCATCTGAAATACACCAAAGCCCAACAGGGGCATTTCAATACCGTTGTTCAGTTTTACTTTTTGCATGGTGTTATCCTTCCGTTATCGTTCATGAGAAGCATAACGTAAAGGGAAGAGCTCGATTAGACGGCAGGATTTGTCAGGGGTTATGAACAAAATTCATAAATCTGTTTGAGGGTTGAGATTAGTCGTGCAAGTTCGATATCCCCGGAATTTACAGTCCGATGAATAAAAATGAATGTCCATAAAAAATATATTGGTTTATCCCAGCGTATATACTTACTTCGACGTACTCCCAATAGCAGTTAATTAAAGGCGGGTCATTATTATTCACTCTGAATAATGAATTATTCACTGCCCGCAGAGTAAGAAATATAACTTAAGTATCTATTTAATGACTTGCACAAAAAGCTAAATTTTTACCCATAAATAAAAATATAATCCCGCGCCCAACCACCTGATGAGTGGCTACAGACACTGGATATATTAGGTGGCGGTGTACTTTCTTACATAAAGGTATTTCCTTTTCTGTGGAAAAGGAAACCGGGAAATCCCCGGTTTTTCTGACAAGCAGACGCCATTATTTGTGTCTGCCTATGTTCGTTAATTCGTTCATCAGGAAATTATCTCAATGTCACGTTATAAAACAGACAATAAACAGCCACGATTTCGTTATTCAGTTCTGGCCCGCTGCGTGGCGTGGGCAAATATCTCTGTTCAGGTTCTTTTTCCACTCGCAGTCACCTTTACGCCAGTAATGGCAGCACGTGCGCAGCATGCGGTTCAGCCACGGTTGAGCATGGAAAATACTACGGTAACTGCTGATAATAACGTGGAGAAAAATGTCGCGTCGCTTGCCGCTAATGCCGGGACATTTTTAAGCAGTCAGCCAGATAGCGATGCGACACGTAACTTTATTACCGGAATGGCCACCGCTAAAGCTAACCAGGAAATTCAGGAGTGGCTCGGGAAATACGGTACTGCGCGCGTCAAACTGAATGTCGATAAAAATTTCTCGCTGAAGGACTCTTCGCTGGAAATGCTTTATCCGATTTATGATACACCGACAAATATGTTGTTCACTCAGGGGGCAATACATCGTACCGACGATCGTACTCAGTCAAATATTGGTTTTGGCTGGCGTCATTTTTCAGAAAATGACTGGATGGCGGGGGTGAATACTTTTATCGATCATGATTTATCCCGTAGTCATACCCGCATTGGTGTTGGTGCGGAATACTGGCGTGATTATTTGAAACTGAGCGCCAATGGTTATATCCGGGCTTCTGGCTGGAAAAAATCGCCGGATGTTGAGGATTATCAGGAACGCCCGGCGAATGGCTGGGATATTCGTGCTGAGGGCTATTTACCTGCCTGGCCGCAGCTTGGCGCAAGCCTGATGTATGAACAGTATTATGGCGATGAAGTCGGGCTGTTTGGTAAAGATAAACGCCAGAAAGATCCACATGCGATTACCGCTGAAGTGAATTACACGCCAGTGCCTCTTCTGACCCTGAGTGCCGGGCATAAGCAGGGCAAGAGTGGTGAGAATGACACTCGCTTTGGCCTGGAAGTTAATTATCGGATTGGCGAACCTCTGGAAAAACAACTCGATACAGACAGCATTCGCGAGCGTCGAATGCTGGCAGGCAGCCGCTATGACCTGGTTGAGCGTAATAACAATATCGTTCTTGAGTATCGCAAATCTGAAGTGATCCGTATTGCTCTGCCTGAGCGTATTGAAGGCAAGGGCGGCCAGACGGTTTCCCTGGGGCTTGTGGTCAGCAAAGCAACTCACGGTCTGAAAAATGTGCAATGGGAAGCGCCGTCTTTGCTGGCCGCAGGCGGAAAAATTACGGGGCAGGGCAATCAGTGGCAAGTGACGCTCCCGGCTTATCAGGCAGGCAAAGACAATTATTATGCGATTTCAGCGATTGCCTACGATAACAAAGGCAATGCCTCGAAACGTGTGCAGACAGAAGTGGTTATTAGCGGAGCTGGTATGAGCGCCGATCGTACGGCGTTAACGCTTGACGGTCAGAGCCGTATTCAAATGCTTGCTAACGGTAATGAGCAAAAGCCGTTGGTGCTGTCTCTGCGCGACGCCGAGGGGCAGCCAGTCACGGGCATGAAAGATCAGATCAAGACTGAACTAACCTTCAAACCGGCTGGAAATATTGTGACTCGTACCCTGAAGGCCACTAAATCACAGGCAAAGCCAACACTGGGTGAGTTCACCGAAACTGAAGCAGGGGTGTATCAGTCTGTCTTTACTACCGGAACGCAGTCAGGTGAGGCAACGATTACTGTTAGCGTTGATGACATGAGCAAAACTGTCACTGCAGAACTGCGGGCCACGATGATGGATGTGGCAAACTCCACCCTGAGCGCTAACGAGCCGTCAGGTGATGTGGTTGCTGATGGTCAGCAAGACTACACGCTGACACTGACAGCGGTGGACTCCGAGGGTAATCCGGTGACGGGAGAAGCCAGCCGCCTGCGACTTGTTCCGCAAGACACTAATGGTGTAACCGTTGGTGCCATTTCGGAAATAAAACCAGGGGTTTACAGCGCCACGGTTTCTTCGACCCGTGCCGGAAACGTTGTTGTGCGTGCCTTCAGCGAGCAGTATCAGCTGGGCACATTACAACAAACGCTGAAGTTTGTTGCCGGGCCGCTTGATGCAGCACATTCGTCCATCACACTGAATCCTGATAAACCGGTGGTTGGCGGTACAGTTACGGCAATCTGGACGGCAAAAGATGCTAATGACAACCCTGTAACTGGCCTCAATCCGGATGCACCGTCATTATCGGGCGCAGCTGCTGCTGGTTCTACGGCATCAGGCTGGACGGATAATGGCGACGGGACCTGGACTGCGCAGATTTCTCTCGGCACTACGGCGGGTGAATTAGACGTTATGCCGAAGCTCAATGGGCAGGACGCGGCAGCAAATGCGGCAAAAGTAACCGTGGTGGCTGATGCATTATCTTCAAACCAGTCGAAAGTCTCTGTCGCAGAAGATCACGTAAAAGCCGGTGAAAGCACAACCGTAACGCTGGTGGCGAAAGATGCGCATGGCAACGCTATCAGTGGTCTTTCGTTGTCGGCAAGTTTGACGGGGACCGCCTCTGAAGGGGCGACCGTTTCCAGTTGGACCGAAAAAGGTGACGGTTCCTATGTTGCTACGTTAACTACAGGCGGAAAGACGGGCGAGCTTCGTGTCATGCCGCTCTTCAACGGCCAGCCTGCAGCCACCGAAGCCGCGCAGCTGACTGTTATTGCCGGAGAGATGTCATCAGCGAACTCTACGCTTGTTGCGGACAATAAAACTCCAACGGTTAAAACGACGACGGAACTCACCTTCACCGTGAAGGATGCGTACGGGAATCCGGTCACCGGGCTGAAGCCAGATGCACCAGTGTTTAGTGGTGCCGCCAGCACGGGGAGTGAGCGTCCTTCAGCAGGAAACTGGACAGAGAAAGGTAATGGGGTCTACGTGTCGACCTTAACGCTGGGATCTGCCGCGGGTCAGTTGTCTGTGATGCCGCGAGTGAACGGCCAAAATGCCGTTGCTCAGCCACTGGTGCTGAATGTTGCAGGTGACGCATCTAAGGCTGAGATTCGTGATATGACAGTGAAGGTTAATAACCAACTGGCTAATGGACAGTCTGCTAACCAGATCACCCTGACCGTCGTGGACAGCTATGGTAACCCGTTGCAGGGGCAAGAAGTTACGCTGACTTTACCGCAGGGTGTGACCAGCAAGACGGGGAATACAGTAACAACCAATGCGGCAGGGAAAGTGGACATTGAGCTTATGTCAACGGTTGCAGGGGAACTTGAGATCGAGGCCTCGGTGAAAAACTCTCAGAAGACGGTCAAGGTGAAATTCAAGGCGGATTTCAGTACCGGTCAGGCGAGCCTGGAGGTAGACGCCGCTGCTCAAAAAGTGGCAAACGGCAAAGATGCCTTTACGCTGACGGCAACGGTTAAGGATCAATACGGCAACCTTCTTCCTGGCGCTGTGGTCGTCTTTAATCTGCCTCGGGGCGTCAAACCGCTTGCAGACGGTAATATCATGGTGAACGCCGACAAGGAGGGTAAAGCGGAACTGAAAGTGGTTTCCGTGACTGCCGGAACCTATGAGATCACGGCGTCAGCAGGAAATGACCAGCCTTCGAATGCGCAGTCTGTAACGTTTGTGGCTGATAAGACTACGGCGACCATCTCCAGTATTGAGGTGATTGGCAACCGTGCAGTGGCGGACGGCAAAACCAAACAGACGTATAAAGTTACGGTGACTGATGCCAATAACAACCTGCTGAAAGATAGCGAAGTGACGCTGACTGCCAGCCCGGAAAATTTAGTTCTGACTCCCAATGGGACGGCGACAACGAATGAGCAAGGGCAGGCTATTTTCACCGCCACGACCACTGTCGCAGCGACATATACACTCACGGCGAAAGTGGAACAGGCCGACGGTCAGGAATCGACGAAAACTGCCGAATCTAAATTCGTCGCGGATGATAAAAACGCGGTGCTCGCTGCATCTCCAGAGCGTGTAGATTCTCTGGTGGCGGACGGGAAGACTACTGCAACACTGACGGTTACTCTGATGTCGGGTGTCAACCCCGTAGGAGGAACCATGTGGGTCGACATTGAGGCTCCGGAAGGGGTGACAGAGGCGGATTATCAGTTCCTGCCGTCGAAAAATGACCATTTCGCGAGCGGGAAAATCACGCGTACATTTAGTACCAACAAGCCAGGTACATACACATTCACATTCAACTCTTTGACATATGGAGGGTATGAAATGAAACCAGTGACTGTGACAATTAACGCCGTTCCTGCAGATACTGAAGGCGCTGAGGAGAAATAAAAACGACGATGTAATAAATAATAATGGCGTTGACATGCGCAGCGCCATTATTTACTGAATACCTACCCTGGCACCGATTAGACGGTGGCAGGGTAGGGTAAATCTTATGTGATGGAGTTACAGGCTAAACCGGGCGAACGGGGATAAAAATTTCGCAAACAATGTTATTGCTATCAATTTCGACGAAGTTTTCATTGTAATAAAATCGCTCAATATCACTGCCGTTCACTCTGGCTAACCCCCTGGCAGGTAATTCCATCAGATAGAGGTTTCGCGCCCATTCAGGGTAGTGCTCCCACTCACCTTCATAGCGGAAAGAGGCATACAGTCCTCGGTTAATTGTCCACTCTTTCGGCATCTCTGAATCGGTTTGTTTGCATACCGTACCGGCAAAAGTTTCAACTGTGAGCAAATCGACCGATTTTGTTGATGGTTCGAACGTGGAGACGAAATAGATATCCGTCTTAAAATTCTTCATACATCTGACTAAATGATGACGTCGCAGTTTGACTTCTTCATCCGGTAATTTATTCGACACTTCAATATCATATTTAAATGAATTGCCAAAAATAGGTGTCTCAGGAAAGTTGACTAATCTACACTCCGTCTTTTGCTGTTGACGTATTAAAAAAGAAGGGAAGATATTTGCGAGATCCCAATAATCACGGTGGCGGTATTCACGGGGAGAGCAGCCGAATAACTTTTTAAATTCGCGGCTGAATGACTGCTGTGAATCAAAATGCAAAGAGAGTGCAATATCAAGCATAGATTTCGCGGAGAGCCGGACAAGAATGGCGGCACGACAAAGCCTTCGTTTGCGAATGTATTCTCCCAAAGGCACATGCATGAAATTTCGGAACAGAAGCTGGATGTTGCGTCTGCTGTAGCCAGATTTCTGTGCGATATCTTCGATTGAAATAGGGTGCTCAAGATTGCACTCAATCCACTCCAGGAGCTGCTGTAGAATCTTCTGCCTGATCATCACATACTCCGTTAATTCTTTGTCATATCGCACATTTTCGTTATGTCCTGGGCCCTAAGTGTATCAAAAACAGCAAGTCCCAAGGCAAAAGCACTGATAGCGTCTGCTTCATTGCCCCAAAAATAGAGAGGTTTCAGTCCTACATTATTAATGAATTTTTTGCATAAGTGATATCAAAATCCACATACTAATTTGAGGTTACGTTTTAACGTAGACTCATTGTTCATACCTAATGGAGGGACTGACAGTGGAATTTTCCGTATTAAGTAACAATCTGAAAATGCCGATGATGGGATTTGGTGTTTTTCAGGTTACCGATAAAGACGTGTGCAAACAGTCAGTGTTGAATGCTATCCGCACGGGTTATCGACTCATCGACACTGCAGCGGTATACGGTAATGAAGATGCCGTCGGTGAAGCCGTTCGTGAAGCCATATCTGAAGGTTTATGTACCCGAGAAGAGTTATTTATAACGTCTAAATTGTGGGTGCAGGATATGTTGAATCAGGATATTGCAGCAGCAGGTATTGAAGCATCATTAAAAAAATCGGGGCTAGAATACTTCGATCTCTATTTATTGCACCAGGCCATGCGCGATTATTTTAGTGCGTGGCGTGCACTCGAAGATGCCTATGAAGAGGGCAAATTAAAAGCGATTGGGGTTTCCAATTTCTACCCTCATGTTCTGGCGAACTTTTGTGAAACGGTAAGAGTTAAACCGATGGTCAACCAGGTCGAGTTGCATCCCTATTTTGCCCAACCAGAGGCGCTGGCAACCATGAAGTATTATAACGTGCAGCCTGAAGCATGGGCTCCGTTAGGTGGTGGACGACATAAACCCTTTGAAAATAATCTGCTTCAGAGTATTGCAGATGCCCATCAAAAATCGATTTCTCAGGTCATTCTGCGTTGGAATATTCAACGGGGAGTGGTCGTTATTCCGAAATCGACACATCAACAGCGTATCGAAGAAAATTTTGCTATTTGGGATTTCTCACTGACAGAGAAAGAAATGGCGCAAATTAGTTCGCTTGATTTGGGTTATGTTGGGGAATCGGTAAAACATTTTAATCCTGAGTTTGTTCGTGGTTGTCTTGCTGTAAAAATACATGATTGATATTAATCACTTATTTTACCTGAGACGACAAGAATCTTTTAATAGGGGAGTGATATTGACCTTCACTCTGTCATATCTCCGGTAATATGGCGTCAGGCTTCATCATCAGAAAGGGAGCCTGACGCCTGAAAAAGTGAACAACAGACAGTGTTCGGATTATCAATATTCAGTTTTTAACGTTGAACTGGATTCATTACTGCGTTGTTTAAGAATATCCCGCGCCGAATCTGCCATTATCATGACAGCACCTGCCAGCATCAGAGTATCTTTCAATACCAGACGACCAGCACCGGATAAATAAGGGAAACCATGATGAGCGTCACCCAATGCGGGTACCCATGCCTCCGGGGTGGTGATTAAAAATGAGAGTGTTACCAGCGGCGTGGTAAATGCCATCAGCCCACCCAATAAACCTAACCAGCGATTGACAGGATTAGCCAAAACCAGCAGAGCAATAATCACCTCCACGACGCCAAGACCGTTGGAAAAACCATAGGTATTATTAGCCGTTTGCCATGCTCTTGCTTCTGGTTTGTATTCGCCTTCGTGAGTCAGATGCTGTTTATAGTCTTCCGGGTGTTCATAAAAGAACGACATTAGTGGACTGTTTGCGACGAATGGTGTAATGCTGTCTGCCTCGTAAGGGACAAACTTTAATAACCCAATCCACATAAAAACAATCGCAATACTCAGACGAATCAATGTCAGGCCAATTTTATCTCCCCGACTTAACAGGTGCAGGTATCTTTCCATTGTAAACATCCTTATTTATACAATACTGCTGTTGCGGTTGAATTATTATCAATTCGCATCGATGTAACTTTCCAGGATGAAGCATTATATTTTCTGGCCATATCAGCAATGGCATTCTCAAGAACTGTCGGTGATGCTGATACTGATGAGACGCTGATATGTTTCAGAATTATTTTATCATCTGCATTGGTGGAAAATGCCATAACGCCAGATAATAGTGTTGCAAATAAAACAGATTTTTTAAACATATAAAATACCATCAATGAAGTGATTAAGAAGTTATAAAGTAACAGGGAATTAATAAGATTCTTTTCTCTGAGACGCCAGAATATTTGTTCTGGCGTCTGATTTTGAGTTTATTTGACTAATGAAAATAGATCATTGAGTGATTCGCTCATCGACGGATGAGTAAATATCTGATCGCGTAATATGCTATAAGGCAGCCCGGCATCCATCACCATTTTCACTATATTGATCATCTCGTGGGAGTCAACACATAGCAGTGATGCCCCTAATATACGTTGGGTTTTATTATCAACAATCGCTTTTAATACCCCACGAGTATCATTCATCACTCTGGCACGCGGAATTGCAGCTACAGGCAATGTCACCACCTGAATATCAGCACCACTCTCTCTGGCCTGTTCTTCTGTCATACCAACCCTGGACAGTGGCGGTGTCATGAATACGGAATAAGGCACATTTTTCCGATCATCAGTACTACGTCTGCCTTCTCCCAGCAATTCATCACGCACAATGCGGTAATCATCCAGTGAAATGTAAGTAAATTGCAGCCCGCCGGTAACATCTCCCATCGCCCAAATATTGTTTGCGGTGGTATGTAATTGCTTGTCAACGACAATTGCCCCGCGCTCGTTTACTGCGATACCTGCATTTTCTGGATGTAACGAAGCGGTAGCCGGTTGACGACCGGAAGCTATTAACAGTGCATCCACCGCCAGTTGGGCGTGCTCGCTATGCACTTGCACTTGATTTTCATGGTGACTGATTCGCTCCACATGGGCATTGAGGATTATATCGACACCCTGATCGCGTAAAATCGTCGCGATATTATCAGCAATATCCCGATCTTCCCGAGGCAAAAACAGCGAAGCTGCCTCTAAAATGGTTACTTTGCTGCCAAAATTAGCGAACATAGAGGCGAACTCAACGCCAATATATCCGCCGCCCAAAATACCTAAATGCCCAGGCAATTCTTTTAGATTAAGTAATCCGGTGCTGTCATATACACCAGGCGTGGTGGTAATTCCAGGAATTGGCGGAACCACGGCTTGTGCACCGGTATTAATAAAAATTTTCTCGCCATGAATCTCCAGATTTCTCCCAGGCCGATGAACACGCAGGCTATGATTATTGATAAACTCCGCCTGGCCGTCGATCACGTCGATATTGGGCATATCCGCAAGATTATGAAAATTCTTATTACGTAAAAAATTAACCACTTCATTTTTACGCTGTATGGCACGGACAAAATCTGTGTGCTGCTGTGCGTCATGAACCAATGTTTTGGTTGGGATACAGCCGATATTAATACAGGTCCCGCCATACATTGCATTTGATTGTTCGATGAGAGCCACACGCCAACCTGCTTTTGCCAGCGTGACGGCTAATGTTTTTCCAGCCTTGCCAAAACCAATAATAACTGCCTGATATTTATTCATGATGATTTCCTGTCGAAACGCGTTCATTTGACATCATGACTATAGACGCAAAAGAGCAAATAACATTTCTTCACAACGCTTGATATTTTGTCTTATCGTCTGGTATTTTCTTTTTCTTAATCAGAATCACAAAACAAAAATCATGATTAACTATTTGATGGTATTAGATTAATTATTGACTAAGATTGTTGGTGTTTGTAATCAAAAAAACACTCAGGAGTCTGATATGGATGCTCTTAGCCGTTTGTTGATGCTTAACGCTCCACAAGGAACGATCGATAAGAATTGCGTGTTAGGAAGTGACTGGCAACTTCCACATGGTGCCGGGGAATTGTCGGTTATTCGTTGGCATGCGTTAACGCAAGGAGCGGCGAAGCTGGAAATGCCGACGGGAGAGATTTTTACATTACGCCCGGGAAATGTGGTCCTGCTACCACAAAATTCAGCTCATCGCCTGAGTCATGTCGATAATGAATCGACCTGTATTGTCTGTGGCACTCTTCGGCTGCAACATTCGGCGCGTTATTTTTTAACGTCTTTGCCGGAAACGCTGTTTGTAGCACCAGTGAACCATAGCGTGGAATATAACTGGCTGAGGGAGGCGATCCCGTTTTTACAACAGGAATCCAGATCGGCAATGCCGGGAGTGGATGCTCTGTGTAGCCAGATCTGCGCTACATTCTTTACCCTCGCGGTGCGTGAGTGGATTGCACAGGTTAATACAGAGAAAAACATTCTCAGTTTGCTTCTGCATCCACGTCTTGGTGCGGTAATACAGCAAATGATGGAAATGCCTGGACACGCCTGGACCGTCGAATCGCTGGCCAGCATCGCCCACATGTCCCGGGCAAGTTTTGCCCAGCTTTTCCGTGATGTTTCCGGAACCACGCCGCTGGCTGTATTAACAAAGTTGCGTCTACAAATAGCGGCCCAGATGTTTTCCCGGGAAATGCTCCCTGTTGTGGTGATCGCTGAGTCAGTAGGCTATGCCAGCGAATCATCTTTTCACAAGGCGTTTGTCCGCGAGTTTGGTTGTACTCCGGGAGAATATCGGGAAAGGGTCAGACAGCTTGCACCCTGAATAAAACCGCCAGAAATCAGGGCAAAGATAATCCGCATTCCGGGAGTTGTGAGCCTTTCAACTATTTCTATTTCCAACGGTGGTTTTGGGCTTTATATATTTTTTTTGATGGACTCTAGCTCAGTTTTTAAATAAAAATGCAAACTAAATTGCTTCAATTAAATAAAATCCCGACTATTACTTGATACGTGATTATTGTCGGTGATTTTTTTGTGCACCATCAGTGTATATCTCAATAACCCCTGAATAAGTAGCTCTGAATAGGTATAAGGGGTGTAGCCTTTTTAAATGGATTTCTTATGCCAAAAATGATCGTCGATTTCCCCATAAAATGTGAGCGATGCCGAAAGAAATAAAATTAGTTATTGCATTTGAAGTTTAGATGAAAGATTATCATTTGTCATACAAATGAGGGGTGGTATGTTGCTAGCCAATTAAAAAAGAACGCCATATTTATTGATGATTGATCCCCCGGAAGGGGGGAACCATCGGGCATAAATGGGCATGAAGTAATGGAGTATTAGTTGTGAATGTCAATTTCTTTGTCACCTGCATTGGTGACGCCCTGAAATCAAGAATGGCACGAGACTCCGTGCTGCTACTGGAAAAACTCGGCTGTCGCGTAAATTTCCCGGAGAAACAAGGATGCTGCGGTCAGCCTGCGATCAATAGTGGTTATATCAAAGAAGCGATTCCAGGGATGAAAAATCTGATCGCCGCACTGGAGGATAACGACGATCCCATTATTTCACCGGCTGGCTCTTGCACCTATGCCGTAAAAAGTTACCCGACGTATCTGGCGGATGAACCTGAATGGGCATCACGTGCCGAAAAGGTTGCCGCGCGTATGCAGGATCTCACCTCTTTTATTGTTAATACATTAGGGGTAGTCGATGTAGGTGCCAGTTTGCAAGGGAGAGCGGTGTATCACCCATCTTGTAGCCTGGCCCGTAAGCTGGGGGTGAAGGACGAACCACTTACGCTGCTGAAAAATGTGCGTGGACTGGAGCTGTTGACCTTTGCTGAACAGGATACCTGCTGCGGATTTGGCGGCACGTTCTCGGTCAAAATGGCCGAAATATCCGGCGAGATGGTGAAAGAAAAGGTTGCGCACCTGATGGAAGTCCGCCCTGAGTATTTAATTGGTGCTGACGTGAGTTGCCTGCTGAACATCAGTGGACGATTACAACGGGAAGGGCAGAAAGTCAAAGTGATGCATATTGCTGAAGTGCTGATGAGCCGCTGAGGATATAAAGATGTCGATCAAAACCAGTAATACAGATTTTAAGACACGCATTCGTCAGCAAATTGAAGATCCGATCATGCGCAAAGCGGTGGCAAACGCGCAGCAGCGTATTGGGGCAAATCGGCAAAAAATGGTCGATGAATTGGGGCACTGGGAGGAGTGGCGCGATCGGGCCGCCCAGATACGTGATCATGTTCTGAGTAATCTCGACGCTTATCTGTACCAGCTCTCAGAAAAAGTGACGCAAAACGGAGGTCACGTCTATTTTGCAAAAACCAAAGAAGACGCCACCCGCTACATTTTACAGGTTGCCCAACGCAAAAATGCCCGGAAGGTGGTGAAATCTAAATCGATGGTGACCGAAGAGATTGGTGTCAATCATGTGTTGCAGGATGCCGGGATTCAGGTGATTGAAACCGATCTGGGTGAATACATTCTCCAGCTGGATCAAGATCCGCCCTCTCATGTTGTGGTCCCGGCAATTCATAAAGATCGCCATCAGATCCGTCGAGTGCTACACGAACGTCTGGGCTATGAGGGGCCGGAAACGCCTGAAGCGATGACCTTATTCATTCGGCAAAAAATCCGCGAAGATTTCCTCAGTGCTGAAATAGGTATTACCGGCTGTAATTTCGCGGTGGCAGAGACCGGTTCGGTATGCCTGGTGACCAATGAAGGTAATGCGCGAATGTGTACCACGCTGCCTAAAACGCATATTGCAGTGATGGGAATGGAGCGTATTGCTCCCACGTTTGCAGAGGTAGATGTATTGATCACCATGCTGGCGCGCAGTGCCGTTGGTGCACGTTTGACGGGATACAACACCTGGCTGACAGGACCGCGCGAAGCGGGGCACGTTGATGGTCCTGAAGAGTTTCATCTGGTTATTGTCGATAACGGGCGTTCTGAGGTGCTGGCCTCTGAATTTCGGGATGTGCTGCGCTGTATTCGTTGCGGGGCTTGTATGAATACTTGTCCGGCATATCGCCATATTGGCGGTCATGGATATGGCTCTATTTATCCAGGGCCAATTGGTGCGGTGATTTCCCCGTTACTTGGCGGCTATAAAGATTTTAAAGATTTACCCTACGCCTGCTCTTTATGCACCGCTTGTGACAGCGTGTGTCCGGTGCGTATTCCGCTGTCAAAACTGATTTTGCGTCATCGTCGGGTGATGGCTGAAAAAGGGATCACCGCAAAAGCAGAGCAACGGGCGATAAAAATGTTCGCTTATGCCAATAGTCATCCAGGATTGTGGAAAGTTGGGATGATGGCTGGTGCTCATGCGGCAAGCTGGTTTATCAATGGCGGCAAAACACCACTCAAATTTGGCGCGATTAGCGACTGGATGGAAGCACGCGATCTTCCTGAAGCTGACGGAGAGAGTTTCCGTAGTTGGTTTAAGAAACATCAGGCGCAGGAGAATAAGAATGGATAATCGGAGCGAATTTTTGAATAACGTTGCTCAGGCACTGGGTCGCCCGCTGCGACTTGAACCGCAAGCAGAAGATGCGCCGCTTAACAACTATGCTAACGAGCGGCTTACCCAACTTACCCAACAGCAGCGCTGTGACGCGTTTATCCAGTTTGCCAGCGATGTTATGTTGACGCGCTGTGAACTGACCAGCGAGGCGAAGGCGGCAGAAGCTGCAATACGTCTGTGTAAAGAGCTGGGAGATCAGTCGGTCGTGATTAGTGGTGACACGAGGCTGGAGGAATTGGGGATTAGCGAACGTTTGCAGCAGGAATGCAATGCCGTTGTTTGGGATCCGGCGAAAGGTATTGAGAACATATCACAAGCAGAGCAGGCTAAAGTGGGCGTCGTATATGCTGAATATGGTTTAACCGAATCGGGAGGCGTGGTTCTTTTTTCCGCCGCCGGGCGCGGGCGTTCATTGAGCCTGCTCCCGGAATCTTCTCTTTTTATCCTGCGTAAAAGCACAATCCTGCCGCGTGTAGCGCAACTCGCAGAAAAATTGCATCAGAAAGCGCAGGCCGGTGAACGAATGCCGTCATGTATTAACATCATCAGTGGTCCCAGTTCAACGGCGGACATTGAGCTTATCAAAGTCGTCGGGGTTCATGGTCCGGTGAAAGCGGTGTATCTGATTATTGAGGATTGCTGAGAGAGATATGTAGTCTGGACATAAACTTGAAGGCGGTATACGAGGTTGTGAATAACGTTAAGGACAACCTGACTTAACCCCGTTCCGTCATGGTTATGCTGCTCTTCTGTAAATATCCTGACATTAATAATGCCAGGATATTTACAGTTAAAAAGACAGGAATCCATTCCTGAAGACGGGCTCCCTTCCCGGTCACTGTCACTATAGTTTTATACAGGCACTCTCTGTCAGAATGCTGTTTATTACTGCCCAGAGTTTTGTTGGTATTCATCTACCATTTTTTTGACAAGGCAAAACATTACAGAAATCACAATACTTAGAAAAAATCCCAGAGCCAGGCAAATGGCAGCAGGGTATTTATTTTTTATTTCTGGTGAGCTTATAGTGACACAGCCATCACCGTTCGGATACAGTGACCAGTTCCTGGTCAGGTATATCATTTTTGTATAAAGCTCACTGTTAATTGCTGAAGGCGTTTGTATCTCATCGAGAACTTGCCTGCCATTATGGTATTCTGACGTATACCATTTAATGATAGACGCCTGCACGCGAGATATTTCCGCTTCAGCAGTTGGTAAATCTCTCTTATCTCCTGACCATTCCAGCTTTATTTCTCTGTTCTTGACATCTGGGCTGGTCTGAAAAAATGTAGTAATTCGCTGAATAACATCTTCAGTCATTGTGGTCTGACAGGCAAAGTTATTATTGCTATCACAGCTAACAAGTATGCCTGGTGTTGTCTGATTTATTTTTAGGCTGTAACTCACTTTTATATTATCTTTATTGATATACAGAAACAACAGCACCATTGCCATACAGATAGCTATAATAAAAAGGATAACACGAATCTTTTTCTTCAGATAAAATAAAATCTCAATCAGATCGATATCCTGTTTGATTTGTTCATTCATAATATATCCAGAAAATGAAATCTGTCGCAGATAAGATTGTATTAATAGTCTGTATCAGGAATGTTCAGGGTAAATATCAGCAAAAAGCCAGCATCATGAGTACTGGATATTTATAGCCTGCAGGCAGCATACTGCTGCCTGCAGGGGGTATAACAGTCGACAGGGGAACCGACTGCTTTATTCTTACCAGGTCACATTGATACCAACTACACCCTGTAGCGGGTTCTCAATGTCGTCACCTTTGGTGTAGTCAAGGCTTGCATATGCTCCCATGTTTTTGGTGATATCAGCCTGTACACCTGCACCCACGCGGAATGCTGCACCGTCAATGCTGGCATTGACAGACTCATCACCCAGACGGACTTTGTTGCCATCAGAGAATTCGTTCAGTGCGGCCAGATTCAGATAAGGTTTAACGGTCGCGTTGCCCACAGCGAAGTCATAACCCACGCGCGTACCGGCCTCACCCAGCACAGAGTTATAGCTGTCAGAATGAACGTCCACGCCGTTGAGTTGATAATCCACACCTTCCAGAGTCAGAGCAGACAGTTTGGCATATGGCTGAATAAACAGGCCATTACCGTCTTTCCATGTGTAACCGCCTTTAACCATCGCACCAAAACCATTGGTGTTAAAGTCAGCTTTGATGGTACCGCCACCATTCATCAGGCGAACATCTGCCGTGTTGCTGTAGTGACCAAACTGTGCAGCAGTATCAATGAAGATACCGTTGTTATACTGGCGGCTCAGGTAAGCGTGGAAGCTGTAACCTTCAGTGTCACCTTTGCTCTGCATGGTGGTCATGTCACCTTTCGCAGAAGACATCGCCACACCGGCCAGCCAGCTACCATCTTCAGTCATGAAGCGGGTATCACCACCCAGCATTACACCGTTTACATCCAGGTCATAGGATGCATTTCCCGCGGTGGTATGTTTCTGTTTACCGCCAAAGTACTGAATCCATACGCCACCCTTGTCATTTTCGCTCAGACGGACAGCATCCTGACGGGCGGAGAGCGTGTCAGCCTGCAGATTAGCGACGTTAGCCGGAGCAGCTGCCATTGCCTGAATCACGGAGCTGGCGTTGGATGCTTTATGCGTGTTTTTTACGAAATAAAAGTTACCATCAGCTCCCTGTGTCAGGTCATATTGATACAGACCACCTTCCGTTGTGCCTGTGGCTTTTAGAGTGCTGTCTTTGCCGGTAGAAATAAATGCCGTTTGTTCATTGATAAGATCCAATGAACCCGCACTGTAAACACTCAAGTCACCGCTCGCTTTACCGCTGATATCCAGGGTGTTTTCAGAAGAGGCATCAACAATCAGAGTGCCGTTTTGAGAAGCAAACGTGCCAGTATTGACTGTAGCCTTCGTGATATTAACCGTACTGTCTTTTACTGCCAGAGCATCAACAGTTGAGGAACCCGTAACATTCCAGACAGACCCGTTTTGCAGAGATACACTGGCATCTCCTGCCCCTGAAACTTTGCCTTTCCAGACTGAACTATCGGAAAGATTTATATCCAGATCACTACCCGCTTTATCGCCGCTATTGAGCGTATAAGCATTACCTTCCCAGTAAGAGCGGGCAACGTTCATATTTACATTTGTTGTGGTACTGGCTGAATTCTCGCTTTCAGAAAGGGCCAGGACATCAGAGTAGATGGTTGAATCAGCAACAGACAAATTTAAATTTTGCGTTGCTGAACCTGCGCCTTGTGCCGAAGCAGAGGCATAAATTGTTTGTTTATTATTAGCCGCCCCAATTACTGAGCCATCCTTAATATTCAGGTTGACTGTATGAATTCCCGTCTTATTCCCGGCAGTAACTATTGTTTCAATCCCGCCATTAATAATATTTGAGTCAGCAAGGGTGATGTTGTCGGTTGCATCACCGTCAAAACCCTGCAATAAACTACCCTTTTGAGCAAAAATTGCCGTGGAGGCGTTGCTGGAACTCTTATTACCTTGAGCATTTATGGTTGTGCCATTAAGCGTGACATTATTTCCCCGGGCCCCTTCCAGAGATATCCCTGTCGCACTACCTTTTTCATTTTTTGTAACGAAATTACCGCCATTAACAACAACATCGCCAGTTGAATCAATGACCATTGCAGTCCGGACATAGGTGCCTTCACCTTGAGCTGTGATGGTGGAGCCTGTAGCATTAATCACAACATTTTTGTCACCGCTAACTTTTACACCTTCAGCGAATTTGTTGTCTGCCGTTGATTCAGCAGTAATATCATGACCAGCAAAATCAACATTAAGGTCTTCATCTGCCGCATTAATTGTTACGGCTGTAATCTGTTTGTCTGCTGTATTGTTAATAACAACATCTTGATCCAGAGTCGTCTTATCTTTATTCAGCGTAACCGAATCAGTTGATACCGCGTTATCAGCAGCGAATGCTGGTGCAGAAAGAGCCATAACAATAGCTGTCGCTAATGCGCTGCGGTAAAGTGCCTTATTGTTTTTCATGAAGAAATTCTCCATTCTGGTAACTAATTTCAATTTTCCACTTATTTATATTTATGCAGAGATAAAGCCTGCGTCCCTGCATTTACCACCACGGAATACCTGTTGGTATTTCCGTTTTCACGCAATGTCATGGCATTCGTTTTTTCCAATGCATTTCCATCACCGTGAAATTTATTGCTGCTCAGCAGCAGGGCTTCCCGCAATGACATGCTGTACGGTATTCCCCAACGCTTTTTTAGCGACTGCTCGGCAAGCCATATCTGTCTTATCCCCGTTTTGAGAAACTGCGCACTGTATTCCCAGCTGTGTCCGGCAAGAAGCAACGACAACACCTTCTTTTGCTTTTCCGGGAAGCGTTCTGACATGACGATTGTCTTTGTGCGGTTATTCACCTCTTTCATAAAGACAGAGTAACTGTCCATAACTGGCAAAATTTCTGCATGTTTCAGCCCTGAAAACCCACCAGAGGCATTTGCAACACTGATAACACGCTCTACTGACATTCCTGGTTTCAGTAACCTCAGGTTTTTGAGAACGCCAGAAATACTCACATCCGGTGGCAGAAAAAACGGCGCGACGCACAATACCACCACGAATGAGTGATCCCGATAAAATCGGAACCACATTTCAGCGCATTCGGCAGGTCGCCCTGCCGATATCACGACACTCTGTGGCCAGTGCCGCAATTTATTGCGTAACTCCTCTTCTGTTCCGATGCAGGTAACATTGCCGACAGAACCGGTTGATAGAGCTGCGAACTGCGCTGGTACAATTCCTGAGGGACAGAAAAGAACGAAACGCATCCTTCCCTCACAGATGTCAGTACGCCAGCACGCTGTACAGGCTGTACAGCGTGCCTCCCAATCCTGCAGCCCAGAGCAGTAGAAATATTTTGGCTCCTACACTGTAGCGAGTCCGTATGCGCCGCAGTGGGGGGTAGTAACAACGCTGCTGTGTCATAACAATCCTGGTCTTTTTTTAGACATATTTTTTCTTTGTCCGGAAAGTACTTTTCCGGATATGGCGTCAGAATTTATTGATTCACCAACGGCAACTTTCTCTGGATAAAGAATTCCGGATACCATGTTCTGCACATACTGAGTGAGTCGATGAGCGGAATGTTGTCCGATATATTTTGCATGTAGCCGTATATTCCGTTTCACTCTGCTGTCACCGCATCCCGTATAGAGCAGCCTGAAATCGCTCAGTGTTCCCAGTCCAAGTTTCATTAAAGCCCGTGTGGCAATCGCATGCAGGGTCTTTGAACTGCGTTGTTCATAACGGGCAATCTCACTGAAACTCATACCCTGCATCAGAATCTTAAGCACGCTCAACTCCCGTGCAGTCAGGAGCCAGAAATCGCTCATATCGCCGGGCAAAGGACGCAGTAACCAGCGGATAATTTGATTCTGATAACGACTCGCTGTCAGCATGGTGCCGATGCGTGGGAAGCCGTTATACAGACTTGCAGCAGGAGCATTATCGAACCAGTCGGAGTCACCGGTCAGGCAGACCTGCCATTGCCCGGCATCACTCCGCAAACGGGCGAGACAAGCCAGAAGAACCAACTCCCCTGAAGGAAGCGAAGGGATATCAGCTAACAGGTAGCCACAGGAGGTCTTTAAAACGAATTCAACCTCTGTAGTGACGTTGCTGTACACCCGCACGATATACCTGTCCGTTGGGATGAGAGACTCCAGTGCCAACCTGGTGAACTGACAGGCACTGATAATAACCAGAGGCTTCTTCATTCAGACTCGTCCACGCCATTGCTACAAAACCTGACATTTTGATTCAAAATGTCAGGTTTGGTTTAATAGCCTGAATATTTAATTTTCTTGGAATATAAATCTAATTTGTTTGATTTTTATTGTTTTTAATTTTGTATTATTTAACAATATGGGCGAAAGTTAATCACTGGTATGACCTTTGTGATTAATCATTTCAAATCATGGGGTTATTTTACTTTAGCTAGAAATATCAACATGTTATGTGTTTTATTTAATTGAATGGGCTGTTTTTTTATGGAAGAATTGAGGAAAACGTAGGAATCTGACATTTTGAATCAGAAGGTACTGTTTTAACGAGGCTTTTTTTTCCACACCCCTTTAAAACGAGCAGCATTACTGGCTGTGTATCTGACAGTATGCTGAATATTTCGATGACCCAGATAATCCTGAAGTAGTCGGGTATCGACACCATTGTCAGCCAGAGCAAAACCACAGGCATGACGTAACATATGAGGATGTGCTTTTACAGCTAATCCTGCACGTTTTCCAGCCTCACGAATGATAGAAAAAAAATGTTGTCTGCTGATAGGGCGGCGTTTCCGGGAGAGAAAAAGCCAGTCTCCTTCAACTCCGTTTTCAATTAACTTCCTCTGCTTAAGCCACAACTTGATCAAATTATATTCATCAGGAAGAAGAGGATGTGTTGTCGAGAAACCATTTTTAATACGCCGAATATTAAGTTGTTTTCCAGATGCATCAATATCGGATAAACGTAAATCAAGAAGTTCACTGGCCCTAAAACCGTGAATGAAAGCCATCATAATCAGACAGCGATTTCTTTCAGGAAAGGACATGCTCTGGGCTGCATCCATCAGCCTGTAGACTTCATCCTGTGTGAGATATTTTCTCGTCATACGCCACCGTGTACAGTTGTAAAAAAAAGAGAGGCACACCCAGATAAGTATGCCTGCAATCAGAACGTTATCGATGTAATCTCATTATCTCATTAATAAGATTTTTTGAATAGTAGTTCTACGCAACAGATTAAATATGAACTATTTATTGTGCAGCTTTTCTACAAGTCATTTTTAATGCGTGTTTTTATCTACTATAATGTGAAAAAATAAATATTAAAACTATGAGTGACAGGTCGTGTAGGATGTGTATTACGTCTAATGCTTTAGTAATTTTTTATTATTTCTGAGATATTTAACATCATTTCCTGTGAGATTGTCTTGTTGTGTATCTAATTGATTTTACTTTTGTTTTTTTTTGATGCATAAATTTGGATGATAGAAAGTAAGATTAGCTTAATATCAATGATATGAATTTATAAATACATATTGTTGCAAGGTGTTCTTTACTTTTTTGGTCGTTAGTAAATCATTGTTAATGGGTTCTACTCATAAATTAAAAATATTCATTTAAATGATTTTTACTTTTTGTATATCTCAATTTGTTTATTTTGCATTCATTTGATGGAGAGTATTCCAACACTTTTTATTTTTCGCAAAAAACTTATTAACAATTTTTTATTATCAATTGAAAATTAATGTAAACTAAAATGTTAGCGAAGCGATAATCTTGTGCTAAAAAATATTTAAGCATGATGATTAATTAAAGAAGAGTAAAAATAAATCACTACTAATAAATTATACGAATCGTGTTTAAAGCTCCATGTGGTTTTGGTCTGACTTATTTTTGTACTCGTTACAAGAACCCTTTTCGTATATGCTAACCGTGAGCGGGAATGAACAGGTAACCATAGCCAGGAACATTAGCGGCGTAATTCTTAAGCTGAGTGGCATTTCACCTGCGGTTTATCAGTGCATTCATAGCACCTTCATCAGCCAGATTGAGCAAGTCAGCTTAGAATTTGCTGGCGAGATTGTCACGATGAAGCATGAGAGTTACCTCAGTGTTTTATATAAGGATTCGGTCCTCATAGTAGAACGGTAACTCTCAATCTGATCGGTTCCTGAGTCAGTTCACATCACGACTCATTTTTTCGCTCTCACCGGCATCCCATTTGCCACAAAATATCCCGCCGTGCTCCTCGGCAACGCTTCCTTCCCACGAATCATATCCGCTATTTTCTCGCCAATCATAATGGTCGTGGCGTTCAAATTGCCGGTGATAATTTGCGGCATAATTGACGCATCCACCACGCGCAGGCCTTCCAGCCCGTGTACGCGGCCTTCGCCGTCAACCACAGCCATCTCGTCATAACCCATTTTGCAGGTACCGCACGGATGAAACGCGGTTTCGGCGTGGTTACGCACGAACTCATCGAGCTGCTCATCCGTCTGGCATTCGACACCAGGGCTGATTTCGCGGCCACGGTATTGATCCAGCGCGGGTTGATGCATGATCTCGCGGGTGATGCGAATTGCGTCGCGGAACTCCTGCCAGTCCTGCTCGTGCGACATGTAGTTAAACAGAATTCCCGGATGCTGGTGCGGGTCGCGGGATTTAATCCGCACATGCCCACGGCTTGGCGAGCGCATCGATCCGACATGGCATTGGAAGCCGTGCTCTTTCACTGCGTTCGAGCCGTTATAGTTAATCGCCACTGGCAGGAAATGGTACTGAATATTCGGCCACGCAAATTCCTCACGGCTGCGAATAAATCCGCCTGCTTCAAAGTGGTTGCTGGCACCAACGCCGGTGCCGCCAAACAGCCACTCCGCACCGATTCTCGGCTGATTCCACCACTGCAGGGCAGGGTAGAGGGAAACCGGTTCTTTGCACTCATATTGCAGATACATCTCCAGGTGATCCTGAAGATTTTCGCCGACGCCAGGTAATTCATGCACCAGCGGAATATCAAACTCCGCCAGCAGTTCAGCGTTGCCGACGCCGGAGCGTTGCAGGATCTGCGGTGAAGCAATCGCGCCTGCACATAACAGCACTTCTTTATTCGCCGCCGCGCGGGTCGGAATGGTGCTGTCGCCTTCCAGCCACTCGACGCCCACCGCGCGTTTGCCGTCAAAAAAGATGTGATCGGTCATGGCGTGAGTACGAATGGTCAGGTTAGGGCGCGATTTGGCCTGATCGAGATAGCCACGCGCGGTGCTGGCGCGACGGCCATGCGGCGTGACGGTGCGATCCATCGGGCCAAAACCTTCCTGCTGATAGCCGTTGAGATCGTCCGTGCGCGGGTAGCCCGCCTGCACGCCCGCTTCAATCATCGCTTCAAACAGCGGATTGACGCCGGGTTTGGAGGTGGTGACGCTCACCGGGCCATCACCGCCGTGGTAGTCGTTCTCGCCCACATCGCGAGTCTCGGCCTTGCGATAGTAGGGCAGGCAGTCGAGATAACTCCAGTTCTCCAGACCAGGTTCTTGTGCCCAGTTATCGAGATCCAGCGCATTGCCACGGATGTAGCACATACCGTTGATCAGCGATGAACCGCCCAGACCTTTGCCGCGTCCGCACTCCATGCGGCGGTTGTTCATAAACGGTTCGGGTTCCGTCTCATAGGCCCAGTTGTAGCGTTTGCCCTGTAGCGGGAACGCCAGCGCGGCGGGCATCTGGGTGCGGAAGTCAAAGCGATAGTCCGGGCCGCCTGCTTCAAGCAGCAGCACGGTTGTGTTCGGATCTTCAGTCAGACGGGTAGCGAGAACGTTGCCGGCTGAGCCGGCACCAATAATGATGTAGTCAAATTGCAAATAAACCTCCTGGTTAGAATATGGACTGGAATTTAGCCATCTCAACCTGGATGGACTTCACCTGGGTGTAACTCTGGAGCGTCATCACTCCGTTCTCGCGACCAATGCCGGAGTGTTTGTAGCCGCCAACGGGCATCTCTGCCGGGGATTCGCCCCAGGTGTTGATCCAGCAAATACCCGCTTCCAGCTGATGAATGACGCGATGCGCGAGGTTCAGGTCCGCCGTCACGATACCCGCCGCCAGACCGTAGTCGGTATCGTTAGCGCGGCGAATGACTTCGTCTTCCGACTCGTAGGTCAGAATGGACATCACCGGCCCGAAAATCTCTTCTCGCACAATGGTCATATCGTCGCTGCAATCGGTGAACACGGTCGGTGCAACCCATGCGCCGTTATCGAAGCTATCCCCCTTCAGTACATCGCCGCCGCACAGTACGCGCGCGCCTTCCTCTATGCCTTTGGCGATATAGCGCAGCACGTTATCGCGATGCGGGAAGCTGACCAGCGGGCCGAAGTTAGTTTGCGGATCGAAAACGTCGCCCGCGCGAATGCGCTCAACGCGCGCCAGAATCTTTTGTTCAAATGCGGCTTTGCATTTCGTCGGAACGAAGACGCGAGTGCCGTTGGTACACACCTGACCGGAGCTGAAGAAATTCGCCATCATGGTGATATCGGCGGCGAGATCGAGATCCGCATCGTCGAAAACGATCAGCGGTGATTTACCGCCCAGCTCCATGGTCACTTCTTTCAGGGAGGAAGCTGCCGAGTTAGCCATCACTTTTTTGCCGCTGGCGACACCCCCGGTAAATGACACTTTGGCAATGCCCGGATGATCGGTCAGATATTGCCCGGTCTCCGCGCCCACGCCCGGCAACACGTTAAATACACCGTCCGGCAGGCCCGCTTCGCTGTAAATTTCAGCCAGCTTTAACGCGGTAAGCGGGGTGACTTCGCTCGGTTTGAAGATCATCGCGTTACCCGCCGCCAGCGCGGGGGCGGATTTCCACAAAGCAATCTGGATCGGGTAGTTCCATGCGCCAATCCCCGCCACCACACCCAGCGGTTCGCGGCGGGTATAAACAAATGACGTCTCACGCAACGGGATCTGGCTGCCTTCCAGCGCCGGGATCAGCCCGGCATAGTACTCCAGCACGTCCGCACCGGTAACGATATCGACGGTTGAGGTTTCCGAATATGCTTTTCCGGTGTCGAGGGTTTCCAGTTTTGCGAGTTCGTCATTGCGTTCACGCAGAATATCAACGGCCCGACGCAGAATACGCGAGCGTTCCATAGCGGTCATCGCCGCCCAGATTTTTTGCCCTTGTTGGGCACTCTTCACGGCGCGATCGACATCCTCACGCCCGGCGGCCTGCACGGTCGCCAGCACGTTACCGTTGGCCGGGTTAATGGTCTCGAAGGTGCGACCGCTGGTGGCGGAGGTATAACCACCATGTATATAAAGCTGCTGTTCTGCCATTCGGGACATCACGTTTCCTCGGTTAATCGGTGGGTAAATGCTGAGTAATAAAGTGACGGGTCAGCGAGTGTGCGAGAGGTTTATCCAGCGCTTTGCCGCTCAGTGCCGCGCGCAGCCATAATCCGTCAATTAGCGCGGCAAGGCCGTAGCCCGCTTCCTGTGCCTGTTGGCGCGGTAACTCGCGGCGAAATTCGCTCACCAGATTCGACAATAAGCGGCGGCTACTGACCTGCTGCAAGCGATAGAGCATCGGCTGATGCATACTGCTGGCCCAGAAGGCCAGCCAGGCTTTCATCGCCGCACTGCTCACCTGGGTTTCATCGAAGTTTCCGCCAACAATCGCCTGTAATCGCAGCTCTGCACTGCCCTGCGGAAGTGCATGTAATCGATTCAAAACCGCGTCACGCAGCTGACTGGTGATATCGCGCATGGTTGCTTCCAGCAGACCATTTTTGTCCCTGAAATAGTGGCTGATGATCCCCGTAGAAACGCCTGCACGGCGGGCGATCTGCGCGATCGTTGCATCGTGCATGCCCACTTCATTTATTGCTTCCAGCGTGGCGTCGATCAGTTGTCTGCGCCGGATCGACTGCATCCCCAATTTGGGCATTTTCGCCACTCCATTAATCAGCGTTGTTTATCTATTAAAGCGGTTATTGATTGGACGTTCAATATAAAATGTGTCTTAATTGTTACTAATTTGATTTTAAATGGTAACAATAACAGTGGGGATACTGGATGACAGACCTTTCACACAGCAGGGAAAAGGACAAAATCAATCCGGTGGTGTTTTACACTTCCGCCGGACTGATTTTGTTGTTTTCCCTGACAACGATCCTGTTTCGCGACTTCTCGGCCCTGTGGATTGGCCGCACGCTGGACTGGGTCTCTAAAACCTTCGGTTGGTACTATCTGCTGGCGGCAACGCTCTATATTGTCTTTGTAGTCTGTATCGCTTGTTCGCGTTTTGGTTCGGTGAAGCTCGGGCCAGAACAATCAAAACCGGAATTCAGTCTGCTGAGTTGGGCGGCGATGCTGTTTGCTGCCGGGATCGGTATCGACCTGATGTTCTTCTCCGTAGCCGAACCGGTAACGCAGTATATGCAGCCGCCGGAAGGCGCGGGACAGACGATTGAGGCCGCGCGTCAGGCGATGGTCTGGACGCTGTTTCACTACGGCTTAACCGGCTGGTCGATGTATGCGCTGATGGGCATGGCGCTCGGATACTTTAGCTATCGTTATAATTTGCCGCTCACTATCCGCTCGGCGCTGTACCCGATCTTCGGTAAACGGATTAACGGGCCGATAGGTCACTCAGTGGATATTGCTGCGGTGATCGGCACCATCTTCGGTATTGCCACTACGCTCGGTATCGGTGTGGTACAGCTTAACTATGGCTTGAGCGTGCTGTTTGATATTCCCGATTCGATGGCGGCGAAAGCGGCACTGATCGCCTTGTCGGTGATCATCGCCACTATCTCGGTGACATCCGGTGTCGATAAGGGCATTCGCGTGTTATCGGAACTCAACGTTGCGCTGGCGCTGGGATTGATCCTGTTCGTGTTGTTTATGGGCGACACCTCGTTCCTGCTTAATGCACTGGTGCTGAATGTTGGCGACTATGTGAATCGCTTTATGGGCATGACGCTCAACAGTTTTGCCTTCGACCGTCCGGTTGAGTGGATGAATAACTGGACGCTCTTCTTCTGGGCATGGTGGGTGGCATGGTCGCCGTTTGTCGGCTTGTTCCTGGCGCGTATCTCGCGTGGGCGTACCATTCGCCAGTTCGTGCTGGGCACGTTGATTATTCCGTTTACCTTCACGCTGTTATGGCTCTCGGTATTCGGCAATAGCGCGCTGTATGAAATCATCCACGGCGGCGCTGCATTTGCCGAGGAAGCGATGGTCCATCCGGAGCGCGGCTTCTACAGCCTGCTGGCGCAGTATCCGGCGTTTACCTTTAGCGCCTCCGTCGCCACCATTACTGGCCTGCTGTTTTATGTGACCTCGGCGGACTCCGGTGCGTTGGTGCTGGGGAATTTCACCTCGCAGCTTAAAGATATCAACAGCGACGCACCCGGCTGGCTGCGCGTCTTCTGGTCGGTGGCGATTGGCATGCTGACGCTAGGCATGCTGATGACCAACGGGATATCTGCGCTGCAAAACACCACGGTGATTATGGGCCTGCCGTTCAGCTTTGTGATCTTCTTCGTGATGGCGGGGTTGTATAAATCTCTGAAGGTAGAAGATTACCGCCGTGAAAGTGCCAACCGCGATACCGCGCCGCGACCGCTGGGGCTTCAGGATCGCCTGAGCTGGAAAAAACGTCTCTCGCGCCTGATGAATTATCCGGGCACGCGTTACACTAAACAGATGATGGAGACGGTCTGTTATCCGGCAATGGAAGAAGTGGCGCAGGAACTGCGGTTGCGCGGCGCGTACGTGGAGCTAAAAAACCTGCCGCCGGAAGAGGGACAACAGTTGGGGCATCTGGATTTGTTGGTGCATATGGGCGAAGAGCAGAACTTTGTCTATCAGATTTGGCCGCAGCAATATTCAGTGCCGGGCTTTACCTACCGCGCACGTAGCGGGAAATCGACCTACTACCGGCTGGAAACCTTCCTGTTAGAAGGCAGCCAGGGCAACGACCTGATGGACTACAGCAAAGAGCAGGTGATCACCGATATTCTCGACCAGTACGAGCGGCACCTTAACTTTATCCATCTCCATCGTGAAGCGCCGGGCCATAGCGTGATGTTCCCGGACGCGTGATTGTTATTGCATAAAACCGCGCCATGTCTGCATATGGCGCGGTTTCTCTTACCTCTTGATACGTTATATCTGTGTACAGTTAAGCCCTTAGTATCGATTGATGATTGCCAGGCAACAGATAATAAAAAAGAAAAGAACTATTGAAGCCCAAAACCTACGTTTGGACTGTTGTGAATGTTCAATAAGCTTAGTCTTATTTAATGTAAATATTGGTGCTAATTTGAAATGACGCTTTATTCATGGGGAACGCGTAGCGCAAATCAACTAAAATCAATGTAACTGTTTGTTGTTTAAGGTTTAATTGTCTGTGTCTGATATTTTATTGATTGTTTTAAATATTGTTTTTATTGTCATTGTTATAATGTTGGCTATCTATTGCTGAATGGATTCAGTCTTAAGAAGCAGGTTGTTAAGGGATAGGCATAGAGTAATGACGTGTATGCATAACCAACATCTTTACTCATTATGTCATTGAATGTTGACGCTATGTGTTTATGAGGTTGAGGTATTTTCAGTTGATCTGGATTGTTAAATTCATATAATGCGCCTTTACTCATGAATGGGCGTCAATACGTAGTGGGAAATTATAAATATCGAAATAGTCCAACTACTTCTTTATTACCAAAAATGAGTATCTGAATTTTAATATTGCATTCTTGCGTGATTATCTCCTGAGTTTGACTTGTGATTACCTTTTTAAGGTATTTAGCGTAACTGTTTTTGAGCGAGCATCAGAGGTAAAGATAATCTTCTTGATAGTGATGTGGGATGTTATACGTATGGCATCGCTAATGTTTATGGTTACCCCTTATGTGTGCTCAGGAATCCACAGGTAATCACTCATACTGAACAGCGATAAAAGATAAAAGGTGTGTTCATGAATTCATGTGATTTTCGTGTTTTTCTGCAAGAGTTCGGTACAACGGTTCATTTGTCATTGCCTGGTAGCGTATCCGAGAAAGAACGACTGCTACTCAAGCTGCTGATGCAGGGAATGTCTGTAACAGAAATATCACAGTACAGAAATCGCAGTGCAAAGACCATTTCACATCAAAAGAAACAGCTCTTTGAGAAACTGGGGATTCAGAGCGATATTACTTTCTGGCGGGATATTTTCTTTCAGTACAATCCGGAGATCATATCCGCCACGGGTAATAATAGTCACAAATATATTAATGATAATCACTATCACCATATCGTCACGCCTGAAGCCATCAGTCTGGCGTTGGAAAACCACGAGTTTAAACCGTGGATCCAACCGGTTTTCTGCGCGCAGACTGGGGTACTGACGGGCTGTGAAGTGCTTGTCCGCTGGGAACATCCACAAACGGGAATGATCCCACCGGATCAGTTTATTCCTCTGGCGGAGTCATCCGGTCTTATTGTCATAATGACTCGCCAGCTGATGAAACAGACTGCGGATATTCTGATGCCGGTAAAACATTTGCTGCCGGACAATTTCCATATTGGTATCAACGTCTCGGCGGGCTGTTTTTTGGCTGCGGGATTTGAAAAAGAGTGTCTGAACCTGGTTAAGAAATTAGGTAACGATAAAATCAAGCTGGTTCTTGAGCTGACGGAACGTAATCCTATTCCGGTAACGCCAGAAGTCAGAGCGATATTTGACAGCCTTCATCAGCACAATATTACTTTTGCGCTGGATGACTTTGGTACGGGTTATGCGACCTATCGTTACTTGCAGGCGTTCCCGGTCGATTTTATTAAAATTGACAAGTCGTTTGTGCAAATGGCGAGTGTCGATGAAATCTCCGGTCATATTGTGGACAATATTGTCGAACTGGCGCGTAAGCCTGGTCTGAGTATCGTGGCGGAAGGGGTAGAAACCCAGGAGCAGGCGGATTTAATGATCGGTAAAGGCGTTCACTTTTTACAGGGCTATTTGTACTCTCCGCCAGTACCGGGTAATAAATTTATCTCTGAATGGGTAATGAAAGCAGGTGGTTGATGTAAACCGCTATTCACAGCGCATCGGGAGGTTGGCAGCGATTAATTCTCCCGATGCAGTAAATCCTGATAGATCCCCGTTAATATGCCATTTGGCGCAAATTGTTTTTTAATCCACTGCGTCACCTGACCGGTGGCAGAGTGCTGGGTTGCGAGTAACATGCGTGAATCCTGGCGCGGGTTATGGATTTGTCGGGTAACCAGCAAGGATTGCGCCATCGCCTCACGGACCATGTAATCCGGCAAAAAACCAATTCCTTCACCTAAAATCTGGCACTGACATTTGGTGTTGAAATCTGGCACCAGAATTGACTCCTGCCCATGCAGCAACCAGCCCACTTTTTTATTAATCGTATGCGCGGTGTCCTCCACCATGATATTAGGGTAGAGACGCAGCTGGCTTTCGGCGATCGGCTCCGGCACAAAGGCTAATGGGTGATCCGGGGCGATGGCAAAAGCCCAGCGAATCGCGCCAATCTCCGTGTAATCAATGCCGCCACCGTCCAGCAGCGTGTCGGGTGCGCCGATAGCGATATTTGCCTGATTATTAATAATCGCATCCCAGACGCCGTTATACACTTCGGTCGTCACGGTAATCTGGCAGGTAGGAAACTGCTTTTTCAGCACCTGTAATAAGCGCGCGGTGTGTTTGGGCGTATAAAGCAGCTGATTAATACAAATGCGCACACGCGCTTCTATGCCCTGCGAAATAGTATCGATACTGCGTTTAATGGCGTGAAAATCATTCAGCAGGTCGGTAGCTTTGCGGAAAAAATAACGCCCGGACTCCGTTAACTCAATGCTGCGGGTACTGCGAGTGAACAGCACCACATCCAGCCCCGTCTCCATACGTTTAATGGTGTAGCTAATGGCGGAAGTGGTTAAACCCAACTCTTCTGCGGCTTTACTGAAGCTGCCAAAACGCGCAGCGGTAGTAAATGCCAACAGATTCTCTTCGGTAAAAATTGAGTTCATTAAACCATTCCCGCCATTATCTAATATGAATTTCTCCAAGCATAACTGTAGAGGTATCAATTAAAGATGGGTAATCATTTTTGAATAACTTTTAATACCCGTCGCGTTTAGTCGTCGCTTCGCTTAATTTTTGTCCGCCATATTCTGAAATTATCCCCACGCAGTTACCCGCCAGAAAACCCAGTAATGTCACCGTCCAGTTCATCCCGCTGGCAAAAAATAGCGTCATGCCGAGAAAGCCCCCGGGAATAAAAGACAGTAACCAGAAACGCCCTTGCCAGACCACCACCGCCGAGAAGGGTACAGTCGTAATTACGCTCGCCCAGACCCCGGAAATCCCACTCACCGGGGCCAGCCAACCGGCAGCCAGCGCGGCGAAAAACGCCCACACCATCCCGGAATAATTAACCGCCAGGCTTCTGATAAACCCCGATTTACCGCCGCCTGCGGCATAAAAACTGCAAAAGGCGACGAAGCCAATGGTTCCTAATAATTCCCATCCCTGAGAGAGCCCGACATGTGAAGACACTAACTGCCAAAGCCCTGCACAAATACCGACGGTGACACCCGTTGCCGTGAGTCCGTTCATCTTGTTCCCCTCTGGTTAGACATGGACGAAAGCTACTCTTACATGTGCAGACTATAGAGAAATAAAACCTGATTGAGTGAAAGGGTATCGGGTCAAAGAAACAAATATTGCACTACCGCACACGGCGAAAAGATTGTTGAACATCATTCAACAAAAAGGCGAAATACGGCGAATTAAATTTAAGCGGGTTCTTTTATCAGATTATCGTTGCTATTCTCAATTCATCGAAAACAGCCACAAAAACCAGGTGAATGTGAATGACTATAAAAAATCTACCTGCAGACTATTTATTGGCTGCGCAACAGGGTGATATCGATAAAGTAAAAACCTGCCTTGCGCTGGGTGTCGATATTAATACCTGCGATCGTCAGGGGAAAACGGCAATTACGCTGGCAAGTTTATATCAGCAATATGCTTGCGTTCAGGCATTAATTGACGCCGGAGCGAATATTAATAAACAAGATCATACCTGTTTAAATCCTTTTTTAATGAGCTGTCTGAACGATGATTTAACGCTACTACGAATTATTTTACCGGCTAAACCCGATCTTAATTGCGTAACCCGTTTTGGCGGTGTCGGCCTGACGCCTGCCTGTGAAAAAGGCCATTTAAGTATTGTAAAAGAGCTTTTGGCAAATACGGAGATTAACGTTAACCAGACTAACCATGTTGGCTGGACACCGTTGCTGGAAGCGATTGTGCTTAACGATGGCGGGATTAAACAGCAGGCGATTGTCCAGTTATTGCTGGAACACGGTGCCAGCCCGCATCTGACCGATAAATATGGCAAAACGCCGCTGGAACTGGCGCGGGAACGGGGCTTTGAAGAGATTGCGCAGTTGCTGATCGCCGCAGGTGCATAAACCGGGAGGCTTGCTATCAACACACCAGAAAAACGGTGTGTGTGGGCGCTAACTGCGGATGCTGATTTTCTGGCGCAGCGGGGGCAAGGACAGGTTGAACAGGTCTTTGCCAGAGCGGTAAATATCGCACTCCCGGCTCGCCAGCAGTTGCTAACGCTGCTTTGTGAAGAGTACGACAATGCGCCAAACAGTTGTCGGTTGGCACTCACTCACTTTAATGGTCTGTTCCGGCATGGTGATAAGGTTCAGTTTGACGATCAAGGCATTACGGTTGGTCAACATCTTCATATAGAGATGAGTCGTTGTCGGCGTTGGCTGTCCCCAACCTTGCAAATGACCGCTGTGAATTTTCACCTTATCGCCTGGCAACAGTGGCACGACATTATTCATCAGCACCTGGGGGAAAATGAAACCCTGTTTAATTATCGCGGCGATAATCCGTTTTATCAGGCGTTAAATAAAGAACTACATATTAAACGACGGGCAGTTATTCAGGCCGTAAACGATAAACAAAATATCGCCTCAGCAGTCGCCAGTATGATGGGCTTAGGGATTGGCCTTACGCCATCAGCCGATGATTATCTGACCGGACTGGTACTTATTTTATTTATTTCCGGACATCCGGCGGAAAAATACAAAGAGGAATTTTATCTCGGTTTGCAACGCGGCAGAAATAATACCACGTTATTAAGTGCCATCACGCTGGAAGCCGCATTACAACAACGCTGCCGGGAAAATATTCATCGTTTTATTCACAACATTATTTATGACATCCCTGGGAACGCAACTCAGGCAATAGAAAAAATTAAACATATTGGCTCCAGTTCCGGCTGCGACATGCTGTATGGCATGGCCGATGGTTGTGCGCTGAGTCAAACCTACGGAGGGAATTATGTCAGTTAAAATAGTCATTAAACCGAATACCTATTTTGATTCTGTCTCGCTGATGTCTATCTCCACGCGTGCAAATAAACTCGACGGCGTCGAGCAGGCATTTGTGGCGATGGCGACCGAAATGAACAAAGGCGTGTTGAAGAATTTAGGACTGCTGACGCCGGAGCTGGAGCAGGCGAAAAACGGCGACCTGATGATTGTCATCAATGGTAAATCGGGTGTGGACAACGAGCAGTTGCTGGCGGAGATTGAAGAACTGTTCAACACCAAAGCGCAAAGCGGCTCGCACGAGGCGCGTTACGGCACTATTGCCAGCGCCAAAAAGCATATCCCGGAAAGTAACCTGGCAGTGATTTCGGTCAACGGTCTGTTTGCCGCTCGCGAAGCGCGTCAGGCGCTGCAAAATGACCTCAACGTGATGCTGTTTTCCGATAATGTCTCAGTTGAAGATGAACTGGCGCTCAAACAGTTGGCCCATGAAAAAGGGCTGCTGATGATGGGGCCAGACTGCGGCACGGCGATTATCAACGGCGCGGCGCTCTGCTTTGGTAACGCCGTGCGTCGCGGCAACATCGGTATTGTTGGCGCATCTGGCACCGGCAGCCAGGAATTGAGCGTCCGTATCCATGAATTTGGTGGCGGCGTTTCACAACTGATCGGCACCGGCGGGCGCGACCTGAGCGAGAAAATCGGTGGCCTGATGATGCTCGATGCCATCGGGATGCTGGAAAACGATCCGCAAACTGAAATCATTGTGCTTATCTCCAAACCGCCTGCGCCTGCGGTGGCCCGCAAAGTGCTGGAACGCGCACGCGCCTGCCGCAAGCCAGTGGTGGCCTGCTTCCTCGGTCGTGGCGAAACGCCAGTGGATGAGCAGGGGCTACAGTTTGCTCGCGGCAGCAAAGAGGCGGCATTGAAAGCGGTGATGCTCTCCGGCGTGAAACAAGAACATCTCGACCTGCATACGCTTAACCAGCCGTTGATTGCGGATGTGCGTGCGCGTCTGCAACCGCAGCAGAAATACATTCGTGGTCTGTTCTGCGGCGGTACGCTGTGTGACGAAACCCTGTTCGCGGTGATGGAAAAACATGGCGATGTCTACAGCAATATCCAGCCCGATCCTGAATTCCGCCTGCAAGATATCAACCGCAGCATCAAACACACCTTCCTCGATTTTGGCGATGATGACTTCACCAACGGCAAGCCGCATCCAATGATTGACCCGACCAACCGTATCAGCCGCTTGATCGAAGAAGCGCGCGATCCAGAAGTGGCGGTGATCGTGATGGATTTTGTGCTCGGATTTGGATCGCATGAAGATCCGGTCGGTTCCACCATCGAGGCGATCAAAGAAGCGAAAGCGATCGCCGCTGCCGAAGGACGCGAGTTGATCATTCTCGCCTATGTGCTGGGCACCGATCTCGATACGCCATCATTAGAACAACAAAGCCAGATGCTGCTTGATGCCGGAGTGATTCTGGCGAGCAGCAGCACCAATACCGGATTGCTGGCGCGTGAATTTATCTGCAAAGGGGAGGAAGCCTGATGAGCCAGTCACTGTTTAGCCAACCGTTGAACGTTATTAACGTCGGTATCGCCATGTTTAGCGATGATCTGAAAAAGCAGCATGTAGAAGTGACCCAACTCGACTGGACGCCGCCGGGGCAGGGCAATATGCAGGTGGTGCAGGCACTGGACAACATTGCCGATTCGCCGCTGGCGGACAAAATCACCGCCGCTAACCAGCAGGCGCTGGAGCGCATTATCCAGTCGCATCCGGTGCTGATTGGTTTTGATCAGGCGATTAACGTGGTGCCGGGCATGACGCCGAAAACCATTCTTCACGCCGGGCCGCCGGTCACCTGGGAAAAAATGTGCGGCGCGATGAAAGGCGCGGTCACCGGAGCGCTGGTGTTTGAAGGACTGGCGAAAGATCTCGACGAGGCGGCTGAGCTGGCGGCTTCCGGGGAGATCACCTTCTCGCCGTGCCACGAGCACGACTGTGTGGGATCGATGGCGGGCGTCACCTCGGCCTCGATGTTTATGCACATCGTGAAAAACAAAACCTATGGCAACGTCGCTTATACCAACATGAGCGAGCAGATGGCGAAGATTTTGCGTATGGGCGCTAACGACCAGAGCGTGATCGACCGCCTCAACTGGATGCGCGATGTGCAGGGACCCATGCTGCGCGACGCGATGAAAATTATCGGCGAAATCGATCTGCGCTTAATGCTGGCGCAGGCGCTGCATATGGGCGATGAATGCCATAACCGCAATAACGCCGGGACGACGCTGCTGATTCAGGCGCTGACGCCGGGGATTATTCAGGCAGGTTATTCCGTCGAGCAACAGCGCGAAGTGTTTGAGTTTGTCGCCAGCAGCGACTACTTCTCCGGCCCGACGTGGATGGCGATGTGTAAAGCGGCGATGGATGCGGCGCACGGCATCGAATACAGCACCGTGGTGACCACCATGGCGCGTAACGGCGTCGAGTTCGGCCTGCGGGTCAGCGGCCTGCCGGGGCAGTGGTTTACCGGCCCGGCGCAGCAGGTCATCGGCCCGATGTTTGCCGGTTATAAGCCGGAAGATTCAGGGCTGGATATTGGCGACAGCGCCATCACCGAAACCTACGGTATCGGCGGATTTGCGATGGCGACCGCGCCCGCGATCGTCGCGCTGGTGGGTGGCACGGTGGAAGAGGCTATCGATTTCTCCCGTCAGATGCGTGAAATCACCCTTGGCGAAAACCCCAACGTCACCATTCCGCTGCTCGGTTTTATGGGCGTTCCGTCGGCAATCGACATCACCCGCGTGGGTAGCAGCGGCATTCTGCCAGTGATCAACACCGCCATCGCCCATAAAGATGCGGGCGTCGGCATGATTGGCGCGGGCATTGTGCATCCACCCTTCGCCTGCTTCGAGAAAGCCATTTTTGGCTGGTGCGAACGTTACGGCGTCTGATCTGTAAAGTGCGCGTTGTTTCTGCCGGATGCGGCGTGAACGCCTTATCCGGCCTACGAATGGCGCGGAAATCTGTAGGCCTGATAAGCGTGGCGCTTCAGGCATTGGCCACCACAGCCGGATGCGGCGTGAACGCCTTATCCGGCCTACGAGTGGCGCAAGAATCTGTAGGCCTGATAAGCGTAGCGCATCAGGCAGTCTGGCGTTGGTCATAACCCCATCACCCTCTGTCGCGGACATAACAACATGAAAGAACTTGTGGTCGTTGCCATTGGTGGCAACAGCATTATCAAAGATAACGCCAGCCAGTCGATTGAGCATCAGGCGGAGGCGGTGAAAGCCGTGGCCGATACGGTGCTGGAAATGCTGGCTTCCGATTACGACATTGTGCTGACCCACGGCAACGGGCCGCAGGTCGGGCTGGATTTACGCCGCGCGGAGATTGCCCACGAGCGCGAAGGGCTGCCCTTAACGCCGCTGGCGAACTGTGTGGCGGATACGCAAGGTGGCATTGGCTATCTGATCCAGCAGGCGCTGAACAACCGACTGGCGCGTCACGGCGAGAAAAAAGCCGTCACCGTGGTGACTCAGGTGGAAGTGGATAAAAACGATCCGGGGTTTGCCCATCCCACCAAGCCCATCGGCGAATTCTTTAGTGAAAGCCAGCGTGACGAACTACAAAAGGCAAACCCTGACTGGCGTTTTGTTGAAGATGCCGGACGGGGCTATCGCCGCGTGGTCGCCTCGCCGGAACCGAAACGTATTGTCGAAGCACCTGCCATTAAGGCGCTGATCCAACAAGGCTTTGTGGTGATTGGCGCGGGCGGCGGCGGAATTCCGGTAGTGCGTACTGACGCGGGGGATTATCAAAGCGTGGACGCGGTTATCGACAAAGATTTCTCTACCGCGCTACTGGCTCGCGAAATTCACGCCGACATTCTGGTGATCACCACTGGCGTCGAAAAAGTGTGTATTCACTTTGGCAAACCGCAGCAGCAGGCGCTGGATCGCGTAGATATTGCCACCATGACCCGCTATATGCAGGAAGGGCATTTCCCACCTGGCAGCATGTTGCCAAAAATCATCGCCAGCCTGACGTTCCTGGAACAAGGCGGCAAAGAAGTGATTATCACCACGCCGGAATGCCTGCCTGCGGCGCTACGCGGCGAAACGGGCACCCATATTATTAAAACCTAAGGACGTAAGATGAAAGAAAACAATAGCCGCCGTGAATTTCTGAGCCAGAGCGGTAAGATGGTTACCGCCGCCGCGCTGTTTGGTCCCTCAGTGCCGCTCGCCCATGCGGGGGTAGCTGGCACCCTAAACTGCGAAGCGAACAACACCATGAAAATCACTGACCCGCATTACTATCTCGATAACGTGCTGCTGGAAACCGGTTTTGACTACGAAAATGGCGTGGCGGTACAGACCCGCACGGCGCGCCAGACCGTGGAGATTCAGGACGGTAAAATTGTTGCCCTGCGCGAGAACAAGCAGCATCCGGACGCCACGCTGCCGCACTATGACGCTGGCGGTAAGCTGATGCTGCCCACCACCCGCGACATGCATATTCATCTCGATAAAACCTTCTACGGCGGGCCGTGGCGCTCGCTCAATCGTCCGGCAGGCACCACTATCCAGGACATGATCAAACTCGAGCAGAAAATGCTGCCGGAACTGCAACCGTACACGCAGGAACGGGCGGAAAAACTGATCGATTTATTGCAGTCGAAAGGCACCACCATTGCCCGCAGCCACTGCAATATCGAACCGGTTTCCGGCCTGAAAAATCTGCAAAATTTGCAGGCGGTGCTGGCGCGACGTCAGGCGGGCTTCGAGTGTGAAATCGTCGCCTTCCCGCAGCACGGTTTGCTGCTGTCGAAATCGGAATCCTTAATGCGCGAAGCGATGCAGGCGGGGGCGCATTACGTCGGCGGGCTGGACCCGACCAGTGTTGATGGCGCGATGGAAAAATCCCTCGACACCATGTTCCAGATTGCGCTGGACTATGACAAAGGCGTCGATATTCACCTGCACGAAACCACGCCGGCAGGCGTGGCAGCCATCAATTATATGGTTGAAACGGTGGAGAAAACGCCGCAACTGAAGGGCAAGCTGACCATCAGCCACGGCTTTGCGCTGGCAACGCTCAACGAACAACAGGTAGATAAACTGGCGCACCGGATGGTGGCGCAGCAAATTTCTATCGCCTCGACGGTGCCGATTGGCACGTTGCATATGCCGCTCAAACAGCTGCACGACAAAGGCGTAAAAGTCATGACCGGCACCGACAGCGTTATCGACCACTGGTCACCCTACGGCCTGGGCGACATGCTGGAAAAAGCCAATCTGTACGCGCAGCTCTATATTCGTCCTAACGAACAGAACCTCTCCCGCTCGCTGTTTTTAGCCACTGGCGATGTATTGCCGCTCAACGAAAAAGGCGAGCGCGTGTGGCCCAAAGCGCAGGATGATGCCAGCTTTGTGCTGGTGGACGCCTCCTGTTCCGCCGAGGCGGTGGCGCGTATCTCGCCGAGAACCGCAACGTTCCATAAAGGGCAACTGGTGTGGGGGAGTGTGGCAGGTTGATACGAACTTGATATGTCTGCAACGGTGAACAGTAAGAGATTTAAGCCCCAGGGAGTGGGGCGGCCTGAGTATGAGTGTGTTGGCAGAAATGGACATTATCTTTGAAGAATATGCCCTTATTGACGTTGTGTAGATAACTATTTGTCTACGTGAAAATATCATCAGTTTTGCCGATTTTTGTCTTTTACGGATAGCAAATATCACACTTATAGGCGCTCGCCTTATGGGGAACGTTGCTGCTCTGTTTCATTCAGGCTCGCGGCATGTTAGGGCTGGATCGGGTGGTTTAAATATTGGCTATATTCAATGGACGCGTTTTGCCGCGATGACATATCAGGCATCGCCAAATACACATAGCTAATCAGGAGTAAACACAATGAAGATCAAAGCTGTTGGTGCATATTCCGCTAAACAACCGCTTGAACCGATGGATATCACCCGGCGTGAACCGGGACCGCATGATGTCAAAATCGAAATCGCTTACTGTGGCGTCTGCCATTCCGATCTCCACCAGGTCCGTTCGGAGTGGGCGGGGACGGTTTACCCCTGCGTGCCGGGTCATGAAATTGTGGGGCGCGTGGTAGCCGTTGGTGATCAGGTAGAAAAACATGCGCCGGGCGATCTGGTCGGTGTCGGCTGCATTGTCGACAGTTGTAAACATTGCGAAGAGTGTGAAGACGGGCTGGAAAACTACTGTGATTACATGACCGGCACCTATAACTCGCCGACACCGGATGAACCGGGCCATACTCTGGGCGGCTACTCACAACAGATCGTCGTTCATGAGCGATATGTTCTGCGTATTCGTCACCCGCAAGAGCAGCTGGCGGCGGTGGCTCCTTTGTTGTGTGCAGGAATCACCACGTACTCGCCGCTACGCCACTGGCAGGCCGGGCCGGGTAAAAAAGTGGGCGTGGTCGGCATCGGCGGTCTGGGACATATGGGGATTAAACTGGCCCACGCGATGGGGGCGCATGTGGTGGCATTTACCACTTCTGAGTCAAAACGCGAAGCGGCAAAAGCCCTGGGGGCCGATGAAGTTGTTAACTCACGCAATGCCGATGAGATGGTGGCTCATGTGAAGAGTTTCGATTTCATTTTGAATACAGTAGCTGCGCCACATAATCTCGACGATTTTACCACCTTGCTGAAGCGCGATGGCACCATAACGCTGGTTGGTGCGCCTGCGACACCGCATAAATCGCCGGAAGTTTTCAACCTGATCATGAAACGCCGCGCGATAGCTGGTTCTATGATTGGCGGCATTCCAGAAACTCAGGAGATGCTCGATTTTTGCGCCGAACATGGCATCGTGGCTGATATAGAGATGATTCGGGCCGATCGAATTAATGAAGCCTATGAGCGAATGCTGCGTGGTGATGTGAAATATCGTTTTGTTATCGATAATCGCACACTAACAGACTGAAAAAATTAATAAACATCCTGTGGTTTAACATATTAACTTCGCTCCACTTAACTTTTTAGTTAAGGAGAGCGAAATAATATCAAAGTAGTGGTAAACCTATAGCGTAAATTCAGATTGTTAAATTAACTCCACTACTTTACACGTTAGTTATGAGCGATTTCTGATAGTGTCTGGTTTAATCAGAGCTTTATTATCTGCGACGTTTATTTTTATTTAAGAGAGCCACCTGCAAGTTGTTATTCCACCAGAGAGTGAATCGCAAAGCAGGTCATCATTTCATCTGTATATCTGTATGCCAAATGGCATTCCCCCTCCTTTTCCGCCGATATTTTGTTGTGAACGGCGGAGTTTCGCTTAAAAAAGCACCAGCAGTGGTTTTACAGCTATATGGTGTATAAAAAATGTTCTCATACAGATGTTTTGTGAATGTGTGGGTTGACATTCATATGAAAAAAATCATAATTCCATCATGTTTGTGTGGGGTCTTTTCTGTATCTTACGCATCGCACTCAAGCCTGACAGAAAATATGCTGTAAGGCTCATATCAAAAACCGCCATTAGCTCATCAGGAAGAGCAGACGACAACCAGGATTGTTGTATGGTACGGGGTTCGAGGCCTCGATGGCGGTCCAACTTTTCAAAACTCTTCTGAATCAGATCCCCTTATTTTCATCCCTGCAAAGTGGAACATTGCCATTGTTTGGCTATTCAGGACGGGTCAGATCAATGAAAAAAGCCCACACAGGGGAGAGTGGGCTGAAATGGGAAGCTAAAGACTCAAGTAAACTTATCGGAAATAAGGACCACGCATTACGGGGGCTATCATCGCCGATGGTTGGGATTCGGCAAATCAGGTTGATGACGTAGAGAGTAAATTATCTGCTCACCGCTGCGTCACCCCTTCGTAAATCAGGCGTAGCGCGAATACACCAATAATTGCACCAATAACCCGACTGGCAACGCGTTGCATACGCCCATAAGCACGACGCACAGCGGGCAAAGAAAACGCCTGGCTTAGAAAGACTCGCCAGATAATTGATGCGAGCACAATCCCCGCCCAGGCCATTAATCGTGCCCATGTTGGTGTTTCGGCATTTAATGTTACTGAGAAAATACTGATAAAAAATAAAACGGTTTGCGGGTTAGAGAGATCGGTAATTAATCCACGGCGGAAAAAGACATACCAGGGGGCGCTAATCGGTTGTTGTAGTGTGCTCATTTGCGGTGTTGAGTGGCGGCGCATGCTACTACACCACGCAAACCATAAGAGATAAGCGCCGCCGACGATTCTGATAAGCGAAAAAATCTCCTCACACTGCGTAATTAGCGTTGCAAGACCAAACAAACCCAACCCGGAATAAAATGCATCGCCCAGCGCCACGCCCAGCCCGGTCAACACCCCTGCGCGTCGACCGGAAGCCAGGCTGGTTTGTACTACCACAAAGAGATTGGCTCCCGGATTAAAAAAAGTAATCACGAACAATCCTACGGTCAGGTAAACGGCGTGCAAAGGATCCATAGTGATTTCATCCATAAATAAGTGAAGTAACTTCATCATATTTCTACCAAAAATAATCGGGTGCGAGAGAGATCACAAAGTGTCTTATTTCCGGTTACTGGCGTTTATGCCCTGACTGAACTAATTATTAATCAACCCAATAATGTGGGTGGGTGATAGTGTGATAACAACTCTGGAGCCGTAATATGAAAATAATCTCTAAAATGTTAGTCGGTGCGTTAGCGTTTGCCGTTACCAATGTCTATGCCGCAGAATTAATGACCAAAGCGGAATTTGAAAAGGTTGCATCGCAATATGAAAAAATAGGTGATATTTCAACCAGTAATGAAATGTCGACCGCAGATGCGAAAGAAGATTTGATCAAAAAAGCCGATGAAAAAGGGGCTGATGTGTTGGTACTGACCTCCGGTCAAACTGACAATAAGATCCACGGCACGGCAAATATTTATAAGAAGAAGTAATTCTGAATCCTATGTAAACATCCCCGATGCGTAAGTTTATCGGTGATCATCATCTATTGAAATTTATGCCGGATAAAGCGTTCGCGCTGCATTCGGCAGTTCAGCTTTTCAGCCGCCGCCAGAACGTCGTCCGGCTGATACCTAAATAATTCGCCGCTGCTGTCTTATCGCCATTAAATTTCTCCAGTGCCTGTTGTGCTGTCAGCAAGCCTGGAATGGGAGTCTTCGCCGACTCGCGCGCCAGTTCCGGCAGTAGCAGCTGCAAAAATTGCGGCGTTAAATCCGGCGTCGGTTCCACACTTAAAAATAACGCCAGTCGTTCCATCATATTGCGCAGTTCACGAATATTGCCCGGCCAGTCGTAGAGCAATAATACAATCTGACAGGTCTCTAATCCCTGACGTAATGCGGCAGAAAAAGGGACAGAGAGTGCCGCCAGAGACATTTTCAAAAAGCTTTCCGCCAGCGGCAGAATATCCGCCACCCGCTCGCGTAGCGGCGGCAGTTGTAGACGTAAAATACTCAGCCGATAAAACAGGTCACGGCGAAACTGCCCTTGCTGCATATCTTCTTCCAGATTGCAGTGAGTGGCGCTAATGACCCGCACATCTACCGGAACAGGCTGATGCCCGCCGACACGGGTGACCTCTTTTTCTTCCAGCACCCGTAACAGGCGAGTCTGCAAAGGTAGCGGCATTTCGCCAATCTCATCCAGAAACAGCGTACCGCCGTGGGCAATTTCGAACAGCCCGGCGCGACCTCCGCGTCGCGAGCCGGTGAACGCCCCTTCCTCATAGCCAAACAGCTCTGCTTCCAGCAGCGATTCGGCAATCGCCCCGCAGTTGACGGCAACAAACGGATGTGACTTTTTGCCCTGTCGCGCATCGTGGCGGGCAAAATATTCCCGATGAATCGCCTGGGCCGCCAGCTCTTTGCCCGTCCCCGTTTCCCCTTCAATCAACACCGCCGCACTGGAGCGGGCATACAGCAAAATAGTCTGCCGCACCTGTTCCATCTGTGGTGATTGACCGAGCATATCGCCCAGCACGTAACGAGTACGCAGGGCGTTGCGGGTGGCATCGTGAGTGTTATGGCGTAACGACATGCGCGTCATATCCAGCGCATCGCTGAACGCCTGGCGTACGGTGGCGGCGGAATAAATAAAAATTCCGGTCATTCCGGCTTCTTCTGCCAGATCGGTAATCAGCCCCGCGCCGACCACCGCTTCGGTGCCGTTAGCTTTCAGCTCGTTAATCTGCCCGCGCGCGTCTTCTTCGGTAATGTAGCTACGTTGGTCGAGGCGCAAATTAAAGGTTTTTTGAAACGCTACCAGTGCCGGAATGGTTTCCTGATAGGTGACAACGCCGATAGAAGAGGTGAGTTTTCCGGCTTTTGCCAGCGCCTGTAACACATCGTAGCCACTCGGTTTTATCAGAATCACCGGTACCGACAGGCGGCTTTTCAGGTACGCACCGTTAGAGCCAGCGGCAATGATGGCGTCGCAGCGTTCGCTGGCCAGTTTTTTGCGGATGTAGGCCACCGCTTTTTCAAAGCCAAGCTGAATAGGGGTGATGTTCGCCAGATGATCAAACTCGAGGCTGATATCGCGAAACAGCTCGAACAGCCGCGTTACAGATACCGTCCAGATAACCGGTTTGTCGTCATTCAGCCGTGGTGGATGTGCCATAGCGCACCGCAAAGTTAAGAAACCGAATATTGGGTTTAGTCTTGTTTCATAATTGTTGCAATGAAACGCGGTGAAACATTGCCTGAAACGTTAACTGAAACGCATATTTGCGGATTACTTCATGACTTTATTTATAACAAATTGAAATTAAACATTTAATTTTATTCAGTCAATTGTGGCACACCCCTTGCTTTGTGTTTATCAACGCAAATAACAAGTTGATAACAAAGGATGGGCTATGTCTCTACACTCTCCAGGTAAAGCGTTTCGCGCTGCACTGACTAAAGAAAATCCATTGCAGATTGTTGGCACCATTAACGCCAACCATGCGCTGTTGGCGCAGCGTGCCGGATATCAGGCAATTTATCTCTCCGGCGGTGGCGTGGCGGCAGGGTCGCTGGGGCTGCCCGATCTCGGTATTTCTACTCTTGATGACGTGCTGACAGATATTCGCCGTATCACCGACGTTTGTTCGCTGCCGCTGCTGGTGGATGCGGATATCGGTTTTGGTTCTTCAGCCTTTAACGTGGCGCGTACGGTGAAATCAATGATTAAAGCCGGTGCGGCAGGATTGCATATTGAAGATCAGGTTGGTGCGAAACGCTGCGGTCATCGTCCGAATAAAGCGATCGTCTCGAAAGAAGAGATGGTGGATCGGATCCGCGCGGCGGTGGATGCGAAAACCGATCCTGATTTTGTGATCATGGCGCGCACCGATGCGCTGGCGGTAGAGGGGCTGGATGCGGCAATCGAACGAGCGGAGGCCTATGTTGAAGCGGGTGCCGAAATGCTGTTCCCGGAGGCGATTACCGAACTCACCATGTATCGCCAGTTTGCCGATGCGGTGCAGGTGCCGATCCTCGCCAACATTACCGAATTTGGCGCAACACCGCTGTTTACCACCGACGAATTACGCAGCGCCCATGTCGCAATGGCGCTCTACCCGCTTTCAGCGTTTCGCGCCATGAACCGCGCCGCTGAACATGTCTACAACATCCTGCGTCAGGAAGGCACACAGAAAAGCGTCATCGACACCATGCAGACCCGCAACGAGCTGTACGAAAGCATCAACTACTACCAGTACGAAGAGAAGCTCGACGACCTGTTTGCCCGTGGTCAGGTGAAATAAAAACGCCCGTTGGTTGTATTCGACAACCGATGCCTGATGCGCCGCTGACGCGACTTATCAGGCCTACGAGGTGAACTGAACTGTAGGTCGGATAAGACGCATAGCGTCGCATCCGACAACAATCTCGACCCTACAAATGATAACAATGACGAGGACAATATGAGCGACACAACGATCCTGCAAAACAGTACCCATGTCATTAAACCGAAAAAATCGGTGGCACTTTCCGGCGTTCCGGCGGGCAATACGGCGCTCTGCACCGTGGGTAAAAGCGGCAACGACCTGCATTACCGTGGCTACGATATTCTTGATCTGGCGGAACATTGTGAATTTGAAGAAGTGGCGCACCTGCTGATCCACGGCAAACTGCCAACCCGTGACGAACTCGCCGCCTACAAAACGAAACTGAAAGCCCTGCGTGGTTTACCGGCTAACGTGCGTACCGTGCTGGAAGCCTTACCGGCGGCGTCACACCCGATGGATGTTATGCGCACCGGCGTTTCCGCGCTCGGCTGCACGCTGCCAGAAAAAGAGGGGCACACCGTTTCTGGTGCGCGGGATATTGCCGACAAACTGTTGGCGTCACTTAGTTCGATTCTTCTCTACTGGTATCACTACAGCCACAACGGCGAACGCATCCAGCCGGAAACTGATGACGACTCTATCGGCGGTCACTTCCTGCATCTGCTGCACGGCGAAAAGCCGTCGCAAAGCTGGGAAAAGGCGATGCATATCTCGCTGGTGCTGTACGCCGAACACGAGTTTAACGCTTCCACCTTTACCAGCCGGGTGATTGCGGGCACTGGCTCTGATATGTATTCCGCCATTATTGGCGCGATTGGCGCACTGCGCGGGCCGAAACACGGCGGGGCGAATGAAGTGTCGCTGGAGATCCAGCAACGCTACGAAACGCCGGGCGAAGCCGAAGCTGATATCCGTAAGCGGGTGGAAAACAAAGAAGTGGTCATTGGTTTTGGGCATCCGGTTTATACCATCGCCGACCCGCGCCACCAGGTGATCAAACGCGTGGCAAAGCAGCTCTCGCAGGAAGGCGGCTCGCTGAAGATGTACAACATCGCCGATCGCCTGGAAACAGTGATGTGGGAGAGCAAAAAGATGTTCCCCAATCTCGACTGGTTCTCCGCTGTTTCCTACAACATGATGGGTGTTCCCACCGAGATGTTCACACCACTGTTTGTTATCGCCCGCGTCACTGGCTGGGCGGCGCACATTATCGAACAACGTCAGGACAACAAAATTATCCGTCCTTCCGCCAATTACGTTGGACCGGAAGACCGCCAGTTTGTCGCGCTGGATAAGCGCCAGTAAACCTCTACGAATAACAATAAGGAAACGTACCCAATGTCAGCTCAAATCAACAACATTCGCCCGGAATTTGATCGTGAAATCGTTGATATCGTCGATTACGTGATGAACTACGAAATCAGCTCCAGAGTAGCCTACGACACCGCACATTACTGCCTGCTCGACACGCTCGGCTGCGGTCTGGAAGCTCTCGAATATCCGGCCTGTAAAAAACTGCTGGGGCCAATTGTCCCCGGCACCGTCGTACCCAACGGCGTACGCGTTCCCGGAACTCAGTTTCAGCTCGACCCCGTCCAGGCGGCATTTAACATTGGCGCGATGATCCGTTGGCTCGATTTCAACGATACCTGGCTGGCGGCGGAGTGGGGGCATCCTTCTGACAACCTCGGCGGCATTCTGGCAACGGCGGACTGGCTTTCGCGCAACGCGGTCGCCAGTGGCAAAGCGCCGTTGACCATGAAACAGGTGCTGACCGCAATGATCAAAGCCCATGAAATTCAGGGCTGCATCGCGCTGGAAAACTCCTTTAACCGCGTCGGCCTCGACCACGTTCTGTTAGTGAAAGTGGCTTCCACCGCCGTGGTCGCCGAAATGCTCGGCCTGACCCGCGAGGAAATTCTCAACGCCGTTTCACTGGCGTGGGTGGACGGCCAGTCGCTGCGCACCTATCGCCATGCGCCGAACACCGGCACGCGTAAATCCTGGGCGGCGGGCGATGCTACTTCCCGCGCGGTACGTCTGGCACTGATGGCGAAAACCGGCGAAATGGGTTATCCGTCAGCCCTGACTGCGCCTGTGTGGGGCTTCTACGACGTCTCCTTTAAAGGCGAATCGTTCCGCTTCCAGCGCCCGTATGGTTCTTACGTGATGGAAAATGTGCTGTTCAAAATCTCCTTCCCGGCGGAGTTCCACTCCCAGACGGCAGTTGAAGCAGCGATGACGCTCTATGAACAGATGCAGGCAGCAGGCAAAACGGCGGCGGATATCGAAAAAGTGACCATTCGCACCCACGAAGCCTGTATTCGCATCATCGACAAAAAAGGGCCGCTCAATAACCCGGCTGACCGCGACCACTGCATTCAGTACATGGTGGCGATCCCGCTGCTGTTCGGGCGCTTAACGGCGGCAGATTACGAGGACAACGTTGCGCAAGATAAACGCATCGACGCCCTGCGCGAGAAGATCAATTGCTTTGAAGATCCGGCGTTTACCGCTGACTACCACGACCCGGAAAAACGCGCCATCGCCAATGCCATAACCCTTGAGTTCACCGACGGCACGCGCTTTGAAGAAGTGGTGGTGGAGTACCCCATTGGTCATGCTCGCCGCCGTCAGGATGGCATTCCGAAGCTGGTCGATAAATTCAAAATCAATCTCGTGCGCCAGTTCCCGACTCGCCAGCAGCAGCGCATTCTGGAGGTTTCTCTCGACAGAACTCGCCTGGAACAGATGCCGGTCAATGAGTATCTCGACCTGTACGTCATTTAAGTAAACGGCGGTAAGGCGTAAGTTCAACAGGAGAGCATTATGTCTTTTAGCGAATTTTATCAGCGTTCGATTAACGAACCGGAGCAGTTCTGGGCCGAGCAGGCCCGGCGTATTGACTGGCAGACGCCCTTTACGCAAACACTCGATCACAGCAATCCGCCGTTTGCCCGTTGGTTTTGTGAAGGCCGAACCAATTTGTGTCATAACGCCATCGACCGCTGGCTGGAGAAACAGCCAGAGGCGCTGGCATTAATTGCCGTCTCTTCGGAAACAGAAGAAGAGCGCACCTTTACCTTTCGCCAGTTGCATGACGAAGTGAACGCGGTGGCGTCAATGCTGCGCTCACTGGGCGTACGGCGTGGCGATCGGGTGCTGGTGTATATGCCGATGATTGCCGAAGCGCATATTACCCTGCTGGCCTGCGCGCGCATTGGCGCTATTCACTCGGTAGTGTTTGGTGGATTTGCCTCGCACAGCGTGGCGGCGCGGATTGATGACGCTAAACCGGTGCTGATTGTCTCGGCTGATGCCGGAGCGCGCGGCGGCAAAATCATTCCCTATAAAAAATTACTCGACGATGCGATAAGTCAGGCGCAGCATCAGCCGCGCCACGTTTTACTGGTGGATCGCGGGCTGGCGAAAATGGCACGCGTCAGCGGGCGGGATGTCGATTTCGCGTCGTTGCGCCATCAACACATCGGCGCGCGGGTACCGGTGGCGTGGCTGGAATCCAACGAAACCTCCTGCATTCTCTACACCTCCGGCACGACCGGCAAACCTAAAGGTGTGCAGCGTGATGTCGGCGGATATGCGGTGGCGCTGGCGACCTCGATGGACACCATTTTTGGCGGCAAAGCGGGCGGCGTGTTCTTTTGTGCTTCGGATATCGGCTGGGTGGTAGGGCATTCGTATATCGTTTACGCGCCGCTGCTGGCGGGGATGGCGACTATCGTTTACGAAGGATTGCCGACCTGGCCGGACTGCGGCGTGTGGTGGAAAATTGTCGAGAAATATCAGGTTAGCCGCATGTTTTCAGCGCCGACCGCCATTCGCGTGCTGAAAAAATTCCCTACCGCTGAAATTCGCAAACACGATCTTTCGTCGCTGGAAGTGCTCTATCTGGCTGGAGAACCGCTGGACGAGCCGACCGCCAGTTGGGTGAGCAATACGCTGGATGTGCCGGTCATCGACAACTACTGGCAGACCGAATCCGGCTGGCCGATTATGGCGATTGCTCGCGGTCTGGATGACAGGCCGACGCGTCTGGGAAGCCCCGGCGTGCCGATGTATGGCTATAACGTGCAGTTGCTCAATGAAGTCACCGGCGAACCGTGTGGCGTCAATGAGAAAGGGATGCTGGTGGTGGAGGGGCCATTGCCGCCAGGCTGTATTCAAACCATCTGGGGCGACGACGACCGCTTTGTGAAGACGTACTGGTCGTTGTTTTCCCGTCCGGTGTACGCCACTTTTGACTGGGGCATCCGCGATGCTGACGGTTATCACTTTATTCTCGGGCGCACTGACGATGTGATTAACGTTGCCGGACATCGGCTGGGTACGCGTGAGATTGAAGAGAGTATCTCCAGTCATCCGGGCGTTGCCGAAGTGGCGGTGGTTGGGGTGAAAGATGCGCTGAAAGGGCAGGTGGCGGTGGCGTTTGTCATTCCGAAAGAGAGCGACAGTCTGGAAGACCGTGAGGTGGCGCACTTGCAAGAGAAGGCAATTATGGCGCTGGTAGACAGCCAGATTGGCAACTTTGGCCGCCCGGCGCACGTCTGGTTTGTCTCGCAATTGCCAAAAACGCGATCCGGAAAAATGCTGCGCCGCACGATCCAGGCGATTTGCGAAGGACGCGATCCTGGGGATCTGACGACCATTGATGATCCGGCGTCGTTGGATCAGATCCGCCAGGCGATGGAAGAGTAGGTCGGATAAGGCGCTCGCGCCGCATCCGACACCGTGCGCAGATGCCTGATGCGACGCTGACGCGTCTTATCATGCCTACAGGCCTGAACCGTAGGTCGGATAAGGCGCTCGCGCCGCATCCGACACCATGCGCAGATGCCTGATGCGACGCTGACGCGTCTTATCATGCCTACCCACTGTTTTTACACAGATAAGTTTCCCCCGCCTTTTTGCACTCATTCATATAAAAAATATATCCCCCTACGAAAACGATTGCTTTTTATCTTCAGATGAATAGAATGCGGCGGATTTTTTGGGTTTCAAACAGCAAAAAGGGGGAATTTCGTGTCGCAAGATAACAACTTTAGCCAGGGGCCAGTCCCGCAGTCGGCGCGGAAAGGGGTATTGGCATTGACGTTCGTCATGCTGGGATTAACCTTCTTTTCCGCCAGTATGTGGACCGGCGGCACTCTCGGAACCGGTCTTAGCTATCATGATTTCTTCCTCGCAGTTCTCATCGGTAATCTTCTCCTCGGTATTTACACTTCATTTCTTGGTTACATTGGCGCAAAAACCGGCCTGACCACCCATCTTCTTGCTCGCTTCTCGTTTGGTGTTAAAGGCTCATGGTTGCCTTCACTGCTGCTGGGCGGCACCCAAGTTGGCTGGTTTGGCGTTGGCGTGGCGATGTTTGCTATTCCGGTGGGCAAGGCAACCGGGCTGGATATTAATTTGCTGATTGCCGTCTCCGGTTTACTGATGACCGTCACCGTCTTCTTTGGCATTTCGGCGCTGACAGTTCTTTCGGTGATTGCGGTTCCGGCTATCGCCTGTCTTGGCGGTTATTCCGTGTGGTTGGCCGTTAACGGCATGGGCGGCCTGGACGCATTAAAAGCGGTCGTTCCCGCACAACCGTTAGATTTCAATGTCGCGCTGGCGCTGGTTGTGGGGTCATTTATCAGTGCGGGCACGCTCACCGCTGACTTTGTCCGGTTTGGTCGTAATGCCAAACTGGCGGTGCTGGTGGCGATGGTGGCCTTTTTCCTCGGCAACTCGTTGATGTTTATTTTCGGTGCAGCGGGCGCGGCGGCACTGGGGATGGCGGATATCTCTGATGTGATGATTGCTCAGGGCCTTCTGCTGCCTGCGATTGTGGTGCTGGGGCTGAATATCTGGACCACCAACGATAACGCGCTCTATGCGTCGGGTTTAGGTTTCGCCAACATTACCGGTATGTCGAGCAAAACCCTTTCGGTGATTAACGGTATTATCGGTACGGTCTGCGCATTATGGCTGTATAACAATTTTGTCGGCTGGTTGACCTTCCTTTCGGCAGCTATTCCTCCAGTGGGCGGCGTGATCATCGCTGATTATCTGATGAACCGTCGCCGCTATGAGCACTTTGCGACCACGCGTATGATGAGTGTCAATTGGGTGGCGATTCTGGCGGTCGCGCTGGGGATTGCCGCAGGCCACTGGTTACCGGGAATTGTTCCGGTCAACGCGGTATTAGGTGGCGCGCTGAGCTATCTGATCCTTAACCCGATTTTGAATCGTAAAACGACAGCAGCAATGACGCATGTGGAGGCTAACAGTGTCGAATAATGCTTTACAAACAATTATTAACGCCCAGTTACCCGGCAAAGAGGGGCTGTGGCAGATTCATCTTCACGACGGAAAAATCAGCGCCATTGATGCGCAATCCGGGGTGATGCCCGTAACTGAAAACAGCCTGGATGCCGAACAAGGTTTAGTTTTACCGCCGTTTGTGGAGCCGCATATTCACCTGGACACCACGCAAACCGCCGGACAACCGAACTGGAATCAGTCCGGCACGCTGTTTGAAGGCATTGAACGCTGGGCCGAGCGCAAAGCGTTATTAACTCATGACGATGTGAAACAACGCGCATGGCAAACGCTGAAATGGCAGATTGCCAACGGCATTCAGCATGTGCGTACCCATGTCGATGTCTCCGACGCAACGCTGACTGCGTTGAAAGCGATGCTGGAAGTGAAACAGGAAGTTGCGCCGTGGATTGATCTGCAAATCGTCGCCTTCCCGCAGGAAGGGATTTTGTCGTATCCCAACGGTGAAGCGTTGCTGGAAGAGGCGCTACGCTTAGGGGCAGATGTTGTTGGGGCGATTCCGCATTTTGAATTTACCCGTGAATACGGCGTGGAGTCGCTGCATAAAACCTTCGCCCTGGCGCAAAAATACGACCGTCTCATCGACGTTCACTGTGATGAGATCGATGACGAGCAGTCGCGCTTTGTCGAAACCGTTGCTGCCCTGGCGCACCGTGAAGGCATGGGCGCGCGAGTCACCGCCAGCCATACTACGGCAATGCACTCCTATAACGGGGCGTATACTTCGCGCCTGTTCCGTTTGCTGAAAATGTCCGGTATTAACTTTGTCGCCAACCCGTTGGTCAATATTCATCTGCAAGGACGTTTCGATACGTATCCAAAACGTCGCGGCATCACGCGCGTTAAAGAGATGCTGGAGTCCGGCATTAACGTCTGCTTTGGTCACGATGATGTCTTCGATCCGTGGTATCCGCTGGGAACGGCGAATATGCTGCAAGTGCTGCATATGGGGCTGCATGTTTGCCAGCTGATGGGCTACGGGCAGATTAACGACGGCCTGAATTTAATCACCCACCACAGCGCCAGGACGTTGAATTTGCAGGATTACGGCATTGCCGCCGGAAACAGCGCCAACCTGATTATCCTGCCGGCTGAAAATGGGTTTGATGCGCTGCGCCGTCAGGTTCCGGTACGTTATTCGGTACGTGGCGGTAAGGTGATTGCCAGCACACAACCGGCACAAACCACCGTATATCTGGAGCAGTCAGAAGCCATCGATTACAAACGGTAATCGGCTGGGTTACCGCGAGCGTAGTTTATGCCGGATGCGGCGTGAACACCTTATCCGGCCTACGTAGATCTCTGAAATTGTAGGCCTGATAAGCGGAGCGCATCAGGCAATTTTGCTTATTTAAACTGAAGACTCAACTTTAAAATCTTTGAAATAATATTGCTTATCCCGGTCGTTTATTTCGCGAATAACCCGACAAGGAACGCCAGCAGCCACGACGTTTGGTGGAATGTCTTTTGTGACGACACTACCCGCGCCAATAACAGAATTATCCCCGATGGTGACGCCTGGATTAATAACCACATGACTTCCGATCCAGACGTTATTGCCAATCGTTATCGGAAAAGAGTACATCTCTCCGTTTTTTCTCAATTCATGGTGTACCGGGTGTCCCGTAACGGAAAGAGTAACGTTGGGTGCAATCAGTACGTTATCACCGATCGTTACCGTGTAGTCGTCGACAATGGTTAAATTGAAATTTGCATAAAAATTGCGGCCTATATAGATGTTGGAACCGTAAGAGAAATAGACGGGGGGTTCTACCCAGGCGTTTTCCCCTACCGTGGCAAACATTTCTTTAATCAGACTTTCTCTTTTATCAACTTCTGATGGATGCGAGTGATTAAACTCATACATTAACGTTTTTCCACGAAGTCTTTTTTCAGGTAAGCCTTCGCACATATCGGTAAATAGCTTGCCTGCTTTTATTCTTTCTGTCATCGACATGTTCATTGCGATCATTCCGCCCTGATATGTTGGTCGGATAAGGCGCTCGCGCCGCATCCGACATTGATTGCTTAAGCGACTTCATTCACCTGACGACGCAGTAGAGAAAGCGGGCCGGGGCCGCTAAGCGTGAACACGGAAATTAAGGTGAAGCCCAGCGCCACCAGACCCAGCACCAGATAAGCGCCCTGGAAACCGATGCTTTCATACATATTGCCCGCCAGTACAGACATAAAAATCATCGCCAGTTGCTTAAAGAAGCAGAAACAGACCAGATAAATCGTCGCTGAAAAACGCACTTCAAACTGGCTGGTAATATATTTAAAGCAGCCCACCAGCAGGAACGGTACTTCAAACATATGCAGCGTTTTCAGAATAACCACTTCCAGCGCTGAGGTGGCGAACGATGAGCCAATAATACGTACAGACATAATAGTGCCAGCCAGCAGCAGGGCATTTTTCCCACCGATGCGATTAATGATCAGGGGCGCAAAGAACATAATCGAGGCATTAAGTAATTCGCCCATTGTCGTTACGTAGCCAAATACCCGCGTACCCTGTTCACCGGTAGCAAAAAACGAAGTAAAGAAATTAGCAAACTGTTGGTCAAAAACATCGTAGGTGCAGGAAACGCCAATAACATACAGTGACAAAAACCACAGTTTTGGCTGTCTGAACAGTTCCAGCGCCAGCTTAAGGCTAAATGCCGAATGGTTGGCACCTACCGCATTGGCAACCGTGGCTGAAGAGGGCGCATCCGTTTTGGCGAAAAAGAGTAAAACGGCGAGGATGAGTGCACAGCCAGAACCCAGCCAGAAAACAAACTGATTATTGATGGTGAACATGATGCCGACAATCGAGGCACACAGCGCCCAGCCAACACAGCCAAACATCCGCGCGCGACCAAATTCGAAATTACTGCGACGGCTGACTTTCTCGATAAATGCCTCTACTGCTGGCGCACCGGCGTTAAAACAAAAGCCAAGATAAATACCACCAACAATCGATCCTACTAAAATGTTGTATTGTAACAGTGGTCCGAAGATAAAAATAAAGAACGGCGCAAACATCACTAACATGCCGGTAATAATCCACAGCAGGTATTTGCGCAGCCCGAGTTTGTCAGAAAGCAGACCAAACAGCGGTTGGAATAATAGCGAGAACAGAGAAATAGCGGCAAAAATAATACCCGTATCACTTTTGCTGATATGGTTGATGTCATGTAGCCAAATCGGGAAAAACGGGAAGTAGGCCCCCATGATAAAAAAGTAAAAGAAAAAGAATAAACCGAACATCCAAAAGTTTGTGTTTTTTAAATAGTACATAATGGATTTCCTTACGCGAAATACGGGCAGACATAGCCTGCCCGGTTATTATTATTTTTGACACCAGACCAACTGGTAATGGTAGCGACCGGCGCTCAGCTGGAATTCCGCCGATACTGACGGGCTCCAGGAGTCGTCGCCACCAATCCCCATATGGAAACCGTCGATATTCAGCCATGTGCCTTCTTCCGCGTGCAGCAGATGGCGATGGCTGGTTTCCATCAGTTGTTGTTGGCTGTAGCGGCTGATGTTGAACTGGAAGTCGCCGCGCCACTGGTGTGGGCCATAATTCAATTCGCGCGTCCCGCAGCGCAGACCGTTTTCGCTCGGGAAGACGTACGGGGTATACATGTCTGACAATGGCAGATCCCAGCGGTCAAAACAGGCTGCAGTAAGGCGGTCGGGATAGTTTTCTTGCGGCCCCAGGCCGAGCCAGTTTACCCGCTCTGCGACCTGCGCCAGCTGGCAGGTCAGGCCAACCCGCGCCGGATGCGGTGTATCGCTTGCCACCGCAACATCCACATTGATGACCATCTCACCGTGCCCATCAATCCGGTAGGTTTTCCGGCTGATAAATAAGGTTTTCCCCTGATGCTGCCACGCGTGGGCGGTTGTAATCAGCACCGCGTCGGCAAGTGTATCTGCCGTGCACTGCAACAACGCCGCTTCGGCCTGGTAATGGCCCGCCGCCTTCCAGCGTTCGACCCAGGCGTTAGGGTCAATGCGGGTCGCTTCACTTACGCCAATGTCGTTATCCAGCGGCGCACGGGTGAACTGATCGCGCAGCGGGGTCAGCAGTTGTTTTTCATCGCCAATCCACATCTGTGAAAGAAAGCCTGACTGGCGGTTAAATTGCCAACGCTTATTACCCAGCTCGATGCAAAAATCCGTTCCGCTGGTGGTCAGTTGAGGGATGGCGTGGGACGCGGAGGGGAGTGTCACGCTGAGGTTTTCCGCCAGACGCCATTGCTGCCAGGCGCTGATGTGTCCGGCTTCTGACCATGCGGTCGCGTTTGGTTGCACTACGCGTACCGTTAGCCAGAGTTGTCCGGCGCTCTCCGGCTGCGGCAGTTCTGGCAGTTCAATCAACTGCTTACCTTGCGGGCCAACATCCAGAGGCACTTCACCGCTTGCCAGCGGCTTGCCATCCAGTGCCACCATCCAGTGCAGGAACTCGTTATCGCTATGACGGAACAGGTATTCGCTGGTCACTTCGATGGTTCGCCCGGATAAACGGAACTGGAAATACTGCTGTTGGTGTTTTGCTTCCGTCAGCGCCGGATGCGGCGTGCGGTCGGCAAAGACCAGACCGTTCATACAGAACTGGCGATCGTTCGGCGTATCGCCAAAATCACCGCCGTAAGCCGACCACGGGTTGCCGTTTTCATCATATTTAATCAGCGACTGATCCACCCAGTCCCAGACGAAGCCGCCCTGTAAACGGGGGGACTGACGAAACGCCTGCCAGTATTTAGCGAAGCCGCCAAGACTGTTACCCATCGCGTGGGCATATTCGCAAAGGATCAGCGGGCGCATTTCTCCAGGCAGCGAAAGCCATTTTTTGATGGACCATTTTGGCACAGCCGGGAAGGGCTGGTCTTCATCCACGCGCGCGTACATCGGGCAAATAATATCGGTGGCCGTGGTGTCGGCTCCGCCGCCTTCATACTGTACCGGGCGGGAAGGATCGACAGATTTGATCCAGCGATAGAGTGCGTCGTGATTAGCGCCGTGGCCTGATTCATTCCCCAGCGACCAGATGATCACACTCGGGTGATTACGATCGCGCTGCACCATCCGCGTTACGCGTTCGCTCATCGCGGGTAGCCAGCGCGGATCATCGGTCAGACGATTCATTGGCACCATGCCGTGGGTTTCAATATTGGCTTCATCCACCACATACAGGCCGTAGCGGTCGCACAGCGTGTACCACAGCGGATGGTTCGGATAATGCGAACAGCGCACGGCGTTAAAGTTGTTCTGCTTCATCAGCAGGATATCCTGCACCATCGTCTGCTCATCCATGACCTGACCATGCAGAGGATGATGCTCGTGACGGTTAACGCCGCGAATCAGCAACGGCTTGCCGTTCAGCAGCAGCAGACCATTTTCAATCCGCACCTCGCGGAAACCGACATCGCAGGCTTCTGCTTCAATCAGCGTGCCGTCGGCGGTGTGCAGTTCAACCACCGCACGATAGATATTCGGGATTTCGGCGCTCCACAGCGCCGGGTTTTCGACGTTCAGACGTAGCGTGACGCGATCGGCATAACCACCACGCTCATCGATAATTTCACCGCCGAATGGCGCGGTGCCGCTGGCGACCTGCGTTTCCCCCTGCCACAAAGAAACCGTCACCCGCAGCTCGTCGCGCAGCTCGCCGTACATCTGAACTTCTGCCTCCAGTACCGCGCGGCTGAAATCATCATTAAAGTGAGTGGCAACATGGAAATCGCTGATTTGTGTGGTCGGTTTGTGCAGCAACGAGACGTCACGGAAAATGCCGCTCATCCGCCACATATCCTGATCTTCCAGATAGCTACCGTCACTCCAGCGCAGCACCATCACCGCGAGGCGGTTATCTCCGGCGCGTAAAAATGCGCTGAGGTCAAATTCAGACGGCAAACGGCTGTCCTGGCCGTAACCGACCCAGCGCCCGTTGCACCACAAATGAAACGCTGAGTTAACGCCATCAAAAATAATTCGCGTCTGGCCTTCCTGTAACCAGCTTTCATCAACATTAAATGTGAGCGAGTAACAACCTGTCGGATTCTCCGCGGGAACAAACGGCGGATTGACCGTAATGGGATAGGTCACGTTGGTGTAGATAGGCGCATCGTAACCGTGCATCTGCCAGTTTGAGGGGACGACGACAGTATCGGCGTCAGGAAGATCGCACTCCAGCCAGCTTTCCGGCACCGCTTCTGGTGCCGGAAACCAGGCAAAGCGCCATTCGCCATTCAGGCTGCGCAACTGTTGGGAAGGGCGATCGGTGCGGGCCTCTTCGCTATTACGCCAGCTGGCGAAAGGGGGATGTGCCGCAAGGCGATTAAGTTGGGTAACGCCAGGGTTTTCCCAGTCACGACGTTGTAATACGACGGCCAGAGAATCCGTAATCATAGTCATAGCTGTATCCTGTGTGAAATTGTTATTCGCTCACAATTTCACACAACATACGAGCCGGACACATAGAGTGTAAAGACTGGGGTGCCTAATGAGTGAGCTGACTCACATTAATTGTGTTGCGCTCACTGCCCGCTTTCCAGTCGGGAAACTTGTCGTGCCAGCTGCATTAATGAATCGGCCAACGCGCGGGGAGAGGCGGTTTGCGTATTGGGCGGAAGGGTGGTTTTTCTTTTCACCAGTGAGACGGGCAACAGCTGATTGCCCTTCACCGCCTGGCCCTGAGAGAGTTGCAGCAAGCGGTCCACGCTGGTTTGCCCCAGCAGGCGAAAATCCTGTTTGATGGTGGTTAACGGCGGGATATAACACGAGCTGTCTTCGGTATCGTCGTATCCCACTACCGAGATATCCGCACCAACGCGCAGCCCGGACTCGGTAATGGCGCGCATTGCGCCCAGCGCCATCTGATCGTTGGCAACCAGCATCGCAGTGGGAACGATGCCCTCATTTAGCATTTGCATGGTTTGTTGAAAACCGGACATGGCACTCCAGTCGCCTTCCCGTTCCGCTATCGGCTGAATTTGATTGCGTGTGAGATATTTATGCCAGCCTGCCAGACGCAGACGCGCCGAGACAGAACTTAATGGGCCTGCTAACAGCGCGATTTGCTGGTGACCCAATGCGACCAGGTGCTCCACGCCCAGTCGCGTACCGTCTTCATGGGAGAAAATAATACTGTTGATGGGAGTCTGGTCAGAGACATCAAGAAATAACGCCGGAACATTAGCGCAGGCAGCTTCCACAGCAATGGCATCCTGGTCATCCAGCGGATAGTTAATGATCAGTCCACTGACGCGTTGCGCGAGAAGATTGTGCACCGCCGCTTTACAGGCTTCGACGCCGCTTCGTTCAACCATCGACACCACCACGCTGGCACCCAATTGATCGGCGCGAGATTTTATCGCCGCAACAATTTGCGACGGCGCGTGCAGGGCCAGACTGGAGGTGGCAACGCCAATCAGCAACGACTGTTTGCCCGCCAGTTGTTGTGCCACGCGGTTGGGAATGTAATTCAGCTCCGCCATCGCCGCTTCCACTTTTTCCCGCGTTTTCGCAGAAACGTGGCTGGCCTGGTTCACCACGCGGGAAACGGTCTGATAAGAGACACCGGCATACTCCGCGACATCGTATAGCGTTACTGGTTTCACATTCACCACCCTGAATTGACTCTCTTCCGGGCGCTATCATGCCATACCGCGAAAGGTTTTGCGCCATCCGGCGGGGCTGACGTCGAAGTGAGATTTAAAATGCTGACGCCAGGTCACAGGTGAGAGAAAACCCACGCCAATACACCTACGGCGTTTACAGGTATACTCGCTAAAAATTATTCAGCGGGTTTGGAAACAAAGATGGCAAAACTTACCTTACAAGAGCAGTTGCTCAAAGCGGGACTAGTCACCAGCAAAAAAGCGGCGAAGGTCGAGAGAACGGCGAAAAAATCGCGTGTTCAGGCGCGTGAAGCTCGGGCGGCGGTAGAAGAAAATAAAAAGGCACAGCTTGAGCGTGATAAACAGCTTAGCGAGCAACAAAAACAAGCGGCGTTGGCGAAAGAATATAAAGCCCAGGTGAAGCAGCTCATTGAAATGAACCGAATTACCATTGCCAATGGCGATATTGGTTTTAACTTCACTGACGGCAATCTGATTAAGAAAATCTTTGTCGATAAAATCACGCAAACGCAGTTGATTAATGGTCGTCTGGCGATTGCCCGCTTGTTGGTCGATAACAATAACGAAGGTGAATACGCCATTATTCCCGCCAGCGTTGCCGATAAAATTGCTCAGCGTGATGCCAGCAGTATTGTGTTGCACAGCGCGCTCAGCGCCGAAGAGCAGGATGAAGACGATCCGTATGCCGACTTCAAAGTGCCTGATGATTTGATGTGGTAAACATAGATAAGCCGTGCAGTGATGCCTGATGCGACGCTTACGCGTCTTATCAGGCCTACGGTTTACGGGCGAAGTGTAGGCCGGATAAGGCGTTCACGCCGCATCCGGCAGCCGTGCGCAGATGCCTGATGCGACGCTTTTCGCGTCTTATCAGGCCTACGGTTTACGAGCGAAATGTGGGCCGGATAAGGCGTTTACGCCGCATCCGGCAGTCGTGCACTATTATCAACGCATATTCAGTTTATTGGCGTGGTACGCAATATGCTCGCCAATAAAACTGGAGACAAAATAATAGCTGTGATCATAACCCTCGTGATAACGGATTAACGTCTTGATATTCATCTCCTGGCAGATCTTTTCAAGATTTGGAGTCCGCAGTTGTTCTGCGTAAAAATCATCACTCAACCCCTGATCAACCATGATTTCCGCAACGCGTTGACCTTGTGAAATAAGACTCACCGGGTCGTAATCCAACCAGGCATCTTTATTTTCACCAAGATATGCGGCAAAGGCTTGCTGTCCCCACGGTACTTGCGATGGGGAGACAATGGGCGAAAACGCCGAGACGCTGACATATTCATCTGGGTTACGTAACGCCAGCACCAGCGCGCCCAGCCCGCCCATAGAATGACCTGAGATAGACTTTCTGGCCGTTGCTGGAAAATGATGCATCACTAAATTCGGCAGCTCGTTGCGGATATAGTCATACATTTTGTAATGTTCATTCCACGGCGCTTGCGTCGCGTTCAGGTAAAACCCGGCACCTTGCCCGAGATCGTAACGGTCAGCATCTGCGACATGACTGCCTCGCGGACTGGTGTCCGGCGCAACAACAATAATGTTGTGCTCAGCCGCGTAACGCTGCATCCCCGATTTAGTAATGAAATTCTGCTCGTTGCAGGTCAGGCCTGAAAGCCAGTACAACACCGGCAATTTTTCATTCTCGGCTTTTGGTGGGAGATAGACGCCGACATTCATTTCACATTTCAGTGATTGGGAATAATGCCGATACACATTTTGCCAGCCGCCAAAGCTGGCATGTTTTTCAATGAGTTCCATCAGTCATTATCTCACGGTTAATCCCCCGGACGGCTGCCCGGGGAGAGTATTAAGAACCCCATCTGAACTGGACGGGGTAAACCAGCGGGAAATCAGTAACGAATTACGGTTCGAATGGATTTACCTTCATGCATCAGGTCGAAGGCGTCATTAATTTCATCCAGGCTCATGGTATGCGTGACAAACGGTTCCAGATCGATATCACCTTTCATCGCATCTTCAACCATACCCGGTAACTGGGAACGACCTTTCACGCCGCCAAACGCGGAACCTTTCCATACGCGACCGGTGACCAACTGGAATGGACGGGTGGAGATTTCCTGACCAGATCCTGCTACCCCGATGATCACCGACTGACCCCAGCCGCGGTGCGCGCTTTCCAGCGCTGCACGCATCACGTTGACGTTACCGATGCATTCAAAGGTATGGTCGATACCCCATTTGTTGATATCCAGCAGAACATCTTTAATTGGTTTGTCGTAGTCATTCGGGTTAATGCAGTCGGTGGCACCGAAGCGACGCGCCAGTTCGAATTTCTTCGGGTTGGTATCGATAGCGATAATCCGTCCCGCTTTCGCCTGACGCGCGCCCTGAACCACTGCCAGACCAATCGCGCCAAGACCAAACACGGCAACAGAATCACCTGGCTGGACTTTAGCTGTGTTGTGTACCGCGCCAATACCGGTGGTCACGCCACAGCCCAGCAGGCAGACGTGTTCATGGTTCGCTTCTGGATTAATTTTGGCCAGAGACACTTCCGCTACCACGGTGTATTCACTGAATGTTGAGCATCCCATGTAGTGATAAAGCGGCTGCCCGTTGTAAGAAAAACGGGTGGTGCCGTCTGGCATCAAGCCTTTGCCCTGCGTTTCGCGAACCGCGACACACAGGTTAGTTTTGCCAGAACGACAGAACTCACACTCGCCGCACTCTGCGGTGTAAAGCGGGATCACATGGTCGCCAGGTTTGACGCTGGTTACCCCTTCACCGACTTCAACTACAACCCCGGCCCCTTCGTGACCGAGAACCACCGGGAAGACACCTTCCGGGTCATCGCCGGAGAGGGTAAATGCGTCGGTATGGCAAACACCGGTATGGGTGACTTTAATCAGCACTTCACCTTTTTTCGGTGGTGCAACGTCAATTTCAACGATTTCCAGCGGTTTACCGGGAGCAAATGCAACGGCAGCACGTGATTTCATCTCTCGCTCTTCCTCAATATGGTAATAGATTCAGCTATTTAAGATAGGCACGAACCAGTTCAATAGTGTCGTCAACGGATTGGCTGACTTCGCGGCTGTAGCAGTCATTTCGGTCAAACGTTTCCCGGATATGGCTTTCAAGCACTTCTGCCATCAGCCCGTTAGCCGCGCCCCGAACGGCAGCGATCTGTTGGAGTATGGCACGGCATTCGGCATCACCCTCCAGCGACCGTTCCAGAGCATCAATCTGCCCCCGAATACGACGAACTCGAGTAAGGACCTTTTTCTTCTCTTCCGGAGTACTGGGCATTTCGCACCTCATCATCTGCACGCAATATACTATAGGGGGGTATGCTATATGTCAATGCATACCCCCCTATAGTATATAACACTGGAGAATAAAATTTATCCGGTGAATGTGGTCGGAAAACAAAGAGGAAAGGGGGGGGCTAATCGGCAGGGAAGGCCGCCCCGGATAGCGGGCGGCAGAAGGAATCAGAATTTCCAGGTCAGATGGGCTGCAAGTTGCAGACCGTTATAATCATCGGTTGGGGTGTCGTACCACACTTTACCTGCCGTCAACCCGAGATTAAGTTGCTCAGTCAGCGGTTGAAT
>ERZ506766.231-NODE-231-length-27060-cov-5.37278_pt1 | contig 27060 bp, 19 predicted proteins | sample MGYA00513040_ERZ506766 | MGnify/ENA metagenome assembly ERZ506766
TTCCGATCTCCGTCAACAATACAGTACAGGCATTACGCACAATTTCCTCAAATGTTGTTTCTGTCAAGTTTTCACTGCAATCCACAATATCACGTATTATACATGCAAGTATTCCTGCAGGAAGATAGCCCAAAGGATGCTTATGTGTAATGGCAGCACAGTCGCACGCAATGTCTATTGTCTCCTTTCCACGAGCCACCCCACTTAACAAGCCAACAGGAGCAACTCGCATTACACCTCCACAACCTTTACTGTTGTTACTTACCGCTTTTTGCTCTCTTAATGCCGTGAGAGCAGACAGACACGTGTTTCCAGGTGCACGACGAGAGTTGAGTGCTGAGATATTACGAATCCAGCACGTATGCCACTCGTCCTCCAAAGGAAGCTCCATTTGGGTCTGCAGCCATTCATCATAAGCCATGGCTACATAGTTGAACAGATCAGCCCCAATGCCACGCATACAGAATCTGGTAATACCATACAACAATCCATTTGCTGTAAACAAAGTCATTTGGGTATCATCAGAAATCTCTGCCACTCCGTTATTGTTCAATACAAATCGAGTAATTCCATTCTCTCCAAACATGGATTTAATGTTGGAATATGATGCGAACTCAACTGGATAGCCAAGAGCATCACCTATAGCCCCACCGATAAGTGAGCCACGTATTTTATCTTTTCTTGATAAATTCATCTCCAAAGGTTTATATGTCCAATTAATCGTGATACCCCATCCTTAGTTATGTATTTTCCTATGTAGTCCATATTTTTCGTGTCCACAATGTTTGTAGCTCTTGTTGTTTTGGCACTAAATATGCCTTGGTGTAACTAATGATATTGTATTCTGTAGTTTCGTCGTCCGCATCTTCCTCCAAGTCACAAGTGACAGAGAAACTGGTTTTAGAAAGGAGAGGCTCAAAGCCAACGCTATATCTTACCCTTGTTTCTCTGGCATTTAATTCCTTGCAGAGTTCACGAGCGACATCAGCATGCATGTCGTCTATTACAAGTGCGTCCACAAGCGAAATTGCAAAACCATCACTTCTACGGGAAAAGACTTTTACTATTCCTTGCGGCAAGCCAAGATAGACCTTTCCGGTACCATCCTCTCTGCAATCACAGGTATTACACCTAAGGTTTTCTTCTTCCGCCAATAAGATGGCAAGCAACACATACGAATGTCGGCTTCGGATATCTCGCTTGTAGGAGCGTTTCTGAACCTTACTGGAAATCCAGCCAAAACCAATAGCTTGAGCTAATCCTATGACTACAAGCCAAAACAGTGTGGTAAACATGATAACTAACGTGGGTTCTTATTATTGATAAATCTTATAAAGGACGCATAATCCCCCTTGAACAGATTAATATCTATTCTGCCAGCATTATAGCCCTCAAGAACACCTTTATCGGTTTTCTGCCATAAGTGCCAGTCAAAATTAGCAGGACCTTTCTCCGAATACTTAGCAATCCAGAAGTCGTACTTCTTCAGACGATCATCATTCAGGTATTCGTTACGGATATTCTCCCTTGTATATATTATCGGACGAACATGCATAGTGGATTCTATCTTCCTTAGCCATTGAAGAGTCTTCTCCACCAAAAACTCCTTGCCATATTCCTTTATCTCTGACACCACTTCAATGTCAAGAGCAGGAGGCATATCACCTGGTGTCCAGTTTGCCGTTTCCACAAAGTTCTTTACCTGTTCCTCTATCGGACTGCCCAAATGCAGGAAATGATACGCCCCTTTCAGTATGCCATGACGCTCAGCCTCAATTGTACGAACGCTATAAGTTTCGTCTTTTATAGTGGCACCTTCCGTAGCTTTCAGATAAACGAAAAACACGGGTTGCATATACTTCCTTTCCTTAGGCTTACCGCTGTATACATTGCCGTCCTTATCACAATACAGAGCCAGATTGTCCCAATCAACATCCTTCTGATAATGAGAAAAGTCAACACCATAGACACTTCCGCCAACACGATAGTTGACATCCGGTACGGCTTGGAACACACCTTTATCATACCTACCAAAATCCATGCTACCATCCACCTTGACCGACCGTCCCAATCCTTGCTTGTTATTGTTGTGCCAATTGCCTATGTACGTCTGTACAATATCGCACTCTGCCATCCCTTGCTTTCTCTTTCCATCAATGAAGGCTTCAGAATACTCTATAATTCCGAAACCTTCATTGTTAAGTTCCTTGTCAAAGCGTCCCCGGTAAACAGAAGAAGACGTAGTACGTTGTCCATAAGGCAACTCATCATTACGCCAATTACCTTCATATATGGTACTGTCAGCAGTTATCAATCGGCCATATCCCTGCCTTGTTTTGGTGCCTTTGATAATGGAGCCGTCATAACGGCTACCATCAGCAAGCATCAATCCCGTAACTTCCACAAGTTGCTGCTCTTCCTCTTCAGAAGCCGCCTCACGCAATCTATCAAACAAAGGTGAGGGCACAAGCAAGCCTATAATAAACGAAACAATAGGAAGACTATACATGAGTATCTTCTTCCTATCAAAATCCGAACGAATCAGACCTCTAAACTTATCTATTAACATATACTAAACAAGTGCTTACGCAAACTATGGGGTTTATTGAGTTTGCAAGTTTTTCTTTGTTTTCAGTCTTCAACATTTAATACATATACCCGTTCGGTTGACCAATTACTTCTTATGCTTGACGGAGGATCTGAAAAGAAATAATCAGGATAGTGGTCAACTTTGATTGTTCCATCTCTTTCTATTGTTTCAGAAGATGTTCCTGAATAGCATCTATTCGCTGTATATTTTGTATACTCTATAGATCGATATGTCAACTTTTTGGACGAATTATTAACTATCAACGTTTCACCTACAGACAAACATTGTTTTTCACCCTTAATGACAGGATTTCCAAGTGCTACATAAACTTTATAGGAGACATCATTTGATTTCTTATTGTCTTCTACAAATATCACATAAGGGCATAAATTGTCAACAATCCAAGCTTTAGCAATACCGACACTCACCAAGACAAAAGACAACAACAGGCCAACAATAAGCAACGAACGTTTCACTTCCTCTTTGGTTATTTTGAATGCTTTTAACTTAGCTGGTATCTTATATGCATTTTTACATAAGAGTTTGGTTATATGCGGTATATTCAGGAAAAAGGCTATAGTAGCTCCAAACAATCCTTTTATACCATCTACCCCACATGAAATAAAACATATTATTGGTATTCCTAAAATTAATACTAATGGGTATATAAAAAATTCTGGTAATAACATATTTGATTATCGTTTATATTATAATAATATGTTTATGAAATAACACATAAACAAGTAACCTTCTAACGAAGATTATTGACTCTTCTTACATAAGAAATACAACAGTATTAAACCACCAATAAATGGGATAAAGGAAACAAAAAGATATGCTCCCGACTTTCCGACATCGTGCAAACGTCTGACTGCAGCAGAAAGCATTGGAAGAAAAGATACGATGCCATATAAAAAGGAAACAGCCAACAACGACAGACTTATAACGTCTTTGTCTATTAGAAAAGCAAGAATGAAAGGAATGGTCCCCATACAGAAACTAAAGAACCCAAAAAACCAGTATTCGCTCCTTGAAGCCTTTCCTTCAAATTTTGCATATTTGGAGAAGCAAATCTTTATCGCCTTTAGCATGGTCATTCCACTGGAAGGCGATTCGGTTTTGTTTCTCAGAGCTTCAGCTGGCGTTATCTGACTTCCTAATAACACCCCATCATAATTACGCCGGTTAGAAGTTGTTGGAGTCTCTTCCTGTGACGTATCGGCAACAGGAGCTAATCTGGAGCCACATTTCTTACAAAACACAGCATTATCATTAGCAATGACACTCTTGCATTTCGGACAGGTTCTCATGAATTATTGTATTAAAATGTTTATTATTTTTTTCGTTTCGTTTACTGTGCTCATATGCGCCCTATAAGTTTTGGGCGATTTCCCTTGTTGGAACACAACAACTGTACATTCTCCTGAGCCAACTATGTTGGTAGAACGCGACGGTTGATAATAGACAAGCGAAACAGTATAATTTCCCTTGGGAGGATTCTCCCAATAGATATTTTCCGCTGAGCCATTGCCGCCTTCCATATTGTCTACATCCAGATATCCACCAGTATTGGCATCTCTATTATCATTATAATAGATTTCTCTGCCATTAGGCTGTTTTACGTGCAAATCAATATCCCCCATAAAATTCCAAAGAAGCGTAACCTTCAATCCGCCGTTCCATCCGATTCTTTCGGCATTCTTCACCACATCGGTGGTATCTGTGAAATCGTTATTTTGAGTGTAACAACCTTTAAGATTAGAAAGAATTATGATGGCTATAAGGATAGGATACAATAAAAATAATATAGTTTTCAAGGCTCGCATATCGTTTTTTTATATTATTTCAGAACTTCTCATAAAAAGACTCTATATATTATGTCTATAGCCAATTGTATAAAAAGAAAAACCGGCACACAGATCAGGAACTTCTTGTGTAATGTCTTATGCTTGAATAATATCATACCACACAAGGCTCCAAATGCCCCTCCGAGAAAAGCAAACAACAGAAGTATAAGTTCTGGAATTCTTGTCTTGTTATATACCGCCAAATGCTTGTCCCAACCATACATGGCAAACGTCAGCAGACTCATTATGTATATGAAAAATAAATCTCCCATTATACTATCCTCATTTTAAATTAAACAATCTTTATCATCAGCCATATATGGCGTTATACGCTGAATATGACAGACTATCAAACAATGGCCAAATTACGAACAGCAAGACCAGCACAGCTGCTATAACAACCATTATCTGCTTTATAACCGTCCAGGCATTGCCGCTCTTATGAGTGTTTTGCTGTTGCAAGAGATACTCGTTCTCATCTTCATCAACAGTAAATGATATTCTTGAGAAATCAAAGGTGTTCCAATGCAAATCAGCCTCAACTGTCTCGCCGACAGAGAAAAGCGACTTCTCTATTTCCGTTTTACCTTGTTCGTCAAGCACTACTGTGATGTCCTGCTTGCCTTGCTGACGAAGAGTGACACGCGCACCACCCATTGGAGCCGAATGTTCGTCCACAGCCATCAAGGTTATCAATTCTTCCTCTGGCTCATCTTCTTTATTGAAAATAAAGATGTTGTCTTCCTCGACCTTCAACTGACGTTCTTGCGGGTCATAACCGGATGCCTCAACACGGCAGACTTCATCTTCTCCAAATTCTACAGAACATTCCCATATACCATTAACATCGGTTCGGCCTTCCAGTCTATCACCCATATACTCAACAGACGACAGAATGCCATAGACGGGTTCGCCATTATCACATACAGAAACCTGTATGTTTACTTTCTTAGGCTCGCCAACCGGTTCTGGCTCGTCAACCGGTTCTTCAGGAAGCGTCGGTTCTTCAGGAAGCATCGGTTCTTCAGGAAGTGTCGGCTCTTCAGGAAGCATCGGTTCTTCAGGAAGTGTCGGCTCTACCGACGGTTCCGGCTCTGCTGGTTTTTCAAAGGCAAACGTAAATACGTTATTGTCTGCTTCTACAACCTTATTCTGCCGGTCTTGACGCATAGCCACAAGGATGTTCTCACCCTCGTAATACACAACTTTCAGACTTGCATTGCCATTCATGTCTGTCATGGGACATTCCACATGGCCATGATACTCAATCTTCATTGGTTCATTGGCAAGTGGGGCAGAATCCGAATCAGCATGAACAGAGATTGTCGTGTATGTGGTAAGGTCAAAATCGTAATGAGACTTTCCCTTCTCAACCTCGAAGTCGAATGTACGGTTGCTTTTCAGATCAATGAGTTGATAACGATCTCCCACTTTAACGGTATCGAAACAGAACACACCATCATAGTCTGTCGTACGAAGTTTTTTTACTTGCCGGGTTAAGCGTATGGCAAACTCATACCCCTTAAGACGGACACCATCGTATATGAAAGAAATGTCTACAGGCGTATGCTTTTTTATCTTTATCGGTGGCGGAACTACGTGTACAGATATAGGTTTGCGAAAGCCCCAACCAGTAAACAGCACCCGAAGGTCACCATCATCGTCATTATAAAAAATGAAGCTATCATCAGGAACCGTAAAGAGCGAATCCACGTACTTTGCAGGAATTAAAGTCCCCACCTTATTACGCAATTCGCTTATGGCGGTACGTATCTGTTCTTCCTTTAGCCCGCTTGCATCTTTCATGGGCAGCCATTTACAGTCTGACTTTGTATATGACCATACATACTGTCCGGAACCAATCTTAAACTGTGCAAAAGGATTGTCGTTCCCAAGGAGTTTGTCAAGTTCTGCATAGAGTCCGGAATAATCCTCCTTGCCAACCCTGAAAACATCCCTTACTGCTGTTGTCTTTATATCCATAGAGTAGTATATTTTATTAGGTTATTATTCTCCAAGAATCTCACTTTCTATAGCCGTAGGAGTCTTGAAGTTCTTCATTATAGACTTGCGGTATTCGTCATACATCTTATTGAGATAAGATACCGGCCTGACTTTTTCCTCTATACGCTGCGCCATATTGTCATTGTCAAGAATGAAGCCAAGGGCATCCTTGCAATCTTGCACTGCCGACATGCCACGTTCACGCTCTTTCCTGAACTTCTTGGCAAATTCACGCAAAACATTCGTTCCTTCTTCAAACACAGCAAGACTGTTCAACGTCGATATTGTCTCCGCCTTCTGTGTCTCACTCTGCCCTTCAAGCTTCTTAAGTGACGAAACACTTTGCAAGACACGATTCTTGTCAAAACGGTTGGCAAGCACATCCACGGCTTCGTCATACACCGTCTTATTCTTTATGGTACGGTCTATGACAGCCACGAACTTGTTCACCTTTTCATCAACCGTATACTTCATGCATTCAGAACGTATCTCGTTAAGCCTGCCAAGTGTCATTTTCGAAAACGGGAGGCCTAAATATGAACGGTTATCACCGATTATCTTCTCCCCCACTTCTGTTTTCACGGCTTCAAGGCGGGCCTCTTGAGCACCTAATATTGACAGCTGTGAGTCAAGTTCGGCTATTTGCTTTTTTACGATCTCTATCTGTCGGCAAATAGAATCATTGCTTTTCGACAGTTGTCTTTCGCTTGATGCAAGTACAGACAACCCTGACTTATCTTTTTCAAGCTTTAGACCATTAAGCATGCGCTGAAGCTCAAGGCTGTCTTTTGCCAAAGCCTTGTTTTCGTTTAGCGCTTGCTTTAGTTCTTTCCTAAGACGATTATTGGTTTCTTTAAGCGCATCCAATTTATCCTTTAATTGGATGTTAAGCTCCACGTCTTGCCGATAAGCATCGGCGACTGCACTATTATCAGTTTCTTTATTGTCAGACTGAGCCTTAGAATTACAAGGAACAAGAAGAATCAAAGCCAAAGCCAACAAAGACGTTTCAAATATAGATTTCATAATGTTCTTACTTTGTAACGTAATTCAGAATTTCCTTTTCAATTTCTGTTTCTACAAGCGGATTCTCTGACAGCTCATGCTTGTATTTGGCGAACAATTCGCCCAAGTAGGGAATCATTGAAAAATAACGATCTATTACATACTGCAGTTTGTTTGTTTTTGAAGGTACAAGATACTTCTTCATAGCCTCTTTACAAGCAGAAGCCGCATCGCTTGTCTTTTCAGAACGCATAAGTTTCACATCCCGATCGTTGTTTATATTTATCACTATCTTCTGTAATTCCTTTATACCTCCAGTATATCGTGAAATACGAAGATCAAGATCATACCAATCGTCCTTCTGTTCATCAGACAAAGCGAACATTTTATTTGCTGCGTTTATTTTCTGAGTTCTAAGACTTCTTACTTTCAACCCAATGTCTATTGTTCTATCATAATTATAACTTGTCGTTAACAGGCTACGTCCCTGATCATACAGATGCTTGTTTTTTAGAGTGAAAGCCAGGCGCTGCTTATAATCTTCAAAGCCGGTCATCATCTTGAATTGATCCGCAGAAGCCATCATCCCTTGCAAAGTTTCAACATCCAATTGAGAATAAGGCATTGTCAACATTGCTTTGCATTTCTCATAGTCAAGTTTAGCAATATCACCTTTATAGACATTCAGGTCAGAGGTATGCTTCTTTAAATCGGCTATTTGCTTTGTCTTTGCCTGCTGTTCTGATTTTAATGCTTCAAGGGTTTCCGACAATTTCTCCTGCTCTTTTCTCAAATCACCAACAGTCTTCTCCTTTTCTGCAATAACCTCCTCAGACATTCCTCTTTCAGACTTCTCCTGTTCTTTCCTCAATGCTTCTATATCGGCTTTTAATCTTTCAGAAGCAGTTTTAACAGCAATTAGACTTTCTGTAATGCTGATGCTATCCTTTTCCTGCTTTACGATTTGCTCCTTAAGGTTCTGCTGTTCTCTAAGCACCTTTTCATAGTTCTGTCCAAAAGAGGACAGAACTATGAAAAGTAATGACGAAGTCAACAATATATGATTAATCATAATTATTCTATTAATTTTCATTATTTCTAACGTCACTATAGAAAGCGCTAACAAAATAATTCAGATTATAATTGTTACTATATTCATTATTATATCTATCGCGAACATTACGTAAAGTCTTCAGCTGTGAATTATTACGCTCCGAAGACGGAATTCTTGAATAATATGATGTTATTGCATTAGCCAACGATTTATAGAACGCTGTGCGTGCCCCAGACAATCTGCCATCAATATTGGCCAATCCGTTCTTTATCTCACGAATGTTGGAGAGATGTTCTTTATATATAGCATTTGACTCTATAGACGCTTTTTTAGCTTTAATGCTATTACTATAAGCACTAAACGAACGCCAGGAAGAGCCGTCAAAACCTGGGGACAACCCTATTCTGATGCGAGAAACACTCAAAGCCTTCTTATAAACACCGTTTACCTGATACAGCTTCTTCACATTGTTATTGTCTTTGGCATTTGCGTCAGCTTTGCTTATCACGCCAAGAGCATTGATGTATTTATCGACAACCTTTTCCCTGCACGACTCTGAATTCCACTCACCATCCATAAGCTTCTTATAGACTGCCTCAACAGCCAAGCGGGTATTCAGATCTACGAGTGTTCCTACAGAATAGTCATTCCTCATTTGGTTAAGCTTGTCGCAGTGCTTTGCGAATACAGTCTCGTCCCAATCATTTGCCTGTTCCCAATCCTGCTCAATCTGCGTACGCACCTCCTTCAATGTCTCATCAGGAGGATCTGGCAAATCATGAGAAACTGTTGATTTCGGAACTATAATAAATGCCAAGACAACAAGTGCCAAAAGCCCGACAAACGTTATTAATAATTTTATCGCTTTCATTTCTTAGTTATTTGATTATAATTCTCCATATTTTTGATCTTTGGCAGCTGGTTTGGTGGCTGGTTTGGTGACCGGTTTGGTGACTGATGCCTGGACTGGCTTTCTATAAGTTTCAGCAATTTTCAGTAAGTCTGAAAAAGACTGGAAGTCATTAGCCATGAAACTGTTCTTCACCTGTTCTCTTCGACTGCTGTCATAATCATAAGCTTCAAAACCGGAAAGACCAGGTACCACGCCATTAGTTATCAGCTTAACCAGATTAAGATGGACTTTATTTATTTTTTTGTTTGGTTGCTTTATATAATCAACAATACCATTATAATTCTTATTACGGATATAATCGGTAATATTCTTATAATCCTCAATTCGCTTGCAGATATCGGAGTCTATCTCTTTACAACGATCAATATCCTTTAAATTATATTCATCATAAATCCCATCAACTTCAGCAAACGAAAGGTCCTTTTTCTGAAGAATAGAGTCAGACCTGTTCAGAAGACTTCGGATATCATCATCAGTCGTTTCATCAGAAACGACCGGATTAGGTGTTGTCACAGTATCTGTATAAGCTGTGGGGTCTTGGGGCTTATTGCCGTTGCAAAAGTGGCTTTTTATAATCATACTTCCTCCAATAAGCAACGCACCTAATAAGAAACCTTCTATAAACGCTAATCTACGAGTTGGCTTAAAAATAACATCCTTTATCGTTATCGGTTTACGGATTTGTTTAAAATCGCTGAATTTCACGACCCAACAACCGTCTACATACTTTTCTTCAGAATAATCAAAGTCTGTAGTAAACACCTTATTGCCAACAGACAAGTCAACCTTATAATGGATTTGATTAAATAATGGCTTAGGAATCCTTAGTCCACTCTGATACGTCCTATTGTTGCTTGCGTTTGACTTGCCTTTTTTGCCTTTACCTTGTGATATGGTTGTATCTAAAGAAAGATTAAGCTGATCTTTGGATACAATTTCACCGGAAGCCTCGTTTCTTACAACGATCTTACTCTTTACACCTTTTTTATTAATGCTCTCAATTATTGCTTTGTTATCTGATTCACCTATAACAAACACTAATTTAAAGACATCGCTATGCTTGTCTTTTTCTGTTATAACTAACGACGTTACAGTACTATCGTCAATTGTTTTTTGCTTCTCCTTTTTCTTAGTTCCCCATTTCAATTCATTTTTCATAGAATCGAATGTTGGCTCAGCGTCAAACTCAATCTCCAACGATTCAGGAGCTGTTACCTTGAATAAATCCAAATGATTCAGCTGTTCATACTCCTCGCCTTTGAGCTTGAACATATAGTCTTTATCCAAAAACACCTTCTGTCCATTGTATCTAATGGTTAATTGTCCCTTGTGCAAATATATGGCAGCCTCGTTTTCTTGTGGAGTGAAAACCACACGAACATTGAATTCTCGGGGGTGCTTATATGAAGCGGTAGAAACATTGATGATTTCCGCGATTCCATCAAAATTCACACCACCTACACAATCACCATTCAACAACTCGCTTATAGTGAATCTGATAGGTTTACCCTCATAATAACGACTGTCCACTTTGGGCTCTATAGTGATAGGCTTGTCTACTTCGTTCGTTTTCTGATAAAAATTACCATCAACAAGAATTGTATATACAGGTCGGCGCGGTATCTCCAATCCTGTGATACGATTAAAAGTGCAATTATCTCCTACGTTCTCAGCAATTAGCACTTCGCTGTATTTCTCGAACTCATCGTACTGGACGTCGTTAATTAATTGTTCAATGCGAATCTCTTCCGCTTGTATACATCCAATACAAACATCATTAGACATCGTATGCCAAGGACTTGCTGATTCTGTGAGTGTGTATTTTTTTGCAGTTTCGTCCAAAGCGTCAAGAGGAACACGTACATCATTAAACTCATAGGTGCCAGCTTGCTCATCACGGCATGTCATACATTTCTTCAGAAAAGTATCCAGCAGATCCGTTAAAACCTCATAGGGGGTGTAACCATTCACCTTATATCCTTTCGGTATAGAAAAAGCGAGAGACAAAGCTCCTGCTCGAATGGCACCATGACTACGTACCTTGTTCTTGATAATCTTATAAACGACCTGAGATTGGTCAATGCGGATTGAAAAATAATGTGAATTACTTTCAAATCCACCATAGAAAACATCCTTTAGTTCGAATCTCGGATTATTAAACATGATAAGGGAACCAAAACCGCCATTAGGGGCTGGATTTCCACTTACTTTAACCGATATAAACTTATTATCCATCACTTTTTCAATTAGTTTAAAACCTCTCTTACTTTATCCCAAAACGTCTTTTGTCTTTCACCACCGGTAGCATTCATTATGGCATTAACAAGCTTATCAGAATCAGTCTCTTCGTATTCATATAAGCCTCCGACATAGAATGTACCTAAACTGAAAGTGAACAGCTTTGGACGATAATTAGAATTGCTGTTAATATTATAATCCCTGCATACATCAACCAATGGGGGAACTATATTCATTCCATAATTCTTATTGAACACCTCCAATGCCTTATCATCTCTTTGTAACGGTTCGCCAAGGGTATCTGCCTTTGTAACAATGATATGTATCGAATCCACTTTTTTCATTATATCAGAATTGGCCGGATCCTGGAAGATATTGACAATCTTCTGCATGAGTATTTTCTGATTGACAACAGCATACTTCAACTTATGGATTTTCTCTCCAGTCTGTTCATCGTATTCGTCATACTCACGATTAAACCTTACAATGTTTGTTGTAGGGTCGATGATAAGGAAAAAGACTTTACGATTGTCATTACGCAACAGCTCCGTTACGCCCGTACCCATCTCTTCGAAAGAGAATTCACGAGCTTCATTATTTGTGATTCCAAAAGCAAACTCCTCACCAGACATCTCAACCAAGTTGACATTATGCTTTATTACCATATCATCTTTCTTTTCCGAAATTGTGGCCTTCAGGGTTGTCACAAAATCGCCTGGTGTATGAGGTACTGTCATACCGTAATCCGTATATTGTCGCAAGGCTTCCACATAGGGAGCACCAGAAGACGCAAGATTTACCTGTAAAGAAGAAGTGCATGACAATCCCATAAGCACACAGGTCTTTCCCGTAGAAGGAATACCAAAGAAATAAACATCAGTGAAACCTTCCGGACATTCTGCTTCCGAATTTTGCATTGCCTCATAGATATCGGGCAAGTCTTTTTTTACGTCTATACTGTTAAGCGTATTCCAGACATTTTCTGTCATCACACCTTTCGATATCAGATCGTGTTCTGTAAAGATACCAAGTTTTACCAGATCCTGAAGTCTTGAAACTTCATATCTGTTTGGCTCATGGCGCATAATGTCAATTTCTCGTTGCTTAAGCTTCATAAACAGCAATTCTGCCTCATTCTTGTACGGAGATTTCGGATTGTTATGAATGTAATTAAAAACAACGATTATGTCATCAGAATCTCTAACTCTGTTCCATTCCACTATAGCATTTAATCTGGCATTAGCTTCACCAACATATTTTCCTTTGGGGAACAGGACCTTATAGTCTTGAAGCTGCTGCACATTCTCCTTGTCAGTAATGTTCCATACATTCTCATCTATCTCATCGTGATGTGCAGACATAGGATATTTATTGAGATGTCCTATGAGTGACGTCATTGAGAATGGATCAACAGCATTCCAGTCTGCCTCCTCTTTAGCGAGAGCTTCACGCTGCAAAGCATCCATTATCTCTTTACGCTTCGCAATAGCCTCGTCCACATGATTGCCCTTAGGACGTGTGCCTTCATACTTGCGAATATAAGCGTCAATACGATCTAATGTGTTCTGAGACATATCAGAAAGAGAGGGCTTTAATTCCTCCCATTCCATACCGGCCGGTGTGGGAAGCTTGTCCGCTATCTCATTATACTTAGCATTTGCTTCGTCCACATGATTGCCGTTAGGACGTGTGCCCTCATACTTGCGAATATAATCCTCAAGCTTCTGCAGTGTCGATACAGAAACTTCAGAAAGCGAAGCCTGTAAAGCTTCCCAATCCATTTGTGCAGGCGAAGGCAAATGTTCCTCTATATACTTGCGTCGGTCGTCTGAAATATGAGGTACATCCGAAAGTGAAATGTCTCCACTCAAGAAGTATTTCAATATTACATTAATATTCAAGCGGTTGATATCGTCTATCAACCTCTTACGTTGTAAATCCGTTAGTGCCATATTTTCGTTTTTTTATTTATGTCATTTTTTATTGTTAAGCAAGCTTTTCTTTTATTTTATTTTTTAATCTCGACCAAAAAGACATCTGTTCATAAGGAAAAGGTAAAACTTCTGATATAGCATTAACAAGCAATTCAGAATCGGTAGCATCGTATTCATACAACCCGCCAACATAGAATTTACCTAAGCTGAAAGTGAACAGTTTCGGGCGATAATCAGAATTGCTGTTAATATGATAATCCCTGCATACCTCAGTCAATGGTGGAACTATATTCATCGCATAATGATTATTGAAATAATCCAATGCTTTTTCCCTTCTTTGCAATCGTTCGCCAAAGGTATCGACCTTCGTAACAATAATATGTATCGAATCCACTTTTTTCATTATATCAGAATTGGCTGGATCTTGGAAGATATTTACAATATTCTGCATAAATATATTCTGATTGAGAACTGCATGCTTCAACCTTTGGATTTTCTCTCCTGTCTGTTCATCATATTCGTCATACTCACAATTAAACCTTACTTCGTTTATTGTTGGATCGATTATAAGAAAGAAAACTTTTCTGTTATCATTATGAAGTAAATGTGCGATATCACTATTATTCTCTTCCTTAGAATGTTCACCATAATCTTTCACCATCTCTAAGAAATGACTTCCTGACATTTCAATAAAGTTCACATTATGTTTTATAGGAGTATGCCCACCCGTAATAATCGTCTTTAGAGTTGTCACAAAATCATCTGGCGTACGGGGACTCAACATACCATAATCCGTATATATTCGTAAGGCTTCAGCATAGGGACCACCAGAAGACGCCAAATCAACATTTAATGAAGTAGCGCATAATAATCCTTGAAGAATGCAAGTCCTTCCTGTAGAAGGCATTCCAAAGAAATATACATCGGTAAAACCTTCCGAACATTCTACTTTCGATTCTTGCATTGCCTCATATATATCTGGTAAGTCGTTTTTTACGTCTATACTGTTAAGCGTATTCCAGATATTCTCTGTCATCACTCCTTCCGATATAAGTTCGTCAACTGTGAAGATACCCAATTGTACCAAATAAAGAAGCCATGAAACGTCATATCTATTCGGCTCACGGCGCATACGACATATTTCTTGATGTTTAAGATCCTTTAAAAAACAACACGCATTATCTCTATATGGAGATTCGGGATTGTTCTTAAGATAATAATAAACAACAAATATATCACCTGAATTCCTTGCTCTCATCCAGTCGTCTAAAGCCTCTAACATGGCTTTAGCTTTCTCTATATATTTGCCTTTTGGAAACAAAACCTTATAGTCTTGAAGCTGCTGCTCACTCTCTTTGTCAATGATGTTCCATACTTTATCATCTATTTCATCACGATGTGCAGACATAGGATATTTATTGAGATGTCCTATGAGTGACGTCATTGAGAATGGATCAACAGCATTCCAGTCTGCCTCCTCTTTAGCGAGAGCTTCACGCTGCAAAGCATCCTTTATCTCTTTACGCTTCGCAATTGCCTCATCCACATGATTGCCGTTAGGACGTGTGCCCTCATACTTGCGAATATAAGCCTCAAGTTTGTGTAATGTCGATTTTGATACTTCAGAAAGAGAAGCCTGTAACGCATTCCAATCAATTTGTGCAGGCGCAGGCAAATGATCCTCTATAAACTTACGGCGGTCATCTGTAATATGAGGTACATCCGAAAGTGAAATGTCTCCACTCAAGAAGTATTTCAATACTACATTAATATTCAAGCGGTTGATATCGTCTATCAACCTCTTACGTTGTAAATCCGTTAGTGGCATATTTTCGTTTTTCTTTATGTCATTTTTTATTGTTAAGCAAGCTTTTCTTTTAACAACGATTTTTTATAACGTTACACCACCATCATTATTAGGATTCTTGGAAAGTCCAAGAGTAAAAGTACGATATGCCACGAAATAATTCAACAGGATCAGCATGTGTACGATTATAAGGAACAGGATTGAAGTTATATTCATCCCTCCTGCTGACATAATGGCCTTTCGGAACTCAAGATTCTCAATACCACCTTCAACCTGATATTGCATAACTTGATTGGATAATTTAATAGTGTAAGCCCGAGACATCGAATCGTTTTTTACCAAAGGCAGCTTTGCACTTGCAGAACGCTCTGTCAACCATTTTGAAGTCTGTACAGCAAGGTCTTCTATTAGCTTTGCTTGAGAGGGAATTTGTATGACATTCCAACTATCAATAGTGTTAATAATAGCGTCACGCTCTGCCTTATATTGCTTTTTATATTGTTCGTATTGTGTTCCTAAAACATTTCCTTCTTGAATTTCCACGAAATTGTCAACACTCGTTCGAGTAGGTTTTATTGAGTTATGTTCCATATAGGTCACAAGTTCAGAACTACGGCTCATTCCCATACCTACAGAATTGCCAAGACCGGTACGAGTTTTTTCTAAAGCGTCTTTTTCGAAATTCTCATACTGGCTGAACACAGAATCAATCTTTGCAATATCATTATGAGCTTTATCTTTATAAATGGCCTTGTCAGCATTAGCAGCAAAGAAATTGGTCACTCCGCCACAAAACGACAATGGTATGACCACTACGACGTAAGCAACAAGTGTGCTTATCTCTATTATTCTCCACTTTTCAAGCTGGTTTTCCGCACCTTTAGCCTTTACCAGGAACCATAAAGCGAATGCCGCCAAACCAGTTATAGCAACAGCAACAAGGATGTCCCAGCCCATTTCACCTCCACTCTTAAAAGAATGTCCAAGGAAAGTAAAAGAAAAGAGAAGTACAAGACCAACTATAGATATTATATTGGCTTTTGTTAATTTGCCAGAATTGTTTTCATTTGCCATCTTCTTGAGATTTTTAATTTAATAACGTATTTATGTTTCTTAATTATGAATTTGATATCTTACGGATGTAACAACGGCCACGTTCATTATTATTTAGGAAAATAATACATTGCGCCTTGTTCTGAGCATCGGGCACAAGCGAATAAGTATGTTTCTTAAAATATAGTGCCTTACCTGGAAGTGTGGCATTCTGGGTCTGTATAACATCCACACGCCTGTTAGAAATCCTTACAACAGCAGGCGCAGGATAAACCTCACCATCAGTTTGACAATATCTTATCTCGGCCGAATTGTTCGGCTTAAATGTGATACGCACCTTTCCTTTTTCTCCAGTAGGCATCTCGTTATCATCGACATATTTACTAAGACGAGTAGTCTCCCAAGTTCCAAGCAGGCTTGACGGGTTGGTACTGAAATTGCCTATCTGCGATTTCACTTTCAGTAAAGCATCCTTTATCTGTACCAACCTACCAATCTCTGGCGCACCATCCAAAGACAAGCCGGTTTCTTGCAAAATCTTTATAATCTCAGATGTTGTAAGGTTAGCATTAATGCTCTTCATCAAGGCAACAACACCAGTTATGATTGGAGCCGAGAAACTTGTACCAGGCCACATATCGTAGGCATTACCAGGTAAAGCTCCAAAAATATCCACTCCCGGTGCAGATATTGTCGATTCGGCCACATTCATATTCGGGAAATTACCAAAATTGCTAAAGTCTGCCTTATGCAGATTTCTGTCAACAGCAGAAACACGTATGGTATTATGTCCTCGCTTCGACTCATCCATAGCTGTGTAAACATTATCGTTACCTGCAGCCCACACGATAGTAACATTTCGCTCTTCAGCAAGACTAAACACGTATTTCCACATATTCTCTTGTGGTAGTCCATGCTGTCTTGAGAGTTTCACCTGTTCTTCAACAGACATACGCTTTACGACGTCGGAAAACTTAGAGCCACATGAAAGATTGATAACGTCTGCTCCATGATACATGCAATAGAGCAAACCCTCCACCATTGTGACTGTATTGATGTGTTCACCCATGCTGACTGGCATGAATTTACACTTAGGAGCAATACCACACGAGCCCTTGCTATTTCCCATATTGCCAGTGGCAACGGAAGTAACCAAAGTACCGTGACCTGCATAATCCATCGGGACACCGACACGCGGCGCTACGTCTGCATTGCCTTTTATTACAGAGAAGGGATATACGCAACGGTTGCCTCGCAGCTCTTCATGGGAAAGATCCATATAACTGTCCACTATACCTATAACGACATTATCCGAACCTTGCGTTACAGTCCATGCATCATAAGCCTGTATTGGTTCAAAATACCATGCCACATTAGGATATTTAAAAGCCGGATCATTAGGATGAACGCCATCACTCTGTGTCATAACCTCCACTGGCACCACAAGAAACTTAACATCATTGATCTGTGATGGCAACTTCCTGCATATTTCAGAACGTTTTTCCTTAGGCACACTTAGGACAAGTGTCTTGGAACTGGAGTTATAACATTCTATCTTATTTGCAGGTTGTGGATATAATTGAGTGAACTTAGAGGCAAACTTCTTAAATGTCTCGTCATCCGTTTGAGAATCAAGGATTACATACAGCAGATTCGGGTATATCTGTGTGGCTCCTCCATTATCAGGATCAGGCATTGCCTCATCTTCATTAAACGGTGGCAGCACATTCTGGTCTGGAGCGGGAAGACCGACGTCCTCCGCTCCTGCTATAGGCTGATTCCATGTGGAGTCGGAGGCTTCGTCGGACGCTTCAGTAGAGTCGTTGGGCTGATAGACATCCCCTGGTCTGTTAAACTCCGAAGGCATCTGAGAATGGTTATTGCAATTGCGTAACAAACTCAGAAGAAAAAGGAGCAACAAAAGCAAGAGAAGAAATATCAACAGATTGCCAAGACAACCCATACATCCCCAAGGTTTCCAAAAGGGCGTATGCCCATCGGAGTACTGAAATCCAAAAAGAATTCTTTTCATAATTATGTGTTTTTACTTCTGCTTTTTATTCAGACTCTCAATTATCTTTTCGAGCACTTCATTTGCTTCATGGTCATATTTAGGCAGATTAAGATGAGCCACAAAGGAGATAAACATATACTCTATCCAACGATTATAATTGTCTTCAAACGACGGAAGAAGATTCATGGGAGAAGTAGACATATCGTTGAACATCGCTGTTAAATCAGTCTCGTCATAAACAGCCTTACTCTCCTTGTTTATATAATTGAATACAGGAAGTTTCTCTTGTCTGCATGTATCTTCAGCTACAAGCTTTTCGTCTTCATTCAGGTAAGAATATCCAAAATCAAGAACGAAATCATTGATTGTGCTGGCAAGCAGATCTGCAAGCAGACTCTCATTGGCTGTATGTATGTCAACGACGTTTACATATTCAGCTATGGTATCTGCCATATGGTCACTCAGTCTGACTGCCTCTGCCGTAGAAACAATTCCGTCTATAAGATCTCCCATAACAACAGTATCGAAAGATCTATCACCTGAATTCTGCGACAAGAAATCTACAGACTTTATCGCCTCACACCATTTTGCATATACTGCGTCACCTATTATATAGGAATTCATCTTACGCTTGTACGAGCATGAGAAAAGTTTCTGAGGATCAACATTCCTATGTTTAAGATAATCATCAGCCTCTGCTTTCGATTCGAAACCGTATGTCTTGATAACGCATTGCCATTGCTCTTCTATTTCCTTATCTTGGCTTAACGGATATCCTGAATTTGCGCATGACTGACGGATAATCTCATAATCTTTGAAGACATTCACTGCAGTATTAATATCCGGACTATGCATAACAGAATGTACAGTACGATAACAAACTGTTTCATCCAATTGAATAGCCTGGATAAGATGACCGAAATAATAGTTGTCATCATTGCATGTGAAGTCCATTTCACGGAATATGGAGCGTGCTTTGCGTATATTCTTCTTTAGTGTATCCCCCTTATTATCAGAAACATGATAACCATCGATAGCACTTACTGCATTATCACACACCGCCTTTATCTTGTTATTAAAATCTTCAGAGCGTGCATTGTCCATACATGCTGCCACATCTTGTAGATTCTCCATAATATAGAGCGAGCCGTCATTGTTACGTGTCGCAGCTGCATCCCACGCCACTTCGGGGTCAGCAAAACGTTGCGTTATGTATTTGCTTCCTATAAATTCGTTACGCAGAATTTCATAAAAGTCAGACGGCATCAACATTGAAGTCTCTCGATGTGTGGTGAGAAAACCATCATAAAGGTCTTTAGAGAACTTATAGTCACGCAATACATACGCATTACGGAAATCCTCTCCAGGCGCTGTCCAATTCTTCACCCAACTATTATCCGTCGCATTAAGCACCTGATTATTAGCAATGGCCTCAAAACGATTGAACCAACGCTGACCGGCAACTGTGGATGTCGGCTTCTCGCCAGGACCAAGCTTCATGTCAAGATTAAACATGGTGCCAATGAAGAAAAGAGGAGATTTGCCTGTAAGTTCCAACTTATTAGCACGTTCCTGTGGCGTACTACCCACATACTCATTTACCCAATCTTCAAGAAGTTTATAAAGATATGTAACATCATTGTCTTTATTATGATGACAGAATAGAAGTATATTGATGCGCATTTCTTCATTATACTTATTGAAGAGATATGCCACCTTACCACGTAGTAGACATTTCAGCAAAGACTTATTATCTGTATCTGAAAGCACTGACGAATTCAGAGACAAACGCGAACGGGCTCCAGGGAAATCAAGCAAATCGTTCTTTTCCAACATAGACATCTGAATCTTGTTATGATTCATTCTTGAAGAAGAACTTGCAGGGATTTCGTCAAAACTGTAACTACGGCTACTTTGAAGGAAAGAATCGCCTATTCTGAATACTACTTCAGCACATACAGCACAAATGTCACTTTTCGAAATTCCGTCTATAATCTTGCGGTTATTACCATCCTCTTTAACATAAACATCCGTTTTATAGGATGAATTCTGGCAAAAAAGCTGATTCAAGCACTGTACACTCATTATCGTATTCTCATGAATGCCACCATGAAGGACCGACTCTATAGGTAAATACACCTCATGTGCGAAATCTATTCTTTGCAGAACACCATACAAATGCTTGAAAAGCATAGTAAAATTTGGTTCATTATGCCATAGATTAGCAAAGACTGAAACATAGTCTTCCGCTGGGATATTCTCAATAATAAGTGCAAGACGTGTAAAGAATGATGTTTTCCAGAACGACTGGGCATTATTAATGTGACGCTTAAAGTAATCGTTCATAATGAAGACATCATCAGCGGTGATTATTTGTCTTGTTTGAGCAGCAGAATTTGAATACTTATCCTCGAGTGACTTACAAAGTTCCTTAATCTCGTCTTCTCCCATGGCATTAAAATTCATAATGTCATTATAATAAGAATCAGAGATGATAAGCACCAAGTCTTTCAAAGACAGGGTCTTCACAAGAACCGGCAATTTCACATTATATGCTTCAATGTTTTTGCTAAACGAAGAGAAGCGGCTCACCACACCAGTAGACTCAGTTTGACCACCCTCTGCACTTGGAGGATTAATATCGTAAACGAAATTATAGCTTGTATCTCCAGCCTCTACCATATAAGGATTTCCATCATTATCCTGCAACAGGCAACTGATGAGATACGACTTGCCAACCTGACTCTTTCCAAAAGCTGCAATACCAGGATTGTCCTCTTCTGCGGCAGCAACCTGTTTCAGCACCTTTCGGTATTCAACAAGCTGTAGGAATTTCTGAGCGTAATCGTTAGGACGATTTTTCTTCACCCATTCAAGAGCATCATTAATATTCTGAATTTGTGTTTTTATTTCTTGTCTCATATCTGTGATTTCAAATAGATTACTATACTCTGACAGTTAATTCAAATTCTCCATTATCAAGCCAATACTTACCATCTACAAGAGATTGTGGCACAAGTTCTACAGAATTCTTAGGTAGTGTGTTTCCTTCGCTATCACAAACCTCTTCTATTGCCAGCGACTCGCGATTATCATGGAATGAACGAGAGAGGGTAACGCGTAAAGCATTGCGATTGCTATTATTATAGATAGCATAAAGCGGACGAGCCTGATAAATAGGCGAATCAAGCTGTCGGCAACCTATATAAGCAGGGAATACAGCTATGTTTAATGTAGCTGTCGACTTCTGAGGTGTGAGAATGGTTGTCGGTACTTGACGACGTTGCGAGTTGTATTCACCAAGATAATTGGCAGTTGACTTCATCTTGCGTATCATTTCAGAAAAATCAATGCCAAGCCCGCGCAGCCCAGTATGAGAAGCCATATAGCCAACCATACCACCAACAGCTACAATAGACTTTTGATCATAGAAATAACCCTGTCCGTCAGCGGTGGCAAACCATGAACCTACCTGATAGCCATTCAAACGCACGAGCCTATCAGGAGAAGTCGGCACATACTTTATGAATAGTTCAGTAATGGCGTCAAGTGATGTCGGACGACCGGCAAGTACGATGATGTCGCAATGTTGTGTGTAAAGCACAAGAGCAAGTTGCTTGAGAAGCGGCTCCATTGTGGCTTTTACCACATCATTCACCTCACTCGGTTCAAATCTCCACACAAGTTCTTCGAAGCGGAAACCGAAGTGGTGCTCAAAATGATCAAGCAAATATGCCGCAGGCTTGATTTCCGGGAACAATTCGTCGAAGGTGAAAAGTTTCGCAGGACGGCGAGTACGTAGCAGTTCCATGAAAAGTTGTGCTATTGGCACAGATATCTGCGTGTTGAAATCATTACGACAACGTCTCTCTATATAACCCATCATGGAGCTATCCTTGCCAAAGAAATCGTGAATAAGATTCGAGGCAAAAGCTATCTTCTTATGTTCCTTTTCCTCAACATCATAAGTGAGACAGATGTTATCCACATTATTCTTATACACAAGTTCGTCAAGACACGGCAAATTACGCAAGTCATCGTCGGTCATTGCCAATATACGTGCTGTAAGTGCAGACGTAATTCCACCCATGTCAGGACGCTTTTTATCATTACCTTCTATTACAAAGTTCTGAATAATGTTACGCAAGATATCGTCACCTGCAAGATAGAAGCTATCCCAGAAAAGAGGAGTTGGAGTAATAAGGCTCTGACCGTTGCCAACATACTTATATGAACATACCATCACATCAGTAGTGCCAGCACCAATATCAATAGTGCCTACAGTAAGGGCTTTGTTCTTATAACCTGCTTCCTCAAGTTCAGGTCGCACATGTCCTTTTAATTCGAAGAACTTGTGAACCTCTCCCTTGTATCGCTGACCGATCTCGGCATAAAGATAAACAAGTTGACAGCATGAAGCCTCATCGTATGACCATACACGACGATCAGGGTCCTCATACTCATCTGTTATGCTTAGAGGTTTGGGAGATGGAATTATTTCCGGTATAGCAAACTTCTGATTACATTTATTAATAGCCTTGAAAGCCTCTACTGCACACTCACGCAATCTCACCTGTTCAGTAAGAGGCATAGCCGTAGGACAAGTGATAATCACGTTACGAATGTATCGACGGCAATCCTTATTACCCCACTTGTCACGGAAGACGATAGAGTTTATCTGAGAATTGGCATGTTGGAATATCTCTATTAAAGCAAATGTCATCAGAGAAGAACGTGAATAACGATGTGTACCGTCATCACCAAACTGACTCAATGCAGAGAACATTGAGACAGGTTCCTCACTGAACGAACCATCTGCATTAAAATGTTTAGATAGCGTAGGAACATAGATGTCATTGGAAAGCAAGACATTAAACGGATCTTCTGTCGTAACAAGATTTTCCCATTGTCCATCATAAGGCTTGACATCCCACAGATAGCGTTTTGGGCTGGAATAATTAGTGGTCTTTTCAGCAAGTCCTTCCTCTTCAAGCGATCTGTAAATCAAGCGACGAGCCTCCTCGCCTACACGAACAAAGCTCTGCCATTGGAACATATCTTCATCAAGGACTATGTCGTTACCGAAATCAGCCTTTCTAAACACAATGCGCATATCGAACGAACGATTCTCATAGGTTATCCAAGGCATAGACAAGTCACGCAGTTCAAGCATCTTGCTTCTGGTGAAATCACCTTCCTCAAACAATACACCACATGTACGCGAATTGCCGATATCAAGCACCAGATCAACAAAGACATCACGTTTTCCAGAATGTAATGTCACATCAGGCGCACCTCCGGAAAGTCGTATAAAGTTGAGGAAATAAATATAAAAAGCCTTATAGCGACATGATTCCTCGTCATTGGGGATACCGAGAAGTGAAGCTATGTAATCTGCAAAGGCATGAAAATCTCCTGACGATGCCATAAAACCGATCAGTTGTCCCACCATATTACACAAGCCAAATTGCTCCGAGTCGTTATCTATATATGGACGAAACACAGACAGACCGTCTTCGGATGTAGTTGTGTCAAATGCCCAAACAAGACGGAAACGCTCCATGCCTTTCTTGGCACCATCACCTATCTTATGAATCTTCATACGACACCACCCTATTGGGGTGTCACCAGATACACCATCAATTTCCTTTCGGAACATCGGCATTGGCAACCATTTATCAAGCAAAAGTGTATATGCCGGGACCTGGGTACGTCCGTCTTCTGGACTTTTCACACGGAATGATTGCAGAGAATTTATTGTGTAAATTTCATCGTCACCGTCTTCATAAGTAGAGAACAACGTTGTGGATGTTTTAGGATCCATCATAACCATACCCGATGCGTCAATTATTTCACGTCCGGTAGTATTACGAACCAATACTTCCGGACTGGCAATCAGTTCGTTAAGAGGTATATACTTACCCTCATCAGTATGGTGGTAAAGAAGATCAAACGTCTTCGTACCGTCAAGAAAATCCACAGCTTCACAAAAAGCGTATTTTAATGTTTTCCCTCCCGGTAAAAGAAGAGGTTCGTTAGGATTAAATTCAATTTCTCGTACGATAAACTGAATACCAGAGTCTGCAATTAAATGTTCCATATATGGTAAGTTATTTGTCTATTAAGCTTTTAAGATATTTCACTCTAATTCCATAATTGAAGTTCTGGGTGCCATTAAGGCCTGCATAATTAATGGCTACCAACTGGCCCTGTAAGTTTACTACCGGCGAGCCACTACTTCCTGGAAGGGCGGGGATTGAGTACATCAATCTTTCGTTTGTACGCTGACAGACTGTTCCACTATTAAATTGTGACTTGATACCTTCTTTTGTCAACGCAAGAGTAGGACCAAGATTGAAGCTTATCATGAAAAGTTTGCTGTTCTTATCCTCACTTATTTTCTTTGTGATATTCTCTTTCCAGCTATACGTTTCCAAAGGATCCTCATCTGCGACTTCAAAGATGTATTTTCCTTCAGGAGTCTTTTTGTCTTTCAGCTGCAAAATAGCCAGATCATGATCAGGGTCGATCTTTGTAAGAACGCAACTTACGAAATCTGTAGTTGAAGTAACATACGTATCATTATAAGCTATGCTAATTTTGTTATGGTACTTAATTTCTGATTCTCTTGCGTCAATCTCGTCAAGTCCATTATATGTCTCGGCGTATTCTCTTCGCTTTTCGTCCAGAGCATCCTTTATGTCACGTATCTTATAAAAATCCTCATACGAGATTTCGTCACTGTAGTTAGCATAATTGTAAGCCTGTACTGCTGCTTCATACTTTTCTGTATATTCATTATACATTGCAAGCGTTATCTTCTTTAACGCATCCACAATCTTAGAAACAGATTTTGTTACGTCCTTGTCTGCAACTGTATTAGATACAACGTGGGCATTGGTAACTATTTGGCCGTCATCGGAAATAAAGAAGCCGGTACCATACGAAGTTACTACAGAAACTGAATCCTCATCTGTTGCGATACCCTTGATTCCTTCATTCTCATCATAACTGGAGAAATACAGTTTCTCTCCGTTTGACAATTCCACTTCATAATAGCTTTTATTCTGCACTAAGACAACACCCGAAGAGGTTTCTTTTTCGATATCCTGTTCTGATTTATTGCCACATGACGTTGTTATCATGCATACAATACAAGCGATAAAAACAAATAGCTTTTTCATTATTATCTTTTTAGGTTATAATTACATTTTCTCCAAAAACGCGCTTGGCACATACGCTGTCACTACTGTTACCAGTTCTTCCACTACTACTGCCACTCTTTGCTGGCCTTGCCATCTTGCCACTCTTCCTATCACTCCCTTGAATGCACCATCAGTGACTTTCACCAGCTGTCCTTTCTTGAACTTTGGAACTTCTGCTAATGTTATTATTGTGTTGTCGGTTTCGGCGGCGCAGATGATTCTCAGGCTTTCCATTTGGGAAGCCGGGACTACCATTGGTGCCTTGTCTATTCTGCTGCCGACATGGGTGTGACGATAATAAAAACGGAGGAAGGGGAGGTTTACGTTGTCGTAAACAAAGGATTTGATTTGGTTTAATGTGCCGTAGGCGAAGAAAATGTTTGGTAATAGAGATTCGGTTACTTCTTTGCGTTTACCATTTATAAGTTTTACTTTTGTCTGGGTAGGATAAAAAGCGGTGACGCCTTTTCCTATCATATAATCGTACGCTTTTTTCTCTCTGCCGTATGTGGTCCGGAGGGCGTACCATTGAGGAATATCTTCCTCTCTTCGTTTCTTGTAAATTTCAGAGAGAACCGGCTTTCTTATATTTGTTCCCGAAAGTGCACATCTGGTGGACACCCCAGTTCGTGAACTCTCTGCCTTGTCATTGCTTTGAGCTTCGGGGAGGACGTCGGAGGCAAGTCCAACGTATGGGGGGGGGGAAAAAAAATTTTTTCACCACCTCCAGAGTTTTGTTCTTTTTCTGATATACAGCCATTGACTTCCATATCGGTGTCAAATTAGTTCTAGACAGAACACTGTAATTTTTCAGTTATAGAGTGTCTCGTTTATATTACTAATGACAAAACTCGTCTTCCGTCAATATCTTTATTGAGCCACAATATTCCACATACAAAGGTATATATTTTTCTCCAAAGATAATGAACGAATATTACAAAATCTTTATGTTATTTGTTTTTTATTTTTGTATTCTGCAAAAAAAATCCTTTTACAAAAAACAGAGACACCCAACGACAATATTGGTAATTACCGTGGGGTGTCCCTATTTTTGTATTATATTACTATCATTACAATATGGCGATGGTCAGTCCAGCCATTACGATGCTTACCATCGACATCAGCTTGATGAGGATGTTGAGCGACGGGCCGGAGGTGTCCTTGAAGGGGTCGCCTACGGTGTCGCCTACGATGGTGGCCTTGTGGTTGTCGCTGCCCTTGCCCTCGAAGTGGCCTTCTTCTATCATCTTCTTGGCGTTGTCCCATGCTCCGCCGGAGTTGGACATGAAGACGGCGAGGGTGAAGCCGGCTGCTAAGCCGCCAGTGAGCAGACCGAGGACGCCGGCTACGCCGAGCACCAAGCCCACTACGATGGGGATGACGATGGCGAGGAGCG
>ERZ506766.299-NODE-299-length-22445-cov-6.14953_pt1 | contig 22445 bp, 3 predicted proteins | sample MGYA00513040_ERZ506766 | MGnify/ENA metagenome assembly ERZ506766
TTACTAAAGATGGCCTCAACAACGGCGGTAATACAATTACCAATGTAGGCCCTGGCGTAAACGGCACGGATGCAGTTAACGTAAATCAATTGAAAGGTGCTACAGATGGTTTAGCTAATGCTATTAACTCCGTAGCGGGCGAAACACAACGTGTAGGCGCTCATGCGGCGGCTATGTCTGCATTGAAACCTATTCAATATGATCCATTGGAACCAACTCAAGTGATGGCCGGTATCGGTAATTACAGAGGTGAAACTGCGGCGGCTCTTGGCGTTGCACATTACACAGCAGAAGATACTATGTTCCATGTAGGTGTATCTGTTGGTAGCCACCATAACATGGTGAATGCTGGTGTAACTCGTAAATTCGGTACTTCCGATGCGAAGAAAGCGGTTCCTGAACGTTACAAAGGTGGTCCTATTAGCTCCATGTACGTAATGCAAGATGAAATGACTGCTTTGAAAGCTAAGTACGAAAAAGTACAACGCGACAATGAAGAAATGAGAGCACAAATTGCATTATTGATGCAACAAGCGGGCTTGAAATAATATAAAATAACATAACATAACATATTGACACGGCAGTGCTTATAAAAGGCGCCAAAAGCGAAATGCTTTTGGCGCCTTTTTGCATGCAAAAAATAGATTTAATGACTATTTGAGCATATATATGTCATGGTATTTTGTAATGTAATTAAAATAGGTGAGTAATAGTTAGATCATAATAGTAAACTAAGGTGAAATACATTTTTTTCATGAAGTTAATTTTATGCGAAAAAATTAGTACATTTAGCATATTCATAAGGTATATGGCGGAGTTTTTGTATATTCATAAATATTTATCGTTTAGAGGTGAGCGTAGAGTGAAAAATTTTTTACTTTTACCATAGAATATGATATGTTTAATATGATATGCATCGGTAAATAGCCATATATTAACTGTATTTTTACTTTTTAAAATAGTTATAAAATATTTTATTATATTCATATAATCTGATAGTTTTATGCAAGGAGTAAGACGAGATGAACCGAATTTTTAAAGTAATCTGGAGTCGTACAAAAGGATGTTATGTCGTTGTAGCTGAAACAGCGAAGAATATGTCGAAACGTTCGACAATGACATCGGTATTTGCCAAGATATCCGGGTCTGTGATTGCTACGGCTTTATTTATGTCCATGATGTCTCCAATGATCGTGCATGGGAGTACTATTGTGCAAGGGGCTGGTGCTCAGGCTAAAAATGGCACTGTAGCAATGGGTGATAATAGCACAGCACTGGCGGATAACAGTGTGGCTTTGGGGACAGGAGCTACTGTTACAAAAACTAATAGGAATAATGTTGGTAATGTGCAAGGTGTTGCAATCGGAAGAAATGCAACGGTTGAAGTAAATAATGGTGTTGCGATAGGAAATGCGACAAAAGTAGCTTCTTTAAATGGTTTTGCCCTCGGTAATACCTCTTGGGCTGGATATGATGAGGCCGGTAACTATGTGGGCGCCGATAATGATCAGGCATTTGGTACCAATGCTAGAGCTTGGGGTGGATCCTCCATGGCATTTGGTAACAATGCTAAAGCTGCTGCCGGTGGTGCCGTTGCAATGGGCAACGGATCACAGGCAAGAGGTAAATGGGCCGTTGCAATTGGTAATAATGCACAAGCTAAGGGCGAAGGGTCCAGAGCTCTTGGTGTAAACTCCTATGCAGTAGGACTCAACTCCATTGCAATGGGCTGGGAAAGTAATGCCCGTGAGGATTCTTCTATAGCTATTGGTACAGATTCTGACTCAGTTCAGAAAAATAGTATTGCCATCGGTAATCGTGCAGTTAGCAATGCAGAGGATAGTGTTACTCTTGGTAGAAATACGACGGTAAACAAAAATCATAATCGCTCAGTTGCATTAGGTACTAATTCTGCGACTGCGGATACTCATAGTACACCGAATCAGCTTGTAAATGGTTTGTGGTATAAGAATTTAGCGGGAGGAACGGCAGATTCTACTGTAAGTATCGGTAATGATACGGTAAAACGCACGATTACAAATGTGGCAGCAGGGCGTATGAATCCTTCGTCTACAGATGCTATTAATGGTAGTCAGCTATATGCCGTAGCAAATAGCTTGGGCAATTTAGCCACTACTACTAAAAATATCCTTGGCGGTAATGCGGCGCTCGATCCTGATACCGGTAAATTAACGATGAGCGATATCGGTTTTACAGGTAAAAGCACGATCCACGATGCTATTAGATATAATAAAGACAATATCGATAAGGGATTGTTCTTTTATGGTGATAACTTTGTTCAGAACCAAGTAAAATTAGGTGACACAGTAAGAATAAAAGGTGGCGCTACCGGTGCTTTGGCTGACAACAATATTGGGGTTCAAGCAGACGGAAATGGCACACTAAATGTGAAATTGGCTAAAAAATTAACTGGTTTGGATAGCGTAACAGCAGGAACTGCTACGATTGATAATAAAGGTGTGTCTGTAGGCGGTAAACTCTATGTATCAACCGGTGGTCTTAATGCTAATAATCAACAGCTTAGAGGTGTTGCAGACGGTTCCGGTAGTCAAGATGCAGTTAACTACGGTCAGTTGCAACGCGCAATTAATGGTACAGCTAAAGAAGCCATAGTAAAAGCAAATGATGATGGTAATATTACGGTAAGGGAAAACTCAACGGCGAAAGGTGGTAAGGAGTATACTGTTGGCTTAAACTATAAGATCACTGTAGGGAAAGGGGCGGCCTCGCATCCTGTAACCATAGATAGTGGTACAGGAACGGTCACAGGTCTTACCAATACATCATGGAATGTAAATAATCCAGCACCTGTTACAGGGCGTGCTGCTACGGAAGATCAGTTAAAGCGGGTTAATGAGAGAGTTAATTCCAATCAGTATTTTATTAATCAAAATACGCAGAATATCTCAGATAACTCAAGCCGTATTGGTGCCAATGCACGAAATATCACAAAAATACAAGGTGATATTACTACTAATAAGAATGATATTAACATTATCAATAATACTCTTGAAAAAGGGCTCTATTTTAGCAGCGATACAGGTGCTTCGATTAAGAGAAAATTAGGTGATACTCTAGTCATTAAAGGTGGTGCTACAGGGGCATTATCCGATAATAATATTGGTGTTGTATCCGATGGTACCGGTAGATTGACTGTAAAGTTGGCAAAATATTTAACAGGATTAGAGAGCGTTAATGCAGGAAATACTACTATTAGTAAAAATGGTTTGAGTGTAGGTGCTAGAACCTATGTAACACCTGATGGCATCAATGCTAATAATCAAAAGATTACTGGTGTTGCTAATGGTACAGCGCCTAACGATGCGGTTAATTTCAGTCAATTACAAAGTGCTATCGGTGGTACTGCAAAGGCGACTACAGTAAAATCAAAGGATGCAAATGTAACCGTAACAGAAGGTACCAATGTGAATGGTGGTAAGGAATACACTGTTGGATTGGGCAATAAACTTGCGGTAGGTACGGCACATCCTGTAACTGTGGACGGAACCGCAGGAACTGTAACAGGACTTACTAATGCTGCTTGGAATGTAAATAATCCACAAGCCGTAACTGGTCGTGCTGCAACGGAAGATCAGTTAAAAACTGTTAATACGCAAGTCAATACAAATAAGGATAAAATAGCTCAGAACACAACTGACATTGCTCAAAATGCGACTGATATCGGTAAGAATAAACAAGATATAACTAAGAACAAGACTGATATAGCTCAAAATACTACTGATATCGGTAAAAATAAGACTGATATTGCACAAAACAAGCAAAATATTACTCAGAACACACAAGATATTGCGACTAATAAAAATGCTATCTCTACAATCAATACAACTATTGCTAAAGGTCTAAATTTTGATGGAGACAGCGGTGCTGTAATTAACAAACAGTTGGGCGATAAGCTTAGCATCAAGGGCGGTGCAGCGGCTGCGAATTTGACGGATAATAATATCGGTGTCGTATCTGATGGCAGCACATTAAATGTAAAACTAGCTAAAACATTAACCGGTTTGGATAGCGTAACGGCTGGGGGTACAACTATCAATAGTAGTGGTTTGACTGTAGGCGGTAAGACCTATGTAACTCCGAACGGCATCAATGCGAATGACAAGAAAATAACTAATGTTGCTGATGGTGACGTAGAGGCTAATTCCAAAGACGCAGTTAACGGTGGTCAACTTCATGCGGCTAAAGCCGAATTAAATAACAATATTAATAATGCTAAAACTGAATTAAACAAAAATATCGGTGATGCCAAAACTGAGCTCAATAAAAATATTAATGACGCTAAAACTGAACTGAATGGCAATATAGATAATGCTAAAACCGAGCTAAACAATAATATATCGACCGCAAAGAATGATGTGATTAATACAGGCCTTAAGTTTGATGCGGATACAGGTGGAACTAAGACCAATAAACTGGGTTCCAAGGTAACGGTAAATGGCGATGATAATATCACAACAGAAATCAGTCAAACTGGTGATGATACTAAGATCGGTCTTAAATTAAAGAAAGATCTTAATGTTACTACTATTACTGCTGCTGATACTGTGAAAGCTGGCACTGTGACTATGGGCAAACAAGCTGGTGGTGCAGGCGGTGCAAACGGTAACTTTTTGACAGGACTCGATAATAAGTCTTGGAACGCGGATAATCCTCAAGCTGTAAGTGGTCGTGCTGCAACGGAAGATCAGTTGAAATCCGTTAATGATAAGGTCAATACAAATGTAACCAATATCAATAAAGGATTAAACTTTAACGGTGATAGCGGTGCTGCGATTAATAAAAAATTGGGTGATACTGTTACCATTAAAGGTGGTGCTACAGCGGACCTTACGGATAATAATATCGGTGTCGTGTCTGATGGCAATACATTGAACGTGAAGTTAGCTAAAACATTAACCGGTTTGGATAGCGTAACAGCTGGCGGAACAACCATCAATAGTAGCGGTTTGACAGTAGGCGGTAAGACCTATGTAACGCCGAACGGTATCAATGCAAATAATCAAAAGATTACCGGTCTAGCAAAAGGCACAGATCCTACTGATGCGGTTAACTTCAGTCAGTTACAGGATGCTATCGGTGGAACTGCTAAGGCAAGTACTGTGAAAGCTAAAAACAACAATATCACTGTAGAAGAAGGTACAAATGCAGCCGGTGGTAAGGAATTTACAATCGGACTAGGCGATAAAATCACTTTAGGAACTGCTAATCCTGTATCTGTTGATGGTACTACAGGCACAGTAACTGGCCTAACCAATACTGCTTGGGATGTAAATAATCCGCAAGCCGTAAGTGGTCGAGCTGCAACAGAAGATCAGTTGAAATCTGTTAATACGCAAGTTAACACAAACAAGGATAAAATAGCTCAAAACACAACTGACATTGCTCAAAATGCGACTGATATCGGTAAGAATAAACAAGATATAACTAAGAACAAGGTTGATATTGCTCAAAACACGACTGACATCGGTAAGAATAAGCAAGATATAGCTAAAGGTCTTAACTTTGATGGAGATAGCGGCGCTGTAATTAATAAACAGTTGGGTGATAAGTTATCTATTAAAGGTGGCGCCGCAGCTGCAAACTTGACGGACAATAATATCGGTGTCGTATCTGATGGTACAACATTGAACGTGAAGTTAGCTAAAACATTAATCGGTTTGGATAGTGTTACAGCGGGTGGCACAACTATTAATGCTGGAGGTTTAACTGTAGGTGGTAAGACCTATGTATCTCCGAACGGTATCAATGCAAATGACCAAAAGATTACTAATGTTGCTAATGGTGATATTGCTGCAAACTCCAAAGATGCGGTTAACGGTGGTCAATTGCATGACGCTAAGACTGAACTTACTAATAAAGGCCTTCGTTTTGACGCGGATAATAACGCTGAAAAAACGAATAAACTAGGCTCCAAGGTAACGGTAAACGGCGACGACAATATTACGACGGAAATCACGCAAACCGGTGACGATACGAAGATAGGTCTTAAATTGAAGAAGGATCTTAATGTTACATCTGTTACGGCTACGGAAACTGTGAAAGCCGGCACTGTAACCATGGGTAAACAAGCCGATGGTGCAACCCCTGCTAATACGGGTAATTACGTAACAGGTCTTGATAATAAGACATGGAGCGTCACTAATCCTACTGCTGTTAGCGGACGTGCTGCAACAGAAGATCAATTGAAGACAGTTACTGAAGCTATCAAAACTCAAGGTGCTAATGCAACGGACTTCAGTCTTGTTGCTAATCCTGCGGCGGGTTCCAATGGTGACTATACTGTAGCTGCTAACGGTGACGTGGCATTGACCGTACAGGATAAGAATCATCCAGATCAAACAAAAACCGTAACGATTAAAGATGTGGCGTCTAAATCCGAAGTGGATAAAGGCTTGAACTTTGACGGTGACTCTGGTACGACTATCAACAAGAAGCTAGGTGGTACTGTTGCCATTAAAGGCGGAGCTGCAGCTGCAGATTTAACTGATAATAATATTGGTGTCGTATCTGATGGCAGTACGTTAAACGTGAAATTAGCTAAAACATTAACTGGTTTGGAAAGCGTAACAGCTGGTGGCACAATCATCAATAGTGGTGGTTTGACCGTAGGTGGTAAGACTTATGTATCTCCAAATGGCATCAATGCGAATGATCAAAAGATTACCAATGTTGCTAATGGCGATGTGGCGGCTAACTCCAAAGATGCGGTGAACGGCGGTCAATTGCATGACACTAAAACTGAGTTAAATAAAAACATTAGCGATACTAAGACCGAGTTGAATAAAAATATCAGTGATACTAAAACTGAACTCAACAAAAATATTGGTGACGCTAAAACTGAACTTACCAACAAAGGCCTTCGTTTTGATGCGGATAATAACGCTGAAAAAACGAATAAACTAGGCTCTAAGGTAACGGTAAACGGCGACGATAACATCACCACAGAAATTACACAAACTGGTGACGATACGAAGATTGGTCTTAAATTAAAGAAAAATCTTAATGTTACCACTGTTACGGCAGCGGAAACTGTGAAAGCTGGTACGGTAACTATGGGTAAACAATCTGATGGTGTAACCCCTGCTAATACGGGTAATTACGTAACAGGTCTTGATAATAAGGCGTGGAGCATTGAAAATCCTACGATTGCATCTGGCCGTGCAGCAACGGAAGACCAGTTGAAAACGGTTAGTGACGAAGTTAAGAAACAAGGTGCTAGTGCAACTGACTTCAGTCTCGTTGCTAATCCTGCGGCGGGCTCCAATGGTGACTACACTGTAGATGCCAATGGTGACGTAGCATTGACCGTACAGGATAAGAACCATCCGGATCAAACAAAAACTGTAACGATTAAAGATGTGGCGTCTAAATCCGAAGTAGATAAAGGTCTAAACTTTGACGGCGATTCCGGTACGACTATCAATAAGAAGCTAGGAGGTACTGTTGCCATTAAAGGCGGAGCTACGGCCGCAGATCTAACGGATAATAATATTGGCGTTGTATCTGACGGTACAGGCACATTGAACGTGAAGTTGGCTAAAACATTAACTGGTTTAGATAGCGTAACAGCTGGCGGTACAACCATCAATAGTGGTGGTTTGACCGTAGGCGGTAAGAATTATGTATCTCCAAATGGCATCAATGCGAATGATCAAAAGATTACCAATGTTGCTAATGGTGATATTGCTGCTAATTCCAAAGACGCGGTTAACGGCGGTCAATTACATGAAGCTAAAACTGAGTTAAACAAGAATATCGCTGATACAAAGACTGAATTAAATAAAAACATTGGCGATACTAAAACCGAATTAAATAAAAATATCGCTGACACTAAAACTGAACTCAACAATAATATTAATGACGCTAAGACTGAACTGACCAATAAAGGTCTTCGTTTTGACGCAGATAATAATGATGCAAAAACGAATAAATTAGGCTCCAAGGTAACGGTAAACGGTGACGATAATATTACGACGGAAATTACGCAAACCGGTGACGACACTAAGATTGGTCTAAAATTGAAGAAAGATCTTAACGTTACATCTGTTACTGCTACAGAAACTGTGAAAGCCGGTACTGTAACCATGGGTAAACAATCCGATGGTGCAACCCCTGCTAATACAGGTAACTACGTGACAGGGCTTGATAATAAGACTTGGAATGCAGGTAAAGTCGTATCCGGTCGTGCTGCAACAGAGGATCAATTGAAACAAGCTTTGGCAGGTCAAACTGATACAGGGCTTAAATTCAATGCCAATGTAGGCGGTGTAAAAACCAATAAATTAGGCTCTACTATCACTGTTCAAGGTGAAGGCAAAGCTGACGATGCTGATTACAGCGGTGAAAACATTAAAACTTTCATCAACCAAGATAATGATGGTAACACGACTATCAATGTGAAGATGAATAAAAATCTTAAGGCTGAATCCGTGAAAGTCGGCAAAGACGGTAAAGATGGCGTATCCATTACAGGTCCAGATGCGGCGAATGGCGCTGATGGTAAGGTAGCTGTTACAGATAAAAACGGCAAGGATGCGGTGTCCATGTCCGGCAAAGACGGTATTGGCCACATCGGTTTAACCGGAAAAAATGGGCGCAATGCGGATATTATTGCTGATAAGGGCGATTCCGATCTCGACGGCAATGTAATCACTCGTATTAAGTACCAAGATGAAAACGGTAAGACTCATCAAGTGGCAACCAAAGACGATGGTATGAAATACGGTGGTGATTCCGGTACTACCATCAAGAAAAAACTTAATGAACAATTGGACATTAAGGGTGGTGTTACAAGTGAAGATGAGTTGACCAAAAACAATATCGGTGTTATCAGTAAAGATAATGTGCTCAATGTTCGTTTGGCAAAAAATCTTAAAGGGCTGGATTCCATAACTTTCAATAATGGCACTAATGGTGCAAACGGTAAAACCGTTGTAAATGGTGAAGGTATGACCGTTCAAGATAAGGATGGCAATCCGTTGACTGCTGTTACAAAAGACGGTGTGAAGATTACCAACGGTCCATCCATGACGAAGGACGGTATCGATGCGTCCAATAAGAAGATTACGAATGTAGCCGATGGTACTGATTCTAAGGATGCGGTTAATAAATCCCAATTGGATAAAGCCGCAGCAGCTGCTACTACAACAGTAACGGCAGGTAATAATGTCCAAGTAGATAAGACCACTAATGCGGACGGCTCTACAAATTACAAAGTGGGCCTTAAGGACCAAGTAACAATGGGAACTGATGCTACGAAACAAATTGCGATGGATGGTACAACAGGTACTATTAAAGTTGGTGATAAAGTTACAATCGATGGTGATAAGGGCACAATCAAGGCTGGTAATGTGGCGATTGACGGTACAAACGGTACAATTAAGGCTGGCGACAAGGTAACTATTGATGGTAAAGATGGTAAGATTGCTGCCGGAAAAGTATCTGTTGATGGCAAGGACGGTCATGTGACAGGTTTGGAAAACAAAGATTGGGATCCTAACAATATCACAAGTGGTCGTGCTGCTACAGAAGATCAATTGCAGAAGTCCCATAAAGCCTTGGATAATAAGATTAATAACTTAGGTGATGACATTACGAAGAAAGGCATGGATTTTGCCGGTAATACAGGTGATTTCCACCGTGATTTAGGTCAAAAGGTTACCATCAAAGGTGAAGGACAAGGGGCCGATAGTGACTATTCCGGTGAAAATATTAAAACAGTAGCCGAAAATGGTAATGTTACTATTAAAATGGCTAAGAATCTTAAGACCGATAGTATTACTACTAAAACAGTTACTGCTGATACGGTTAATACTGATAAGGTGAAAGTCGGCAAAAATGGTCAAGATGGCGTTTCCATTACAGGTCCAGACTCTGCGAATGGTACAGACGGCAAAGTAGCTGTTACAGGTAAAGACGGTAAAGATGCTATATCTATGTCGGGCAAAGACGGCGTTGGTCACATCGGTTTAACTGGCAAAGATGGTCGCAATGCGGATATAACTGCTGATAAGGGTGATTCTGATCTCGGAGGCAATGCTATTACTCGTATTAAGTACCAAGATGAACAGGGCAAGACACATCAAGTGGCAACCAAAGACGATGGTATGAAATACGGTGGCGATTCCGGTAATGTGATTAACAAAAAGCTTAACGAACAGGTAAACGTAGTCGGTGGCATTACTGATGCTAGCAAGTTGACGTCCGAAGATAATGTAGGCGTCGTATCTGACGGCACTAATCTTAAAGTTCGTATGGCGAAAGATTTGAAAGGTCTTACATCCGTAATGACTAAGGATGTCGCAGGTAACTCTACGGTTGTAAACGGTAGTGGTATAACCATTACTCCTGCTAGCGGTAACACTGTAAGTCTTACTAAAGATGGATTGAATAACGGTGGTAAAACAATTAGCAATGTAGGACCTGGTGTAAACGGCACGGATGCGGTTAACGTAAATCAATTGAAAGGTGTTACGGAGGGAATGGCCAATGCTATTAATTCCGTGGCAGGCGAAACGCAACGTGTAGGTGCTCATGCGGCGGCTATGTCTGCGTTGAAACCGATTCAATACGATCCGTTAGAACCAACTCAAGTGATGGCTGGTATTGGCAATTACAGAGGTGAAACCGCAGCGGCTTTAGGTGTTGCGCATTACACATCGGAAGATACTATGTTCCATGCAGGTGTATCTGTTGGTAGCCGTCATAATATGGTGAATGCCGGTGTAACTCGAAAATTTGGTTCTTCTGATGAGAAGAAGGCTATTCCTAAGCGCTACAAGGGCGGCCCTATCAGCTCTATGTACGTAATGCAGGATGAAATGACTGCTTTGAAAGCTGAAAATGCACGCATGAAAGCGCAGGATGAAAAATTAACTGCAGACTATGCGGCATTGAAAGAAGACAACCTTCGTCTACAGAAAGATAACGAAGAAACTAAACGACAATTAGCTCTTATTATAAGTCGTTTAGGCATGTAAATCATATAGATTTCATTTTATATTCATGTGATAAAAACTTGTTGATGTACCAGAAAATACCCATGAAGATTAGATGATTTTAACCCTATATGGTATATAAAATGAAAGAACGAAAGTCTACTGTGAAAAGACTTTCGTTCTTTTTTTGTATTTGACTTCACAAACTTTTCATAATAGTGTATAATACAGAACATATAATTTTAATCGAAAATTATGAATATGATTAATTTACTATAAAATCATTAGTTTTAGATTATAAGTGTTGTTTGGCCCATTGTAGCAAGGGTTTTTATGATTGAAAATATATTTAAATGAGTAAGAAAATCAATTTTTAAAAGAAGTTTAAAGTTCTGAAAATAAATGAGCGAAATGTGAAAAAAATATATTTACATTCATAAACTAATCTGATATTTTATATGTATAGTAATTAAATTTTTGATGAAAATTTTATTATTTTTAGTGTTTTAGTGTTGGTTTTAGAATCCCTTATAAAACTGTGTGAAAGGTAGGTACTACTAAATGAATCGTATTTATAGGGTAATTTGGAGTCAGGTACGAGGCGCATATGTCGTTGTATCTGAAATCGCAAAAAGCCATACTCGTGGCTCCAAAAGCTTTGTTAGTAACTCCGCTAAAGCTTCGGTAAAAGTTGGCTTGGCGGCTATGGTTTTAACCTGTGGTAGTGGGTTGATTTCGGGTGTTGATGCAGCGCCTAACAGAGGCCTTTCTTTGGCTCCTGGTGAAGGACATAATGATGGCGGGTTTACGTATTTATATCCTGGTCAAAATTCTCCTTATATTCAGATGTATGATTACAAAACACCAGGGAATCCAGGAGGAGGATATTTATATACCAATAATAAGGTGTTCGGCATCCAAATCGGTAACAATGCGAATGCACGTGCTAATGATGGCTCCGTATCCGGTATTTCTATCGGTGACTATTCCCAATCTCGTGCGTTGGGTATCGGTTTAGGCCATTATGCTCAATCTGAACAAATCGGTGCTATTGCTGTCGGTTCGGCTTCAAAGGCAAAGGGTTTTAACTCCTTGGCTATGATGCGTCAAGCCTATGCAGGCGAACAATATGCGGCGGCTATTGGTACAGCAGCATCTGCACAAGGTAAAGCCAGCTTGGCTATGGGTCATTCCGCATTAGCAACAGGTGATCAATCTATTGCTATCGGTTCTGCAAATCCAACCCCAATGAAGGATGATAAAGGTACACCGTATACAGCATATGACGGAACTACTAATACTCAAGCTAATGCAGTTCGTTCTATTGCTATCGGTCAAGGTGCTAAATCAGATACCGAAGATAGCGTAGCTATGGGTACTAGTGCGTATGTAGCATCAGGTTCAAATTATAAAGGTGAAGGTTATGTAAGAGGCGTAGCCATCGGTAACCGTGCTACATCTAAAGGCATTCAAGGCGTAGCTATCGGTAATACGGCTGCTCATTACCGCGATAATGCAGTGGCAATCGGTAATGCTGCTACAACTTACGCAAAAGACGGCGTTGCCATCGGTAACAATGCTGAATCCGGTATTCAAAATGACCCGACTGTTAAAGTAAATAACTCCGTTGCTGTAGGTAACTCTGCACGTGCTCATGGCGGTTCCGGTGTGGCTCTTGGTAATGATACATATGCATTGGGCGGATCTTCTGTGGCTGCAGGTAATGCGGCATGGGCATTAGGTGAACGTTCCACAGCTATCGGTAACAATGCTCATTCCGAAGGTTACGGCTCTATTGCTATGGGTCGTGAAGCGAGTGCTTTGAGCACTCAAGATGGGGACAAGAAAAATGTTGTGGCTATCGGTGATGATGCACAAGCAACTGGTTCCCGTTCCATCGCATTGGGCGTAAGCGCTCAAGCTGGTACATTAGAACGTGTACGTGATCGTAGCGTTTACAAAGATAATCCTGAATTAATCACTAAACTTAAAGCTCAAAAAGAAGTAACTGATGCGGTAGCAATCGGTAGCGAAGCTAGTGTACAAGAAAACGAAGGTTTAGCTCTCGGTAGCAAAGCAATAGTAAATAATGTTCGTGGCGTTGCATTAGGTGCTAATTCTGTAACAGCTGCTCCTGTAAGCACTGCTAGTGAAACTATTAATGGTTTGCAATACAACTATGCAGGTGGTACTGCTGATTCCACAGTTAGCGTAGGTAATACTTCTACAAAACGTACAATTACAAACGTTGCTGCTGGTCGTGTAAGCGCACAATCTACAGATGCTATTAACGGTAGCCAATTATATGGCGTTGCTAATGCAGTAGGTAATGTAGCTAACAGCACTAAGAATATCTTAGGCGGTAATGCTCAGGTTGACCAAAACGGCTCTATCACCATGACTAATATTGGTGATACAGGTAAAAACACTGTTCATGAAGCTATTAAATCCGCAAACTCCGGTTGGGAACTTCAAGTTAATGGCCAAAAGGTTAAAGACGTAAAAGCTCCAAACCGTACAGTGAACTTTAACGCTGGTAAAAATATTAAATTAGAAGGCGCCGGAGACAATGTTACAGTTGCAACAGTTGATAATGCAAACTTCAACTCCGTTACAACTGGTAGCGTATCTATGAGCAAAACCGGTATCAATGCTGGTGGTTATCAAATTACCAATGTACAATCTGGCGGTGATACATTAACAAATGCGGCTAATATCGGTGATATTTCTCGTATTGCTGCAAAATACGATAAATACTTGCAACGTGGTTCTGCAACGTATGAAGCAAACGGTAATGGCAAGATTAACATGACCGGTACAAATGGTTTGACTGCTGAAGTAACAGGTTTGAAAAACACGTATGTTACATCTGGTACAGTATCCAATGACGGTAAGAGATTGACATTGACACGTAATGACAATCAAACATTCGATGTTGATATCTCTAAAATCTCTAATGGTCTTTCCAAAACTGACTACCGTTTGATTGCAAACCCTGCAGCAGGTAGCAATGGCGAATATAAAGTAGCTGCTGATGGTAGCATGACATTGACTGTTGCTGATGCTGATGGTTCCAACCCTAGACAAGTTAAGTTGACGAACCTTGCTTCTAAAGAGCAACAAGATATCAATACTACTAATATCACAAATAACACTAACAAGATTGCTAAAGGCTTAAGCTTCCAAGGCGATAACAATGTTAAAATCAACAAACAACTTGGCGATACTTTAGGTATTACAGGTGGCGCTACAGGTGCTTTGTCTGACAACAACATCGGTGTTGTAGCTAAAGACGGCAATCTAAATGTTAAGTTGGCAAAAGACCTAACAGGTTTGAACAGCGTAACTGCAGGTTCTGTTCGCGTAGGTACACATAGCGATAATAAAAACTATGTAACTGGTTTGGACAATAAAGAATGGAATGTTCAAAACCCTACCATCACATCTGGTCGTGCAGCAACTGAAGATCAGTTGAAAAAAGTGTCTGATGAAATCAAGACTACTAATGCAGCTAAAACAGATTACCGTTTGATCAACAATACAAACTCTGCAGACGGTTCTTACTCTGTAGAAAACAACAAGGTTGATTTAAAAGTTAAAGATGAAGCTCATCCTAACAGCCCTGCAAATACAGTAACAATCAATAACATCGCATCCAAAACTGAATTGGATAAATTGACAGAACGTGCTGTTAAATATGATCTTAACGGTACTACTGTTAATAAAAACAAGGTTACGTTGGAAGGCCAAGGCGGTACAACAATTACTAACTTGAAAGCTGGTGAAGTATCCTCTACTTCTACAGATGCTGTAAATGGTAGCCAATTACATGATGTAAAAATCGAAGCAGGTAAACATTCTAAAGTTACTGTTTCCGATGATAACCTCAAATTGACAACAACTCCTGCTACAAGCACTGAAGGTGCTAAATATGATCTTCGTTTGAATAACAAAGTGACATTAGGTAGCGGTAACAATCAAGTAGTTCTTGATGGTACTGCAGGCAGAGTGACTGCTGGTGGCGTTGTAATGGGTGCTCAAACTGTTCAAAATACGAAACATGCAAGCGAAACTGGTAATTATGTGACTAACTTGAATAATAAGAGCTGGGACTCCACATCTATCGTATCCGGTCGTGCAGCGACTGAAGATCAGTTGAAAAAAGTTAGCGAACAAATTACCCAACAAGGTAGCAGTGCAACTGACTATCGTCTTGTAAGAAACTCCAGCGCTGACGGTTCCTACAAGGTAAACGACAATGGTGAAGTATCCTTGACTGTAGAGGATAAAAACCATGCAGGCGTTAAAGAGCAAGTTACAATTAATAACATTGCATCCAAGACTTCTGTAGATAAATTGACAGATCGTGCTGTTAAATACGACATCAATAACGGTGTTGTTGATAAAACTAAGGTAACATTGGAAGGCGCTAATGGCACTACTATTACAAATGTAAAAGACGGTGCTGTAACAGCTACATCCACAGATGCTATTAACGGCAGCCAATTGTTCAAGACTAAAGAAGAATTGATCAATAAAGGCATGAAATTCGGTGCTGACTCCGGTAATGTAATCAATAAAAAACTTGGCGAACAAGTAAACGTTAAAGGTGGCATTACAGAAGCATCCAAATTGACTGCTGAAGACAATATCGGTGTTGTATCCGATGGCTCTAACGACTTGAAAGTTCGTTTGGCAAAAGACCTTAAAGGTTTGAACAGCGTAACTGTAGGTGATACAAAAGTTACTTCCAACGGTGTAACTATCAGCAACGGTGCTACAAACAATGCATCTGTATCCCTTACTAAAACTGGTTTGGATAACGGTGGTAACAAGATTACTAACGTTGCTCGTGGTACAATCGATAGCGATGCAGTAAACTTGGCGCAATTGAAAGAAGTATCCAACAGTGCATCTGCAGCAAATACAAAGGTAGCTGAAGGTAAAAACATTAAAGTTGATGAAAGCATCGACAATGTAACTAAAGCTAAAACATATACTGTAGGCTTGAAAGATGAAGTAACATTAGGCGCAGGTAATACAGCTATCAATATCAACGGTACAACAGGTATCGTGAAAGCCGGCACTGGCGATAATGCTGTGACTATCAATGGCACAAATGGTACTATCAACTCCGGTAAAGTGACTATTAATGGTACTACAGGTACTGTTAATGAATTGACTAACAGAACTTGGAATCCTAATGCTATTACTAATGGTCAAGCTGCTACAGAAGATCAATTAAAAGTAGTAGACAATAAAATTGATACTACAAAAACTGAAATCGTAGAAAAAGGCTTGAATTTCCAAGGCGATGCAGGTACTGCAATTCATAAAGATCTTGGTCAAACATTGAAAATCTCTGGCGGTCAAGCTGATGCATCTAAACTTTCAGAAAATAACATCGGCGTAGTTAATAACAACGGCGTATTGAATGTTAAACTTGCTAAAGATTTGACAGGCTTGAACAGCGTAACAACTGGTGCTACAACTATTAACAACAATGGTTTGACAATCGGTGGTAACACATTTGTTACAAGCAACGGCTTCAATGCTAACGATACTCAAATCACAAACGTGAAAGCTGGTACAGAGGATAACCATGCAGTTAACCTTAAACAGTTGAAAGAAGTATCCAATAACGCAGCGGCAGCTAAAACTGTTGTAAAAGCAGGTAAAAACATCAATGTAACTGATTCTGAAGATCCACTTACTAAAGCTAAGACTTATACAGTTGGTTTACAAGACACAGTAACATTGGGTTCTGGCAATACTGCTGTTAATATCGACGGCACAAAAGGTATTGTGAAAGCTGGCGAAGGCAATAATGCTGTAACTATCAACGGTACAAACAGCACAATTAATGCTGGTAACGTAGCGATTGACGGTGTAACAGGCAATATCAATTCCGGTAAAGTTCTTGTTAACGGTGCTAAAGGTACTGTAAACAACTTAACAAATATCACTTGGGATGCTGACCATATCACAAGCGGTCAAGCTGCAACAGAAGATCAATTGAAAGTTGTTGATAAGAAAATTACTGACAATGGTAGTAACTTGACTAAGAAGGGCTTGAACTTCAAAGGCGATGACGCTACAAGCATTCATAAAGATCTTGGCGAAAGATTAGATGTTGTAGGTGGTACTTCCGATAAAGCTAAATTGTCTGACAATAACATCGGCGTGGTATCTGAAAACGGTAAGTTGAATGTTAAACTTGCTAAAGAGTTGACTGGCTTAACAAGTGTAACAACTGGTGCTACAACAATTAATAACGAAGGTTTAACAATTGGTGGTAATAAATTCGTTACAGCTAACGGTTTTGATGCTAACAACACACAAATCAAAAACGTAAAAGCTGGTACTGATGGCAATGATGCAGTTAACTTGAATCAATTGAATGAAGTTAAAAATGCATCCAACACTACAGTAGAAGGTAGCGAAAATATCAATGTTAACTCCACAGTAGACCCTAATACACAAGCTAAAACTTACAAAGTAGCATTGAAAGACAATGTAACTTTAGGTTCTGGCAATAATGCAATCAACATCAACGGTACTACAGGTATCGTAAAAGCTGGTGACGGTGCTAATGCTGTGACTATCAATGGTACAAATGGCACTATCAACTCTGGTAAAGTGACTGTCAACGGTGCTGCTGGTACTGTAAACAACTTGACAAACATTACTTGGGATGGCAAAAACTTCACAAGCGGTCAAGCTGCAACAGAAGACCAATTGAAAATTGTTGATAAGAAAATCACTGACAACAGCACTGACTTGACTAAGAAAGGCTTGAACTTCCAAGCTGACTCTGGCGAATTAATTCATAAAGACCTTGGTCAAACATTGGATGTTGTAGGTGGCATTTCTGATAAAGCTAAATTGTCTGATGGCAATATCGGTGTTGTATCCGAAAACGGTAAGTTGAATGTTAAACTTGCAAAAGACTTAACAAACTTGAACAGCGTAACAACTGGTCAAACAACTATCAACAACGATGGCTTGACAATCAACAACAAACAATTCGTTACAGCTAATGGTTTCAACGCTAACAATACGCAAATCAAAAACGTAACTGCTGGTGTAGAAGATAATGATGCTGTTAACGTTAAACAATTGAACGATGTAAAAGCTGCATCTAATACAAAAGTAGAAGGTAGCAAAAACATCGACGTTGATGAAGCTGTAGATCCAACTACAAAAGCTAAAACTTACACAGTTGCATTGAAAGATACTGTAACATTAGGTTCCGGTAACACAGCAGTTAACATCGACGGTACAAAAGGTATCGTAAAAGCTGGAGACGGCACTAATGCAGTAACTATCAATGGCGTAAACAGCACAATTAATGCTGGTAAAGTAGCAATTGATGGCGTAACAGGTAACATCAATGCAGGTAAAGTTCTAGTTAACGGTGCGAACGGTACTGTAAACAACTTGACTAACATTACTTGGGATCCTGCACATATCACAAGCGGTCAAGCTGCAACAGAAGATCAATTGAAAGTTGTAGATAACAAAATTGATAAGAACACTGAAAACTTGACTAAGAAAGGCTTGAACTTCCAAGCTGACTCTGGTGATTTAATTCATAAAGACCTTGGTCAAACATTGGATGTTGTAGGTGGCGTTTCTGATAAAGCTAAATTGTCTGACAACAATATCGGTGTTGTATCCGAAAACGGTAAGTTGAATGTTAAACTTGCAAAAGATTTAACAGGCTTGAACAGCGTAACAACGGGTCAAACAACTATTAACAATAATGGTTTGACAATTGGCGGTAATACATTTGTTACAAACAACGGCTTCAATGCAAACAATACACAAATCAAAAATGTTAAAGCTGGTACAGAAGATAGCGATGCTGTTAACCTTAAACAATTGAACGAAGTAAAAGCTGCGTCCGATACTAAGGTAAAAGGTAGCAAGAACATTCATGTTGAAGAAGAAATCAACGATCTTACAAAAGCTAAAACATACACTGTAAACTTGAAAGACACAGTGACATTGGGCTCCGGCAATACATCAGTTCATTTCGATGGTACAACAGGTATCATTAGAGCTGGCGAAGGTGCTAATGCTGTAAATATCAATGGTACAAACGGTACAATCAACTCCGGTAAGGTAACTATCAACGGTGGTTCTGGTACTGTTAACGATTTGACTAACAGAACTTGGGATCCTAATAAGATCACTAACGGTCAAGCTGCAACAGAAGATCAATTGAAAGTTGTAGATAATAAAATTGATAAGAACACTCAAGACTTGACTAAGAAAGGCTTGAACTTCAAAGGCGACTCCGGTGAAGCTATCCATAAAGACCTCGGTCAAACATTGGAACTTAAAGGTGGCGAAGCTGATGCTTCTAAACTTTCAAATGGTAACATTGGCGTAGTTAATGAAAACGGTAACTTGAACGTTAAACTTGCTAAGAACCTTAAAGGTCTTGACTCTGTAACAGTTGGTTCCGATCCAAACAAACAAGTTGTACTTGACAATAAAGGTGTATCTGTAGGTGGTAAAACATACATTTCTAACGAAGGCTTAAACGCAAATAATCAAAAGATTACTAACGTGGCAGCTGGTGTAAATGATACAGATGCAGTTAACGTTCAACAGTTGAAGAGCAGCATGGCGGCAGCAACTACGACAGTGAAAGCTGGCGATAGCGGCAATACAACTGTAGAAACTACAGTTAATGCAGATAAGTCTAAAACATACACTGTAGATATCAAAAAAGACTTGAACTTACGCAGTGTAACTACAACTACAGACGATCAACAACACTCCACTTTAACAAACGGTAGAGGTGTTACAAGCACTGATACATTTGGTAATAAGACTACTCTTACTGCAGATAATGTGAAAGTATCTGATAGTCAAAATAATACAACTCAAACAACAGCTAAAGGTGTACTTGTAGATAATCCAACTAAGGCCACTGAGTTGACTGTTGACGGTGTTGTAACTACTGACAAAAAGACTAAGAGAACAAGCACAACTGCAGATGGTGTGGTTGTTACATCTGGCATGGGTAGTACTAAAGTAACTACTACTGTTAGCAGCAACGGTGTTGCAATTACTACTCCTCCAGCAGGTCAAGGGTCCCCTAAAGATGGTACTGGTGCAGTAACATTGACTAAGGACGGCTTGAACAATGGTGGCAATAAAGTTGTTAACATGGCAAGTGGTTATGGCGAAGGCGAAGATATCAACAATATTGCTGATAATAGCAGCAGCTTAACAAATGGTGCTAACATCGGCGACTTGAAAAAAGGTATCGATGGCCTTAAGAAAGCTGGCTTAGACTTTGCAGGTGACAAAGGTGAATTCCATCGTAACTTAGGTGAAAAAGTAACCGTTAAAGGTGGCGTTACTGATGAAAGCAAACTTTCCTCTGCAAACAATATCGGTGTTATTTCCGATAACAACGGCAGCTTGAATGTTCGTTTGGCAAAAGATATTACTGGTATCAACTCCATTACAACTATGGATAACTCCGGTCATACAACTGTAACAAACGGTAATGGTATCACAATCAAAAATAATGGTGGTGGCAGCGTATCCTTAACAAGCTCTGGTTTGAATAACGGTGGTAATAAGATTACTAACGTAGCACCAGGTGAAATTAGCTCCACTTCTACTGATGCTGTTAATGGTTCCCAACTTAATCGTGTTGCAAACAGCATGAATAATGTTGTAAAAGAAGTTCGTCAAGTTGGTGCTTTATCCTCCGCGTTGTCTGCATTGAAACCTATGGCTTATGATCCTTACGAACCTACTCAAATCATGGCAGGTTATGGTAACTACCGTGGTGACTCCGCATTGGCATTAGGCGTGGCTCATTACAAAAATGAATCCATGATGTTACATGCTGGCGTAGCTTGGGCGGGTAGCAATAGCCATATGATGGCAAATGCTGGTGTAACTTGGAAAGTAGGCAACAGAGACGGTGAAGCAGAAACTGCAGATCGTTATCGTAAAGGACCTATCAGTTCTACATATGCAATGCAACGTGAACTTGCTGCAATGAAAGCTGAAAATCAAGGATTAAAAGGTGAAGTAGCTGATTTGAAAGCTGAAAATGAACAAATGAAAGCTAATATTGCTGCAATGATGGCAAGACTAGGTTTATAATACGTTCATGCTGAACATTACGGGTTGAGGATTCCCTTTTGGGGGTCCTCTCACCCGATTTAATTCGTTGATAGAAAAGAGGAATATATAATGAAAAAATCCACTTTGCTTGCTTTCACAGCGGCAGTATTATTCGGCAGTGGCGTATTCCATGTTAATGCGGCATCTGCTACATTTGATGATCCATTGCTTTTACCAAATCCGGCTAAAGCGCCTACAACAGGTTCTGTTGTATTGGTTCCTGTGGCTAGCCCTCAGGCAGTGCAAAGTATCCATGAATTTGTGAAAGCATGGGAAAATGCGGAAAAACACATTGCTTTAGCTGAAAGCAAAAAGAATAATCATCAAGCGTTAACTAAAGAAGAAGCTAAATGGTTACATTCTAAAGATAAGCATAACTATGCTGATTATTTCCGTAAACATTCTTTAGGTTATGTACATGGCCAAGAAACTGCATTGAACTGGAATGGTGAAAACCGTAATAAAAACGAGTATAGCTATTACACATTCCCTAAATATGATAAGGACCAAGGTTACACAAATAGCTATGGTTACAATGTATTGCGCAGCATGGTTGATCGCATGAATGAATTGCTTCAAAAACAAAAGGCCGTTGGCGGTCCTTTGACTGATGAAGAAGCACAAGCATTGGAAGATGCTATGCTTGATATCATGGCTCAAGATCAAGAACATGTATCTAATGAAGAATTGCGTTATTACATGAACGAAGCAGTTTGGTTTGCTACAAAACAAACTGTGAAAAATATGTCTGCAGAAGAACCTTCTGTTGGCGATATGCACGAAATCAACCTTCGTGAAGCGATTCAAACAGATAACTAATTATCTAATACATATATAATTAAATCTTTATATGTATAACTTTTGTTGTATAGGGTATGCAGATGCAATACCTTATATATAAAAGTTTTTAATATGCAGTGTTGAGACGCAAATAAGGGATTCTATAATTACACTGTTATATAGGCAAGAAGCCGCAACAGAATGCAATATGTATTCTTGTTGCGGCTTCTTTTTATTTTAAATTCTCCTTATATGATATGTGTGGAAACGTGATATAACTCAAGTTTTAAATTTGTAAAATTAGGCTGTGAAAGTGTGTAAAAATAATGGCAAAAATTTTCTGAAATTTATAGTAAAATTTGCCCAAATTTTGTTGACATCAGTATATGGAAATGTTATTATATTCAAGTACCCCATATGAAGGGGCACAGATCTTTGAAAACTGAACAATGATAGGTAATCAATCATATGATTGAACATATGCCAGAGTGCGGGTTTTGACATAGTCAAAACCAACCATAATTC
>ERZ506766.300-NODE-300-length-22431-cov-6.45804_pt1 | contig 22431 bp, 16 predicted proteins | sample MGYA00513040_ERZ506766 | MGnify/ENA metagenome assembly ERZ506766
AGCCAACGCCCTGATAACGTGTCTTATCAGCAGTCTTTTTCGTTACCTGATCGTAGCCCAGCTCATAAGCAGTGTATTTGTTCTCAAAACCAAACTTACTATCACGGCTGATCTTGCTGCCCTTCACGCGAAACCAGGCTCCCTGTTCTTCCTCGCCATTATGTCTCAGCTCGCCCATTCGCTGCAGCAGTTTGTCGTTTTCTGTACGCCAGGTGTGGTAGTTCAGCGCATTGGCAGAAAGTATGGTATCCACGCTGGTAGTAGGTTTAATGTCAGGGTTATCCGGTTCTACTGGCACTATTTCAAAACCATCCAGTTTCCATTCTGTCATCCCGGTGCCAAGCACTTCGTCTTTTAAGTTATATTTCACATAAAATAACGATTGTTCACGTTCGTTAGCTGTAAATTTAATCGCATCCGGCGCAGTTGCCAGCAAAAGCCCTTTACCTGCATCAGCAGCAATCTGATCCATCGTCACTTCGTTAACATCAATAATATCGATGCTGTGCGTGCCTGCATCTGTACTGGCAAGAATATTTACCTTGTCACTTTGCATATTCACAACATCTGTTTCCAACCTGAACAAACCACCAGTACCATTAACACTGCCAATAGTTAAATCAGCATATTGATCAGCAGTCTTCGTCATATCAACAATGCCACCGTCATGCAGATTCAAATTCATACCTTTGTTATAAATGGTACTATCGCAGCCGGGATACCAAACTGCACCATTAGCCAACTCTAAATTGATCGCATTGCCACTGGCATTCAGCTGGGCATCGCCTTCCCACCAGGAATTCGCATTATTAAAAACAGCATTAATAACACCCTTAGATGTTGAAACAAAATGTCCCTTGACCTGTACTGTTTTATCTTTAGCACTATTAATATTTACGACACCGCTGTCCTGTGCATTTACTGCCGTAGCTTTCATTGTTCCACTACTCGCAGAATGATTGTTACAGGTAATCTTGGTATCGCCTGTAAAATCAATACTGCCATAAGCAGCATTTACCCCGCGCTGTACAGAACCTCCCGTCATTGTAATCTCAGTATCACTAAAGATAGCAGACGAATTCTGCCCGTTTACCTGAATGGCATAACTTATTTGTTCTGCTGAACCAATATCAATGGTAGTTTTGCCTTGGACTGTAAACGTATTATGTTTGCCGAACACATTGATGCCGTAACCAAGATTACTGCCCTGTTGAGTACTGTTATGATAGAGTTGCAACTTCAAATCTTTCTCAAAAGAAACACTTCCCATGTTATCTGTATAGTTATTAAGATAGATACCATACAGCGCATTGTTGCCATTACTAGTACCTTTTATATTCACATCGTCCTTAAAAGTGCCTTTAGCTCCGCCATTTAAGTAAATAGAATTTATACCCTGACCTTCAATATCAATATTCACCTTGCCATTGAAAGTTATATCACTAGCATCTTTAATAGAATCAAAAGACCCGGGATTTATATATTTAGTTCCTCCATCAATAATAATACCTCTGGATTCTCCTGCATCAGCCTTGATATTCAGCTGCCAGTCACCGTTTATAATACCCGTTGCTCTTACAAAACTTTTGGATGGGCCACCCCAGCCTCCGGTCTCAACATCTTCACTGCTGCCGAAAACCATGCCATAAGCCTGACTGATTGTCCCACCATTACCGTTGATCGTATAAACGCCGCTGCCAGTCATAGGAATATCCAAATGCTCTCCATAAAATCGCAATGCTGTAGAATTTGCAGTGCTCTCAGACGTGAAATTAAAAACATCACCGCCAGTCAGGCTGCCACCATTAGTGATCAGCTGCCCAACATTGTTATCCGCCGCATTCTCTGCCGCGCCAGCTGTTGGGAGCACGGATGTCCCCCCCCAGATATACACACGACATTGTCAGCAAAGACGCCAATACCTTTTTGCTTAAATCTCTTTTATTCATAAATTTCATCCTTTACTTTCACTAAAATTTTCTTAATATTTATTGAAAGCAGCTCACTTAAAATTCAAACCTTACCCCAGCGTTGATCTGCCATTTCTTTTGGATATCGGCACCAAAGCTCCGTTCGATATCGCCGTATAAATGACTGGCTCTGCCAAGCTTCACATTGCCGCCAAGTCCCAGTTCAAACCAGGTATCACCGTAATCGTTGCTGCCTGCCAAAACTTCGCCATTAGCAGCACGCATACTGATATCACGTTCGCCGGCAAATTCATGCAAAGCCGATGCTTTGAAATAAAAATCGCTGCCATCATTAATTTTTTTACCCACCACAACACCCAAACGTGCGATAGCGCTGTTCATACCGTCAACTGCTACAGCAGTGCCTCTGTCGGTAGTGTAACTGCTGCTGCCCAAACGGCCTAAAATAAACTGAGCCTGCGGCTCAATAAAAGTGCCGCTCTCTTTGCTTAATTCAAAGGTTTTACCATATTCAACACTTAAGCTATAAGCGTGATTTTTATAACTGGCCTTATCAGGATAATCGCCATAGGAATCCATATCCGTATCAAACTGGCCCACACGGGCAACAACGTCAGTATAACTTCCCTTCTCACCCATCCATGTACCATACAGGCTCAACGCCGTCAGTTTATCCTTGCCGCTGCCAGCCGCATAATCGGCATGACCTGTGCCGCTGTCAAAAGCAAAGCCGTAAGTGCTTTTAGCATCAGCAGCTTTATCGTAGCCCAGCTGGTACATATTGTAACTGCTGTCAAAACCACTGCCGCTAAACTTTCCACTCGTATAACGGGCCCAAATGCCATCTCCGTCAGCTGCATCAGTGCGGAAACGCAGCTCGCCCAAACGCTTACGCAGACTGTCGTTAGTATTGCGCCACAAGGCATAACTGTTATCAGCTGCATCCAGCAAAACCTTCGTGTCATTATTTACTGTTTTCTGAAGCTTTGTCAGATACCACTGATCTGCAGTCCCGATCGGATTTCCAGCTGCATCAAAAGCCTCAGTACCACGTTCAATAGTAGGCGTTACATCCCATAATCCGCCCGCATTAAGATTCTTGCCGACAAAATCAGCAGTCTGGCTGGCATCAGTTATCAGCAGCAGATTTTTATTTCCTGTCACCTCAACACCATTAGTCAGGCTCACATCTTGGACCTGTACATATGTTGTCCCGGCTGCTGCATTAGTAATTGTGACCTTGTCGCCATCAGTCTCGCCGGCAAGGTCCGTATCCATAATGAAACTGCCGCCGGTCCCGCTGTAATTATCTATTGCCAACTTTGTTGTCGCCGCTTCATCAAAAGTCATATCTACAATCGCATTATTCAGTGCAAGACTGCCAAGTGTATTTACGAGATCCGGCATAGCTGCAACATTAGAAACACGCCACACAGCGTTATTGGATAAGTTAAAATCAGAAATTCCGCTGTTACCGGTAATAATAAAACCCTCCAACAATGAATCGGCTCTGTCTAAAGCCAAATTCACATTGCCTCCGTTTGCACTAATGCCGCCTTTAATGACTACCTGATTACCGCCAGACTGATTGATATTGACAGTCCCGCTTGTCTGTGCGGCAATAGCCGCATTTTTTTTATGATCTTCTTTAACGTTGTCTTTATTGATAAATACAGCACCCTCAAAATCTACAGTGCTGTGATCCAGTGCCACAACAGCAAAACCTGAACCGCCTGTCATAAAAGAAATATCTGCCGTTCCTGAAATTTTGGTCGAAGAACCAGCTCCCTGTGCCTGCAAGCCAGAACCAGTAGTTGTGGATCCTGATACATCCACAGTCAATGCACCCTTTACTTCGACCTTACCGCCGTGTAACGCTAAAACTCCATAACTGCCGCTGCTGGTACCTGTCGTTTTAATATCCAGGGAACTGTCAAAAATAATGTTGCTGTTATCGCCTCGAACACCTGTGTTTGTACCAGTTGTAGATACAGTTTCAATGTATGTTTTATCCTTGGCATGTATGTTGCTGTTGCTGGCAGCGTAAATGCCGTATACTCCTGTGGCTTTTGGAACATTAACCTTGATTCTCAATTCATTATCAACATTTACCGAACCACCAAGTCGACTGCTGATACCATATTGACCAGTACTAAGCTGTTCGCTGGTATTCCCTCCGATAACGGACAGATTCGTCGACTTATTGGAAAAATTTATCGTTCCACCATCTGCCAATACAACACACATACCATTATTGGCCCAACTATAAACACCAGGCGTTTCTATAGTAATATCCTGTCCGGTAAAATTTAATGTTCCTCCCGTATTGCTTTCTACAGCTCCGTCATTGGCGGCACCAAAAATGTTTATTGCACCCAGTGCATTGATCGTCATGTTTTCACTGGCATCTACCATAATCACTTTTCCACTGTGAGCAGAATTCGACTCTATTGTATCGCCAGCTTCAAAATCATAAGTGGCATTTCCATTTACTGTAGCACCTGCCAGCCAAGCCGCCTCCGCCATCGGGAGCGCGGATGTCCCCCCCAGATATACACACGACATTGTCAGTAAAGACGCCAATACCTTTTTGCTTAAATCTCTATTTTTCATCATTAACACATTCCTTTCTGTTTACAGTCTGTTTCTAAGCAGAAACAGACTTTAGAAATTCCACCTTGCTCCGACGTTCCACTGCCAGTCTTTAGTAAAATCGCTGCCGGCGCTGCGTTCCACGTCAAAATAGATGTGGCTGCTCTTACCTGTCGCCAATGCCGCACCGATGCCGTACTCGAACCAGGTATCGTCAAAGCTGTCGCTGACTTTCACCCGGCCTGTACTGTCAGTCATAGTTGCATCGTAACCGCCGCCAAACTCGTGCAGCAGGTTGGCCTTGACGTAAACTATGCCTTTTTCGCCGACTTCTTTACCAATGTTAAACCCGATACGGCCGACAGCACTTTTAATACCGCTTTGTTCTACTTCGATACCATTACTGGCAACGTAGTGATCCCCACCCAGATAACCTAATGTAAACTGCGCCTGCGGCTCGATATACCAGCCATTTTGTAAATTATTTTTACGGCCGTATTCGGCACTCAGGGATACACCGGTATTATTAAAATCACCGGTGATCTTGTTGTTGTTAGTATCGTAAACAGTAAAATCGTTATCCATATTGCTGATTTTAAATACTAAATCCAGATAATGCCCCTTGCTGCCGATCTCGGTGTTATAGAAACCAATCGACTTGCTGCTGTTGTCACCGCTGCCACGGTTGTAGCTGCTGCTTCCGTCAGTATAGCTCAAGCCAACGCCCTGATAACGTGTCTTATCAGCAGTCTTTTTCGTTACCTGATCGTAACCCAGCTCATAAGCAGTATATTTGTTCTCAAAACCAAACTTGCCGTCACGGCTGATCTTGCTGCCTTTCATGCGAAACCAGGCTCCCTGTTCTTCCTCGCCGTTATGGCGCAGCTCACCCATGCGCTGCAGCAGTTTATCGTTTTCGGTACGCCAGGTATGGTAATTGAGCGCATTGGCTGAAAGCACCGTATCCACACTGGTTGTAGGTTCATTAGTTTTAATTATTTTGTTCAAATACCAATCGGTAGTGAAGCCGGCTGTCTCACTGGCTTTATTGTCCAGGTCATAATGGGTGTAGAACAACGTGCCTTCACGGTCTTTGGCGGTAAAAGTGCCATTGCCGTTGACACTGGCCAGTACCAGACCTGTTCCTTCCGTGCTGCTGCCAGCCGGGACATAATTATCTTTCTGGTAGATATCCAGAGCCTGTGTGCCGCTGAAATCACCTGTAACCAGCACTTTATCGCTTTCCATACTGCGCACGTCGATATCCTGTTTGATCACACCGCCTGTGCCGCTGAGATCTGCTGTTGTCAAAGTGCTGTAAACGTTATTATCGGCACGCATATCTATGCCTGCACCGCTGTTTAAATTTAAAGCAGTCGTTTTCGATGTGGCTGTCATATTCCAGACCGCCTGATTGGACAGATCCAGATCGACCTTGCCATCACCCCTAAGATAGCTGGCACCAGTCAAATAAGATGTAGCCGTGTTCAAAGTCATATCCACCGCACCGCCGTCATAACCGCCTACAGCGCCAACTACCTGCACTTCACCGACTGCAGCAGAATTAACAGCAATTTTACTGTCATTGCCCATCGCAAACAACGACCAGGTGAGATCATTATTGTCATTCATAATAAGACCTTTGGCGACATCAACCTTACCGCCGGCCCTGACATCGATACCATAAAGATAACTGGCATTACTGCCTGCTGTCGAAATCATCAGATCATCTTTAAAAGCAGCTTTGGTCGTCCCATCCCAATTATCATAAACATATACAGCCCTGGCAGTATCAACGCCATTTTGCACAGTGATACTGGTCTTGCTGTTGAATTCGGCCTGGCTTTTATCCCAAACATATAAAGCAGTGTTATAATAACCGCCGTTGGATGAAATACTGATATCTTTATTAGCCGTCAAAGTAGACTCCGACCCTGCTTCAACTGTTTTGAGCCAATAACCGTCCTGCCATTTTTGAAACTGCGTTCCCTGATTGACCCAGTGACCGGCGGCAGTTCCCTGAGCCGTTAAATTTTCGCCTGCGATAATAGCCTCATTATTGAAAGTCAGATCTGTGTAATCGATCTCAATGGCTTTACCGCCGATAATCTGGCCAAAAAAATTTTTTTCATCCGTTGTACTGGGAATAATGGCATAAATCTCAGTTTTACCGGTGCCGTTAAATTCAATTTTATTGCGGCTGTCTGCAGCAACTGTCGCCCTGATCCCGGATGCACCCTTAAAAATTATGGAATCGGCATCAAACTTCGCAGTATTGGTAACACCTGTAATAGCCGTATTATTACTATCACCGCATTGCCATTTCATATGAAATGCCAGCTCATTGGCATTTATAAAAATATTATCGGCCTTGATATCCAGATCGCTGCCGCCGGACATCACGATCCCCACACGCCGGTCAATGGAGGTTGCCCCCGGATCATTAGGAACCTCTATCGTCAAATTTCCGCCGTCAAAAGCAAAAGTGCCGTTGTGCAGTCCGATACCAATGCGATGCTGTTTGGTTTGGATCTCCGGCATCAGCACCGTCAGATTGACTTTATTATCCCCATCACTTTTAAAAACAAACTTGCCGTCGTTATTGGCAAACAAACCATATAAATCTACTGTAGAGCTGCCTTTATATTCATTGCTCACCACGATATTGCCGCCGGTGAAAGTCATCGCAATATCAGACCCTGCCGGGTATCTGTTATAAGCGTATAAAGTGGCACGTTCTATACCATTAAATTTATCGGCAGAAACAGAAGTATCGCCATTGCCGTTGAACCCCTTCACTGTCAGCGATTTCCCTGCCGCAATATCAACATTGATATTACCATTCTGATTCGTAAACAACGGAACCTGATAATTTTCAATGCCTATATAACCACTGGCATCAATAGTCACATCGCCTGCGCTCACTGTATGATCGCCGCTGGTTATCGCTGACATAGATCCGGTATAAGTTTTGTCAGTCAGTTCTGCCGCGCCAGCTGTCGGGAGCGCGAATGTCCCCCCCAGATGTACATACGATATTGTCAGCAACGATATCATTACCTTTTTGCTTAAATCTCTTTTATTCATAAATTCTACCTCTTACTTTCACTAAAATTTTTTTTAATATTTACTGAAAACAGCTCACTCAAAATTCAAACCTTACTCCCGCATTTACCTGCCATTTCTTTTGGATATCGGCGCCAAAGCTGCGTTCGATATCACCATATAAATGACTGCTGTTGCCCAGCTTGATATTGCCGCCCAAACCAAGCTCAAACCAGGTATCGCCATAATCCTGCGATTCACTCAATGTTTCCCCATTGGCCGCCAGCATCCTGACATCGCGGTTACCGCCAAACTCATGCAGCATATTCACTTTCAGATATATATCGTTGCCTACCGCATCTTTTTGGCCTGCTACTATGCCCAGACGTCCAATATAACTGTTAACGCCGCCCAGATAAACATTATTGCCCCGATCAGTAGTGTAGCTGCTGCTGCCCATGCGTCCAGCGATCAACTGCGCCTGCGGCTCAACATATGTACCGCTCTTCTCGTCCAGTTCAATCGTTTTGCCATATTCTACGCTTACGCTGTAAACATGGCTCTTAGCATTGGCTTTGTCCGGGAAATCACCATAAGACTTGATATCCGTATCAAACTGACCGAAACGTGCTACTACATCTGTATAGCCACCGTCAGCACCATGCCAGGTACCATAAAAACTACCTGCCCACAGTTTATCCTTACCGCCGCCAGCCGCATAGTCAGCATGACCTGTACCGCTGTCAACAGCAAAGCCGTAAGCGCTTTTAGCATCAGCAGCTTTATCGTAGCCCAGCTGGTACATATTGTAGCTGCTGTCAAAACCGCTGCCGCTAAACTTGCCGCCCGTATAACGGGCCCAAATGCCATCGCCGTCAGTTGCATCAGTGCGGAAACGCAGCTCGCCCAGCCGCTGGCGCAGACTGTCATTAGTATTGCGCCAAAGTGCATAACTGCCTTCTGCAGCGTCTACCAGTACCTGCGTATCATTATTGATCTTCTTAGAAAGTTTAGTCAAAAACCATTGATTAGCAGTACCTACCGGATTCCCAGACGCATCCAAAGCATTTGAACCACGTTCGATAGTAGGAGTTACATCCCACAAACCGCCGCTGTTTAACCCAGAACCAACAAAAACTGCATTACCGCTTGCGTCATCAACCAACAACAGATTTTTGACGCCTGTCACTTCACCAGTTACTAAACTGATATCTTTTACTTTGATAATATTAGTTCCGGCTACCGACGTAGTAATATTCAGCTTATCACCACGTAATTGACTGCCCAGATCAGTATCTAAAATATACGTGCCAGTACCTCGCAGATCATTGACCTTCAATGTCTCATAAGTGCCACCGCTGTGAGACGACATATCTATTATGCTATTTCTGTTATCTAAAACATTAACAGAATTGACTGACGCTCCTGTTATATTCCACAAACTATTATCCATAGTCAAATCGACCTTGGCAGTGCCATCTGTAGCTATCGTACCTGTAAGCTCCGTATTATCCATATTAAATGTAAGCAATCCGCCGCTAGCCAGAGCATTAGCCATAACATTTCCTGTCACAACACTGTTGACAGCATTAACTGTGCTAAAACCATCCGATCGTATAAAACGGCCGCCGCTTATGCCATCTGCCTGTACGTTGTTAATGTTAATAACCGGATTATTAACGCCTGCATCTGTAGCATTATATAATCTTAAAACTGCAGAACCATTATCAGAAGAAGAAAGACGACCGCCATTGACTGTAACAACTGCTGACGCATTAGTTGCAGCCAAGGCTCCTGAATTAGATCCGCTGGTTGCAATATTTGCATAATCAGCAGTGATAGACGACCCATCCTGTGCATACAGCCCCCGGCTGACAAGCCCTGACATATTCGCCCGTACAGCTGCCAGTGTAACGCTTGTTCCTGCGCCCTGAGTATTGACGCCAAATGCCTGTTGGCCTGTACCGTTGATAACTACATTTCGTGCAGCGATTCTGCCGCCCATATTGGCAAAAATTGCCCTGCTCATATTTGCTGTAGTTGTTACATTCAGATCTTCCAATTCAACCTTGGCAGTACTGCCCTGAGCCCTGACACCTCTTGCATTCTGACCAGTCAAAACAATATCGGTCAGACCATTGACTTTAGTTGTATCGTTCAGTACAAAAATAGCAGTAGCATTTTGACTATCCATTCTGATATCAGCTGACCCCAACGTAATTTTACCGCCGCCTTGAATACCAACGACATTTCCAGTATTGCCAGCATCTTTATTGACTATTATTCTTACTGCTCCAACACAATCTATTGTGCCACCAGAGGATGTTTCCAGTGCAATATCATTGCCACCAGCATTATTAACTGTAATATCCATGCTTCCAGCTTTTATCTCGCCTTTCTTAGTTGCAACTACAGCAGTGGAACTGCTAGAATTTACAGAATTCTGAACAACTTTTATCAAACCGCTGACATGAACAGCACCGCTTCCATAAAGGGAGTTATCGCCTTCTGATATAATGGCTTGACCGTTGCTTGTAATATCAAGTGAACTGGCTTTCACCAATCCTGATTGATATATCCAAATTCCTTTGCCGAATTTGCCCATGTTATTAATCTTAATTTCACCGGCAGAGTCAACTGTACCGCCGTTTTTCACCGATATGGCAATACTGTTGTCATTTACGCTCAGAACATCTGTAAGCCTCAAATCAGCAGCACCCATCTTGATCATCCCGGAATTGGCATAGATAGCGCCATATCTACTGTCCGTATTGGCTGTTACTGTTCCGGTGATATCAATAGTGCTGCCTACTGAATCAGTATAAATATCTGCATAAGCTGTACCGAAAGAATTATAAACAACATTGCCATTAACTTTGACCGTGGCAGTATTTACGCCAGTATTGGTAGCATAAATAGCAGTAGCAAAATTATTATGCATCGCAGCAGTCGACTGAATATTATCAGCCCAAACATCTCCATTGACAGTCAATACTGTAGAAGTACCAGTACTTTTAGCATACAAAATGCTTGCAGTATCATTATTAGTCAAGCTATAACCTGGAAAAACGGGAGCAGTAACAGTATTACTTGTGTCAACAGCCTGTACCACACCTGATGTTGGTTCTACTGCCTCCACAATCCCATTACTGCTGCCAGCCAATATCAGCAGCATAGTACTACAGCCAATAAATCTCCTGAATACCTCTCTGTTAATACTGTTTTTTATCGATTTTTTCATTTTCTTTCATCCATCTTTCATCTTTTATTTAGTACAACTCTTTTTGCTTAAACAGCTCTTTTCCATGATAACTCTCTTCTCTTTCATCTCTTTTCTTTAGGATTAGGCCTTTGTTTATAACAGGAATAGCTGCAGTAATACTGCCGCTTTCTTCCTACTAAAGCTGTATAGACATGATATGTTTTATTGCAGCCAAATTCACGGCCGCAGATCGGACACTTGACTGTCAGACCTCCTAATCCTGCCCTGTTATCTTTTTGTATCGCTTCCTCCCAGCTTTCGATATGCATCTTAAACATCTCCCTAAAGCTACTCGCTGCAGCGTACGAGTTTGTATCTTTTTACCCGTTCCTTCTTTTTCTCAAATCTGTCAGGATCAACCAATTCATCCAAAGTACATTCAAAAATATCCCTCAGCTTTAACAGTGCTTTCAAACTCAGCATCACTCTGCCGTTTTCAGCATTGCTCAGATGCGTTTGAGATATCTTAAGCTTCTTGGCAAGATTAGTTTGAGTAATCCTTTTTTGTATCCTTTTGATCTTGATAGTCTCCCCAATCCTTAAAGGATCCATTCCTTCCATCTTTTTCACACCTTTCTTTTTGCTTTATCACTTCATTAGACAACCTATTTCCATAGTGTTGTAATTGTGATTGCCTATTAGCTACCGCTCCTGTTAGCTTCATAACCTGCAGTAAAATTTGCTGACCTGATAATTTGCTGCAGCAGAGCTACTTTCATCTTTATTAATTCTCAAGTAACTGCCAAGCTTAGCAGTAACGCTAATAAAATAAAACTATTATCTTTTGATTCAAATTTTCCTATTACAGTTAATATTTTTAACCATTTACTATATTACCATGTTTGTCCCCCCCCGCAAGACATTTTTGTTCGCTTTTTAAAAAAATTTGTTTGATGGTCTTGCAACTGATAATTTTCAGGTGTATAATACAAAACATAAAAGATAAGGCGACGCTTACCTTTAGGTTTGCATCGCCTTATCTTTTTTATCATTTTTTATGGTTCCGGCTATCGCACGTCGCGCTATAGCTGTGTTCAAGCCTTTATTCCGTTTTTTTCTGTTCTTTGACAATGGCACTGCTCAGCTCGTGCAGGCAGTCGCCCAGCTTGTCCAGCCGCTGCTCCATACGCAGCAGCAGGTACCAGCTCAATACTATCGGGAAGCCAAAATTACCTATTGCTGTAAATAATTCCTGGGCTTCCACTAAGCAAGCACATCAATAATGACCGTTTTGATGCGGGCTTCTGTAAATTCTGTCAGTTCCAGGCCGCCGCTGGTCAGTACGTTAGCGGCTATGATCTTGTCGGCTGCCGTTTTGGCGGCGGCAAGGGTGAGTCCTTCGCGAGGGTCGGCGATGCTTAAGGTTTTTTTTGCGCCGTCGCTTTTGGTGAAGATGAGTTCTAAGGTTTTTTCCATGGTGTGTGCTCCTTTTTTGTAGGTTTTCGGCCTACTTTATTTTTTTGTGTTTTTTCAGGGCTTTTGCTTTAAAATCGGGTTATATGCGCTTTTTTGAAGCAGGGTTATTTTTTTCTGTTTTTCGTATTTTTAGAGTTTTTTTAAAAGTTTTTTCCTTTTTAGACTTTCTTTAAAAGAAAGTCAGTAAAGAATCTCCAGCGCTGTTAAGATTTGGATTACGCTTTACTCGCTGCCCGCGCTCCGGGCAACTCGGTATCGCAGGGAAAGATCAAAATACTATGCTGCGCATAGCCTGCCGATACCTCAAACATACCCTGCGCCTGCTTGCAGCTGCGTTACGCTCATCTGCCAAATCTTCCCAATGCGCTTAAAAACCACTGCGTCGTACAAATTACTGCTTACAAAAGTCTGCAATGTATCTTATGTAAGCAATTACAGATATACGCAAGTATAATTTCCTCCTTAATACAGCACTGTAAAGTACGATGCAGGGGGTTTGAGCGCATATTGTGAGCTATTCCGTCGTGTACGCCGTGAGCTGTAAGCGCTGGAGGGACTGTTTGAGGCATTGACTATGCGGAGATAAAAATCTGCTTTGTTCTGCAATGCCGAGTTGCCCGGAAGCCAGACAGCGAACAAAGTTAAACCGGAATCGTCACAGTGCGCAAGCTTCTTTGCGCAGCTTGCTTCTGGAAGAAAGCTGCATAGCAAAAACTTATGCCGCTAAAAGAAACGTATCCCCTTTCTTCTAAAGAAAGGGCTAATAAAAAAATCTAAACTTTAAATCAAAAAGTCAAAAAACATTTACTGCCAGGCGGATGATCTACAATATCATTCCGCCTGAGCCAGCTCGGCCTTTTCCGTAACGTAGACGTTGACCACTTCGTGGCTCATCAGCTCGTTCATGGCATTGGCCACAGCAAGGCATTTGTCGTCGGCGGCGTCCAGCTTGACGCTGCCGACAGATACGGATTTGACCTGCGCTGCCCCCAGCGCATTGACGCCGTTTTCGACGCCCAGGGATAGTTTGTAGGATGTTGCTGTTTTGGTTGTTGTTGGCATAATAATCGCTCCTCTTTTTATTGGTTATTAGTTTTGTAATTGCGGCACTCCTGCCGTCAGTTAAGTCGGCTGTAATACCACAGGGCTTTGCCCCGCAGTATGTCCCCACCCGGCTTCATCTGTCCGTCGCCGGGTGAATCGCGCATATACCACAGGTCCCAGCGTGTTTCGGCGTCGCCGCTGTAAGGGCCGTAGCCATCCAGCAGCGCTGCTTCGCAGTGTGTCATTACGGTATCGATAGTAAGCTGCAGGCCCAGCGCCGTTACGAGCAGCGCCACTGTCTGCGCCATTTTATCGGTCTGCACTGCCGTAGGGGCAAACTGCCCCAGGTCGGCATCATAGCCGTGGTTGGCCTGCGCCCCCAGCCCGCAGCACAGGGCGACGGCGATACTGCCGCTGTTGCGGCGCCAGGTGTGGCTTTTGTACTGCGACAGGCTGCTGCTGGTGAGGTAGACTGTGCCGTCGGCGTCGATATTGAGGTGGTAGTCGTCATAGACCTGCCCGTAGCGGCCTGCCGTCCAGTGCAGGTAGAGCTGCGTGATATGATCGCGGCTGCAGCCTGCCACAGCGGCAAGCTGCGTAAGTGAGATAATCTGCGGCTGTTCTGCCAGCATTGCTGTTCCTCCTTTCCTGAGATCGAAAGCAGCAGCAGGTACAGGGACCGCCGTTTTACTGCTTACACTTACTAAGTACATATCTTTTTTAGAAAAAATCAGGCTTGCTGCCGAAAAAAAAATTTTATTTTTTTCGCGCGAACCTGATTTTTTGATTTTTGGCTATGTATTTAGTAAGTGTAAAACAAAACCGTCTTTTTCTTTTAGTATTTTCTTTTTCTTAATAAGTTTCTACCTCTCTCTAAGGTTTTACAGGCTCTTATGTTTAAGTGTTAATCAAGTTTGTATCAGTAGTGCTTACTAAGAAAGTACAGTAAAGTGACGGCGGTGTTTTAACGATCTAAGGAGGCGTATCATTTTGAATTTATCGGTATTTGTGAAAGGCGGCGGCAATGATGGATTATGACTGCAGAAGCAGTGAGAAGCGTTTGGCCGCTGTCGAAAACGACTGGCTGGCGGCCCCGGAGAATGCAGAGCTGCTGGAGGTATATACCTGCAGTTTATGCGGCAATCCTATTTTTGAAGGTGACGAGTATCTGGCTGTGGACTGCTGCGGCGAAGTATGCAGCGAATGTCTGGAAGGGCTGACGGCCAAGGATTTTGCTTTGGCTGCTTTAGATTTAAAAACCGGCGCGGCCGGTACTGAGGGGAGATAGATCACAGATGGAACATGAGTCAAATATACAGAAGCTTGATTTTGCTGTTTTGGTGCCGCAGGCACAGCGCGGCGACAGCAGGGCGGTCAACAGTCTTTTGCTGGGTTTTACGCCGATGGTACGGGCGTTTAAATACAACAGTTATTATGTACATTATCTGGAGCAGGACGATACGGAGATCCTGGCTTTGATGGCTGTCAATGATGCTATCAAAAGCTTTAAGCAGCACAATTTCCACTTTTTTGCCACACACGTAAAATATACGATCCGCCGTCAGCTCAATATCCAGGTGCAAAAGAAGAAGAACCGGTTCGATGCGGAGCTGGCAACTTTGGACGAGGAGGGCTGCACGAGCCTGGATGCCCTGGCCAGCGAATGTTATAAGGAAAGCATCAGCAGGGATGAGCGCAGCGCCTGCGTGCTGGAGCTGGTGGCACGGCTGCCGCAGATGCAGCGGCTTGTGATCAGCGAGGTGTTCCTGCGGGGCAAAAGCCAGCGCGAGGTTGCGGCAACACTGGGTGTGACCAGCCAGAGCGTGTACTGCTCTAAAAAGGCAGCGCTGGATACTCTGCGCCGGGCTTTCGGCCTTAGGCAGGAAGGGCTGCGCTGATGGAACGGCCATATGTTTTTATGCAGCGTGCTTTGGTGACGTTTAAGGCAGCCGGCCTGCATTCACCGCTTGCCGGCCCTGCCCAGGAGGAATTTTGGCTGCAGCTGTGGGTCGAGCGTTATGGAGCTTTAGAGGCGAGCCTGTTTACAGGCTGCATCAAAAAGCTGGCCGGAGAGCGTTATTTTCCGCGGCTGCACGATATGGACGAAGCTGTTCAGGACGCTCAAAAAAGGCTGCTGCTGGCACGGCGGCGCACGCAGGAGCACCGGGCAGACTGTCATGATCCTGATTTGTTTGACCCGGCGAACAGCAAGCGCCGGGTGCGTGAGCTGATCGAGCATCTGGAAAAGAAGTTTACCCTGGCGGCAGGTCAATAAGAAAACAGACAGTCTGAAACTATGATTTCAGCCTGTCTGTTTTTTCGGTTATGAACTTGAATATTTACGGACAGCGAAAGCATCATCAGCTTACATCCGGCACAGCTTTTAAGCTTCTGCAGGTGTTTTTATTAATATATTTAGATTTTTTATCTGCAAATCGTCCGCCTACTTTGTCAACTGCAGCTGATTGCAGTATAATGTTATTCAATGAATAAATTTATACGGAGTTGATTAGGATGCCTGAGATAAAACCTTTGAGCCCGGAGATCAAAAAACGGGTGCTGCAAATGCAGCAGAACGAGCTGACGGAGTACCATATTTATACCAAGGTCGCAGGCTTTGTAAAAAACCCGGAGAACAAGGCGACGCTGCTGAAAATAGCCAATGAGGAGCACCGCCACTACCAGATCTGGGAGACTTTTACTAAAGAAAAGGTGCAGCCCATACAATGGAAGGTCTGGTGGTATACTTTTCTGTCGGTGATCTTTGGTTATACCTTTGCCCTAAAGCTGATGGAGGGCAATGAGGGCGATGCCGCCTATAATTATGAGGGTATTGCCGCCGAGATACCGCAGGCACAGAAGATAGCCGAGGACGAAGAGCGGCACGAGCAGAAGCTGCTGGCGATCTTGGATGAAGAACGCCTGCAGTATGTGGGCTCGATGGTATTGGGGCTGAACGATGCTCTGGTCGAGCTGACTGGTACTTTGGCAGGCCTGACTTTAGCGCTGCAGAATACCAAGCTGATCGCGTTATCGGGGCTGATCACCGGGGTTTCGGCAACTTTGTCGATGGCTTCGTCTGAATTTCTTTCGGCCCGCAGCGAAGGACGCGAGGATGCTTTTAAGTCCTGCGTTTATACCGGCATTGCTTACTGCATTACCGTGGCGCTGCTGGTACTGCCTTATCTTGTTTTTGATGACGGGCATTATCTGCATGCTTTGGGCACGATGCTGGTGACTGTGGTGCTGATAATCCTGGTGTTTACTTATTATATTTCGGTCGCCAAGGATCTGGATTTTAAAAAGCGTTTTTGGGAGATGGCGCTTATCAGCCTTAGCGTTGCCGCTTTTTCCTTTGTTATCGGCCTGCTTGTTAAAGAGGCTTTGGGGATCGACATTTGATTGTGACATCATTGTGCCGGCTTAACGGTGTAAAGCACAAAAAGACGCAGCTTTTAAAGCTGCGTCTTTTATTTTGGCCTGTTTGCAGCAGGCAGTTATGTTTAAAAACGGTATCTGAAACCGACTTCGCCCCGCAGTACATGGCTGTCGCCGAAGTTTTTGGCGCTGGTGCTGATGCCCAGCTCGCCGTACAGGGAGTACTGCGAATTTCTGCCGTAATTATAAGTGCCGCCTACTGCCAGTCCCAGCCAGGTGGGGTCATTTTTGCTGGCAAAGTTGTCGCCGGCGATCAAAACGTTGGTGCCGTCGTGAAATTCATGATAGACATTGAGCAGTCCATAGGCTTTTACACTGCGGTAATTTTCGTCATTTTCGTTTTTATAGCTTTTTTCGTAGTTCAGCGCTGCGCCAAGCCGTCCCTGCAGGCTGTCGGCACTGCCGCGTTTTACTGCCAGCCCGCTGACGTCGCTGAAGGAATCGAAATCGACATTGCTGTAAGCAAGCTGCATTTGCGGTGTCCACGACCAATGCGGGCGTTTCAGGGCGATCCGTTTGCCTGTTTCCACACTCAGACCGTAACCAAAGCCTTTGTTGCCTTCGATCTGCTGCGCTGCCGCCGAGGAGCTGGAGGAGATATCGCTGTCGAACCAGACGGCCTGCGCCTGTGTATCGACGTAGACGCCGTTGTCTTTATACCAGGTCATAGTACCGCCCAGGCCTTTGCCGTCGCTTTTGATCTTGCCGTTACCGACTGCTGATTTGATCCTGGCCCGTGCCTGCCCCATTTGCAGGTTCAAGCCGCCGACAACTGTTGTTGCCGCGTCCTGACGGGAGATTATTTTGTCGTAGCCCATCTGCATTTTCCACGAATCGACATCGTAGCTGCTGTCCGGGGCGGCGGTGCTGCGGTCGGCTTTATATTTACCGCTCAGGCCTTCGGTCTTGAACCAGGTGCCTTCCTGATACTGCAGGTGCTGCTGCGCTTCGCCGTCTTCTATGATATGCCATTTACGGTTGCCGACACGTTCTTCCAGGGTATTGACTTTCATATAGCCCAGCATGATCTCCGGGTAGGCTTCATAAAGTGGCACGGAGGGGTTGACTACGGGTGTGTCGTCTTTGTTCAGCAGTGTTTTTAAATACCAGTCGCCGTCTTCCGGGTCATATTGCAGGTGATAGAGATATTTGCCGGCGACGACAGCAGCCGTGCCGTCGGGCTGCTTGTAGTCATAGGCCAGCGTGAAGGCGTTGGGATCAGACTTGCCCCGGACGTCGACAACGAGGATACCTTTATCGGTATAGCCGCCGCTGCCGTTTTGATTGATGACCCTGATATTGGTGGGCGCGCCTTCGGTATCGCCTTCGACGATCAGTTTGCTTGTCGGCGAGTCATCGCCGCCCAGTACGGAATAGATGCTGAGCTTGCCGCCGGGCTGGCCTGTATAGTTGCCGCCAACGGTGAAGGTGCCGAATTTATCGTTATAGCTGCCCGGAGCCAGCCAGCCGGCGTTGACTACGTCACCGGCTACTCTGCCGGAGCCCTGCAGAAAGGCATTATGCAGGACGTGGATCGTGCCGGTAAAGTTTTTACTGCCGCTGCCGTCTATCTGCAGGGCGCCGCCGTCCACTTCGACGGTTCCGGCAAAGCTGTTGTCGTTATTGGCCGCAGTCAGCATACCGGCGCCGGTCTTAATAAAAGTGCCGCTGGCATTGACGCCGTTCAGCACGCCTGTAACGGTCACGTTATATCCGTTGGTGTCGATGACTGCCGTTTTGTCAGCTGCCGCCGAGGCCAAGTTGATCTGTTTGTCGAGCGTCATGGCGGCTTCCGCAATCAGGCTGCCGTTATTGATGGTCAGATCGCTGTTTGTGCCCAAAGCGTCCTGCGAGGCGATCGCCAGGCCGCCGCCGTTGATGACAGTGACGCCGCTGTAGGTGTTGGTGCCGGCATCAGGCCGCAACGCCACGATGCCGCTGCCTGTTTTTATCACCGAGCCGCCGCCGATGATCTGCCCCTGATAGCTGCCATTATCGTCCTGTTCAAAAATGAGCGTGCCGCCGTCGGTCAGGTCGATATTCCCCACGTTGCCGTTGACCGGATGATTGACCGGCAGGCTTTCGGCTTTGGCGCTTAAGGAGGCGTCTTTACGCACTGTGATCTTGCCTGTGAAGCCGTCGTTGTTGCCGCTTAAACCAAGTGTGCCCTGCTGTACGTCTACTGTGTCAAAGCCCTGCATTGGGCCGGTTATCTCCCACAGGCCGGTACCTTTTTTAGTCAGGCTCGTAAAATTTTTAATAGCTCCGTTCAGTGTTCCCCCTACTTTATCATTGCCGCCGTCTAAGGTAAGTTTGTTTTTACCGCCGCCGCCGTCGATGTTGCCGGTAACATTGGAGCCGGGCATAAAGGTCAGATTATCGTCGCCTTTGGCAAAAATCAGGTTGCCGTTGACGATGCCGTTGTTGGTAAAGTCGATACCGTTGCCGCCGGAAGTGCCGATGACGTTGCCGCCGTCGGTGCGCTGGATCAGCCCGTTATTGATGACGCTGTTCCTGCTGTCGTTGCCGGTGCCGGTCCAGTCCTGAAACCAGATAGCCGCGCTTTTTTCAGCAATGACTGAACCGTTGACAACGATCGTATTGCCGCCGCCATGCACGTTGATCGCTTCGCCCATATTCTGCGGACCATACTTTTGCACTGTGCCGTCAACAGTGATCTTAGAACCGGAACGGACTTCGATAGTATTGGCGCCGGTGCCAAAATTGCCAATGTTCCTGTTGGCTGCGTTGGTGACAACGGCGTTTTTTTTGATATGAATAGTAGCATTATCGCGCAGGCTGATGGCGTTTTTATCGCCGACACTATAGACTGATTTATTATTGTCACTGCCTACTTCTACGCTCCAGCCATCGCCTGCGGCTGTATTGCCTGCGCCAATGGTCTGCCCGTCGTTTTTACTGTCCGGCACAGAAACATTGTCTGCCAGCGCTGTGTTGCTGATACCGGCAAATAAAAATCCTGTCATAATAGTTGTTAAAACTTTTTTCTGCAGCTTTGCTTTTCCCATATAATTGCTTTGTGTTCTCATCTTGATCCATCTCCAAATATATAATGCTGTTAGAAGCATCTAACATAGCCACTATTCTAGGCTCGAATGAACACACAAGCAAACGATAAAAATTTAATTAAGATTACTTTAATTAACCAATAATTTTTTTCTAACAGTTTATTTTCGCACTTTGGTAAAAGCAGGTATCCCTGTACTTTATTTGTCAGAAGCATATACGGCAAACAAGTGCTGCTCTATGCGAGAGTCAGCAAAAAAACGGTACTCTGAAAAGAGTACCGTTTACTTTATTTACATATGTTTTTTATCTTTATAATCTGCAAAACAACTGTATCTTAGACCAGTCCCAGCCATTTCCAGTAGGTTGCGCCCAGAATCATGATCAGCGCAAAAGCAATGATCGTAAGCGGGATACCTGCCCTGACAAAGTCATGTACCTCAAAGGTGTCGGTGCCGTAGGCGATCATATTCTGCGGCGCGTTGACCGGCAGTATAAAACCGAAGCTGACGACATATTGCAGGATCATCGTCATACCGACGATGTTGACGCCAGGGGTCTTAAGATGCTGCAGAACGGAAATGATGATAGGTATGATCGCTGCAGCAAGGCCTGTCGCACTGGCAAAGCCCATATGGATAACTATGAGGAACAGGGACATGATCGCCAGGACCATGATCGTGGTCGAGTTTTCGAGCCCGAAGCCAACTACGATCTCATTGGCCATCCAGGTAGCGGCTTTAGTAGAAAGCAAGGCAGTGCCCAGTGAAATACCGACGCCAAATAAAAGCACTGTGCCCCAGTTTACTTTATGAACAACGTCGTTCCAGCTCATAACGCCGATCTTGGGCAGCAGCAGCAAGGTAACGGCGACCATCGTCGTTGTCGATGTGTCGATCGGGTGCAGTTTCTTTTCGGTAGTCCAGAAGATCAGCAGGAAGATGGAGATAACCAGCAGCTTCATTTCATCGACACTGACCTTACCCATTTCTTTCAGCAGCCTGGCAACTGTTTCTTTACCGCCTTTGATTTCGTCGATTTCCGGCGGCATCAGGTGCATCATCAGCTTGTACAGGCAAATGGACATCAGCAGTGAGAACGGAGCTGCGGCGACAAACCAGTCTAGCCAGGAAATATCTACTCCCAGCTGGCTGCTGATAAAGTTTACGGCCACCATATTCTGCGCGGCGGCGGTTTTGATGCCGACGTTCCAGACGCTGTCGACCTGAGCTACAGTAATCATCAGCATACCTGCGAATTTACTTTTCAGCGGTACGTCAAACGCTTTGATCATACCCATAACGATCGGTACGAGGCAGGCTACGCGCGCCGTAGTGCTGGGCACGAAAAAGCTGAGGATGAAACCGCAGAGGATGACGCCGATAACGACACGGTTCGATTTTGCGCCCAGTTTGGAAAGGATCACCAGCGCGATACGTTTATCAAGCCCTGTTTTAGTCATGGCTACGGCCAGGAACATGGCTGCCGCCACTAAGCAGAACGCTGTTGAAGCAAAGCCTTTCAGCCCGATACCGAGTCCTGCCGCCGTACCGAACAGTTTACCTGTTTCGGGGTTGGGGGCAAAGCCGATCAGAAGCGCCATCAGCGTCATGATAACGCCGGCGCTGACCGGGTACGAGATCGCCGTTGTCGCCCAGACTATGACCGAAAAAACCATGATGCCGATCATTCTCTGGCCTGCTACGGAAAGTCCTTCCGGGTTTGGCAGCATAACGATCACTGCCAGAACAGCAAGCGCCAGATAAAAGCCATACTTTTTGAAGAAGCCTGCTTCTTCCGTTGTTGTTTTTTTGTCCGCTTCCATAATTTCACGCCCTTTGCTTTAATCTTATGTATTAAAAATGCCGCGGGCTCAACGCCCTGCATAAAAAAGCGGCAGAATCCTGATGCAGCTATCCGTACCAAAAGCTCCAGATAAACAAAAAACTCCGATATGTGCCGTCATCGGCTTATCGGAGTTCTGCTTTGCTTTCTCTATCCTGATTATACAGGCTTTTTTACATTTTTTCAACCGCTTTTATGTTACAGAAGTTACAGTTATCTCAATCCCTCTAAACTTTTTATACTTTCAAAATATTGTCTATAGTTTACAAACTGTTTTCTATAATTATATTCTTCTGCCGGGTTTTTTTGATATGTGAAAGGTATAGCTTTTACAGCAGTTTTTCTGTCCATTCAGTTTCTTTAAATCCGACCAGTACGTTATCTTCCGTCAGTAAAAGCGGGCGTTTGACCAGCATTCCGTCGGCCGCCAAAAGCTGCAGCTGTTCTTCTTCGTTCAGCTGCGGCAGTTTATCTTTCAGTCCCAGCGCTTTATATTGCAGGCCGCTGGTATTAAAAAACTTTTTCAGCGGCAGGTCGCTGTTTTTCTGCCAGGCGCGCAGCTCGTCAGCAGTGGGGTTATCTGTTTTAATATCGCGTTTTGTGTATTCGATGTTATGCGCCTGTAAGTATTTTTCGGCTTTCAGGCAGGTACTGCATTTGGGATAACATATAAAGATCATACTCTCACTCCTTTGCTTTTGCTGTTATTATAACACGTTTTTTGGCATCTGCGGCAGCTGTCCGTAAAATCTATCGTTTATCGCGATACTATTATCTCTATAGCTTAATATTTATTTTTCTTATTAATAAGTATAATAAATTAAATTTTCT
>ERZ506766.387-NODE-387-length-19273-cov-5.66297_pt1 | contig 19273 bp, 7 predicted proteins | sample MGYA00513040_ERZ506766 | MGnify/ENA metagenome assembly ERZ506766
GATTATTACCGTCTTTCATAGCTTCGTTCAAGCTGAAGATAACCATTTCATTCATATAGAAACGCAATTCGTCATCATGTACATTGGCTGTATTGCGATCCAAGATATCGATGATTTGTTGCGCATAGTCCAATTTAGCATCTTCAGATACAGTCACATGTTCTGTAAAGAACTGTTTGTAATCGTTGTACAAACGATCTAACACCATGCGCGCATAGCTGTCATTTTTATAACGATGGCTCACGATGTACCAGCTGCGACGAACGTTCATGTAGTACAACACATTGTTACGATACCGCTCTTGACCGGTCATAACACGGGAATCGTCCATAATACGTTTGCCCTTTTGGTCCAATTGGAATTGTGTAAAAGCATTCACTACGTCACGAACTTCTTCGCTAGGTACAGGAATAGCCACTTCTGCTTCAATCACGTTTAATGGTTCAGCTGGTTGTTCCGGCATCATCAATCGATCTTGAGCCGCATCCGCTTGGCCTACCGCACACACACAAGCAAGTGCCAATACAGGCATAAATTTTTTGAATTTCATAAATCCTCCTAATGATGAGCCGCCCTACGAAGGGCGGCTTTCATATTCCTTACATGACTAGACTAAGAATTCTCCCTTATTTAGAAAGACCCACTTGTTGCATAAGTAATGCGATTTGAGCTTTCATTTCTTCATTATCGCGTTGTACTTGATCGTATTTAGCAGTTAACTCTAAGTCATGTTGTTTCATGCGTTCATTTTCAGCTTTTAACGCAGTCACTTCATCTTGCAATACATACGCAGAGCTGATAGGGCCTGCTTTATAGCGTGCTGGAATAGCTTTCTTAGCATCGGATGTACCAAATTTGTAGGATACACCCGCATTAATCATGTTGTCATGACCGCCAAGAGATACGCCCATATGGAACATTGTAGATTCATTAGTATAGTGTGCTACGCCTACAGCAGCAGCTGTACTGCCTTTGTAGTGGCCTACAGCAGCCAATACTTGAGTTGGTTCCAATGGATCATATTGTAAAGGTTTGAGGCCGGAAATAGCTGCACTAGTAGCACCTACATCAGCGATCTTACCATCCACACTACGCATAGCACTGCTCAATTGATTTACGTTAACCGCATCAGTGCCATCTACACCAGGGCCTACATTAGTAATTCTATTACCGCCGTTATTAAGGCCGTCTTTAGTAAGGCTTACTGCATTACCTTGAGCAGGTGTAATTGTCACACCGCCACCGTTCATAACAGTCGTATTACCAGCAGCATCCGTAGTAGTTACGGACTCAAGACCTTTCAAATCTTTCGCCAACTTGATGTTATAGCCATCACCAGCAGCGTTTTTCACAACACCAATATTGTTATCCGCTAAACGGTTCACATCCGCACCACCAGTAAGGTTCATAGTATCTCCCAATCCACGAACCACTTTACCGCTATCGCCTGGTTGGTCACCTTGGAATACACGGCCTGTTCTTGCTTTGTTATTGAAGTCGTCATTAACAGCTTTCAATTGATCTTCTGTTGCGGCACGACCAGGAACTGCTACAGGGTTTTCAGGATCCCAAGTTTTGTTATCCAAGCCTGTTACGAAGTTGCCTTCTTTACTGTCGGAAGTTTGTTTACCTACGACTACATCGCCAGCTTTCACAGTATTTGCCGTTACAGAACCGTCATTGCCATCAATCTTAACTTGATTACCGCCGTTACCAGCTGTGATTGTACCTGCAGAACCATCGATGTTAACTTGTTTTGCTAGATCTTGACCAAGAGTGATCTTATCATTTAATGCCATCTTGATAGCGCCGTTGTCTACGGAAGTCTTAATGTTGCCGTCACCTTTTAGGTCGATTGTTTCGCCAAGAGGTTTCTTCACAGATTGACCATCTTCCGCTTTAAGACCAAAGCCTGTAGTTTTGATGTCTTCAATAGCTGTATGCAATTGACCGCCGTTTACAGCGTCCTTGCTACCAGCGCCAATAGTACCATCAGCCACATTAGTGATCTTCTTATCAGCCGCATCAATGCCGTCTTTTGTTACCTTAGGACCATTTTCGATAGTCAAACCGTCTTTATTAACAGTAACAGCTTTGTTGCCACCATCATTGATTTGCAAGCCGTCTTTAGTCAACTTAGTCGCTTCATTAGCGCCGTCCTTGATAGTAACACCGTTTGTATCCATCTTAGTGTTGCCTGTAGTTACAGTCTTAGCAGTTACAGTATCTACAGTAATGTCTTTTTTCAATTCTACCTTAACAGCACCGTCGTCTACGGATGTTTTGATATTCTTCTCATCACCTTTAACTTTAACAGTTTCACCAAGAGGTTTCTTCACGGATTGACCGTCTTCCGCTTCAAGGCCAAAGCCTTTAGTTTTAAGGCTTTCAACAGCATCATGCAATTGACCGCCGTTAACAGCATCTTTGCTATCTTTGGCAACCGTACCGTCAGCTACGTTAGTAACCTTCTTGCCTGCTGCATCGATGCCGTCCTTCGTCATAGATGGGCCATCGGTAATCTTCACACCGTCTTTTGTAACAGCTGTCAACGGATTACCTGCTGCATCATTGATAGTCATGCCTGCGCCGTTTACAACGGTTTTACCGTTTGCACCGTTAGCTCCGTTGTTGAAAGTAATGGAGTTCAAGTCTTTAAGGTCTTTTGCCAAACGAACATTGAGGATATTATTTTTGCTGATAACGCCAATATTGTTTTCAGTCAAATCAGCTTCGTTTGTTACGCCGCCCTTAATGTCCAATTGTTCATTAAGTTTTTTCTTAATCACATTACCGGAGTCACCACCGTATGCCATACCATCATCCTTGGTTGCCACTTGATGTGTCTTACCATTTTCATCAGTGTATTTAATACGAGTGATTTCGTTACCGTTGAGGTCCGGATCACCTTTTTCAACAGAAATATCAGCGCTACGGCCGTCTTTACCGTTGAGTCCGATGTGACCTACGCCGTCTTTACCAGAAATAGATACAGCTTCTTTGCCGTCCTTACCAGTCACAGCTACCTTGCCGTCTGTACCGTTCGCAGTGTCAGGACCTGTAATGGACACGCCGTCCTTACCGTCTTTGCCAACCTTCACGGATTCAGCTTTAAGGTTTTTATTCATCTTCACGTTGATAGTTGTATCACCAGATGTTTGGTCTTGTGTGATGAAAGTTTTAAGATTTTCGCCGCTGTAATCTCCGTCAGCTGCAGTGCCTTCACCTTTAATAGTCACTTTGGAGCCAAGCTTGTTAGTTTTTTCGCCGCCTTGGTTAGCATCGAATTTCAAACCTTTATTAGTCAATGCGTCCGCACTATCTTTGATTTTATCATTCAAGTAATCCACATTAACCGCTTCGCTACCATCGTTGCCTGTAGCATATGCCACATTCGTTACGTGAGTGCCACCTTGTTTGTTGTTATATGCAGGACCTTCGTAAGTTACCTTGGATTTATCAGGATTACCAGTAGGGTCCAAATCATACTTAACAGCACGGTCATTCAATTTATCAAGTTTGGATTTAGAAGCAACGTCTTTGATGGTAACGGTTTCTGTTTGATCTGGATGATTCTTATCTTGTACAGTCAACGCTACATCGCCGTTTGCATCTACAGTGTAGTCTCCATTAGAGCCTGCCGCTTGATTTCTAATCAAACGATAGTCAGTGGAGTTAGCACTTTGAGCATCCAACGCTTTTTTCAATTGATCTTCTGTTGCAGCACGACCAGATACAATCTTGTCTGCATCCCAATCTTTATTATCAAGGCCTGTTACATAATTGCCTGTTTCGCTGTCGCCAGCTGCGTTGTTAACAGTTTGACCACCCATAATAGCATCGCCTGCTTTCACAGTCTTAGCGGCTGTTACGGAATCAAGATTTTTAAGGTCTTTCGCCAATTGAAGTTCCAATTTGTCAGTGCCATCAGCTTTTACATTGATGTTGCCAGATGCGCTCTTGAACGCTGCAGATTCAGCTTCAGTTACGCCTTCACCTTGTACTTTCACCAAGGAGTTCAATTTTTGTTTATTCACTGTGCCAGTGTTGTTACCAGTGAATTGTAAACCATCCTCCATAGTCGCAACTTGGTGTTCGCCATTGCCATCTTTGTAAACGATACGTGTAAGACCGTTTGTACCATCAACGCCTTTTTCGCCTTTAACGCCTGTAGCAGGATCATCGTAACCAGGTTTCACGGACAAGTCGATACCATTAGTACCATTCACGCCGTTCGTTCCAGCAGGGCCTGTCAAGCCGATGTGGCCTACGCCGTCCTTACCGGAAATAGAAACTGCTTCTTTACCGTTTTTATCAGTCACAGCTACCTTGCCATCTGTACCATTCGCTGTGTCAGGACCTGTAATAGATACGCCGTCCTTACCATTTTTGCCAACCTTCACAGATTCAGCTTTAAGGTTTTTGTTCATCTTCACGTCAATAGTCGTATTGCCTGTTGCCGCATCTTGATTGATGAAAGTTTTAAGATTTTCACCGCTATAATCAGCGTCAGCAGCAGTACCTTCACCTTGAATTGTAACAGTGGATCCTAACTTGTTAGTTTGTACGCCGCCTACATTAGCATCAAATTTAAGACCTGTATTAATAAGTTCATTTTTAGCATCATGTAATTGACCGCCGTTTACAGCATCTTTAGAACCAGCCGCTACGTTACCGTCTTTCAAGTTAGTAATTTTTGTACCGTTAGGACCTTCCAAAGTTACTGTGTCATGGCCTGTGTTACCGTCATATTTTACGGAACGATCTTTTACATTATCTAGTTCAGTTTTAGACGCAATATCCTTAATTGTTACAGTTTTAACATCACTGGATTTTTCGTCTTTTACCTTCAAGTCTACTTGATTGTTTTCAACCTTATAGGAACCGTCTGCCGCGTTGTTCGGATTAGCAATTAAGCGATAATCCGTAGAACTTGCATTAGCCGCTTTCAAAGCATCACTAACTGTTTTTAACTGTTCTTCAGTAGCTGCACGGTTTGGTACATATACAGGATCTGCAATATTCCAAGATGTATTATCTAAACCTGTTACAAAGTTACCAGTTTGGTTAGCACCTTTGTTATCTGCTACCGTATGATTACCTACAGTGGCAGTGCCTGCTTTCACAGTGTCGGATGCCGTTACGGATTGCAAGCCTGTCAAGTTTTTCGCCAATTGCAATTGTAATTTTGCATTGCCATCAGCGCCAACAGCCGCAGAAGTAACACCAATATTATTGCCTGTAGCAAGATCGGAAGCACTTGTTACACCACCGTTGATGTCCACTTGTTTGTTAAGCTTAACATTAGATGTAGCACCCATGTCGCCTTTGAATTTAAGACCGTCGTTCAAAGTTGCCACTTCTTCGTTGGAGCCATCAGGTTTTTGGTATGTAATACGTGTTGTAGTTGTGCCAGGAGCGCCGTCTACACCAGGTTGACCGTCACGAGTAACGGAAATGTTAGTTGTTACACCATCTTTACCGTTGATACCGATTTTACCGTCCTTACCGTTTGCACCAGTTGCAGTAATCGTTTCCACATTAAGGTTTTTACCAAGTTTCACATCAATTGTGCTATCGCCGTTAGCATCTTGAGAGATTTCCGTAATGATATTAGAGTTATCCCCTTTAACTGCTACTTTGGAGCCCAATTTATTTATTTTTTCACCACCTGTATTAGCGTCGAATTTCAAACCTTTATCAATAAGATCTTGTTTAGTTGTATCAATCTTATTGTTTAATTCATTCTTAGTATTTGTGATTTGGTCACCAAGATCTTGCTTAACTTGATGTAATTGACCGCCGTTGACAGCATCTTTAGAACCAGCTGCTACGTTACCGTCCTTCAAGTTAGTGATTTTTGTACCGTTAGCCCCTTCTAATGTTACTGTGTCATGACCTGTGTTACCATCGTATTTCACAGAACGATCTTTTACTTTATCAAGTTCTGTTTTAGACGCAATATCCTTAATTGTCACAGTATTAACTGTACCGGATTTATCGTCCTTCACTTGTAAATCAACTTTATTGTTATCAACCTTATAAGAACCATCTGCCGCATTGTTCGGATTAGCGATTAAACGATAATCAGAAGCACTTGCGTTAGCCGCTTTCACAGCATCACTAACAATCTTAAGTTGATCTTCTGTTGCCGCACGGCCAGATACATAGGCAGGATCAGTTAATGTCCAATTTTTATTGTCCAAACCAGATACAAAGTTACCGTTCTGAGCAGCACTTTTGTTATCTGTTACAGATTGGGTACCCATAGTAGCAGTACCAGCTTTTACAGTTCTTGTAGCAGTTACCGTATTAACATTGATATCTTTACCTAATGCAACCTTAATCGTTGTATCGTCGCCAGTTTGTGTAATTGTAGTGTTGATGTTAGTACCATCACCAGCTACTGTTACCTTGGAGCCTAATTTATTTGTTTTTTCGCCGCCATTATCCGCATCGAATTTCAAACCTTTATTAATAAGCTCTGTTTTTGTATCATCAAGTTCTGTTTTAGATGCGATATCCTTGATAGTTACAGTTTTCTTATTCGCAGGGTTTTTAGCATCTTGTACAGTTAAGTCAACTTTATTGCCAGATACAGTGTATGCTTTATCAGCAGCACTGCTGTTTTCAACTAATTGATAATCAGGAGCATCTACGTCAACTTTATATGTTTTATATGTACCATCAGTACCTTCTGTAATCGTTGTGTTTTTACCAGCAACAACTTTTACTGCTTTTTGCGCTTCATCACGAATAACGGATTTACCATTGTCAGTAATATTGGACAAGTCTTTATTTGCCGCATTGTCGATTTTATTCTTAGTAGCATCAGTCAACGTCACATCGATTGTTTGGTTGTTAACAGATGTTGTAACATAAGAACCATCGCCTTTTACAGTCAATGTTTGGTTATCCAATAAAACGTCATTTTTGCCAGTGTTACCAGCTACTTTCAAATTAACATTGCGCAATTGTGCCACGTTAACAGCGTCAGTATCAGCTGTACCTGCAGCCACATTAGTGATTTGACGAGTTTTTGTACCGCCGTCACCTACGGACACCGCACCCATAGTGGATGTCAACGCAGCGCCAGTCAATCCGCTATATCCGTTTGTACGACTGTCTGCAGTTTTAACATTATAACCTGCTTTACCAGCCGCAACGGAAGCAACGGAATTCGCCCCCAATGCAACGCCGTCATCTATGCTGGATTTAGCTTTATAACCGATAGCAGTACTGTTCGCATTAGCTGCAGTCGCATCAGCACCGACAGCTGTAGCAAAGTTACCTGCTGCAGAAGTACGTACACCGGCTGCTGTCGCGTTATTGCCTGTAGCACCTGTGTTATCGTAGTTCGCATCGGCAGATGTGCCTTTAGCGCTGAAGAAATTTGTTTGCGCCGCTTCAACAGCATCTTTTACCGTATGGTATGTGCTGTTCTTGATATTGAAATCAGGCGCTTTATATGTAGAACCATTCGCTTCATAGCCCGTATATGTAGGACCTGCGATGGATTTTGCCAAGTTACTGTTTACAAATTTTAATTGTTTTACATTTGTTGCGTCAGTATCGTTTTCACCACCTGCTACGTTGATGATACGGCGTTCAGAACCTACGTTACCTACCGCAACTACACCGTTTGCAACATTGTTGTTTTGTTGATTAGTGAAAGCAGAGTAACCATTAACCAAGGCACCTCTTACTTCCGTACCAGTACCCAATGCCAAGGAATTATTGGATTCTGCAACGGCATTTGTACCGATAGCCATGGAGTTAGTACCTGTAACAGTAGCACCAAGACCGATAGCTGTCGTATTAGTATTGTTTGCTTTCGCTTCTTTACCGATTGCAATGGCACCATCTTTAGATGCATTAGCCGCACCGCCAAGTGCAAGCGCATCAGCACCCAAGGATTTTGCATTACCACCTAATGCGATAGAGTTCGATAATTTGGCTTGGGAAGAACTACCCATAGCGATAGCATCAGCACCAGCAGCATTAGAGCTACTACCCATAGCAAAACTGCTTACACCACTTGCATTGGCACTTTTACCCATCGCTACCGCATTTTGTGCGGATGATTGCGCTGTATTACCGATAGCAAAGGCATTCTCTGCACTAGCATTAGCACTATAACCCATAGCTACCGCATTGGCGCCACCCGTACTGGATGAAGAACCGAATGCCATAGAATCATCTGCACCAACTGCAGTACGAGCTTTTGTACCGAAAGCAAGAGAACGAGCCCCTTCTGTTACGGTATTACCATCGCCATTATATTTAGCACTTGGAGTACCATGTTGTTGACCAGGTAATTTTATAGTTTCTGCTGCACCGATTGCAATGGATTGATCCGCTTTTGCTGTAGCGGAGTAACCCATGGCAAAACTACCATTACCCTTTGCCCAAGCTGCAGTACCTAATGCTGCGGAGAACTCACCTTCTGCAGCGGATTGACGCATCATAGCCAAGGAGTTAAATCCGCTCGCCTTTGTAGCTGTACCGAGAGCCATAGCAGATGGTGATAAAGCCTGAGCATAATGACCTAAAGCAAAGGAAATACCACCTGTGGCCTGAGCATAGTTACCGATAGCTAAACCGGAATAATAAGTTGGATTACCGGTTTCCTGAATATTGGTATTAGTGCCGATAGCAATGCCGGCAAAGCTATTTTCTGTATAATTACCTCTATCAACACCATTTTTCAAATGACTATTATCAAATGGCTTATTATTACCTGGATTTTGATAGTTATATAAATAGCTACCCTCGCTATAATCTACCTTACCTGTAGCATAACCAGCGCCATTTACAGCATTAATCGTCATAGCAGTATATGTATCAGCATGAACCGTAGTAATATTACCACCCATCAATAATGCGGCTACCGCCATAACTGCACTCATGCGTGCCCAGGTTGTGCCGTTTTGTACGGATTTCACCTTGCCGCCACCTGTTTTTACAATTTCAGATACTACAACGTAGCATTTTTTAGTCTTACTCCAAATCACATTATAAATTCGATTCATGATTATCCTTTCTTACCAAAAACTCAGTAAAACACACCACTTGTGTTGCATAATATTGCAAAGATAATAAAAAGAAGAAGTATAACGATTAATTATCATCTACACTTCTTACAACAAATATTAGTATTCCAAATTACGATCTGAATACTATAATTATTCATGATTCTTCATCATATACTCATCCACGGCAATACAATATCAAAAAATTTCTATCTTGTAAATAACTTTTTTCATCTTTTCTTCATTTTTGTCGTTTATTTATTTCTAATTTAATACTTTTTAATTTTAGGAAATAGAATCTTCATCTTTCCTATTAATTATTACGATAAATCCACATATCGGGATATAACGATTATTGTAATTACGTAATCAATTTCATATTTTTAGACGTTTCAATTTAACGCTTTCATAAATAAGATAATTTTATATACAAAAAAATTATCATATACAGGTACACGAAAAAGCCAAGGCCCTAGAGCCTCGGCTTTCACAATATAAATCATATATATAAGTATTCTATTTTTTATTGACCCTTACACGTTCAATAGTCGGTTGTCCTTCATGATTCTTGACAATAGTATCCACACGGAATAGTGCCATTTCAGGACCAAATTCAGATACAAGTCGATCATCGACAGCAACACCGTTTTGAATAGCTCGGTACACAATTTGAGCAAATTCATAACGAGTCAACATACGGTCTCCTCCGAATGTACCATCAGGATATCCTTCTACAAGACCACGTCGAGATAGATCGCTAACCGCCGCATATGCCCAGTGATTATTCGGCACATCAGGGAATAATGTGCTGCGGTCTGCTTTCATATTCGTTCCGGCCAATCCATTCAAAAGAGCAGTCAACTTTTGAATCTGCGCATTTTGTACCGCTACAGTTTTCTTAAGTTCCAAAACTTCCTTACCGATGGCTACACGAGAACGGGATACATTACTGTGAGCACCTACTTTCACAGACATACCGGCATTCACAACGGTTTCACCATTACCGACAGTAGATCCTACACTAAATTGCAAGTCCTCATTCGGTCTATAAAAAGCCCCCAATGCAGCAGCGTTGCCATCATGGTAGTGGCCATAACCAGCAGCAAAGTCCCATTTTGCATCAGGATCGAAATCCAATGGATGCAAAGCGGCAAGTGCGGCCGCTCCAGCCACAGATTTGTTAACCTTTTTATCGAGACGAGCTACATTCCGCCCCATATTGGTTACATCCTGCTTGATATTAGTAATGTCACCCTGAATATTGGTTACATTCTGTTTAATGTTGGTCACATCACCTTGTATATTGTTAATATTTGTTGTGTTATTTGTAATCTGGTTTGTTATATCGTCAGATAGGCTTACCTTATAATCTTTGGTCGTTCCGTTCGTCGTAGTTGTCACATTAATATGCTTACCTGCACTGACGGTAGTAGAACCGGTTGCATTCACTTGATTTTGCAACTTTTTGAGCTGTGCCACATTCACCGCATCCGTATCCTTTGTGCCGGCTGCTACGGATGTAATCTGACGCGTAATATTGTTATTTACATCACCGACAGATACGGCCGATTTAGTCGCCTTCCACGTAGAATCTGTATTCGTAGACTGTGCTTTTGTGCTCGGATCATACCCAACGGACCCAGCCGCTACAGTAGACTTCGATTCGCTGCCCAATGCAACGCCACCCTCTACGGTTACATTCGTATTATGTCCGACAGCAACCGCATTATTAACAGATGTCGTAGTCTTGTTGTCTGTGGAACCGATGAGAACCGCATGGTTGGCATCTTTCACCTCACGATTATCCCCCATTACAAGACTGTTCTTAGAATTAGTCACCGTATTTTCAGACCCTATTACGGTCGTATTGGATACCTTATCTGCCGTATTGTGAAAACCCGTCAACATGGTATTCGTACTGTTATTTCTTTGGGAGCCAGTCAATGTATTATTGACACCCATAAGTGCGGAGCGAAGTGTATAATCCGCCTTATTACCGCTACCAAATGCCATAGTAGAGCCGCCACCATTAGAGCTTTTGACAGCGGAACGTAATGTCTCAGCTAATTCCTTAGCGGAATTACCTCCCGAACTTGGCGCTGAAATATCGGCTACAGAATTCGTTATTTCATTCCCAGCACCAAAAACGAGAGATCCATTGGAGTTAAAGGTTCGATTGGCAGTGCCTACGATACTATTTGCAACCCCAGAGTATTGAGAGCTAGCACTTGCCGATTCAATACTATTTAAAGACCCTGTAATAGTAGCACCAAAATTCTTAGTGGCATCAGCGGTAGTGGTAGGATAACCTGAAGAGGCAATCGAATAAGCCCCTACAATAGAAGAAAACAAACCATTAGAATAACTATTCGCTCCTATAGTTGTGGAAAATAAATGTCCATTATTATTTTTGGTATTAGAACTATCTACATCCACATCACCTAATTTTCCTTTATAATTATGGGTCCCCAACATAATACTGCCAGAACGAGCATAGGTGTTTTGACCAATAGCCATTCCGGTTACCATCTTTTCAGGATTTTTTGGGAGCCCGAAAGGTATACCAAAAAGATTTTTGTATCCAGCCTGATTAAAATCAAACGCTCTTTCCATTCCGCCTACCATATTTTCGACGAATGAATTCGCACCTATGGCAATGCCGCCACCTTGATCAATATAATTATTAATATGTGCCTTTCCACCAATTACAATATCACCTGTGGACGGCTGTCCGACACCACCCGAATACTCTATAGTAGCCCCTTTACCAATGGCTACGTTTTCCGCCTTTGGTGCATTGCTACCCGTACCGATGGCTACACCGTTACCGCTACCCGGTGCCACATCCACCGCTCCGGCCACATATAGGCTCGATAACAACACACCATTAATCAACACCGATAATATAAGTTTACGCTTGCTCATTTTATCCTCTCCAATCCCTAATGAATTCCACGTGTAACTTATTCTTCATTATATTTTCATGAATATTGTGCCACTCTTTTTCTATTTTGTAAACAAAATAAATTTTTATGAATTAATGTATAAAAAAAGGAACTGTCTTTTCATATCAGATGACAATCATCTGATATGATAAAACAGCTCCCTATGTTGCTTTTATCTAAAAAATAAATATGGATTCTTATGCTACTTTTATCAAAATAATAAATATATATATATCAATCTATCAATCAACGTGCACCGTATGTTGGCGGCGCACATTTTCTAGCATATTCGCACGAACCGATGCTTTTGCATCCGATCGATGGTTACCACCAAACCATGCCGTATCAACCCCGGCTAGACGGAACATGATTTTTCCGTACGGACTGCCATGCTCATGCTCGGGCTTATTATAGCCCATGTCCACGGAAATCCTCGGCGTGAGCTGCAACTCCGTACCGATACGCAAGCCATGCTTATCCTCACTACGCCGCAACTGCCAACGATAGGCTTCCATGTACACGCGCGCCCAACGGGCATTCTTAAAGCTAGTCCCATATTCCGCAGTATATCCGTTAGACACGCTCTCCAAGCGTGTCGCACCGTCAAGGGAACGCTCGCTGGACACACCGCGATACCAGTTCATGCGAAATGCACCGATACCCGATACATACTCCAGCCCGACACTCATGCGACTGTGATTACCTCTGAACCGATGGTCATAAAACAGATTACCACCGTAATAATGGTCATCGTTCGCTGCGATTCGGCGATAGCCGATACCCACATTCGCCGTCGTTCCTGTATCCGCTGCATTCGCCAACCTCTCCTGTGTAAACCACACATGACGAGATGTCTCATCATAGTAACCTAGTGGTTGCAATGTTTCCACACCGTACAAGGGCTTCCAGTTTTTCTGAAAGCGCAATGACACGACGGTTCTCTGCATCCACGGTTTTGCCTTCGATCCGTGCATTGCGGAATGAACACCAGTCATAACCACCGCCTGCAACGCAGAGTTGACTGCATCCGTATCGGAATAACGAGTCGTCTTTTTATCTGTGGAGTCCGGCATCTCCAATCCGCCCTGACCGATGACATGATCTGGAGTATGAGACGAATTAACATGGAATGTATCTGAGTCGTCAGATAAGGCGACCGTACTTTCACTATGAACTTGTTTTACCCTAGTCCCCTGTATAGGCTGCTCTGCTTTACTTACCTGCTCCCCCGATACAGGCATGACAAACATATAAAGGGCACTCATCAACACGATTATATATTTCATTACACACTCTTACGTACAAACACACTTTTCATTACGCACATAATTATTTATTTAATTATGTACTTAATACGTCATTACACACGCCGATGACTCATGATTTTATCATGAACAAAACATGAAATTATTTCTATTTTATATAAATATATAGAGGCTTGTCAATGCATATAGAATGCAATGTATACATATAAAATGCTAGAATACAATTTATAGAATAAATAAATATTTAAATTTTATAAATATGTGTCAAAGGTTTCTTATTAACTATAAATACCTATAGAATATATTGTATATTTATTGGAATTATGTGAATATTCTATTTACAATATACCTTTTTGGTATTATAGTAGCCATGTAAGTCTTTTTATGAAAGTTTTGTGAAAGTTTGTTTGTACACAAAGGAGTGTATACGATGAGTAAGAAACGTTTTGTATTAGCAAGTGTTGTAATGGTAGCTTTGTCCGCCTCAGTTTATGCGGCGCCGGTCAATATCGTTGATAACAACGGTAACATCGGCAAGGAAGGTCAAACTTTCACCGCAGGAACAGGCGGCAACATCACCCTCGGTGAGAATGCCGGTGCGGCGAACGGCAAGGGTAAGAATGTTAATGCGCAAGGTAATAACATAGCCTTAGGTGCAGCTGCTGGGGCCGGCTCATCAGGCGGCGGCAATATCAACCTTGGGGCGAAGTCCTTCCGAGGCAGTACTGGCGATTTTAACGTAACCGTCGGTTTCGCCGCAGGTAATGCAAGCCAGTTGACGAACTCCATTGTCATGGGGACTCAATCAGGGGAAAACTCCGCAGGTGATAAAAACGTGTGGATTGGTAATTTTCAAGGTGCTAACAGTAAGGCCAGCAATTCTGTAGCCATCGGCTCGAATTCAACAGTAAACGGTCAGTTCGACCTTGCCGTAGGGCATTATGTGAATGTAAAAGCCGCAAAAGGTTTGGCTGTAGGCTCTTATAATACACTATCAGAGAAAGCGACCGCATCCGGTGTATTCGGCCAGGGCGAATACGGTAAAACAGCTATTGATGCAGCCAATTCTTACAGTATAGGTAATTACAACCACATTTCTGGAGAGAACACCTTTGTTCTCGGCAATAATGTGACTACCTCTCTAAAAAATGGCGTTGTCCTTGGCAATGATTCCGCTGACGGCGATGTAGTCGGTACAGCAAGTCATACCTTTGAAAATGGTACTACCGTCAACTATGCCGGCACCGCCCCTGTATCAACAGTATCCGTAGGGGCTAAGGGCAAGGAACGGACGATCACCAATCTCGCAGCAGGTCGCGTGAGTGCTACCTCTACAGATGCGGTCAACGGATCCCAACTCTACGGCGTTCATCAAATGATTGATACCCTTGGTAAAAGTACAAGTCAACAGCTTAATAATTCTATTAGCACTATTGAAAAATCTGTACAACATGTATCTCAAGAGGTACAACGTGTTGAATCGGAATCCAATAAAGGTGATGCTCGTGTCGCTGCATTAGCTGCATTACATCCATTACCATATGATCCGGATAATCGCATTCAATACATGGCGGGCTACGGTCATTATAAAAATGCAAATGCAGTAGCTCTAGGTGTAGGCTATTATCACAAAGATAATCTTTTACTGACCACAGGGTTTACAATGAACAATCACGTTATGGCCAATGTAGGTATCACCTATAGACCAGGAAAATCTTTATCTACTGCTATGTCCCCTGCCTCTTATAACGCACTAGAACAACGCGTACAAGCATTAGAAACTCAAAATAAAGATCTACAAGAAACAGTAAAACGCTTGGTAGACAAACTTGAAAAATAATAAGATCACTTTATAGTAGTCCTATAACTACTTTCACACAAACACACTAAAACCAAAACACAAAAAAGCTGTACACACATAGTCGATTTTTGAACGTCCCTTTGATGTAAAATAATTTTGACATCAAAGCCGTTTAGTCTAATCTATGTATGTACAGCTTTTATGATTATTTATATGTAGTTATTATAATAATGTATTTCATCTCAATTTGACGATATATATTTTTATCCCTATAATATAGGTAGATAGCCAAGCGAGTGGTTCCGTTAGGCTCATCTCAGAACTATAAATAATTGATGAAATGGCCTTTTCGTTTTATCTAGCTACCAAGCGGTAACGAAGGGCTATTTGCTTTTTCCAAAGCAAATAAGAAGGCAGAAACACTTCGTTTCTGCCTTCTTATTTATCTACGAGCTACGCGCATGGCTGCCATCATACCTGGCGACTTCCAGACGGATTGGCCATTATCCGATACGAGTTTATTATTATCGTAAAACACGTCTGCATTATAATAGTTATCATCGCTAGATGTCACTTTATAGCTAAGACCTGCTGTTGTGTACACCGTAAAGTTGAGTATATCCCCCACTCGCTTTACAGAGTCTTGATCTACATACCAGCTATTACCGAGATACGTCGTAGCATACACATCTTGACGAGCTTCTACATCATTTGTGCTAATGCCAATTAATACAAGCAACGCCGCTATCATATATAAGAATTTACGCATTATAATTACCTCCCATTTTATGGTAAGAATACTTATATATTATACCAAAAAACACCGATAATCGCATTATAATGGCAGTACTTTCTCAACCCTTGACTGAATTCGCTCGAGGCTCGGCGTGATTGCTTTCATCACAGGTTTTTCTATGAAAGCTAACCGCACATAGTCTACAATCATACCGATGACAAAAATAAGCGCCACTACAAGAATTGCATACAGAGGTAATAGTATTGAATCATAGTACTGATACGTTGCCAATACATTATCCCACATGTAATGAAGGAATAGCTTATTATCATGCAATAGGTATATACCAAAGGTAGTAGATGCTACCGTATTGATCCAAGAACGATAAATGATCTTTGCTTTCAAAAAAATAATAAATAAGCCAATGCCTAATAGCAATTGAAAGAAACAATAATCATTTTGTGTAAAGTAGAAAATTTGTTTCATATACGCTGGATCCGTCATGGCTAGTACATCAACAAGGATGTCCCCTAGAAAGGCCCCTACAAAGCCTATGGCGCTAACAATAATACCCACTTTTCTTGTTATATGTGAGCCATACAGCTTAATGTACGCCCCCATCGAATAGAACACGATAAAGGAAAAGATATGCTTAAAGCCAAAGGTGGTATGCGGTAAATTAGGCCACAAACTCAATGTCGTTGGTATTAAGAACCAAATTACCGTGGCCCCCACTAGGAGCATAACGTAATATTTAGGCTGCAGCCAATGAAGTACTCGATTGATAATAGGCGTTAATAAATAGAGTACTAAAAAGTTCTGGGCAAACCAACTCATGGCACCAATAGGCAATAAAGCGAGCATCATATTCCTTGACGTCACCGTATCGAGTCCTAAACCCATAGCCACGCCGAGCATGGCAATGCTGTAAAACCATATTTGCCCTACTAACTTAGCAAACTTATGTAGCTTAAAACTACTAGAAACCATAAAATAGCCTGTTATCATAACAAAAGCGACTACACCAGCCTTTCCACCAAGTCCAAATACTTGGAGAAACACCTTATTAAATGTTAAATCTGGCGTAAAGGGGAAACAACCGTGCACGCTGAAATGGTGCATAATAATCAGTATCATCGAAATGATACGCAATAATTCAATATTGCTCGCTCTCATTCTCTATACCTCATATTCTTCCTCTCAAACTATATGAATACTATGCCAACTAGTAACTACCTAGATGACTTGTATACATCATAAAATACATGAAATATATGAGAATGTTGTGACAAATTTTACACATAAAAAAGACAGCTGATTATACACCAGCTGCCTTTTTATTAAGCCATACTTATTACGATAATAATTAATGTACAAAAAATTAGCATTTTGTATCATCTAATCAACTAATACTTTTTGGCAATCGTATTTTCATTTTCCTACCACTTATAAGTTCCTCTATTATTAATTTCTTGATAACAGCACATTTTTTTATCGTATCAAAAATTGTAGCAAACATAATGCCTGTACATATACAATTTATATGTTACTATTCTCATAAAATTTAATATAACAAATCAAAATTCCTACAAGGGTTGGATACGCTAATATAAATTCATTACTCATAAAACATACAATCTGACCAAAGAATGCTACTAATAAATAAACTAAAGTCGGATTTTGTATATGTCGTCTAATTCTATATGTTTTATATAAAATATATAAAATTGGTGTAATAAATAATAGTTCCCCTATAACACCAAACCAAGCCAATATGGCTGCAAATTCGTTGAGTACAGGGTATTCAAATGCTAAAAACCCTTTTCGTAACACATCCTCTGTCCATTGCTTAACCTCTCCACTATCTTTAGCAAAATCCGGGAATCGATCCACCATATAGTTAGAATGCAAACCTCTACCAACACCAAACAGAGGGTAATCTAGACCTACTTTAAACATAGCTACCGTATTACCAAATCTTGCTGAATTAGACCGTGAGCTCGCATTACTAACAGATTTAACATTACTATCAATATAGTTATCTAGCGCTTTTTCTACCGATACAGCTTTAGAGGTTTCATCAACAGTGTTTATTTCTGAAATACTTGCTCTAATAAGAGGGCTCGCCACGGAGTCTCCCACAATGACAAACGAATAACTTAATACACTAAGACCTACGGTGAATAAACAGATTTTCCACCAAGACGTATACCTAAATACAAGACTAAGCAGTACAAATGTAACCAATTCAAATAGATAGATAACTACACCAGTTCTTGCTTTGGTTAAGAAAATCATAGAAATCAATAGAAATGCTAATACAATATCAAGTTTATTTTTGTCACTCACATAATGAATACCTAATAATGGAGCTAAAAATACGGCAATCATACTAAAATAGGATGGTTCTAATGCAAGGCTTCTAAGTTGGCCTGGCCATAATTCTGGAGGCCACCACCCACTTTGTACAACAGGATCATATAAGCTATTATTAATAGTTACTAGTATACTAGCTAAATAATCCGAACCACTCCATAGCCAAGAAACCTCTATAACAGAGTAAGCTATACATAGAATTGTTAATATTCGTGAAGCATTAACAATGGTATCAAGGCCTTTTTTATAATCATCTTTATAAAGATTAAAAATAATTAAGAATAAACCAATTAATGGGAATATGAAGTTTCTGAATAAATACCAAACTAAGGACACCATCAACTTTACTTGTAGAACAAATTCATTACCTACAAATGAAGGGAATAGAGTATATAATTTTTGGACAACGGATGTATTGATTAAGTACGTATAAATTACAGTATCGTAAAAAGGAAAAGAAAATACCCCCAATATAGTACAAAAAACAATCCAAACGACAGATATTATAAAATATAGTTTAAATGGAACCTCTGTCTTCTTTTTCCATATGCTATACACAATAAATAAAAAAATGGAAAAAAACAAAAATACCATCGACAGATTATTTCCCATCGAAAATAAGGTATACCGATCTGGTATCCGCATTAAGGGTAATGAAATTATCATTGCACAAAGCAAAATCTCTTGAATTTTATAATATGCTAAACTAATCATATTGAAACAAACCTCTCAAATCTCTCAAACTACTTAATACCTCTTAAAAGAGTTGCTTCCTTAATAAACCTCCCATAATACTCATAATTAAAAATTCTGTTAATAGCATTGTTATTGCTACTCCTTTAGCCCCCCACAAATAACACAATGGAAATATAGATATCAAACTAAAGAAAGCTCCCAATACTAGAGTCCGACTATAAGCACTATTCATATTAAGGGGTAACATCGTTTCTTCACCAAATACAGTACTAATAGCAACAGCTAATGGAACAAAAGACAAGATTCGTAATACATCAACAGTTAAATCATAATCAGCTCCGAACAATAGCCTAACTATAGTATCTGAAAAGAAAAATAAAGATGTACAACCAACAAGGCCTACTATCAAATACAGGAATAAT
>ERZ506766.453-NODE-453-length-17196-cov-4.3501_pt1 | contig 17196 bp, 19 predicted proteins | sample MGYA00513040_ERZ506766 | MGnify/ENA metagenome assembly ERZ506766
CCGATCTAAAACCTATCTCTACTATTTACTGATTGTTGCTCTTTATTCAGGAGTTGGAAATGCAGGTCATACTTATATTCCTGCCATGTTGCAGCATAGCGGTCTGAGTGTTGGAATGGCCTCAACAGTTGTATCGATTTCTGTTATCTGTGAGTCACCACTGATCTTTTATTCTTATCTTTTTATGGATAAACTGTCTGCTAAAAAGCTCTTATTGTGTCCGTTACTGATTATGTTAGTCCAATACACAATTTATGGACTCAATCTGGGACTAGCCTCGAAAATCATTTTGACCTTGGCTTCTAAACATGTTTCAGGTATGCTTCTCATTATGGTCACCTTAAAGATTGTTTCAGCCATTGTGGACTCCAAGTACTGAGTGACTGCTATTGCCCTAGTACAGACGGTTAGAAGCCTTGGCTCCATTTTTATTCAACATTTTGCTGGAGCTGTTATTGATGCAGCGGGATATGAGACAATGAGTTTCTTTCTAGCAGGTTTAATGGTCTTGGTGATAGCTTTAGCTTGGTTTTTAAAGGTACCCGAAAAAGAAGACCAGAAGTTGTTTAGTTGACATTAATTTTTTAAAAAAATTTTTGAGCTTTTGATTAAGCTCTTTTCTTTTACGAATAAAGAAGGTAAATGTTCTAGGAGGTGCTCATGTTTTCAGCACGTGATAAGGATGGGAAGGTTCTTCATCTATTAAAGGAGTCATCCGTTTCAAAAGGAGAATATTTTTGCCCAGGGTGTGGAGGGCCTGTCCGTTTGAAGCAGGGGAAAATCATGCAACCTCATTTCGCACATATTCGTTTATCAGACTGTCATTATAGTGTTGAAAATGAAAGCAGAGAGCATCTGAACCTTAAGGCTGCCCTTTTTCGCTGGGCCAATCAAGCGACAAGAGTAGATGTCGAAGTGTTTTTGCCAGACTTGCAACAGGTGGCGGATGTCTTGGTTGATGAGCGTCTTGCTTTAGAAGTTCAGTGTAGCAGTCTTTCCCAAGATAGACTTTGGGAGCGGAGTCAAAGATATCGCCAAGCTGGCTATCAAGTTCTTTGGCTCCTGGGAAAGAAACTCTGGATCAGGCAAACCTTAACCCCCTTGCAGAAGCAATTCCTATATTTCAGTCAAAACATGGGTTTTCATATCTGGGAATTGGACGAGGAAAGAAAGGTGCTAAGGCTGAAGTATTTGATTCATGAAGATCTTCATGGGCAACTCCAGTATAAAGAAAAAGAATTTCCTTTTGAAAGAGGAGAATTGTTAGATATCTTACGATTGCCTTTTAGCAAGCAGGAAATGAGTAGTTTCTTAGTGAAGTCAGATCCTGATATTTGTCACTATATCCGTCAGCAACTCTATTATCGAAATCCCAAGTGGATGAAAATACAGGCCAGCTATTATCAAAAAGGAAAAAATCTTTTAACCATGTCTAGAGAAGAATTTTATCCGCAAGTGCGCCCGATTCGTTTAGACCAGCCCTTGTGTCAGATTTCCCAAGACCTATCTACTTATTATGAAAACTTTCAGAGTTATTATCAAAATTCTCCAGATAAAAAGTACCAGATTGTCTACCCACCAGCCTTTTACGCAAGTTTAGATCAGTCTTGCTGAAAATTGGTGTAGCCCAGTTGTCTATTTTTGGGGCATTCTAGAATCTATCAAAATCGTGTATAATAAAATAAACTTACTACCAAATGGATTAAGACGTTAGACTTTATATTAAGTCTCTGCCCCAAAAAGTATCAGAAGTAAAAGGAGCCATCATGAAGAAAATAATTGTCATCTTTTTGGGTATCATAACGCTCAGTTCAGGCATGATTTTAGGAGCTTGTAGTGTGGTAAACAGTCAGTCAGAAAAAAAGAATGAAAATATGCAAATGATTAAACTAGTAGAAAGTAAAGAGGCTGAAAAAGCATTTTATCATTGGTTTACTTATGTTGATCCTCGAGCATTTAAAAAAGAGGGCTTTATACAAAGTTATGAAATAGATAGAAGCTCAGTTTCAAAAAATCCAATGAGTGGGATAGACTTCAATATTATAATAAATGGAAATTCTGATTTTATTATCAGTTGCAATATAAATAAAAATAGTGATGGAGAGATAGAAAGCACTAGTGCCACTTATTCTGATAAGTTATCCCAAGCATTGGAAAGATAGGAGTTTGGCAAGGTATTAATAGATGATGAATAATTAAATGATAAGCAATATGTGGATATTGCATTAAGAGAATATCGTATTGATTCAAAAACTAAGGATGTGGTAATTGGGGAAGAGGGAAACGAAAGGGGTCGTCATGAAGAAAATGATTGTCATCATTCTGAGTATTCTAACTGTCAGTTCAGGCATGATTTTAGGAGTTTGTAGTGTGGTAAACAGTCGTTCAGAAAAAGAAGAAATGCTTCAGATTGCGGAAAGTCGAAAAGCTAAAAAGTTAGTTGAGGAAATGTTAAGGAAGAAAGATCCTGAAGCGTTAACAGAAAAGGGGATAATAAAAAAATATACAATAAATGAAAAAAATCTTAAATATAATCCTATGGGTGGCTTAATAGTTGAGCTTATAATAAACGATGACCCGGAATTAACAATTACCACAACATTGATGGAAGAGTCTGATGGAAAGCTAGAGCATTCAGGTTATGTAATCTCTGGTGAACTCGCAAAGAAATTGAGAGGAGAATAATATGGCGTATGATAAATAATTTAGTGATAAGAAAAACAGCCTCTTTGGATCCGAGCCCTACATCGTAGGGAAACGGGTCCAAAGATTTTTTTATGCTTTATCTATTGAAATATACAGTCATTTTCAAACTTGAGTTTTATATAAACAAGGAATTTGTGATAAAATAAAAGGAATGGAGGATTTTTTATGGCTAAACAAAGAAATGAAATTGAAGAAAAATATACATGGGATTTAAGTACGATTTTCCCTACAGATGAAGCCTTTGAGACTGAACTTGCACAGGTTTCTGAAGAATTAAAAAATGCAAGCAATCTAGCAGGGCATCTGCTGGATTCGGCAGAAAGTCTTTTGACAACAACGGAAATTCAATTAGACTTGATGCGCCGTATTGAGAAACTTTATTCCTATGCTCACATGAAGAATGACCAGGATACTCGTGTAGCAAAATATCAGGAATACCAAGCTAAAGGAATGACTATTTACAGTGAGTTTGGCCAGACTTTTGCTTTCTATGAGCCGGAATTCATGGAAATTACAGAAGACCAATACCAAGCTTTTTTGGCTGAAAAACCTGAACTACAAACCTATCAACATTATTTTGATAAGCTTTTGCAGAAGAAGGAACACATCCTGTCCCAGCGTGAAGAGGAGTTGTTGGCTGGTGCTGGAGAAATCTTTGGTGCTGCCAGTGAAACCTTTGCTATTTTGGACAATGCGGATATCGTCTTTCCGGTGGTTCACAATGAAAAGGGCGAAGAAGTCCAGTTGACACATGGGAACTATATTTCTTTAGTAGAGTCTAAAAATCGGGAAGTTCGTAAGGAAGCTTATGAAGCTCTTTATAGCGTTTATGAACAGTATCAGCATACTTATGCTAAGACCTTGCAGACAAATGTTAAGGTTCAAAATTACAATGCGAAAGTCCGCAAGTTCTCATCTGCCCGTGAGGCGGCCTTATCGGCTAACTTTATCCCAGAAAGTGTCTATGATAGCTTGGTTTCTGCTGTAGACAAACATCTTCCGCTTTTACAGCGTTATATTGCCTTGCGAGCAAAGATTTTGGGTATTTCTGATTTGAAGATGTACGATTTGTACACACCTTTGTCAGAAACAGAGTACAAGTTCACTTATGAGGAAGCCTTGGCTATGTCTGAGGAAGTCTTGGCAATTTTGGGTGAGGATTATTTGAGTCGAGTGAAGACAGCCTTCTCAGAGCGCTGGATTGATGTTTATGAAAATCAAGGTAAGCGCTCAGGAGCATACTCAGGTGGCTCTTATGATACCAATGCCTTTATGTTGCTCAACTGGCAGGATACACTAGATAATCTTTTTACCTTGGTGCACGAGACAGGTCACAGTATGCACTCCAGCTATACTCGCGAAACCCAGCCTTATGTCTATGGAGACTACTCTATCTTCCTAGCTGAGATTGCTTCAACGACCAATGAAAATATCTTGACAGAAAAGCTCTTGGAAGAAGTAGAAGACGACGCTACTCGCTTTGCGATTCTCAATCACTTCTTGGATGGCTTTAGAGGTACGGTCTTCCGTCAAACTCAGTTTGCGGAGTTTGAGCATGCGATCCATAAGGCTGATCAAGAAGGACAAGTATTGACTAGCGAGTTTCTCAATGAGCTATATGCAGACTTAAACGAGAAATACTACGGCTTGAAAAAAGAGGACAATCCGCAGATTCAGTACGAATGGGCACGCATTCCTCACTTCTACTATAATTATTATGTTTTCCAATACTCTACAGGATTTGCGGCCGCTTCGGCCTTGGCTGAAAAGATTGTCCATGGTAGCCAAGAAGACAAGAACAAATATCTGAACTATCTCAAAGCTGGGAACTCTGACTATCCGCTCAATGTCATTAAAAAGGCAGGTGTGGATATGGAAAAAGAAGACTATCTAAATGCTGCCTTTGCAGTCTTTGAGCGTCGTCTGGACGAATTTGAAGCCTTGGTAGAAAAGTTGGGATTAGCATAAGATGGTCGAGACTTATAATCAAAACTCTAATCCCAATATGCGTCGGCCAGTAGTCAAGGAAGAAATTGTAGACTTTATGAGACAAAGGCTCCAGCCGGTCGCAGGTGGACTTAAGGAGCTTGAAGACTTTGCCAGATCTGAAAATGTACCCGTGATTCCCCATGAGACAGTGGCTTACTTTCGCTTGCTTCTCGAAAGCCTGCAGCCTGAGAAGATTTTAGAAATTGGTACGGCTATTGGTTTTTCGGCTCTTTTGATGGCGGAGCATGCGCCTCAGGCTCAGATTACGACTATTGATCGCAATCCAGAGATGATTGAGCTAGCCAAGGCTAATTTTGCTAAGTATGATAGCCGCCAGCAGATTACCCTGCTGGAAGGTGATGCAGTGGATTTACTTGAGACGTTAGAGGATTCTTACGACCTTGTCTTTATGGACTCTGCCAAGTCCAAGTATGTGGTCTTTCTGCCTCAGGTCCTCAAACGCCTCAATCCTGGTGGCCTGGTCCTTATTGATGACGTCTTCCAAGGCGGAGATATTGCCAAGCCTTTTGAGGAAATTAAACGCGGCCAACGGGCTATTTACCGGGGTCTACATAGTCTTTTTGATGCAACTTTGGACAGCCCTTATCTGACTGCGAGCCTATTACCGTTAGGAGATGGTCTTCTGATGCTTAGAAAATCAAAATAAGCTGTAGATTTATAGGATTTTATCTAATTTTTAGAAAAATTTAAGCCATCAAATTTAATTTGTGGTACAATAGGAAAAGTGAGTAAACCAAGCTGTGCACTTCATTTTTAAAGAATAAAGAACGCAGCGACTCAATCAAGAATAGAGACAATGGAATGAATTGTTTCAAGTCTAACAATTTTACAAAGGAGTTTTCATTAAAATGAAGAAAAAAATTGTCGCTGGGGCAGTAACCCTTTTGTCAGTAGCTGTTTTAGCAGCTTGTGGAAAAACATCAGGTTCTGACAAGGACATTATTACTATGAAGGGCGATACTATTACAGTATCTGAGTTTTATGATAAAGTAAAAAGCAATCCTTCTGCTCAGCAAGTTTTGTTGAATTTAACAATTAAAGAAGTATTTGAAAAACAATACGGCAAGAAAGTGACTGATAAAGAAGTCGAAGAAGCTTATGAAAAGAGCTCAAAAGCTTATGGAGATAATTTTGCTCGTGTCTTGGCTCAAGCAGGTTTGACAGAAGATGCTTATCGTGAACAAATTAGAACCAATAAGCTTGTAGAGTACGCTGTTAAGAAAGCTGCAGAAAAAGAGCTTACTGATGAAAATTATAAAGCTGCCTATGAATCTTATACACCAGAGGTAACTGCGCAAATTATCAAGGTGGACAGTGAAGATAAGGCTAAGGAAGTGTTAGCAGCTGCTAAAGCTGAAGGAGCTGATTTCGCACAGTTGGCTAAAGACAATTCAACAGATGGCGATACCAAAGATAAAGGTGGCGAAATCAAGTTTGACTCTGCAGCTACTAATGTGCCAGATGCTGTGAAAAAAGCAGCTTTTGGATTAGAAGCTAATGCAGTTTCAGATCTTGTAACTGTTCGTAGCAATCAAGGACAAGCTAGCTATTATATCGTTAAGTTAGTCAGCAAGACAGAGAAGTCTTCTAAGTGGGAAGATTATAAAGATAAGTTGAAGCAAGTTATCTTAACTGCTAAGCAAAACAATACAAGCTTCATCCAAAGTGTTGTAGCAAAAGAATTGAAAGATGCAAACATCAAAGTTAAAGATGCTGCTTTCCAAAATCTCTTTTCTCAATACACCCAAACAAATACTTCGTCTTCTTCATCAAAATAAGTTGACGAAGAAAGCATAAGCAAGTATAATGAAATGGTGAGAATTGATTTTTCAAGTTCTTAGTACAGAGAATTGGCGGTGCTGCAAGCCATCTGAGACGAAACATCATGCTACTCATCCTGCAAAATTGAATACGAAATGAGAATGACAAGTTCATTGAATGAAGGTGGTACCGCGGTTTTTCGCCCTTCGTGATATGGACTTGTCTTTTAATTTTTGGAGGTGTTTATGAAGACATTTCTTGTGAAACAAAAGTTTCGTTTTGGAGGCGAACGCTTCGATATCAAGGATGATAGAGGAGTAGTAAACTATCAGGTGGAGGGATCTTTTTTCAAAATTCCTAAGACCTTTACCATCTATGACGCCCATGGTGAGAAAGTCAGTGAAATCAGTAAAGAAATTTTCACCTGGCTTCCTCGCTTTAAGATTCAGCTACGTGACGGTTCGAATTTCTTCATTCGGAAGAAGTTGACCTTCTTGCGTGATAAGTATGAGTTTGATAGATTAGGGCTTCGAATTGAAGGCAACATCTGGGATTTGAATTTCAAATTGTTGGATGACCGTGATCAACTTGTCGCTGAGATTAAGAAAGAGATTTTCCATTTAACCTCAACTTACACTGTAACTGTCCTTGAGGACTCTTATGCAGATCTAGTCATTTCCCTCTGTGTGGCTATTGACTACGTCGAGATGCTGGAAAGTTCATCATCATAGGAAAAATATTGAAAAGATTTAAGGAGAAAAATAAATGAAACAAATGTCAAGTGCTCAAATTCGTCAAATGTGGTTAGACTTTTGGGCAAGTAAAGGCCACTCTGTAGAACCATCAGTCAGCTTGGTTCCTGTAAATGACCCAACTCTTTTGTGGATCAACTCAGGTGTGGCAACTCTTAAGAAATACTTTGACGGGACTATCAAACCTGAAAATCCACGTATCACTAATGCGCAAAAAGCTATCCGTACTAACGATATTGAAAACGTAGGGAAGACTGCGCGTCACCATACTATGTTTGAAATGTTGGGGAACTTCTCTATCGGGGATTACTTCCGTGACGAAGCCATCACTTGGGCTTATGAGCTTTTGACAAGCCCAGAATGGTTTGATTTTCCTGCTGAAAAACTGTACATGACCTACTATCCAGATGATAAAGATTCTTATAACCGCTGGATTGAAGTAGGAGTGGACCCAAGCCACTTGATCCCAATCGAAGACAACTTCTGGGAAATCGGTGCTGGACCTTCTGGACCTGATACAGAAATCTTCTTTGACCGCGGAGAAGCATTTGACCCAGAAAACATCGGTGTTCGTCTGCTTGCAGAAGATATCGAAAACGACCGTTACATCGAAATCTGGAACATCGTTTTGTCACAATTTAACGCTGATCCAGCTGTTCCTCGTAGCGAATACAAGGAATTGCCTCACAAAAATATTGATACGGGCGCTGGTTTGGAGCGTTTGGTAGCGGTTATCCAAGGGGCTAAGACAAACTTTGAAACTGACCTCTTCATGCCGATTATCCGTGAAGTTGAGAAATTGTCTGGTAAGGTCTATGACCAAGATGGCGACAACATGAGCTTCAAGGTTATTGCGGACCACATCCGTTCCCTTTCATTTGCTATCGGTGATGGTGCTCTTCCAGGAAATGAAGGTCGTGGTTATGTCCTTCGCCGTCTTCTCCGTCGTGCTTCTATGCACGGTCAAAAATTGGGCATCAACGAACCTTTCCTTTACAAACTCGTTCCAACTGTTGGAAAAATCATGGAAAGCTATTATCCAGAAGTGCTTGAAAAATGCGACTTTATCGAAAAGATTGTCAAGAGCGAAGAAGAGTCATTTGCCCGTACCCTTCATTCAGGTCAACACTTTGCAGAAACCATTGTAGCTGACTTGAAAGAAAAAGGTCAAAACGTTATCGCTGGACAAGATGTCTTCAAACTCTACGATACATATGGATTCCCAGTTGAATTGACAGAAGAAATCGCTGAAGAAGCAGGTATGATGGTTGACCGTGAAGGTTTTGAAGCAGCCATGAAAGAGCAGCAAGAACGTGCGCGTGCGTCTGCTGTCAAAGGCGGCTCAATGGGAATGCAAAATGAAACCCTCCAAAACATTACAGTGGAAAGTGTCTTCAACTACAATGCTAGTCAATTGCCTTCTAAGTTGGTGGCTATCGTAGCGGACAATGTTGAAGTTGAAGCTGTTTCAGAAGGAACTGCCTCTCTTATCTTTGCGGAAACTCCATTCTACGCTGAAATGGGTGGACAAGTAGCTGACCACGGTCAAATCTTGGATGCTGCAGGAAACCTTGTTGCTACTGTGACAGATGTTCAAAAAGCACCAAATGGACAACCACTCCATACTGTTGAAGTCCATGCTCCGCTTGCTTTGAATGCAGAATACACTTTGGCTATTGATACTGACCGTCGTCTTCGTGTGATGAAGAATCACACAGCGACTCACCTGCTTCATGCAGCTCTTCACAATATCCTTGGTCACCATGCGACTCAAGCAGGTTCTCTGAACGAAGTAGAATTCCTTCGCTTTGACTTTACGCACTTCCAAGCAGTAACTCCTGAAGAATTGCGTGCTATTGAACAGCAAGTCAACGAAAAAATCTGGGCAGCAATTGCAGTAGAAACTGTTGAGACAGATATTGACACTGCTAAAGAAATGGGAGCTATGGCCCTCTTTGGTGAGAAGTATGGTAAGGAAGTTCGTGTTGTGACCATCGGTGATTACTCAGTTGAGCTTTGTGGTGGTACCCACGTTGGCAATACTTCTGAGATTGGTCTCTTCAAGATTGTCAAAGAAGAAGGAATCGGATCAGGAACTCGCCGTATCTTGGCAGTGACTGGTAAGGAAGCCTTTGAAGCCTACCGCGAACAAGAAGATGCTTTGAAAGCCGTCGCAGCAACCTTGAAAGCCCCTCAACTCAAGGAGGTACCTCACAAGGTGGAAGGACTTCAAGAGCAACTTCGTCAACTTCAAAAAGAAAATGCTGAGTTGAAAGAAAAAGCTGCAGCTGCAGCAGCAGGCGATGTCTTCAAGGATGTGAAGGAAGTCAACGGACACCGTTACATTGCTAGTCAAGTTTCTGTATCAGATGCAGGTGCCCTTCGTACATTTGCGGATAACTGGAAACAAAAAGACTACTCTGACGTACTTGTTCTTGTCGCAGCAATCGGTGACAAAGTTAATGTCCTTGTAGCAAGCAAGACAAAAGATGTGCATGCAGGAAACCTGATCAAAGAATTGGCTCCAATCGTCGATGGACGTGGTGGTGGTAAACCTGACATGGCCATGGCAGGAGGAAGCAACCAAGCGAAAATCCAAGAACTCTTGGATGCAGTAGCAGGTAAATTGTAAGAAAAAAAGATCTATCCACTTGGATAGGTCTTTTTCCGTGCTCTCAGCTTCCTTACTTCTCTATATGAGAAGAAGATATTTTGCTTTTAGGAAAGAAAGTATGAATGTTTTTTCAAAAAATAATGTTATTTCCGAAGTTTTTTTGTATAAAAATACATAAAATGCTTGACAAAGTAAAGAAATATACGTAAAATAAAACGCATATTTATACGGAGGTGTTTTAAAAATATGCGAATTTCGATTGTAGGAATTACTGGTTACTCAGGAATGGAACTCCTCCGTATTTTACTGCAACATCCGCAGGTGGAGGTCGTTTCCCTTCATGCCAGCCGAGATATGGAATCTCCTGTGTCAGAGCTTTATCCTCATTTGAAGGGGATTTGCGACTTGAAAATAGAAGCTTTTGACAGTCAGGAAATAATGCGACGAGCAGATCTTGTTTTCTTTGCAACGTCAAGTGGAGTGGCTAAAGATTTGTCAAAAGACTTTGTAGAAGCAGGATTTCCAGTTATTGACCTATCCGGCGATCATCGTTTATCAGGGAATATTTATAAAAAATGGTATCAGAAAGAGCCAGCTGAAGACCATGTTCAAAAAAAGTTTATTTATGGACTGTCTGAGTTTACAGATGTCAGAGGGAAGCGATTTATTGCCAATCCCGGCTGTTATGCGACGGCTACAGAGTTGGCCTTGATTCCCTTGTTGCAGGCTCAGGCTATTGAGCTGGACTCCATTATTGTCGATGCCAAGAGCGGTTTGACAGGGGCGGGGAAAAATCCAGCTGCATCCAGCCATTTTGTCCATGTGCACGATAACTATGTGACTTATAAGCTGAATCAGCATCAGCATATTCCAGAGATTGTGCAGCAGTTGCAGCGTTTTGATGAGGGATTGCAGCAGATTCAGTTTTCAACTTCCCTTATTCCGCTCAATCGTGGTATCGTGGCGACAGTTTATTGCAAGTTGAAAGAACCTTTGACTCGAGAAGAGCTGGCTGCTATTTACCAAAATTGCTATCAGGATAAGCCTTTTGTCCGTATTCAAGCAGCTCTGCCGAATTTGCACCAGGTTGTCGGTACTAATTATACAGATATTGGTTTTGACTATAATCCTGTGACAAATATTTTAACTATAGTGGCTGTGCTGGATAACCTGATCAAGGGGGCTGCTGGTCAGGCAGTTCAAAATATGAATCTGATGCTGGGCTTCCCTGAAACGGATGGCTTGCTCAGTCAACCGTCCTATGTCTAGATGAGAAAGGGTTAGTTATGAAGATTATTGATGGAACGATTGCCAGTCCGCTAGGCTTTTCGGCTGACGGTTTACACGCCGGCTTTAAGAAAAAGAAGTTAGATTTTGGTTGGATTGTCTCTGAAGTGCCAGCCAGTGTGGCAGGAGTTTATACGACTAATAAGGTCATTGCTGCTCCGCTTCTAGTGACCAAAGCATCAATCCAAAAGAGCCAGAAATTGCAGGCAATAGTGGTTAATTCTGGTGTTGCCAATTCCTGTACAGGCCAGCAGGGGCTGGACGCCGCCTATGAGATGCAGCGATTGACTGCCCAAAAGCTACAGATTGAGTCCGACTTGGTTGGTCTGGCTTCTACAGGAGTCATCGGCGAGCAGCTTCCAATGGATGCTCTGAAAAATGGTCTGTCACAGATTCTGGTGAGTGGTAAGGCAGAAGATTTTGCTGAGGCTATCCTGACGACAGATACTTGTACAAAGACCTGTGTAGTTACAGAAGAGTTTGGCTCAGACCTGGTAACGATGGCGGGAGTGGCTAAGGGCTCGGGCATGATTCATCCGAATATGGCAACTATGCTGGCCTTTATCACCTGTGACGCTAATATTTCTAGTGCTACCTTGCAAAAGGCTCTCAGTCAGCATGTAGAGTCAACTTTCAACCAAATCACGGTGGATGGAGATACATCTACCAATGACATGGTGCTTGTCATGGCTAATGGCTGCCGACAAAATGAAGAAATTCTGCCAGATACGGAAGAATTTGAAAAGTTTTCTAAGATGCTCCGCTATCTTATGGCTGACTTGGCTAAGAAAATTGCCAAGGATGGCGAAGGAGCGACCAAGTTGATTGAGGTCAATGTTCGGCATGCCAAGGATGAACGGAGTGGCCGTATGATTGCTAAAAGTGTCGTTGGCTCTAGCTTGGTTAAAACCGCCATTTTTGGCCAAGATCCCAATTGGGGCCGAATCTTAGCAGCTATCGGCTATGCGGGAGCAGATGTCTCAGTAGATAATATTGATATTTGGATTGCGGGGATTCCAGTTATGCAGGCTTCTAGCCCTGTGGCTTTTGACCACGAGGAGACTGGTGATGCCATGGCTGGAGAACTGTTGACCTTGACCATTGACCTACACGATGGGGACGCTGAAGCTCAGGCCTGGGGTTGCGATCTATCCTATGATTATGTGAAAATCAATGCCCTCTATAGAACCTAAGGAGAAATGCAATGAAAGATGTAATTGTTATAAAAATTGGTGGTGTTGCTGCGCAAAAGCTGTCTGATAAGTTTATTAAGCAGATGCAAGAGTGGATAGCAGCTGGTAAGAAAATCGTAGTCGTTCACGGGGGCGGTCTGGTCATAAACCAACTCATGAAAGAGCGTCAGCTGCCTACTCGCAAGGTTAAGGGGTTGCGTGTGACAGCTAAGTCTGACTTACCCATTATTGAGCAGGCCTTGCTAGGTCAAGTTGGCCGGACACTGACACAAGAACTGAACGATTCAGATATTGAAAGTCTTCAGCTGGTTTCACATTTGGGAAAGACAGTTTCGGCAGATTTTATTGATAAAGATCTCTATGGCTATGTCGGTCAGGTGACGGCCATTCAAACTGCTTATCTAGAGCAGTTGCTGGCTGCGGATATGGTCCCGGTGCTGGCTTCGCTAGGACAAAATGCAGCTGGCGAGCTCTTAAATATCAATGCAGACTATCTAGCTGCGGCAGTTGCCAGTAGCTTGCAGGCAGAGAAGCTGATCCTGATGACAGATATAGAAGGGGTTCTAGAGGACAAAAAGGTCCTGCCTCAGATTCTGACCAGTCAGGTGTCCAAGAAGATTCAGACAGGTGTCATCAAGGGCGGCATGATTCCTAAGATTGAGAGTGCTGTCCAGACTGTGCTTTCCGGTGTCGGGCAGGTTCTGATTGGTGACAATCTTTTGACGGGCACCTTGATAGCAGAGGGATAATTATGACTTATTTATTTGAAAACTACAAGCGGGCGCCTATTGAGTTTATTAAAGCAGAGGGGTCCTATCTGATTGACAGCGAGGGAAAGGCTTATTTGGATTTTTCATCGGGGATTGGCGTAACCAATCTTGGCTTTCACCCTCAGGTTCAGCGGGCTTTGATCCAGCAAGCAGGGCGCATCTGGCACAGCCCCAATCTTTATCTTAGCTCCCTGCAAGAGCAGGTGGCTCAGGAATTGGTAGGTTCTTATGATTATTTGGCATTTTTCTGTAATAGCGGAGCGGAAGCCAATGAAGCAGCTATTAAGCTAGCTCGTAAGGCTACTGGCAAGCAAGGCATTATCACCTTTCAGCAATCCTTTCACGGTCGTACCTTTGGTGCTATGGCCGCAACAGGACAGGATAAGATCAAGAAAGGATTTGGTGATGGGGTGCCTCATTTCAGCTATGCAGCTTACAATGATTTGGCCAGCGTAGAAGACTTGGTCAATCAGGATACAGCAGCTATCATGCTGGAATTGGTCCAAGGAGAATCAGGGGTTCGTCCAGCAGAAGCAGCTTTTGTCAAAGACTTGGCTGATGTCTGTCAACAAGAGGGGATTTTGCTGATTGTTGATGAGGTCCAGACAGGTATGGGGCGCACTGGTCAGCTTTATTCCTTTGAGCATTATGGGATTATACCGGATATTGTGACACTGGCTAAGGGTCTGGCCAATGGCCTGCCCGTAGGCGCTCTATTAGGAAAATCCAGCTTGGCTCCCGCTTTTGGACCTGGCAGTCATGGTTCTACCTTTGGTGGCAATAAATTAGCCATGGCAGCTGCCTTGGAGACCTTGCATATCATGAAAGAGGCGGGCTTTATGGAAGAAGTCAGGTCTAAGAGTGCCATCTTACTGGAGCAGTTGCAGCTTGCTTTTCAGGACCATCCAAAGATTTCTGCTGTTCGCGGTCTGGGCATGATGATTGGGATTGAGACAAGCGCCAGTCTGTCAAAGATTGTTGAAGCTGCTCGTCAGAAAGGCTTGATTATCCTGACCGCCGGAGAGAATGTTATCCGTCTCCTGCCGCCTTTGACTATCAGCAGGGAGGAAATCCAGCAGGGGATTACTGTTTTAAAAGAAGTATTTTCAGAAGTAGATGAATAAAGGAAAAGGATTCAGTTTGAGCTGGATTCTTTTTTGTCTATGATAATAGTACTTTTGACAAGAATTGTTATTTTTTTGAAAAAGATACTTGTCAAAAAGAAAAGAATCTGTTACAATACTTTTGAACAGGAAATGGAGGGACGCTTATGAATGTATTCTTATGGTTCTTGTTTCCGATGACTTTTATGGTTTTTATCTTTGGGATTGATTCTTCCAATAAGTTAAAACGGATGCAGGGACGGATAAAGTCTTTAGAAAGAAATAGAAAAGGAGAGAAAACAATGTCACGATTTTTAAAAGAGATGATTGGAAAGAAACCAATGATTACTAGGGAATTGATTGGGACAAATGATTGGCTTGTAGTGGATGTGGATGAAGACTGGGTTAAGCTTAGTAAAACAGATAAAAAAGGCCAGAAAAAAACGAAGCTTATGCGCATTGAAGATATTCGGTCTGTTGAATTGCTGGAGAATTGAGAGGAAATTTCATGAAATTAAAGAATCGTCTCAAGGAGTTGCGAGCGCGAGATGGCCTCAATCAGACAGAGTTAGCAAGGAGAGCAGAAGTATCCAGACAGACTATCAGTCTCTTGGAACGAGGCGAGTACACTCCCTCTATCATTATTGCGTTGAAAATTGCTCATATTTTTGGAGAAACTGTCGAGAACGTTTTTAGAATCGAGGAAGAATGAAACAACTTAAAAATAATCGTCAACTTTTGCTTTTATCTTTGTTTATTGTTTATGTCTTGTCTTATGTTTTAAAAGATGCAGGGCTACTTCAAATAGAATTGCCCCTGAGGTTAGAATGGGCTGTTGTGTTTTATCTCACTCTAGCAGCTATCCTAGATAAAAGAATAAGCCATAAAAGAAAAGCTAGCTGTAAGTCTAGTGTGGGCTCTAAATTGAGAAATAGGAAAGGAAAATCATGACAACGAAAAAAAGAATAATGAGAAATGTAATTTTCTTAATTCTAGCCATAATCATTGGAGGAGCAATCGGCTCCTTTGCTCGCATTGAACATGTCTCTTGGCCAAGTTTTTTGAATGTGGAACTATTATAAACTATTGGACGTGTCTGCTTGACCATTCTTTATCCTTTAACCTTTTATTTAATCTACCAAGCAAATAAGTATCATCTGTCTATGGAGAAAGAAGAGGATGAGGATAAGGAGTATGAACTTTATCGTCAAACCTTTAAAACGTTAGAATCTGTGACAATCTTATTTAATGTCACCTCCGCCTTGACGTTATTTACCTTATTTGTTGGTGTAAACTATGTTTTTCCATTATTAGAAGCTGGTGCGGTGTTTTGGATTAATCTATATGATGGAGTTATTCTTCTAGCCCTTGTAATTGCCCAAATAGTATTGCTCAAGACGACACAGAAAATCCGAAAATATAAACTATCAATAGCACCTACTGTTGAAGAAATGAAGAAATTTGCTTTTTCCTTTGACGAGGGAGAACTACAAGCTAACTATGAACAGAGCTTTTTGATCCTCTTTAACCTAAATCAGCGGGTCATTCCTAGCCTATATGTTCTTATGTGGTTGGTGGGCTTACTGACTCCGATGAATGTCGTTTCAGCTTATATCGTACTAACCATTATTTTCATTTATATCAATGTCATGTTCTATCCTATGGTTAAAAAGTACTTTAAATAAAAGAAGAGAGGATTGACTATGAAATTACTGCGAAAGATTGATTTTTTAACGGATAAGAAAACGAACCTTTGGCTTAATATAGGAGCTCTTTTATTAATTCTCCCTTTTCTCTTTTTCTTTGCTTGGGTAGCACTTGAATTGTTAGAAGAAGACGAGGGGCTGTTCGTCTTTACAGACTTTTTATACTTGTTCGCCTTGCTGGTTGTGCATGAGTTGATCCATGGCTTTTTCTTCAAGATCTTTGGTGATGAAAAAACGAAGGTCAAATTTGGTTTTAAAAACGGTATGGCCTACGCGACGAGCCCTGGGAGTTTTTATAGCAGGGGAAAGATGTTGATCATTGCTCTGGCACCCTTTGTTTTGATCAGTCTCTTTTTAACAGTCTGTTGTGAACTTGAATGGCTATCCAGCCCTTCCTACATTGCTCTGGCTAGCATTCATGCAGCCTCTTGTATCGGTGATTTTTATTTGTCTTATATCCTCATTAGTCAGAAGGAAGAAATTCTTGTTGAAGATACCGAAGTTGGTCTAAATATTTATCGAAAGGATTAGAAATATGAAGAATACAAAGAACATCAAAACCTTCCTTGTCCATTTAGGACTTTATTCATTAGTTATATTGTCTTATTTTGTTATTTTTTCAAGCATCATTTCTAGTGTTTTAGAATCTCTGATGATGGGAACCTCTCAATATATTGCTCTCCCGATCCTTTTATTCTTATCGGCTTTATATATTATTCCTTTGTGGAAATGGTATCAGCATGATTTGAAATTAGAGGTGAAAAAAACAAGGATAATCTCTTCTGTTTGGCTACCGGTCATTCTTTTGATTGCTTTTATAATTTTCCAAGAATTAATGCCCACGAATCCGTCGGAAAATCAAAATAATGTAGAAATGCTGATTGCTTATCAGCCTGCATTTGCTTTTATTTTTGTGGTTTTCCTTGCTCCGATTGTTGAAGAGCTGCTGACTCGAGGTTTTATGGCTAAGTTCTTTTTCTCAAACCAAGTGACTTCCTTACGAAAGTTACTCTATATTCTTGTCTCCTCTACTCTATTTTCTCTACTTCATAGGCCAGCAACCCCAGGCCAATTTCTAACGTATTTTATTATGGGAGTTATCTTTGCCTTAGGATATTTATGTAGAAAAGATTTACGTTATGCGATTGCTTTGCATATGGCTAATAATTTGCTTGCCTTTCTTCTTCTCATTTTCCTTCGTTAGAAAGTGAGAACAGATAGTATTGAATGATCTTTTCAAGATTTATTATTTAAAATAGTAGATAAAAAACCCATTCCAAATTTTGGAATGGGT
>ERZ506766.458-NODE-458-length-17059-cov-7.87615_pt1 | contig 17059 bp, 8 predicted proteins | sample MGYA00513040_ERZ506766 | MGnify/ENA metagenome assembly ERZ506766
TGAGTTTCTTCAGGGTTTGTTCTACCTGAGCCTCTATCTTAGGGTCGCTCTTGATGACCGGAACATTAGCACTGGCTGTATAAGTCAATGCCAACATTGAAATAGATAATAATAATTTCTTCATAAATTCTAAGATTTGACGTTATATGATAATAACGGGATTCTTTCTGATATTTTTATTCGATAGTTACTTTCTTTACGGTATAACCATCACCCACGAGGAGGAGACCTTGCTGCTCTGTAAGAAGTTGGATAGACAAGTCGGTCAGTTCAAACTCCCATTTAGCAGGTCCATCCACCATGAAGTCGCCACGCTCTGGGTCGCCCTTACCGGTAAGGATGTTGTTCCACCAAGAAGTGGCAGCAGTACCCTGGCCCTTTCCATCTACATAGACACGGAGGATGGTGCCAGCCTTCACCTTTGAGAGGAAAGTGTCCTTCAAGGCATCGAATGGTGTACCCCATGTCACGGCAAACTCACCTTCCCAGAGGGTATTCTCCATAGATGGACGAGCCTCGGTGGTTACCTTGATGGTACCGCCAGGGAACTGTACGCCCTCACCATCTACCAAAGTGATATCATAGTCACCATTCTCCAAACCTGTAGGAGCTGTGAGCTTCAAGGCTGTGCCCTCTTCGAGAACCTCGAAGGCTACTTCCTTGCCACCTACCATTACTTTAGTAACTGTACCGAGATTCTTGCACTTATGGATAGTGGTCTCAGCACCTGGAGCTACCCAAAGCTCGATGGCATTGGTACCCAAAGCTGGATCATCGGCAGCAGGAGTTACGGTAACGTTCAAGGTGCGGGATGTGCTCTTGCCCTTGGTGGTGGTTGCCACAATCTTCAGTTCATGATTACCTATAGGCAAAGTCTGGTCGATGGTAGTACCTTCATAAATCTGCGTGCCGTCGAGCAACCATGTCACAGTGGTGTAGTGAACAGGAGTCACCTTGATTTCCAGGTTCAATTTGGTCTTGCGATCCAACTTCTGGTCAGCCAAGTCGGTGTTCAAGATACGAGGATTGTCATCTTCTGATACGGTGAAGAAAGGATCGTCGTCAGAGGAACAAGAAGACAGTGTAGCAGTGCCTGCTAACGCAAAGCTCATGGCGAAAAGCATCATCATTGCCTTCAAGACATTACCTTTATATTGATTCATTATCTTTTTCATCTTGATAATTATTAATAGTTATGGCGTTAGCCAATTCTTAATTGTTCATTCTAAATTCTTAATTACTTAATGTATCCTTTAACATTAGCTGGAGCGAATTCTGGCTGAAGGTTGACGTTAGCCTTATCCCACCAAAGCTTCTTGTGCCAATCATCAGTACCACCCATACGCTCGATGGCAGCCTTATAGTTGACGCTGTTATACTGACCTTCCAACTCTGGATAACGCAAGCGAGTAGGCATAGCCATGTTAGAATCGGTATAAGTGAAACCATTGGTAAATATGCCTAATCGGCTTCTGTCCAGGATAGCAGGATAGTCGGAGCGACGCAAGTTAGCCCAACCCTCTGATGGGTTCATCATGTGGAGAATCCATGCCTGGGTGTTGATGGTCGCCTTAGGATTGTCACCCAACTTGTTGTTGGCAATGAACTCATTGATCTCATCCTCAGAAATCTTGTTGGACGTGAGATAATAGTTGTTGAGCATCTCCATAGAAGCACGAACACCTTCCTCATAGAGAGTCTCAGCGTCACCACTTACATTCCAACCCTTGGTCTTAGCCTCGGCCATGAGGAATTTCACCTCGGCAGAGGTAATCAGAATACCAGGGCAAGAAGGCATCTCAAAGTCGATGTTCAAGCATGGACGCATCATACGTGCAAGAAAATCTGAGTTGTCATAATTGTTAGCATCCTGCTCAGCCAACTTAGCGAGAGTAGGAAATTCTGATACCTTAGGCACGTTCATCCAGTCGCTATACCAAGCAGCACCAGGATTACAAGGCTCCTCACCAATACCTTGACGCTGGAAGTAAGCCAACACCTCATCGGTCAAGTCGATGTTCTGCTCCTTGTCTGGCTTTACCTGACTACGCTTGATGTTGTAATAGTGGCGACAGATGCGATAGAGACGAGGGTCGTCAGTATTCTGCATCTGATAGAACAAGGTAGAGCATACGAATGTAGGAGATATAGCATCCTGACCATAGAGTATCTCTCCCAAGGCATTGGCACGGAAATCATAGTCGTTGGCTCCATCATAATAGGTATAAGGAGAATCTGAATACTTGATGTAAGCATCGTCGGCAGCCGAAGCAATATAACCGCCAGCATCTGTCAATGCACTTTCAAATTCCTCCTTAGCCTGAGTAGGATTTACATCTGAGATACGCATGGCATAACGCAAACGAAGAGAGTTGGCATACTTCTTCCATTTAGCCACATCGCCACCAAGACTGGTTACATCGCCAGAAATGCGGTCGGTACCTGTGCCAAGCTGCTTCTCGCAAGCGTCAAGTTCCTTGAAGAACCAGCTGTAAAGCTCTTCCTGCGTATCATACTTAGGATTAGAAATACCCTTGATGTATCCCAAGCCAGCCTCAGAAGCAGGGATGTCGCCATAAATATCAGAAATCACAGAGAGCAGATACACACGATGGATGCGAAGAGCGGCATTCAGATTAGCCTTGTCCTCAGAATTGTGGATGGCATCCACAAGGTTCTTGATGGAAACCTCATAATAACGGTCCCAAATAAGACGGGCAATATCATCCTGAAAGAAATTGGAACCCGAATAATTGGTTACATTCCAACCACCAGCGAAATACTGGTCAAAACCAGTGATATAGTTGCGATAAGTATCCATCAAACTAAAATCACCGTATGTCTGCAACAAAGAAGTTGTCAATTGTGCATTAGGATCCAGCTTGTCCACCTTGGTCTTATCGGTGTTAATGCTTTCCATCGTGCTGTCAGAGCAAGAAGTCATCACACCGCCAGTAGCCATCAACAAGAGAGCCATTGCGAAACCGCCTTTGCCTATATATTTCTTGATTATATTATTCATTTTATTGTTGTCTTTTAATCAGTTAAGAACTATCATTTCTTTCCCCATCAAGAGATTAGAACTTCACATTCACGTTGATACCATAGCTCTTGCGAGATGGCAATGAACCATACTCCAAGCCAAGACCAGAGGTATTGTAGCTTGAGTCTGGGTCGATATTAGGAATGTTCTTCCAAACGATGAATGGGTTACGAGCCACGAAAGATACGCTCAAGCCCTTGGCCCACTTGCCCAACAAACTCTCTGGGAAGGTATAACCTAAGGTAATCTCACGGCACTTCACGTAAGAGTTGTCATATACAAACGCGCTCTGTACGCTGGTAGCCATGTGCTTCCAGTAATCTTCTGGGCTCACAGCGATGTCGTTCTTACGATAAGTACCATTACCATTGTCGATAACACCATCCACTACGAGTCCCTTGCAGTTGCCAGACTCACGCCATGCCGAGATGTCCATACCTGCTGCCTGACGAGCCTCCTCAGAAGCGTACCACTCCTCACGGCCTGCCAATGTTCCCTTTGCCTTACCAGTCTGGTATGCAGAGCGCATAGACATAGAGTAGATATCAGCACCCACCTTCACATCGAAAGATGCAGAGAGGCGGAAGTTCTTGTAAGAGAATGTGGTATAGAAACCACCAGTCCAATCCCAAGAAGAGTTGCCGATGGTCTTCACGTTCTGGTCAACCTTTGGAAGTCCTGTGGCTGCATCGATGACAACTTGTCCCTGCTCATTGCGAACAACATCGTGTCCACGGATAGCACCATAATTCTCGCCAACCTGAGCACCTACTGATACACCGCACCATGTGGCCTTGGCAAGCTCAAAATAATCCATGCCATCTACGAGCGACTTCACCTTGTTGGTATTCTTGGAGAAGTTGACACCCATGTCCCAACCGAAGTCCTTAATCTGGAGCAATCGACCATTGAGGGCAAGTTCGATACCCTTGTTCTGAATCTCACCGGCATTAACCAAACGGTAAGAATAGCCAGAAGTGGTGGTAGAAGCAAGGCTCAAGATCTGATTCTTGGAGTTCTGGTTGTAATAGGTTACATCCAAGCCCAAACGACTATTGAAGAACTTCATTTCCAGACCCAACTCGTAAGAGCCAGTCATGGTTGGCTTCAAGTCCTTATTTGGCTGGGTAGAGTTGCTTATCATACCGATGGTATAACCAGAATAACTATACTTGCCTGTGGCGTAGTTGAGTGCAAGCTGGTAAGGGTCGGTATCGCTACCTACCTTAGCCCAGGATGCACGAACTTTACCATAATTGATAATCTTCTTGTTCTTGATGAACTCGGAGAATACCAAGCTACCCGATACAGATGGGTAAATATATGTATTGTTGCTGGTAGGGAGTGTAGATGACTTATCACCACGGATGGTTCCCTCCAGATAGTAAGTATGCTTGTAACCAATGCTTGCGCTTGCATAGAGAGAGCTTATCTGCTTCTTGTACATACTCTCACGAGTGTTCTGCTCCTGATAGTTCATGATGTTCTTGATGCCATTCATCTGCTGGTTAAGACCGGTATTGGTGATGGTCTTGTTGTCCACCTTGAAGATGTTGCCACCCGCTGTGGCATTGACATCGAAATCGCCCCATGAGTTGTTGTAGAGGGCAAGGAGCTCTGCGTTCAGCGTTCTGTTATTGAAGATTTGGTCGGTAAGCTTTCCTGCTGGTGTACCTGGAGTTGTCTTGGCGATGAAGTCCTCGAAGTTCATGCTGTTGATGTCGGTGCCGATGGTACCCTGCAACTTCAAGTGCTTGTCGATATTCCAGATTGCCTTACCTGTCAAGCGGAACACATCTTTCTTAGAAGTATTGCCATTCTTATAGAGATCCCAGTATGGGTTCTTGTTATACTGGTCGTTAGCATTCCAGTTGGAGTAGTTGCCGTCGGCATCCTCATAGTGCTTCAACCAAGCCTGGTTGTAGGTACCAGCCAAAGTCATGAGGTTCTTACCTACATTGCTCTGAGAATCACCCAAGGCAGGACGGTTCTTCACGTTCTCACGAGTATAGTTGGCGGTGAAGTCGAAATCAACAGGACCAGCTGAGGTATTGACACGGAGGTTGAAGTTGTCACGACTCATTTTGGTGTTAGGCAGGATGTCCTTGTTGCGCATATCGGTGAAAGAGAAACGCATACCAGTCTTACCTGAATTCACAGAGAGGATGGCTGTGTTCTGCGCCGTCAAACCAGTGCGGAAGAAATCAGACGCATTGTTGGGATACATCTTGAATGGACGCTCCTCACCATCAAAGTACTTGAAGACGAAATCATCAGCCTTAGGACCCCAACTGGAGTTGGTACCAGCTGTACTGGATGTAGGAAGGGCACCATTGTAGCCCATACCATAAGTTGTCTGCACGTCATTCCACTTAGCCAACTGGGTATCGATGGTGAAAGAACCATTATACTCTACACCAATCTTATCCTTCTCCGCCTTCTTGGTAGTAATCAAGATAACACCATGAGAGGCACGGCTACCATAGAGGGCTGAGGCAGCAGGACCTTTCAATACGCTCATCGTCTCGATGTCGTCAGGGTTGATGGCAGAAATACCATCACCGAGGTCATAGCCACCAGCTTCACCAGCGCTGCCAAAGTTGGTATTATCCAAAGGCACACCATCCACCACGTAGAGAGGCTGGTTGTTGCCTGCCATTTCCGTATTACCACGAAGGAGCACGCGGGTAGAACCAGAAGCACCGCCAGCGGTGTTCTGCACGACGAGACCAGCCACCTTACCTGAAAGAGAGTTGATGACGTTGGTTTCCTTCGCCTTGGTGAGTTCCTCACCCTTCACTTCCTCCAAGCCATAGCCGAGAGCCTTGCGGTCTCGTTTGATGCCGAGGGCGGTGACAACTACCTCATTCAAGGCTTTACCATCCTCTTGCATCTTGATTCGCATACCATCAGCAGCTTTCACGGTCATCGTCTTGTAACCGACGTAGCTCACTTCGAGTGTGGCTCCAGGCTTGCAATTCAGCGTAAAGTTACCATCCAGATCGGTAATGACACCGTTGGTTGTACCAGCCACCTTCACGCTTGCACCAATCAAGGTTTCGCCAGTGGCATCCACCACTGTACCCTTGATGCCTTGGCTCTGCTGAACGCTCATAGCAGCATTGTTCATCTGGGCAGCGAGGATGGCTGAAGTAGGCATCCACATCAAACCTGCACCGAGCATGCCGAGAAACTTTGTCTTCTTTCTCATATTTCTTATTTTGTTTATAGGTTTAAAATAATCATCTTATTATCATATCATTACTTCTGAAAGATTCCCTCAAGAATCCAAGGAGCATTCACCTTCATACTCTTGAAACGGTCGAAGATGCCATACTTCTCAGAGCCGTTGCCGAAGTGGTTGTTGTCCCAAACAAAAGTAGAGAAGCCTCGTTTGCGAGCCTCCGTAGTCAAGAACTTACAGTAGTAGGTCATGTTTTCATGCACTTTCACAGAGTTTGACTTATAGTGGTCGGTTACTCCCCATTCTCCTATTACGATACCCAGTCCTTTGTTGCTCCAGGTATTCACCACCTTATCGAAGAAATCCGTCATCGTCTTCTCGTTGTCAGCAGGTGTCTTGCCAGCATCCTTGTAGGCATCACCCCAGTAATCGTAGGTGCAATCGCCGGCGTAGCTCCATGGTTGATAGTAGTGGAATTCCACACTCATATAGTTGTTGCCATTGCCTTCGGCATCCTTCGGAATGATGAATCCTCCATTCTTGATGCCAAACCAAGGGTTGCAAACGTAAGTCTGTAAGATGAGGTGGCGCTTGACATTGTTGCCGCCTGTGGCACGAACCATATCCACGAATGTCTGATTGTAAGCATTCTGCACTTCGAGATTCTCGGCAGTAGGCTTGCTCCAGTTGTCCCTGACGTGAACCTCATTGGTACCGGCGAAAGCCAAGCGACCGTCATAATTGGCAAACTCAGAGGCGATATTCATCCAGAGGAGCGCAAGCTTTTGGCAGTTTTCTTCCTTATGTTGATAGGTAGGACGACCTTCGAGCCATTTTTCATGATGTGCATTGATGATAACCTTGAGGTCATTATCCAGACACCAACCCACTACCTCCTTGATACGAGCAATCCAAGCCTTGTCGATGCTCATCGCCTGAGCATTGGTAATGTGGCACTGCCAACGGATTGGAATACGGACGGCATTGAAACCTGCCTTCTTCACGGCTTGTATCATCTTCTTGGTAACAATGGGATTGCCCCAAGCTGTCTCTGCATGGATAGAACCATCAGGGTTGCCAATCTGCATCGACTCGCCATCCTGTCCAGGAGCGGAACACTCAAATTCGTTACCAAGATTCCACCCCACAATGTCTTTATTCCATTGCTGGGCAGTAGGCATGGATTCGCATACGCCATCAGAACCTTTGGATGAGTCCTTCTGCAACGTGTTTGCTTCGCAAGATAAACATGTGAAGAAGCCTAATAAAAAGAGACTAAATGTCAAAAAGCTCCTTTTCATTTTCATTTCTATGTGTAAATTGTTATTGGTGTAAATTGTTATTGTTTCGTTTTTTAAAAAAAAACTGTTTGATTGCGTAACAGATTCCGGCTGCAAAGATAGAGAAAAGGACCCCCAAGAGGGTTAGATAATAAATAAAAAAGGTTTCAATTCAGACATATCGTCTAAACCGAAACCTTTTCTTTAAAATTAAAAACGCTGATTTACAGATACTTACTGGGAGAAACCCCAAAGTGCTTTTTAAATACTGTACTAAAGTACTTCACATTTAAAAAACCGGCTTTCACAGAGACATCCAGCACACTATCCCCCTGTTTCAGAAAGATAGCAGCCTGCTCCAGACGTATCAATCGCATAAAATCCTGCGGACTTTGCCCCGTAAGAGTCTTCAGCCTACCATAGAAAAGCGTTCTGCTCATCGCCATCTCTCTACAGAGTCGGTCGATATTAAAGTCAGTGTCGCTCAGATGAGCCAACACCAAACTGGTAGCTTTATCTACAAAAGCCTGGTCTTGTGGATTCAGAACAGCTTCTTCCACATTTTCGTATGAATCAGAGCGCACAATCTGCTTGGGAGAAGCAGACTCAGGAGCTGTCTCTCCTCTAACAAGAGCAAGACTTCTGTCCATATAGTACTGACTCAACCGGCGACGATTCTTCAAAATACTGGCAACCTTACTCGCAAGAATAGCAGTATCGAATGGCTTGGCGATATAGTCATCAGCACCAAGTCCGAGCCCTTCTATCATAAAGTCACGACCAGCCTTAGCTGTCAGCAGGATAACAGGCAGCCATGATGTTTCCTTGTTTTCCTTGATGCTGCGACAGAGTTCATCTCCGTGCATTCCCGGCATCATGACATCTGAAACAACGATATCACACACACCGCCCTCTTTCAAATATTTCAAGGCAGCCTCTGCACTTTTCACATCAACTACTTGATAAGAATCACCAAAGGTCATTCTGATATATTTGCAAAGATCTTCATTGTCATCGACAAAAAGAAGTGTATCCTTTGAAACACCAGCATCCTGCAGAACCACAGAAGACACTGTTGGGCAAGTTTCATCATGCTTGTCTTCAGCTAAAGAAGATTCATCTGCAACTTTTTTCTTTTCCTCAACAAGCCGAACTGAAGAATCTGTTACATTGCCTAATGGCAACTTCACACAGAAAGTAGTACCCTTTCCTTCCTCACTTACGAAACTAAGCTTTCCTCCTAATTTCTCTACAAGCTTTTGTGTAAGCATCAGTCCTAATCCACTTCCCATTTCCTGAGAATTCACCGCATTAGAAGCCCTGAAGAAGCTCTTGAAGATACTCTTAATTTCTGCCTTGGGAATACCGATACCTGTATCACATACATGAATCAGCGCCATCTTACCTTCAGTAGAAGCCGACAACGTAACCTTTCCACCTTGAGGTGTATATTTGATAGCATTCGAGAGAAGATTTTCCAATATCAGATCCATCATTTTGACATCAGAATGAATATGTTGCTGCGGACACGTTTCAAGAAACAGCTGAATATGCTTCTCCTGAGCTGCCAATGCAAACTTATCCATCTGCAAACGTAAAAGCATCGGCAATTCTATATCTTGCAGACGAACCTGTTCGGCAGACTGCTCTACCTTTTGGAAGTCAAGCAACTCTGTTACCATCTTCAACAGCTTATTGCCGTTGCGCTGCGCCATATCCAAAAAAGCACGACTCTTCTCACTCAAGTGAGAATCTTTAGACAGATCAACAAGAGGAGCCAACACGAGACTCAAAGGAGTACGTATGTTATGGGCGGTATTAACGAAGAAATTGATTTTCTCGTCATAATACTTGCGCTGCAATCGTTCTTTATAATACTGCCATGCAAAATATAAGATGGCTGTCAGAATACAGAGATAGACAATCCATGCCCACCAGGTGTTCCACCAAGGTTGAGCGATAGAAATTTTCAGCGATGTTGCACCCAATTCCCTACCATTACTTCTGCAGACAGCCTTGACATAAAGGACATAGTTGCCAGAAGGTAAATTGACAAATCGTGCTAACTGATAAGAAGACAATTTACTCCAGTCACGATCATATCCTTCCAAATAATACTGATATTGGATGTCATGCTGATATTGATAATTGATGCTCTCGAAAGAAACAATCAGCGTATTCTCATGATGGTGAAGGCTCAAGGTGCCATCCTGTAACATCTCAAAGATGGATTCATTCCATTGGTCGGTACGTTCTACGCCTTCCACCTCAACACGATGGATACGAAGCGGAGCGGCATAATTCAATCCTTTGGCAAACATCGGAGCCAAAGCCACTATGCCATCATTACTGCCAAAAAGCATCCTGCCATCTGAAGTACACGCCACAGACATACGATTATACACACGTTCCAAACCCTTGAAGAAGTTGAGATTTACCACCTTCCCATGATAGATGAAGGCCAACCCCTTATCAGTGCTCAACCACAACTTGCCATTCTTTCCCTTGATAAGTCCATAAACCGTATTAGACGGTAAAGATTCCTGGGTAGTATAGTTTCTTAACTTATTAGTCTTCAGATCATAATCATAAAGTCCACCACCATCCGTACCTATCCAGACATGACGGGAATTCTGATAAACCATACTGTTGACAAACAAATTTATGTCTTTATCGGGATATTGTCCTGGATAAAAAAAACGGCGTGGGTGCATAGAATTCTGTTTGTCTATCAGATAGCAACCATGCGAAGTTCCTACAGCGATACTGCGTTTATCCTCTGATTCTGTAATGCATTGTACCTCGTTGACAGGCAGATAGAAAGCTGCCTTCTCCACTCCTCTGGACGTATTTTTTCCAGAAGGGAAACAGGCCATATCACCATCTAAACAGCCTATCCAGAGATTGCCTTCGCTATCAGCAAAAATACTGAACACATAGTCACTCTTCAACTTTCCATTACGAACTGAATATGCAGGCATACTGGTTCCATCACTGTTAACCTGATATACACCATTGCCATAAGTACCTACCAGAATCCTTCCATCAACAGTCTGACAAATCGTAAGTGCCACCTTATTATATAGTCCATGATGCCAAAAATGAGTCTGCGAATCATAAATACTTACTCCTTTATCTGTAGCATACCATATTTTCCCATCGCGACTTTGGAACACATCGTTCACACAATTATCTATCAGCGATTGATTGTTAAGATACTCGTGCGTAATATATTCCAGAGTATGTTCCATAGGAATGGCTAAATCTACTCCTCCCGAATAAGAGCCTGCCCATAAATCTCCAAAACGATCGCGGCACAGAGTATATAAACCATTACCCTTCAATACGTTACCAGGACGTCCGTCTGTATTCAGCAAGAGCTTGGTTTGTTTATTCAGCTTATCATAAGCATAGATTCCAGCTCCATCTACAGCCATCAGAAGAGTTTGATGATTAAATGAAATAATAGAACGTACGGGAATCTGCGGAATGTTCTGTAAAGAATGGAAAGCTATAGAATTGATCGGCTTCCAAGTACTATCATCCACCACCTTCACTCCTTCATGAAAAGTTCCCAACCAAATATGATGCCCCTCTACATCATGATAAGAAGAAACCACAGAGCAACCGCTTATTTTTTTTGCTATTTTCTGTGTAGCTGCCGAATAGCAATATACATCTTTGGAAGTTCCTATCAAGAGTCTCTGACCGACAAACTGGATATGATTAATATAGGTATTTTTTAATATAAATCTACCTTTAGCTTTCTCGCGAACGATTTCCTTCCCGTCAGCAGAAGCTGACAAGCAGTAAAGACCTTTATCCATAGCCAACCAGAAGTTGCCCTTTTCATCTACCAGCAATTCGTTCAATACAATGCTTCCTCCAAGAATATTCAGAAGATTACATCTCAAGACGAACGTATCTTTCACCTTATTATATATATATACTTTTCCCTTGTTGTCGTAGGCATATATCTGCCGATGATGATCTTGGGTCAATTTGATATTTCTGCCACTTGCATCACTGTACTGCATTTCTGTAGCCAATGTGTAATTAGAAACCAATTGGCCATTATATCGGTCAACCCCTCGTTTAGTACTTATCCACATGGCACCATCCTCTGCCTCAACAATAGAATAGACACGAGGACTGGACAGTCCATTACCTGTATTGAGGTTTGAAATCATGAACATATTTCTGGAAATATGTCCGTGTGCCGGAAGAACTGTTGCCAACAGCAACAATATAAATAGTATATATGATTGTAGTCTTTTCATTATATTATTAAAGTTTGGAAAAAACTCTGAATGACATGGCAAAAGTACAAATAGAATCTGAGAAACTCACTCCTTTGGGAGGAATTTTTTCGATTATGAAGCTATTTAATGCTCTTTTAGCTCAAACTATATTCAACGAAAAGACTAAGCCCAAGTAAGCGTATCCGCGATGTGTATATACTAACATCGCGGATACGTTTACCTATAATCAATTTTTTATTTGTAACAGATTCTTATCGTTTGTGTTATATTTGCTTACGTTGCGGTAGCAGCGATGCGCCTATGCTCACTACCAATACGCCGATTATGATGCAGAGCGAAGCCACAGCGTCAATCTCCACCCACTCATGTATGAGCATCTTCGCACCGATGAAGAGCAGCAACACGCACACACCCGTCTTCAGATAACGGAAGCGGTCGGCGATGGCAGCCAGGAGGAAGAACATTGCACGCAGTCCGAGTATGGCGAAGATGTTGGAGAAGAACACCACGTAGGGGTCGAGCGACACGGAGAATACGGCAGGAATGCTGTCGAAGGCGAAGATAAGGTCGCTGAACTCTATGACGAGCACCGTTACGAAGAGCGGTGTGAACATCAGGCGTCCCGCCTTGCGCACAAAGAAGCGGTCGCCCTCAAACTGTGTGTGTATGCGTCCCGTCTTCGAGAGCAGACGCACTATAGGGTTCTTCTGCACGTCCATCTCCTCCTTCTTGTTGCGGTCGAGGAACATCTTTACACCACTATATATAAGTACGCCACCGAACACCAGCAACACCCAGTCGAAGCGGCTGATGATGGCTGCGCCTAAGAATATGAACACGAAGCGCAGCACTATGGCTCCGAGGATGCCCCAGTTGAGCACGTGCTGATACTCGTTCTTGCCCACGCCGAACGCCGTGAATATCATCATCATCACGAAGAGGTTGTCCACGGACAGCGTTTTCTCGATGAGGTAGCCCGATATGTAGCTTATGGTCATGTAATGTCTGTACTGCTGCAGGCTCGCCTCAAAGTCAGACGGATTGAGTTTTAGGTGCGGAGCATACGCCGTCGCCACTGCTTTCAGGTCGGCGAAGCTGCTTATTCCGTGCACCATGTCGCCCTTAAACCAAAGGAAGGCGGAGAAAGCCAAGGCGAGAGTTATCCAAACAGCCGTCCAAGTGCCGGCTTCACGTATTGACACTTCGTGCGCCTTCTTGTCTATGACAAGCATGTCGAGCACGAGTATTGCGGCAATGAAAACTATGAAGCCGCCTAAGAAGATGAATTCTGAAATATGAAACATGTGTTACTTGTATTTTTTCGGGTGCAAAGTTAAACCGAATAATCTGAATGTACAAAGATTAAACGTTCTTTTAATAGAATTGTAACATTGTGGCTCCCGATAACTGCCCCGCAATACGTCTATTTGTCTATAAAACACGTTTTTTAAGCTTTCTAAGCATTGCTAACCGGAAATTATTTTGTAATTTTACACCTTGAAACATATCCCTATAAACGAATGTAGGGCAAATAAAAGGCATTTACGGCGATTTTTAGTCATTTATGCCTTCGTGAACGAAACAAATTAATAATATAAAATGGACGAAAATCAGACTATCGATCAAGACAGAATTAAGAAAGTCAACATTGAGGTGGAGATGAAACGCTCATACATCGACTATAGTATGTCGGTGATCGTTTCCCGTGCCTTGCCCGATGTGCGCGACGGATTCAAGCCCGTACACCGACGCATACTCTATGGTATGCTCGGCATTGGAAACACCAGCAACAATCCCTACAAGAAATGTGCCCGCGTCGTTGGTGAGGTGCTCGGAAAGTATCACCCGCACGGCGACTCTTCTGTCTATGGTGCGTTAGTACGCATGGGACAGGACTGGAACATGCGCTACATGCTTGTGGACGGACAGGGTAACTTCGGATCCGTCGACGGTGACTCCCCAGCTGCTATGCGATACACGGAGTGCCGACTCTCTAAGATGGGAGAACATATCATGGACGACCTTGAGAAGGACACCGTGGACATGGCACCCAACTTCGATGACACGCTCATGGAGCCTACCGTAATGCCTACAAAGATTCCGAACCTCCTCGTTAACGGCGGTAACGGTATTGCTGTCGGTATGGCCACCAACATTCCTACGCATAACCTCAGCGAGGTGATTGACGGATGCTGCGCTTACATTGACAATCCTGACATTGATCTGGACGGACTCATGGAGCACATCAAGGCACCTGACTTCCCTACGGGAGCTTACATATACGGTCTTACCGGTGTGCGTCAGGCTTACGAGACCGGTCGTGGACGCGTCATGATGCGTGCCAAGAGCGAGATTGAGAGCGCTGACTCTCACGACAAGATTGTCATCACAGAGATTCCTTACGGTGTCAATAAGGCTGACCTCGTGTCGAGCATTGCCGACCTCGTGAAGGACGGAAGAGTGACCGGCATCTCCAACGTCAACGACGAGTCGGGACGTCAGGGAATGCGTATCGTGGTGGACGTAAAGCGTGACGCCAACGCCAACGTCATCCTCAACAAGCTCTATAAGATGACAGCCATGCAGTCATCGTTCTCCGTCAACTGCATCGCCCTCGTCAACGGACGTCCGCGCCTCCTAACACTTAAGGAGTGTGTGAAGTACTTCGTGGAGCATCGTCACGACGTGACCATCCGTCGCACCAAGTTCGACCTTAAGAAGGCACAGGAGCGTGCCCACATCCTTGAGGGACTCATCATCGCCTGCGACAACATTGACGAGGTGGTACACATCATCCGTGCTTCTGCCACACCTTCAGAGGCTCAGCGCAACCTCGAGAAGCGTTTCGAGCTGGACGAGATACAGTCAAAGGCCATCGTAGACATGCGCCTCTCACAGCTTACCGGACTGCGTATGGACCAGCTCCATGCCGAGTTTGAGGAGCTGGAGCGTCTCATCGCCCATCTCCAGGCCATCCTTGACGATCCCGAACTTTGCAAGAAGGTGATGAAGGACGAGCTGCTTGAGGTGAAGGAGAAGTATGGCGACGAGCGCCGCACAGAGATAAAGCCCTTCGAGCATGAGTTTAATGCAGAGGACTTCTATCCGAACGACCCCGTTGTGATAACCGTCAGCCACATGGGCTACATCAAGCGCACACCGCTCAGCGAGTATCGTGAGCAGGCACGCGGCGGCGTAGGATCAAAGGGAGCACGCACACGCGAGCAGGACTTCACCGAGTTTATCTATCCTGCCACAATGCACCAGACCATGCTGTTCTTCACACGCAAGGGACGCTGCTATTGGCTTAAGTGCTACGAGATACCTGACGGCGACAAGAACTTTAAGGGACGCGCCATCCAGAACCTTCTCAATATTGAGCCGGACGATTCTGTCAACGCTCTTCTCCGCCTCCGCGGACTCAACGACGAGGAGTTTGTCAATTCACACTACGTGGTGTTCGCCACAAAGAACGGCACCATCAAGAAGACGCTCCTTGAGGCTTACTCACGCCCACGCACCAATGGTGTGAACGCCATTAACATCGTCGACGGCGACGAGGTGGTGGACGTTCGCCTTACCAATGGCAAGAACGAGATTATCCTTGCCAACCGCAACGGTCGCGCCGTACGTTTCGACGAGTCTGCTGTTCGACCCATGGGCCGTGTCTCAACGGGTGTACGCGGTATGCAGCTTGACGGCGACGACGACCAGCTTGTGGGCATGATCATCGTAAACGACGCCGAGAACGAAACCGTAATGGTGGTTTCGGAGAACGGCTACGGCAAGCGTTCAAGCGTGGAGGACTATCGCAAGACCAACCGTGGCGGTAAGGGCGTGAAGACCATCGCCGTGACCGAGAAGACCGGACGCCTCGTTGCCATCAAGAATGTCACCGATGAGAACGACCTCATGATCATCAACAAGAGCGGCATTGCCATCCGTCTTGCCGTTCGCGACTGCCGTGTCATGGGACGTGCCACACAGGGCGTTCGCCTCATCAATCTCGCCAAGAAGAACGACGTAATCGCCAGCGTATGCAAGGTGATGAGCTCTGAACTGGAGGAGAAGGTAGGCGAGGACGAGAAGCTGGACGACGTAGAGACTACGTCACCCGACACCATTGTCGAGTCAACAATAGATAATAACAATCAATAATAACTGTAACAAAACTATTCGATTATGAAAAAGTTATTTATCATGGCAGCGATGATCGTAGCTTCATCGTCTGCATTCGCACAGGACCTCAAGAGCGTCCTCAAGTCGAAGGATTATGCTGAGGCTCAGGGTCAGCTCCAGTCTTGCCTCTCTACTCTCAGCAACGACGAGAAGGCTAAGGCTTACCACAAGCTCGTAGAACTCTCGCTCAACAAGGCTAACCACGAGATCTCAATCATCCAGGAGAACCAGATGATGAAGCAGATGGGTCAGGCAGGCGAGAAGGCTGTCGACAACATGGGTATGGCAGTAGCTCTTAAGAACGCCCTCCTCGACGCTGAGCAGTGCGACAAGTATGACGCTCTCCCTAACGCTAAGGGCAAGGTGGCTCCCAAGTTCCACAAGAAGCTTCAGGAGGCTCTTTGGCCGCTTCGCATCCACCTCGTAATCGTAGGTCAGGGCGCTCTCGAGAAGGAAGACCAGAAGACTGCACTCGACCTCTTCGGAGCTTACGTAGAGAGCGCTGTGTCTCCTCTCTTCGCTGATTTCGACAAGACAAAGGCTCCCGATGAGAACCTCGGTGAGGTGGCTCGTGTAGCTGGTGTGCTCGCTTACCAGAACAAAAACATGGACCTTGCCAACAAGTACATCGACGTTTCGCTTAAGGATACCGCTTCTTACAAGGACGCCCTCAGCATCAAGATGGCGCTCATGCAGGAGAGCATGAAGACCCGTGAGGACTCAGTTAAGTGCCTCAAGTCGTTCGAAGCTCTCTATGCAAACGACTCTGAGAACGAGACCATCTTTACAAACCTCGCTACACTCTACGGCACACTCGGCATGAAGGACAAGCAGGCAGATCTTCTCAACACGCGCCTTGCAAAGAATCCTAACGACTTTATGGCACTCGCCGTGAAGGGTCAGGCTGAGATGAACGAGAGCAAGTGGGATGAGGCCATCGCCGACTTCAAGAAGGCCAACTCCATCAAGGAGGATGCCCTTGTGCTCACATGGTTAGGCTTTAGCATCAACAACAAGGCTGCCGGTCTTGCTACGTTCGAGCAGCAGAAGCCGCTCCTCGAAGAAACTCAGGGCTACCTTGAGAAGGCTCGCCAGCTCGATCCCAACCAGG
>ERZ506766.516-NODE-516-length-15523-cov-4.31678_pt1 | contig 15523 bp, 10 predicted proteins | sample MGYA00513040_ERZ506766 | MGnify/ENA metagenome assembly ERZ506766
GCTCCATAGCTTCAAGCTTCTGGCTCGGTATATCATCGCTTACTATAATGAAATGTGTAGTTGCCATATTGAATTTATCTTTCATTTCGTGAAGTGAAACGATAGACGCGAGGTCGGAGGGAAGAGCCTTATCCATATTGTAGTATACATTAACGCTCTTCGAAGCTCCGTATGCGGGAATTATAAGAAGAAGGAAAATTATTGCAATTACACGGCGATGCTTAAGGGTGAATTCATTAAGCTTGCCGAAATGAGGAACCAAGCTCTTATGCCTTGTCTTTTCGATTTTATCGTCAAGCAAAAGTATAAGTGCCGGAAGGAATGTAACAACCGTGATAACACCGAGCAATACGCCCTTTGCCATTACAAGACCTATGTCAAGACCGAGCTTGAAGCTCATAAAACAAAGTGCGAGGAAGCCGAATACCGTAGTCAATGAGCTGCCTGCCAGCGATACAAACGTACTGCTTATTGCCGAAGCCATTGCCATGGTTCTGTCATCATTATTCTTGCATTCCTCTTCGTAACGGTCCATAAGGAATACCGAGTAGTCCATGGTAACGCCGAGCTGCAGTATAGCCGCTATACACTGTGTAATATATGATATTTGCCCGAAGAAAATGTTTGTACCCATATTATATACAACCGCGGTACACAGTGCCATAAGAAGCACAAACGGCAAGACATACGATTTCAGGGTAAACATCAAAACGATAAGAGCGAGCACTATTGCAATAACTACATACAGCGGAGCCTGCGCGTCGGCAAGTGCCTTAGTATCATACATTATTGTGGAAACACCGCTCATAAACATATTTTTGTTCATACATTTACGTATGGACTTTATAGCATCCATTGTTGACTCGGAAGCGCCGCCCTGCGTAAATTGAACCATCATAAGTGTGGCATTACCGTCTTTACTGTAAAAGACATTCTTTAAGTCATCGGGAAGCATATCCTCGGGAATCGATATATCAGCGATATCATCGACCCACATAACATTGCTTACTCCGTCGATTTCGGAAATTTCTTCCTTCAGCTTGACAGCGGTTTTTTGATCCTCGTTTTCAATAACAACAATGGCACTTGCAGCGTTATTGAATGTTTTATCAAGGATATGCTCGCCCTGTACCGAATTAAGGTCTTCCGGCAGATAAGACAAAATATCATAGTTTACGAATGTGTTAAGATAACATATTATCGACGGTATCAATAATATAAGGCAAACTATAAGGACTGTTTTGGGGTGTTTTGCAATTCCCCTTGCCATTTTGTCTATCATCGTATCTCCCCTTTGCTATAATAATTTACTAAGCTAACATTTTTTTGACGGCCAGATGAATTTCCGGTCGTATTTCTTCTATGGTGAACGGAGATCTCGAAAGGATGGCATTCGAAGCGGTTGTAAATATCATTGTAGAAACGAGTAACAACAGCTTTTTGGCATTCTCGGGAGGATTTCCGAGTTTAACTATTATATCTGTAAGATAATCAAAATCGAGTTTGATGTTATCGTCGCCGTTATCGATTATCAGCGAATACAATATTGAGCTTTTTTCGCTTATCACGGAAAGCAATTCTTTATTATCAATCATATAGTCTATAATTGCGTCAACAAAAAATGTGAGCTGATCGATAGCCTCCATTTTGTTATCGGTGTTTATATTTTTCATCTGCGCTATAACAGACTTTATAATCGCTGCGCTCTTATAAAGAATTATCTGATCCATAAGGTCGTATTTATCATGAAAATAGAGATAAAACGTACCCTTTGCCACGCCTGCACATTTGACAACTTCATCTATCGGTGTGGTGTTTATACCGTTTTTTGCAAATAGGTTATATGCGGCATCTAAAATTTTATTACGTTTTTTAAGCTTGTTTTCTTCCACACTCGGCATTTTACACTATCTCTTTCGGTTGAATTTCTGAGGCTTAACAGAATTTTATCATCCACCGCAAATTAAAGTTCTGCGCTCTTTAAAATGACCGTTAGTCACTTTTTACATTTCAAAATGCTACTCCAAAAATGACCAACAGTCAATAATTTATTTTGATTGTTAACAAACTGTTCACAAATGTTGAATTTGTATACATAAACGCTAATCATTAAATTTATTGTTTGTGCATTTTGCCAGACAGCTTGATTTGTAACAATTTACAACATAAAAAAACAGAGCACGGAAAAACCGTACTCTGTTCAATGCAAAATGCAGATTATTCGCCCTTCATATCAAGGAGCTTAACCTTGCCCTCATAGGATTCCTGAGAAACCTTGATAGAATCGGTTATAGCAGCCTCAATGTCGTCATCCTCAACGCCGAGGTCACGGGTGTACTTATCAGTTATGAAGAGATCATAGTCCATAATGTAGGGAAGCTGAAGCGGATCCATACCGGAATCAATGCCTCTCTTCTTATAATCTTTAACAATACCGTACATACCGAGCTTCATCATAAACGGAGGTATGCCGACAATCTTTCTGTTATGCATTCCGCGAGCCTCATATACAATACCGAGGAATTTATCCCACTTCATATTGTACATGCTGATCGGAATAGCCTCAAAGCCTTTGGCACCCTCTTTGGTTGCGGCACCGGCAATAGCCTGACCAACCTGGCGGCAAGTAAGCATTGCTGTGCCACCCTTCGGATAAAGGGTGAAAGGAAGCTTGTCCATACCGGAAATCTGCTCAATAAGAACAGTCCAAACAGGTCTTCTGCCCGGCTGAGTACCGAATATGTAAGGAAGCTCAAGAACTGCTACGCTGAAGTTGTCATCGCAAGCCTTTTTACAAACATCTTCCTGAATAAGACGAGATTTGAAGTAGGGGTTTCTCTCTTCAAGATTCATATCAGGCTTGATTTTAGAAAGATATGAGAAGTAAGAACCAAGAACAACAGCTCTCTTAACGCCTGCTTTTTTGCAGAGCGGGAAGATTCTCTCAAGCGGAGCAATGTTGTATTTGTAGTAATAATCCATTACGGGCGCCGGGAATTCTTTTCTCTCGTCAACGCCTGCTGCGAAGATAAAGCAATCACAGCCTTCGAGCATCTGCTCAATTTCCTCATCCGTCTTCTTGTTGATATCGCCGAAAACGAGTTCCATTTCCTTCGGAATGGGAGCTCCCTCCGGAAGAGGCGGAAGAGCAACGCTCTTTACCTGGTGACCTCTCTTAATGAGAGTCGTGGCAGCTTCACAGCCGAGAAGGCCTGTACCGCCGATCATAAAGATTTTCATAGCAATTCTCCTGTCTAACTATATATTTTTGCTAAATTAAAAACTAAATCAGTCCTTGAATACGGGGTCAAAGAGCGGAAGCTTTGAAATCTTCATAACGCTGCTGAAAATATGGCCGCCGAGTACCGGCATAAGTCTGCCGAAATAATTCATAAATGCAGCGTCAAAGCCATGAACGCCGAGCGGACGTCTTGTTCTGATGTCATGCATTATCATCTTTACCATTCTGTCGCAGGAGGTGCTAACAGCATTGAGCATCTTCTGACCCTTTGCGTCGGAAGCATCCTGACTTCTGAATATATCTGTCTTTGTAAAGCCGGGGCAAACAATGCCGACATAGCATTTACCGCGAAGCTCTTCTCTGAGTGATTCTGAAAGAGACTTAAGAGCAGCCTTACTTGCGGAATATACCGAAGTACCTGCAAGAGACATAAGAGAAGCCGAGCTATCGATGTTGATGATTCCGGGAGTCTTTGACTTGAGAATCATCGGAAGAAGCGTATGTATCGAATAAACCGCCGAATAGAAATTGATATTCATAGCCTTTTCAATATCAGCCATTGAATAATGTTCAAATCTGTCGAACTTCGGCAAAATTCCCGCATTATTGACAAGTATGTCGGGATGAATGTCATTATCCTCAAGGTACTTTGCAAAATCTATCCAATTTTGCTCAACCGATACGTCGAAAAGCTTATAGCTGAATTTTTCGGCATTGGGGCCGAGCTCCTCAACTACCTTTTTCATTTTTTCCTCGCTACGAGCGATACCGATAACGGTGCAACCATGATCAACGATAAGGGATTCGGCAATTCCCTTGCCCATACCGCCTGACGCGCCGGTTACGATAACGGTCGTATTATTCATCCAATTTTGATCCATAACTCTCTCCTTTGGAATATTGAATTTTTATTCACTCGTATTATTGTAACTCAAAGGTAAATATATTTCAATAGTTAGTTGTCTCAATTTTAACAAAAATATGCACAAATTTTAAAGCGTCGACGTATTTTTGTTAAACTCAGTCCAAATCTACATCCTTTTTATTATCGGCAAGTCCGTGATTATATATTTTTCGATTGTCAAGTGCCCAAAGCCGGCCGGAGAAATCATCCTCTTTAAGCGGTGTAATTGCCTCATGTATCTGATATACTCTCGCATCCATAAGGTCAAGCTCAGAGAGAAGCTCTGCCTCAAGAAAGAGAGGCCTTACCGCTGCCCCGAATTCCGGCTCGCCGTGATGAGACAAAATCATATGCTCAAGCAGCATTTCACGTTTTTTATCAGTTCCGAGCTTGTCGGCTGCCTCTCGTACCATCATAGCACCCATAACAAGGTGTCCTATAAGATTGCCCTCTACGGAATATCCGTTCGCAAGCCCTGTTTCCCCCACGTTAAACTCAAGGGTCTTGGCTATATCGTGGAGAATGGCACCCGACAGCAAAAGATCTTTATCCACAAACGGATAAACCTCGCATACGCCCTCGCAAAGCTTCACAATAGACAGAGTATGCATTAAAAGTCCACCGCGTATGGCATGGTGTAACTTATATGCCGCCGGCCATTTCAAAAGCTTTTCTTTGTTTTCTGTAAAGATTGTACCGACAAGCTTTTTCAAATCCTCATCTGAAAAAGCGTTTATTGTCTCCGTGATCTTATTATACATATATTCGCCGGTGTACCCCGCGTGCCTGACATAATCGGTAATATCCACATTATCCTCGGGTGTTACTTTACGCATTTTTTCAACGCGCAGCTGATCGGCACCGTTATACTGTGATATTGTACCGCGAACCTTGACAAACATATCGGTTTCAAATTTTCCGTGTGTATTTTCTTTGTAGTCCCAAAGCTTTGCGGAAATTTCGCCGTCATTGTCGGAAAGAATCATATCAAGATATGCTCCGCCTCGTGAGCTTGTCTTTTTTTCACATTTTGTCAGTATTCCGAACCCGTCAACAAGACCGTTATTGTTAAGCTGAGTAAAATTCATTTGTTTTCTCCGTTCTTCTCTTCTGTCTTTGCTTCGATAACATAATCGTCCTTTGTATCTTTAACAAACTTATTAAAGCTGTATGTGCCCCACATATCCATAACACCGTTGAAAACAAAGCAGATACCGATAAAGCGGAACGCAAACATAGCAGTTTCAAAAGGTCTTATCGCCATAATGAGTCCGAGCACAATCGCTACAACGGCGAAAAGCAGCGACAGCCACCACATCGGAAAATGATTGCGAGCAAGCATTACGGCACGTTGGATATTGATAAGTCCGTCAATTATGGCAACTATACCGAAAATGAACGGAATTACAGAGTAAACAACGTCTTGCTTAAACATAAGGAAAATGCCTATTGCGGCAATTATAATGCCGCTGACAAGAGTTATAGAAAACAGCGACGAAACAGAACGGCATGAAAAGAATTTAATTACGAGATAAATGCCCGCAAGAACAAAAAGACCGCCGAAAAGATAACATGCCACTTTAGCTATCTGCTCTGGAAAAATCATAAGAAGCATTCCCGTGACAAGATAAATTGCCGCCGAAGCAAAAAAGCTTGCCTTAAGGTTTTTAAAGAATTTTTCAAGTTGAGTCATATAAGCATCTCCTTTTAATATTTTAATGCCTTAGCATATTCACGAGGAGTCACACCATACTCTCGTTTAAAGCAATATATGAAATAACTCTCGGAGCAAAATGACAAATAACAGCTTATCTCGCTGTAATCATATTTGCCATTGAGCAATGATTTTGAAAGCTCCAATTTTTGTCTCAAAATAAAACGGCTGATATTCTGACCCGTCGTTTTTTTAAACAACGCGGAAAGATAATCCGGTGACAAAGAGCACACCTTTGAAAGCCCGCCGAGCGTAAGCTTTTTTTCAAGATTTTCCTTGATATAGCTTATACACTTTCTCACAGGCGGCGGATAATCCTTGCCTATTGATGAATAGCGTACAAGATTTGTAAGCTCTATTGCCTTTTCCTGCAAAAACGGCGGTATACTCTCTGACGAAGTCATGGAATCGATGCGGCGTATCATTTTGTCACTCATCTCATATGCCTCGGATTCACAGAGCCCGCCTTCAATGGCATATCGTATAGCGAGGGTTATACAGCTTACCGCCCAATACTGCATTTGACGCAAGTTGTTTTCGGAAAGTTTGCCTATTACGAGCCCATTGCTAAAAAATTCGTCCATGGTATAGCTGAGACGCTCTGTGTCTCCCTGTTCGATACAGGTATAGAACAGTTTTTCCGCCTCATATGCAGTATGAGCTTTGCTTTCAAGTTCATTGTATATAGGATTTGCGTTTTTTTCGGGCAAAATCTTAATTTTTTCAAGACGAAATTTTTTCATATTGCCCTCCTTCCGTGATAAATAATTGTAACACTAAGGCCTGCAATTTTCAACGGCATCTTTATATAAAAATAAGAATTTTATAAAGCAGGAAAAAACGAAAGCGTGTCCTTTTGGACACGCTTTCATTTTTTACAAAATCAGTTTTCTTTACCGGTTTCATCGGACGAATTTTTCTTTTCATCCGAATCGACTTCCTTTTCCGCCTCTGAGGCTACATCCTTCGTAAGATATTTCTTTTCGTCGTTGAAATTATCTTCAAGGTCCTTTACCGCCTCGTCCGCGTTTTTATCATCAACGGCTGACGGCTTGTCTTTTTCGACAGTCTCGGTTTTATTTTCAGCTTTTTCACTCTTTGGCTCATAAGGGGAAAGAGTTCCGCCCTCCATAAGAATTTTAAACTGCTCGGCGTCTATCTTCTCTCTCTCGACAAGAGCCTTTGCAACGGCGTGAAGCTTATCAATGTGCTCGTTTAAGATTGACTCTGTACGGTCGTAAGCCTTGAGAATTATCTTCTCAACTTCCTCGTCTATCTCGCAGGCAACCGCCTCGGAATAATTGCGCATGTGATTGTAATCTTTTCCGAGGAAAACCTCATCGTTTCCTGTACCGAAGGTTATCGGTCCGAGTTTTTCGCTCATACCGTACTTTGTTATCATCTTACGAGCCGTATCGGAGGCTCTTTCGATGTCGTTGGACGCACCTGTTGAAATATCGTTGAAAATTATCTTTTCGGCAACACGTCCGCCGAGGAGCCCGACTATATCGTCAAGCATGCGGGACTTCATAAGATGCATCTCGTCTTTTTCAGGCTGATACATGGTAAAGCCGCCTGCCATACCGCGCGGAACAATCGAAATATGCGTTACAGGATCCTTATGCTCAAGATAATACGAGGTAACGGCATGACCTGCCTCGTGATATGCGGTAATTTTCTTGTCGCGCTCTGTCATACGGTGCGACTTCTTTTCTGTTCCGACAAGGACTTTCATTGCAGCCTCTTCAATGTCGGGCATTGTAATAGCTTTCTTTTTGCGCCTTGCCGCCAAAAGAGCGGCCTCATTAAGCAAATTTTCAAGATCGGCACCCGTAAAACCGACAGTCTGCGATGCTATTGACCTCAAATCAACATCGGGTCCTAAGGGCTTACGCTTCGCGTGAACCTTCAAAATAGCCTCTCTGCCGTCAATATCCGGATACGAAACAGTTACCTGACGGTCAAAACGACCGGGTCTTAACAGCGCAGGGTCAAGTATATCGGGACGGTTTGTTGCCGCTATAACTATTACTCCCTGATTTTCACCGAAGCCGTCCATTTCAACAAGCAGCTGGTTAAGAGTTTGCTCACGTTCATCGTGGCCGCCGCCCATACCGGCACCTCTGTGACGTCCTACGGCATCAATTTCATCTATAAATATTATAGATGGAGAGTTCTTTTTAGCCTGATCAAAGAGGTCACGGACTCTTGACGCACCTACGCCGACATACATTTCAACGAAGTCCGAACCCGATATTGAGAAAAACGGAACACCCGCTTCACCGGCAACCGCTTTTGCAAGAAGAGTTTTACCTGTGCCGGGAGGTCCTACAAGGAGCACACCCTTCGGTATTCTTGCACCGAGCGCGTTAAATGCCGACGGATTTTTAAGAAATTCAACTATCTCTTCGAGTTCCTCTTTTTCTTCATCGGCTCCTGCTACATCATCAAAGGTTTTCTTCTGTTTGCCGTCATTGGCATCTTTAACCCTTGCTTTTCCGAAAGAGAGTGTACGGTTATTCTCGTTTTGGAATGACTGATTCATTTTGCGGAACATCAGCAGCATAATGACGGTCAACACTATCATTATGACAACCGTAGGCAAAAGGCTTACAAGCCACGAGCCCGAATTACCCGATTTGTAATCCATTTTAATCTGATTATCGGGATTTTGCTTATTATATTCAACAACGCTGTCGTGAATATCGTCAACAAACATCGAAACATTCGGCACGGTATATTTATAAGTAGTGTCGTCGTCCCCGAATAACTTGTACTCCAAGCTTCCGCTTGCAAGATTCAAGGTGTACTCTGATACCTCGTTATCTTCAAACAAATCAACTATTTCGTAATATTGTTTTTTATCTCTCTGCGTATCGCCCATTGTTGCGTAAATCGAAATACACAAAACAAATATAAGCGGAATTACGATATACGGAGCTATTGCTTTCCAGTCAATTTTTTTCAATTCACTAATCACTCCTCAGAGTTGTAATTTTGCACTATCGGTTGTTACTTTTCGTAAACCTTAGGCTTTAATATGCCTACATACGGAAGATTTCTGTACTTTTCGTCATAGTCAAGGCCGTAGCCTACAACAAAAGCATCCGGTATCACAGCGCCGCTGTAATCAGCCTTGAGGTCTACAAGACGTCGCTCCGGTTTATCAAGCAAGGTACAAATCTTAAAGCTTGCCGGATTGCGGCGAAGAAGAATATCTTTAAGGTAACTCAACGTTTTGCCGCTGTCGAGAATATCCTCAACTATAAGCAAATCTGCGCCCTCAACAACATTTGTGTCGAGGTCCTTGATTATTTTGACTACGCCGCTTGTTGAAGTACCCGAGCCATAGCTCGATACCGACATAAAGTCTATACAGCACGGAATATCTATGGCGCGCATAAGGTCGCCCATAAATACCACCGAGCCCTTCAACACGCTGACCAAGAGTAATTTCCTGCCGCTGTCGCGGTAGTCGTCGCTTATCTGCTTACCGAGCGACGCAACTATTTCCTTTAATTTTTCTTCGGACAAGAGAACACTCTCAATGTCATTCTTATAGTCTACCTTCATTAATTCTCCCCCGTTAAACCTGTTATAATTATAAATCTTCTTGTACATTTATCGACGCGAAATTCAGATGATGTACCGAAGCCCTCAACCCAAACGGTTTTTTCTCCGCTGCTGACAACCGGTATACAAACTCTCTTCGGCTGCGGAATTTTCGCTTCGTTAAACAGCTTTTTAAGCGTCTTTGTATTCTTTCTGCGCGCAGAAGAGAATTTATCCCCTTCTTTTCTGCTCCGCACCGAAAGAACATTGCCTATTTTATCACAATCCACGGCATTATCCAATAGTACTTTGTTAAGATTTTGTAAATCTTTTTGAGTGAAAATCTGAATTTTAAGCTTACCGTACGGATATCCCACGATGCCGTCTTTTACATTGAACGTTACGGAAAAAGGTAAATTCTCCTCTGTTTTTTCGGAAAGGACGAGCGAACCGTCCTTGTGAGCGAGTATTATTTTACCCGGCAAGGTTATGCTTTTAGCCGTACCCACCGTATTTTCGGCATCATATATGTGGACTGCGGATATATCCTTTTTAATATTTTCGCTTAAAAACTTCATTAAGATCCTGCGGCGCAATGCCTTGGGATAACCCGAAAGCTTCTTTTCGTCCAAGCCGAGCGAAGTTTTACATTCGGAGTATTTAAGCTCTGTGATTTCTTCTATCAGTTTTTCGTCATCCGTCGCATTTTCAGTAAGTCTGGAAAATGCCGAAAGAACGGACGGATTCATTTTTTGCAGAGTCGGAAAAACTACGTTTCTGATAACATTTCTCTTATATTCGTTTTGAAGATTTGTGCTGTCGGTAACAAAATCAAGAGAATTTTCTTTACAGTACAATTCAATATCGTCGCGCGAAGTCATAATGAGCGGCCTTATTATATTGCCGCGTATCGGCGGTATACCGCAAAGTCCCTTGCAGCCCGTGCCGCGTACAATGTTCAAAAGCACGGTTTCGGCACTGTCGTTAAGGTTATGTGCCGTTGCGATTTTTGCGTTTTCGCCTGCCGTGTTTTTAAAGCACTCATACCTTTTTCGCCTGCCGCACTCCTCTTCGCTCTCGCCCGTCTTTTTACACTCAAGCGGTATGTCAAAGCGGAATACGGTCAATTTTATTCCCAGGCTTTTGCAAAAATCGGAACAAAATTTTTCATCTCGCAAAGCCTCTTCGCCGCGTATACCGTGGTTTACGTGAACAGCTTCGACTTCAAGCGAAAGCGAATTCCTAAGTGAAACAAGAGCATGTGTAAGACACACCGAGTCCGCTCCGCCGGAAAGCCCCACAACGATTTTATCGCCGTAAGACAGCATATCATATTTTTTTGTTGCCGATAATACGTCACGGTTCATTTCTGTTATACTCCGCGGTCGTAAACAAGGTATACTGACCGTTCCAGTTAAGGTCTACGTCGGTAGTGCCGCCGTGACGGTTTTTGGCTATTATGACCTGCGCCTTATTCTCGTCTGCAACAACGCTTTCGCCCTTGTCCTCATCAAAATACGATTCACGGTACAAGAGTAAAATTATATCGGCGTCCTGCTCTATTGAACCCGATTCACGAAGCTCCGACATAGTGGGCTTGTGATCCTTGCCCTTGCCCGACGCCGACTGACGGTTAAGCTGTGAGCAGGTAACCACCGGTATTTTAAGGTCTTTTGCCATAAGCTTTAAGCTTCTTGTAATTTCAGCTACCTCTTGCGCACGGTTATCGGTACGCTTCGTTCCGGTCATAAGCTGAAGGTAGTCAATAACTACAAGGTCAACATCTTTAAGGCGGCGCACTCTTGCTTTCATTTCGGGAACGGTTATATTTGACGTATCGTCAAAATATAGCTCCGCCTTTGAAAGCGCGTCGGAACACGTGGCAATTCTGACCCACTCTTCGGGAGAAATGTCGCCCGTTCTCATTTTTGAGCTTTCAATTCTCGCTTCGGTGGCAAGGATACGCTGAGCAAGCTGCTCTTTTGACATCTCAAGTGAAAAGAAAAGAACCTTTTTACGCGAAGTAACCGCGGCATTGCGTGCAATATTCAGCGCGAAGCTTGTTTTACCCATCGCAGGACGAGCTCCGATAAGAATAAGGTCGGACTTGTTAAGTCCTGTCATATATTTATCAAGCACGGAAAATCCCGTAGGAATACCCTTTCGGTCCTTGCCCTCGGGAGTTGAAAGCAATGTCACGTTGGGGATAACGTCATTTATCACTATATCGCCGAGCTTAGTCGGTCCGTCGGTTGTTTTGCCTTGACGAATGTTATATATGCGCTGCTCCGCCGAATCGAGTATGGTTTCGGCATTTTCCGATTGTTCCGAACACTGGTGAAGTACATCGTGCGAAACATTCATAAGCTCACGAAGAGTGAATTTTTCCTTAACTATTTTGGCATAGTTCATAACGTTTGCCGTTGACGGTACTGCCTGAGCAAGCTGTGCCAGGTAATTTTTGCCGTCGGCATCGTTATAAACTTCGTTCTTTTTAAGCTCCTCAAGAACTATCAACGGGTCTATCTTTGAGCCGAGAGCGTCAAGCGTTACAATAACCGAATAGATATCGCGGTGCTGCGGAATATAAAAATGCTCAGCCTTTAGTACCGTCATTACATCCGAAAGACATTGCGGGTCTATAAGCACGGAGCCCAAAACAGCCTGTTCCGATTCAAGCGAATACGGCTCTGTTAAATTGTCAAAAGTCAGGTTGTCCATTTATTTCACATCCGGTTATGTTTTATTCTCCGACTTCAACGTAAAGCTTTGCGGTAATTCCGTTGTAAAGCTTCACCTCTGCCGTATATGTGCCGAAATTTTTGATGTCAGCCATAGACATCTTGCGCTTGTCAACGGTAACGCCGAGCTGTTTGCCGACTGCATCTGCAGCTTCTTTAACCGTAACCGAGCCAAAAAGCTTGCCGTTTTCACCGGCCTTAGCCTTAAGTTTTACAGTCTTGCCATCGAGCTTTGCCTTTGCTTTATTTGCATTATCTATTTCGACCTCTATCTTATGCTGCTTGGAGGATTCGCTGTTGCGAAACTCCGTGAGAGTCTGAGCATTTGCCTCAACTGCAAGTCCCTTAGGAAAGAGAAAATTACGGGCATAACCATCGGACGCCTTGACTTTTTCGCCGGCTTTGCCGAGTCCCTTTACATCTTTTTTAAGAATGACCTCCATATTTATCAATCCTTTCTTTTATACGGCACCCGTTTTTCGGAACCGAAATCATAAATTACTGTAATAATTATCAATGGCGGTTTTAAGCATATCTTTAATTTGACTCTCGGTAATATCCTTGAGTTGAACCGCCGCCATGGTCTGATGTCCTCCGCCACCGAGCGCCTCCATTATAAGCTGGACATTTACCTTGCCCATGGAACGCGCCGATATATTTATGATATCATCAGTCTTAAATATAACAAATGACGCATCGACACCGCTTACAGAAAGAAGCTCATCCGCAGCTTGTGCGCAAACCACACGTATATCGTCAGATTCAATATCGGTAACCGAAATCGCACAAGCACGATACATTTCTGCATTCATAACAACCATACCGCGAAGCTTTCTTGACTCCATGGAATTTGCAAAAAATGATTTTACCGTTACGGTATCCGCTCCACGGGAGCGAAGATATGCTGCCGCCTCGAAAGTACGTACTCCGGCTCTTAAAACGAATTCCTTTGTATCAAGCATAATACCCGACATTAAGGCCGTAGCGCAAACTGAGTCTGCAACAGGATGCTTGCTAATATACTGCAAAAGCTCCGTCACCATTTCACACGTTGAAGAAGCATGCGGCTCGTGATAAAAAATAACAGCATTATTTATGTAATCAACTGTTTTCCTGTGGTGATCTATAACTATTACATTTTGAGCTTTTTCATATACATTTTTCGAGTCAACGAAATCCGCCTTGTGAGTGTCGACTACAATAAGTAAGGTCTTTTTGACCGTGAGACGCTCCCCCGTTAAAGGAGAAACGAAGCAATCATCGTCACTTTTTCCTATATAGTCAATAAGAGGTTGGGCAAGCGTTGTTTTTCTGTTTACCACTATTTTCGCGTCTTTACCGAGCGCCAAAGCCGCCTTGTACATACCGTATGCGGCACCGACGCTGTCAAGATCGGAGAATTTGTGACCCATTATAACTACATTAGATGCATTTCTTATAAGCTCCGACATAGCGGAAGCCACGACTCTTGTGCGAACCTTTGTACGCTTTTCAACGCCCTTTGAAACGCCTCCGAAGAACGTGTACTTATCGTTATCCTTTACGGCAACCTGATCGCCGCCGCGGCCGAGAGCCATATCGAGAGCCTGACGTGCGGCACCTTCCGCGTCACTTAAATTATCTCCCCTGCCGACGCCCGCGGAAAGCGTTATTCCGACGGTAGCACCGTTATAAGTATAGCTTCTGACGTTTTCAAGCACATTGAATTTTTTTGAAATCATCTTTTCAAGCTCGGATTCGGGTACTATTGCTATAAATCGCCCTGTTCCGAGTTTGCGGAAAACGCCGCTGAATTCAGAAAACCAGTTTTCGGTAAGTCTTTCAACAGCACTTGTTATTTCGGCATATTCGCTCTCTTTATACACTCTGTAAAACTCGTCTATGCTGTCAACCGCAACAAGAGCTACGGCCGGCTTTGACATACGATATTCTCTGACTATACTCTTAAGGTCGGTATCATCCACAAAGTAAAAAACCGTACAGGACTCTCCGGAAGAGTCAAGCGTTTCACTTATAACGGTGTAATCTCGACCGTCATAAGTCGCTGAAAATGTTTTTTTTGCGGCAAGCTCCGACAAAGCCTTACCGCCTATAAAAACGGATATATTGTCTTCTCTCGGCTGACGGTTTCTTATAACGGCAGCTTTAAAAAGGTCGTTAAACCAAAGAATTTTCCCGTTTGTCTTGCATATTACGGCAGGAAGCGGAAAATATTTTAACATATCCTTATCCGACAGCGACGCATTGAGTGAAATCACCGCATTTTTTATTATACGAAATTCGTTGTGCATTTTAAGGATTGCGGAAACCGCAAGCACAACGGAAAGAGCCGCCTCGCCTATGGCAAGAGGCAAAAGCACTCCTTTTGCCGCCGTCACAGCTGAAGCCGTAAACAGCGCAATAACCGCAAAAAATGTAATCGGATAGGTTTTTACAAGATGACTTATTTTGAATTTCATTTTTACTCCCTTTGGCACTGCGGCGTAAAATCAAAGCTTTAACTATTAAAGCCCGACGAACCGCGGCACTCTGTAAAAAGCAAATAAAAAACAGTTATATTTCCATTATAACGGGAAGTATCATGGGACTGCGCTTAGTCTCGTGGTACATAAGGTGAGAGACTTCGTCGCGAAGGCGATTTTTAACGGTAGTCCAATCGTGAACTCTCTCAAACATACAATCGGCTATAACGCTGTCGCAAAGCCGTCTCGCCTTATCAATAAGCTGCTCTGACTCGCGTACATAAACAAAGCCGCGTGAAATAACTTCGGGTCCCGAAAGAACGTCTCCCGTTTCTTTATCTATTGTGGCGACAATAATTATAAGACCGTCCTCGGCGAGTCGCTTTCTGTCTCGCAGCACAACCGAGCCTACATCTCCGACGCCTGAGCCGTCAACAAAGACCATACCTGCCGGTACATCACCTGAAATTCTTATTTTATCCTCCGTCAACTCAACCTCCTTACCGTTGTCGGCAATAAGGATGTTCTGAGGAGGTATTCCGACACTTTTCGCGAGTCCGGCATTTTTACGCAGATGCTTTTGCTCGCCGTGCACGGGGATAAAATACTTGGGTTTCGTAATGCTCATCATTATTTTGAGTTCTTCCTGGCAGGCGTGACCCGAAACGTGAACATCATACATTTTTTCGTACACTACCTCTGCGCCCTGCTTTAAGAGCTCATCAACTACCTTGCCGACCATTTTTTCATTACCGGGAATAGGTGTTGCAGAGATTATTACATAATCATTGGGGCAGATAGCAACACGTCTGTGCTCGGAAAACGCCATTCTGTAAAGTGCCGACATCGGCTCGCCCTGGCTGCCCGTGGTTATAATAACAAGCTTATCCGCAGGATAGCGGTTAATAC
>ERZ506766.520-NODE-520-length-15425-cov-4.30189_pt1 | contig 15425 bp, 9 predicted proteins | sample MGYA00513040_ERZ506766 | MGnify/ENA metagenome assembly ERZ506766
TTTCATCAATTGGAACCAGTGGATCGCCACCTTGGAAGGTTGGAGTACCAGTTTGCGGAAGTCCTTGAGGACCTGTGCTGGTTGCACCAGTTCCTGTAGGAGTGACCTTAGTGAATTCTGGACTGTAAGTGGCTGTTACTGGAGTGCCATTCTTATCCACACGTTTCACGGTGATTGGATCTGGTTTGCCTACAAACTGCTTATCTGGAGTGAAGGTTACAGTTCCATCTGGTGCAATCGTGTAAGTTCCTTGACCTGGAATCACTTTTTCCTTGCTTCCATCTTCGAAGGTTGGTTCAACTGTTTCATCAATTGGAACCAGTGGATCACCACCTTGGAAGGTTGGAGTACCTGTTTGTGGAAGGCCTTGAGGGCCTGTGCTAGTTGCGTTAGTGCTGGTTGGAACCACTTCTTTCACCACTGCTTGGTACTTGACAGTAACAGGAGTGCCGTTGGCATCCACACGAGTCAATTCAAGTTCTGGTGTTTCACCCTTGAACTGTTTGTCTGGAGTGAAGGTCACCTTACCATCTGCGTTCACCTCGAACTTACCAACATTTGGAACTTCCTTCACAGCTGTCCCATTGTCAAATAGTGGAGTCGAATCCGCTGGGAATGGAACAGAGTCATGGCCTGGAGTGAAGGTCACTTTACCTTCTTGGACCTGACCTTGAAGTCCTTCTGTCTTATCGCCCGTACCAGTTGGTGTTACCTTAGTAAACTCTGGACTGTAAGTTGCAGTGACTGGAGTGCCGTTCTTATCCACGCGTTTAACTGTGACTGGATCAGGATTTCCGACAAACTGCTTGTCTGGAGTGAAAGTAACAGTTCCGTCTGGCGCAATCGTGTAAGTTCCTTGACCTGGAATCACTTTTTCCTTGCTTCCATCTTCGAAGGTTGGCTCAACTGTTTCATCAATTGGAACCAGTGGGTCGCCACCTTGGAAGGTTGGGGTACCTGTTTGTGGAACACCCTGCGGACCTGTGCTGGTTGCGTTAGTGCTCGTTGGAGTTACCTTAGTAAACTCTGGACTGTAAGTTGCAGTGACTGGAGTGCCATTCTTATCCACGCGTTTCGCGGTGATTGGATCTGGTTTACCAACGAACTGCTTGTCTGGTGTGAAGGTTACTGTTCCATCTGGCGCAATGGTGTAAGTTCCTTGACCTGGAATAGATTTCTCTTTGCTTCCATCTTCGAAGGTTGGCTCAACTGTTTCATCGATTGGAACCAGTGGATCACCACCTTGGAAGGTTGGAGTACCAGTTTGTGGAAGTCCTTGAGGACCTGTGCTGGTTGCGCCGGTTCCTGTAGGAGTTACCTTAGTAAACTCTGGACTGTAAGTTGCAGTGACTGGAGTGCCATTCTTATCCACGCGTTTCGCGGTGATTGGATCTGGTTTACCAACGAACTGCTTGTCTGGTGTGAAGGTTACTGTTCCATCTGGCGCAATGGTGTAAGTTCCTTGACCTGGAATAGATTTCTCTTTGCTTCCATCTTCGAAGGTTGGCTCAACTGTTTCATCGATTGGAACCAGTGGATCACCACCTTGGAAGGTTGGAGTACCAGTTTGTGGAAGTCCTTGAGGACCTGTGCTGGTTGCACCGGTTCCTGTAGGAGTTACCTTAGTAAACTCTGGGCTGTAAGTCGCAGTAACTTCTGTACCGTTCTTATCCACGCGTTTAACCGTTACTGGGTCTGGTTTGCCTACAAACTGCTTGTCTGGAGTGAAGGTTACTGTTCCGTCTGGCGCAATCGTGTAAGTTCCTTGACCTGGAATAGACTTCTCTTTGCTTCCATCTGCGAAGGTTGGCTCAACTGTTTCATCGATCGGAACCAGTGGATCGCCACCTTGGAAGGTTGGTGTGCCGGTTTGTGGAAGTCCTTGAGGGCCTGTGCTAGTTGCATTAGTGCTTGTTGGAGTGACCTTGGTCACTGTTGGTGTATAAGTTGCGGTAACTTCTGTACCATTCTTATCCACTCGTTTCACTGTGACTGGATCTGGTGTGCCAACATATTGTTTGTCTGGCGTAAAGGTAATAGATCCATCTGGATTGATGCTGTATTCACCTACACCCGGAACAGTCTTCGTTGACTGACCATCTTCGAAGGTCATTGGTTTCGTATCATCAATCGGAACCAATGGGTTACCTTCTGTGAAGGTTGGGGTTCCTTTTTGCGGTTGACCTTGGATACCATTTGAAGTGGCATCCGTTGAAGTTGGTGTTACCTTGGTTACTGTTGGGGTATAAGTCGCAGTAACTTCTGTACCATTCTTATCCACTCGTTTCACGGTGACTGGATCTGGTGTGCCAACGTACTTCTTATCTGGCGTAAAGGTGATAGAACCATCAGAATTGATGCTGTATTCACCTACACCCGGAACGGTCTTCGTTGACTGACCATCTTCGAAAGTCATTGGTTTCGTATCATCTAGTGGAACTGCTGGATCACCTGCTGTAAAGGTTGGCTTACCGCTTTGTGGCTGTCCTTGCAGACCAGTTGAGGTATCATTTGTACTTGTTGGAGTGACTTTAGTCACTGTAGGTTGATAAACAGCTTCAGCAGTAGAACCATTCTTATCTGTCACACGAAGAGTTGCAGGAGTTGGTGTACCATAGAAATCAGGTGCTGGTTGGAAGCTAATATCCCCATTCGGTTGAACACTATAGGTTCCTTGAAGTTTACCACTAGCATCATGTACTGGTAAGCTGTTACCTTGTTGAACTTGTCCATTAACCACAAATTGTGGACCTTCTGGTGCAAATGGTACAGTCTCATTTTGTCCATTGATAGTTGCTTGACCAGGGGTAAAGGTAAGGTGGCTATCTTGCTTTTGACCTTGGAGTCCAGTAGTCTCTGCTCCTTGACCTGTTGGAGTCGCAGCCTTAACATCTGCTTGGTAAGTAGCTGTTACTTCTGTCCCGTTCTTATCTACACGCTTAACGGTTTCTGCAGTTGGACGTCCAGAGTAGCCAGGAACTGGTTGGAATGTAACGCGGCCTGTACTATCCACCTTATAAGTTCCAACGCCAGGAACCTCTTTTGTCGATTGACCGTTGTCAAAGGTTGGTGCAATTGATTCATCAATCGGAACACGGTTATCACCTGGAGTGAAGACCAAATTACCAGATTGTTCAGCCCCTTGGATACCTTCAGAAATTGCGTTTTGAGATGTTGGAACAACTCGGGTAACAGTTGGTTGATAAGTTGCAAAGTGATCATTACCACTTGCATCATTTACTTTTAATTTAATCGGATCAACAGTTCCTACAAATGATTTATTTGGGGTAAAGGTTACTCGACCTGTAGTTGGATCTAAGTTGAAGGTACCAACCTCTTTACCACCTGAGGTTGCAGGAATACTAGTTCCTGAGATAGGATCTCCATTTCCATCCAAGAAAGTAGCAGGATTACTTGCAGATGGTTGAACCGGTGTGTTGGCTGGATTACCATCTGTAAATGAGATGTCTTTTACTTGCGCTAAACCTTGGGCATCAGTCGAACGATGCTCAGTGTAATCAACTACTGTAGGAACATAACGAGCATCCATAGAATTTAGAGGTTGGTTGATGACAGGTTCTGAATTATTTTTCGCTGACCATTCAGTGCTTGCACCATTGCTATCAAAGCGACGGATGTTAATACCTGATGTAGTCCCTACGTATCCAGCATTTGGAACAAAAACAACATCGACATTATCACCATTTGGCGTCACTTTGTAACGGCCTTCTGCAGTTGTATACCAACCTTCTGCATCTGCTGTTAATTCACGTCCATTATTATCTAAAACGACAGGTGCCTTATTAGTATCAATTGTTGTTCTAGCATTCTCGTCTTCTTTAGAATAACCACGAGATGTGAAGTGTAGGCTTGTTTGTTGTTGTTGATCGCGTAAGCCCTTTGTTTCCTTCTTCTCACCCTTTGGTGGATAAGTAAGGTTAACTTGTAAGTCTTCAACTTCACCACTGAAGGCTGTACCGGTAGGCTTCTCGATATCACCTTGATTCAAGGCAATACGAACACGCATCCCTAATTTCTTAACAGAGTCGTCATTCATTGGAGCATGATTTCTGAAAGTAACTGTGTAGTCTCCTTCAGAAGTGACTTCAGTGAACTCACTGGCTTCGTTCTCGTCAAATTTTCCGTTATTGTTGAAATCAATCCAAGCTCGAACATAGGCTTTTTCATTTCCATTAGCTGAAGCATGGAAACGAAGCGAATAATCCCCATCACGAAGACGATCTACTTGGAACAAGTCATGAGTCTTGCCAACTAAGTCTGCTGGTAAAAGCTGATCAATCCCTTCATCAGCATGATCAGTGCTATCATCATGGGTCCAATCATTACCTGACGTAGTATCAATATCCGCAGGCTTTCGGCCAAGGTAAGGTTGTGGATTTTGTGCACCTGTAGCAGCATTGTAACCAGAAATAGCATGAACTGCATTTCCATAGCTTTCAGGCGCATCCCCAGTATCGACAACCATGAAACCAATCATAGCAGCTTGCTGACCAGAAGATGCGATATAAATACCTACCTCTGATGCTTCACGAGTCATCACAATTGGGACAGTATGGTCTTTAGAAGTATTTGGACCAAAGACTTGTGATCCTAAGCCCCCTGTTCTTTGATCAGGATTGGCAAATTTAGTCCAGTCAATTGGAGTAACTGTCGCATTATCACCAATGTACTGACCAAGTCGATTCGGATTCATAGGTGCATAGGTATCTGTAATCACATTACCTTTTGGTGATACACGTTTCCATTCAGCTAAATGTTCCCATCCTTGACCATTGGTCGTAAAGATAGCATATTCACCTGGGTTTGCTTCTTCTCCATCCGCCATAACCACTGTGGCCTTAACAGGCTTGTTTAGGTATGTTGCTTCAACCTTAAACTTCACACCATAACTTGCACCATTTTTAGGAACCTGCAATTGGGTTCTACGTCCATTGGTATCAATTCCCTGTTCACGAAGAGATGTCCATTGGTTCATAGGAGCCCCAATGATTTTTGGTCGTGCAGAATCACCCTCATTAACTTGGCGATTATAGTCTGCAGGCACATATCTAAACCAGGTATTTTTAGCATTAGGATCATAACTATTTTCATAAGATGTCCCTGCTACACGATCACGATAAATCTCAGTTGAGTGGAAAGGTTTTAGTTCCGTAACTGTTAATTTAACGACATATCCTGGAGAAATTTCTTTCTCATAAACGCTTCCTACTTTAAGAGAGCCATCGGTATCAAGATCTCTAAAAGCCTGAGAATCACCAAAATCTAGCCAGTTGATCTGTTTCACTAGGTCTGCTGGTCTCTTCTTCTCAGAATCCGCTAAAGTTGGTTTCTCAATAGTATTATTTGGGTCACCATCTCGTAAACCAGTAGGTGTAGCGTCTCGACGTGCTCGGCGAGAACGTGTAGGTTGTGTAGCTTCCCTAGTCGCAACTGGTTGTTCTGTAGATCTTGAAGTGCTTACAGAGTCTGAACTAGCCTCAGTTGAAACTGGATTAGCATTCTCTACAGGCTTAACTTCTGTAGGAAGGACCGGCTTCTCAACTGAAGGTTGAGGTGTTTCAGAAGCTACTGGTTGCTCATCCTTCAGTTTCTCAGTAGACTCTGAAGCTGAGTTTGTAGGTGCAGTATGCTCACCTGTCTGAGGTGCCTCAGTAGCTGTGGCTGCTACAGTAGTTTCTGCATTTTGTGTTGTTTCAGATGTTGTTGGTGCTGTAGCAGTTGCTGATGGTTCAGCAAGGTCAGTTCGAGCAACCTCGTTTTGAACACCAGAAGCGCTTGTTTCATCAGCGCTAACCTGACTTGCCGCCCCAAATAGTATAAGGGTTGACAAGAGCACAGAACAAACACCGACGTTTAGTTTTCGAATCGAAAACTTACGCAGGTGAGGATTAAATAAATCTTTTCCCATAATGATCTCCTATTTATTCATTATATTCCAGCCTATTATACAGTATTTTTTTCTGCTTGGCTATATAAATACACTAAAAAATTAGATTTTTGATACTTTTAAAGAACTTTGGAAGAGCTCAACAAACATTATCGATTACACATCATTATAAAATGAAATTTTCTAGCCTATACTTGACGGTATAAACATTAGGAATGAATTGATACCATTTGCTTACTTGATCCATAAAATAGCATGGCTTAAATCCCTGTTACCTTCCTTTATTTTACAAATTAAAAAACCTGACCAAACGAACCTAAATTAGGTTGCCGGCCAAGTAATTTATCTTATATTATTCTACTCGATCAATGTCTTCTTTCATTTCATCCATATTGAATTTGGCAAATAGATAGTCACGATCCTGAACAGGAAAACGTTGATCTAACTGATCAATCGCTCCAAGTTCAACAATACCCTCTTTGATGACAAAGTCCATGACATGTCCACCGAAGCTTAAATCGTCTGATACAAAATGAAGATGATAACCTGCTAAGCTAACACCATGAAAAATCTCTGGTGTCCAGATGCCAACGATTGTCCCGGTCACATTTTCCTTGCTGTATTCAGGTTGATTAACAGCAACTTCTGCAAACTTTCGGTCTGACGTTGACTTAGGAATCATTCGCACGCGCATATGAGAAAAGTCGCCATGAATCTTGATGGAACGAAAAAGATTTTCCCCATCATAATAGGACTCAATTCTTTCCTCCAGTTCCTTATCATTCATTTCAAAACGCTGGCGGAAAATCACCTCTGCCTTGTGAGGAACGACCGCTGCATATGGAACTGTCTCTGACGGATCCACCTCAACTACTTCTGGCACCTCTCCAGATCCTTTGGCTTGATAGGCCTTGCCATTTAGAACTATCAACTCCCCGTCAATAGAATCCAAAGTACCTATACCTAAATCACCATATTGAAGCAACTCACCAATCGTCATTGTCCCACCATAAAGACCTGACATCAAGGCACCCAAAGTATTATATTGAAATAATTTAACTGGTTCAAACATTTTTAATCCTCTACTCTTCTTTCATCTTCTCTTATAAAGCAAAATTAGTATAACATAAAATTTTATAATTGCAAAAAACATATCTACATGATATGCTTTTACAATTTATTATAAATATTTTAATAGTCTAGACTATTATAAAATTCTTGCATTACACTGTCATCCGGCACCAGGCTCAAATAGTGCTGAGCTTCTTGTTTGGCTCTTTCAAGCTCGCCACATTCTCTCAACAGGTAAATGTATTCTTCTAAAAATTCTGGATTATCTCGTAAGTCCCTATGCAATTCTCCATAGAGCTCTCGGGCTTTTTCTATGTCCTCTAAGGCCTGATAACTTCTAGCTATGTTCCATCGAGTCAACACATTGTCCCAATCCTGATCCTCCAAATCAAGAATATCTTCATATCTCTCCTGTTCTAGATAAAGGTTAGTCAGGCGCAGAGCTATCTCTTCTAGATCATCAGCATTATCCCAGGCATCTAATAGATAGCTCTCTGCTTTTTCAGTATCATGAAGTTCGTAGGAAACTTGTGAGGCTAATAGTGCTAGTTGGCTATCAAACGGATTTTTATTCAAGCCTTGCTGAGCCATGAATAGAGCCTCCTCAGCTCGATGGTCTGCATGAAGAGACAGTGCATAGATATATTCATAACCTTCGAAATCCGGTGAAAGAGTATCCAATTGCTTGAAGTAGAGATTCGCCTTCTGATAGTATTCCTGATCGTAAAGAATCACAGCTAATTCAAATACTGTAGATTCGTCATATTCTAATTCGATAGCCTTTTGAAGAAATTCAATGGCAGCTTCAAACTTTCCTAAGCTGGCATAGCTCACCCCTATTCTCTGGTAGGTTGAGATCCCTGTCTGCTCATAAATCGTCCGATTATCAAGACTGGCATATTCTTTGATCGCCTGTGTGAAATTGCCTAATTCAAAATCTATTTCAGCCATTCCAAAAGTAATGATAGGATCGTCACTTAATTGACTGGCTTCAACTAGTTTCTCACGCGCTACATCAGGCAGACCTTCCATCTGGTATAAATCTGCCTTAATCATAAGAGCATTGACATACCACGGATCGTTCGATCTGATTTCCTCCAAATAGCCAAAAGCTTCCTCTAAGTCTCCATCTTCACTGGCAATAGCTGCCAAATTTAGATTAACCTGAGGATAAAGGGGAGCCAGTTTATTATAGATACGCTTGGCTTGTAAAAAGAAGCCGATACTTTCTAAATATTCTGCTAGGTCCAATAAGATAGAATCACTATCCTCTAACATGGCTTTTTCAAACCACTGTTCTGCTTGCACTAAATCCTGAGCCTCAATGGCAGACAGCATTTTCTCACTATTCTTCACTTACTTCTTCCTCTACTTCATCATCATACAAACCACTCACTACTTTGTACCACTTAAAGATAGCTGTAATCACCACTTTTGCAGAAGCGTAGACTGGAATTCCCAATAAGACACCCCAAATTCCAAACATTGATCCAGATGTTAAGAGTACAAAGAGAATAGTAATCGGATGTATACTTAATTGACTACCTAAAATAAGAGGAGAGACAAAACGTCCTTCTATTGTTTGCTCCACAATAAAAACAATGATAACTTTCAAGAGCATAACAGGTCCCGCAATCAGTCCCAAAACAAGCGCTGGTAACATAGCCAAAAAGCTTCCTAAATACGGAACCAAGTTGAGCACTCCAGCCACGACTGCCAAGGTCACTCCATAGCGCAGTCCAATGATCTTAAAGAGAATCATAAACATAAAGGCAACAATGATTGCAACAGTTATCTGTCCGCGAACATAATTCGCTAACTGACTATTCACGTCGGACAAAACTTGAGCAACCGGCTCACGTAATTTCTTAGGTAGGAACTGAGTTACATAGCCTTTCAAATTTTTCCCATCTCGAAGGAGGTAGAATAGAATGAAAGGCATAATAATGACAGCAACAATAACTTGAGAAGCAGCACTGACAAAATTACTAGCCCAGTTAACCGCCCGAGCAGAAAAGTTACTTGCCCATGTCGTTAATTGAGAAGAAATATTCTCCGTAACTTGCTCGATCTGCGGGCGAAACTCTTCAGACAGGCGACTATCCAATAAATCATCAATTATTTTTTTAGATTGCTTGAGATAAGAAGGCATGTTTCTAAAGAAACTTACAATCTGAGCCTGAAGATTTGGAATGACAACCGCCAACCCCCAAATCAAAAGCACGGTAATCAATACAAAAACAATCGTAATTGCTACAAGACGATTGATCTTCCGCTTTTCCATCAAGTCTACCAGAGGATTAAGCAAATAATAGAGCAAACCTGCCAAAATCACTGGTAACATAATAACTGAAATAAACTCAATAATAGGGGTGAAAATAAAACTAATTTTACTCAAGACCAAGAGATTGAGTCCAATCAATAAACAAACTAAGAAAACCGTAATGGCTTTATTATCCAAAAACCATCTAAAAAACCAACTCATGCTAAATTCTTTTTCTTTAGGTTCCATCCTTCTCTCCTTTTCTTTTATCTTCTTATTGTAGCATTTTTTACAGAAAAACACCCGATGAAACTAAAGAAAAAAAGAGAGAACAACAAATCCTCTCTTCCTTCCCATATATTTCGTCTTTTGACTATTCTATACTTTTTAGGAAATATCTTAGCTTACTTTTGCAGCTAAGCTAGCAGCGAAATTCTCCAGATTTTCAATATCATCTTCTTCTGCTGCTAAATCAACCTTAACATTTTCAGCACCTTTTGTTGCACCAGTTGAAACGAAAACAGCATCAAAGTCATCTACTGCTTTACAGAATTCGTCATAGAAAGTATCACCTGAGCCAACGACACCATAAATCTTATCAGATAAATCCAAATCAGCCAAGTCTTCATAGAAATCCATGATTTCGTCAGGCAATTCTCCATCACCGTACGTATAGGTCGCCACAATAGCAATGTCTGCTTCTAGAAAATCTGAAGCATCAACTGTCGTACACTCATCAACATCAACATCTATACCTAAATCTCTTAACTTATCAGCAACGATATCAGCGATTTCTTCTGTATTACCTGTCATACTTGCAAATACAATTTTTGCTAAAGTCATAGTTTCCTCCAAAATATCTTCTATTGATAATTATAGCACATATTTTTCATTTTAAAAATAGAAATCTTGTGTTACAATTAAACAATAACTCTAAGCAAGAAGGAACGATTTTTTCTATGACAATTCAACATCAAATTTTACAAAAGATCAAGGAATATAAAACGATTATCATTCATCGCCATGTAAATCCTGACCCTGATGCTTTAGGTAGCCAAGTCGGCTTACAAAAGCTCCTTCAGCTAAATTTCCCTGAAAAAACAGTTAAGGTAACTGGATACGATGAACCAAGTCTAACCTGGCTAGCCCAGATGGATGATGTCTCAGATCAAGATTATGAAAACTCCTTGGTTATCGTATGCGACACTGCTAATACAGCTCGAATTGATGATAAACGTTATCCAAACGGATCCTTTTTGATTAAAATAGACCATCATCCTAATGACGACGTTTATGGTGATTTAGCGTGGGTTGATACCAATTCAAGTAGCACCTGCGAACTAATTTCTTTATTCGCTTTAAACAATCACCTAAAAATGGATGCATATATCGCTAAACTCCTCTACGCTGGAATTACTGGTGACACGGGACGCTTTCTTTATCCCGCTACTACCGCTCGAACCCTACAAGTCGCTAGTCAATTAAGGGAATATCCCTTTGATTTTGCTACGCTGGCTCGGAAAATGGACTCTTTCAGCTACAAAGTTGCTAAGCTGCAAGGCTATGTTTACGATCATCTTGAACTTGATGAAAATGGAGCAGCACGTGTCATCATCACTCAGGATTTACTAAAAGCTCACCAACTTACAGATGCCGAAACTGCAGATATTGTCGCAACTCCTGGTCGAATTGAGGACGTCAAGTTGTGGGGAATCTTTGTTGAACAAGAAAGCGGTCATTTCCGTGTACGATTGCGCAGCAAATTCATTCCAATCAATGAAGTCGCAAAAAATCATCATGGCGGAGGACATCCCTTAGCTAGTGGTGCTAACTCCTATTCGCTAGAAGAAAATGAAGAAATCTTCCAAGAATTAAAAGAATTAGCGAAAAAGCAAAGAAAATGAGCGAAAAGGCTTGTCAAAGCAAATGAAATTTGATAAACTATCAAAGTAACTAATCTATGGCTCGCAAAGAGACCATGGCAGAAAGGAAATTTTTTAAAATGAGAAAAGATATTCACCCAGAATACCGTCCTGTTGTCTTCATGGATACTTCAACTGGTTACCAATTCCTTAGTGGTTCAACTAAGCGTTCAAACGAAACAGTTGAATTCGAAGGGGAAACTTACCCATTGATTCGTGTTGAAATTTCATCAGACTCACACCCATTCTACACTGGACGTCAAAAGTTCACTCAAGCAGATGGACGTGTGGATCGTTTCAACAAAAAATACGGTCTCAAATAAGAACATCTATTCAATACATTCGATTATTGAATCCAAACCATTTCCGATTAATCGGAAGTGGTTTTTGTTTTTCCTTTAGCAATTTAAAACTTCCCCCTTCTAAAAGATGGAGGAAGTTCTCGGTTAAAGGAATAGACCATTATATTCATTTATTTTATTTATAATTAAACACCCAATAATATGTACCATCACCTGCTTGTACACAGGCAGCTGCACCTTCTTTGGCATCAGGATTTAGAATCAATTCTCTATTTCCTGAGTTTAGCCATTTGTTAGCAACTACATCAGCATTTTCTTCCCGGCGGAAAGTGATACCAGCGCTACTATCATAATTGACAGAAAGTTTCTGAGCTGTTGGTAAAGATTGATTGTTATAAAGTTCATCAGACCAAGTTAGTTCTTGTAAGACAAGTCTTCTACGTTCCGCATTTATTTTTGCAAAAGCTGCTTTAGCCTTATCAATATTTGGGAAGTTTGAGTTTTCAGTTTTTTCCACACGATAAATAAACTTCACATGGCCAAATTCTGTTTTTTCATATCCTTTGACGCTACTTGTCAAATAAGCTGTCAAAACGTAATCTCTAGCCCAAGCATGATCCACTGCTTGATTAAAGACATCTTCTTCTTCAAGTTCATATGTAACCTTACAGTCATAGCCTGCATTATCTATCATTTTTGGTGCCAGATGTTGCTGAACATAAGAGATGAATTCTTCCTTGCTCTTGAAAGGAAGAGGATCTCCTGCTTTACCAGTACCAACTAGATTTTCTGAGTATAGTTTAACTGTAGAAGCATTATCATCATAATTATATTCATCGTCCTTTGGATTGGAATGATTATTTGGATCAAGAGCCGGATCGTCTGGATCCGTTCCGTTAAAGAGTTTCCAGCGATCGCCCATCCACTTGTAATATCCATCGATACCATCAGGGTTTTCGTCTCCAAGATGGACTCGGTAATAATAGGTACCATTATCATCTACAAAGCGAGGATCACTCTTCATCCGAGGATCATCAGGTCTGTAGAGAGGTTTTGGCAATTTACTATAATCTATATTTGGATTTGGTGCCCAGTCAGGCTTCTCTGGCTTAGGCGTTTCAGGATCTGGCTTAGGATCTGGAGTCGGATTTGGTTCTGGAGTTGGATCTTCTGCTTTCTTAACATAAACCCACTTACCATTTTCATAGTAATAGTACGAACCATCATCCAATACATAATAGTGATAGCCATTTTCATAACGATAATGGGGATCATTCTTCAGTTTATTAAAGCCATCTTGGTAATAGAGTTCCCACCTACCATTCTTGTAGACATAATAGTCTCCGTTTTGGTTTTTATAGTAGTAATTTCCATTCCAATAAAAGACATTATAGTTATACCAAGGATTGTAATAACCAGGGTATCGACCGTAATTATAGTTATTTCTGACGCGCGGATTATAATAGTTAAATCCTGGACGATAGCGAGAATAAAATACGTCATTATGTTCCTCTGCCTGAGCAGTATTTGTAGCAAGAAAAGCTAATACTAAGGCAGAACTAAACAGCATCGCTCTTGATAGATACTTTCTTTTTGATTTCATTACTTATACTCCTTTGTAATAAAAACAATGATAGTCTACTCCTCCTCTATATAATATTCTATCCCCATCTGATCTCTTAGTCAAACAAAAACATAAATATTATCCTATTCTTTTTGTGTTTTTTTGCATATATACTATTGAAGTTTTTGAACAAAAATCCCTTAAGAATTTAATCTTAAGGGATTTTCTAGTTAATTAAGTGAAATCATTAGGAAAAGATTGATTATTTGTAGTTGTAAGTCCAGTAGTATACACCGTTTCCATCTACGACTGTCGCTACAGCTCCTTCAGTTACGTTTGGATCAAGAAGCAATTCTCTCAAACCACTGTTCGCCCATTTCTTAACGACAGTAGCTGCATCTTCGTCACGACGTCCGACAAAGCCTGTGCTATCGTACTGACGTGAAATCTCGTTTACTTTCGGAAGTGCTTGGTTTTGATAAATATCTTCTGACCAAGTCAACTCTTTCAAACCTTGAGCCTTACGAGTCTCATTGATTTTAGCGAAAGCTTCTTTCGCTTTTGAAACATAGTCATAGTTTGTATCGTTTGTTGCTTCAACACGGTAAACAAACTTCACATAACCAAATTCTACGTCACTGTATTTCTTGTCCTCAACACCACTCTTGAGGTTTGCAACCAAGACATAGTCCTTAGCATATGGGTTTTCTTTGGTCTTCTCAAAGATATCTGCATCTTCGATTTCCCACTCAACTTTAGCATCCCATCCAGCGTTATCAAGGAATTTAGGATTCATTTTTTCGATAACGTATTTCTTGAACTCTTCAACGTTCTTGAATGGCAATGGTTGACCAGCTTTGGCAGTTGTTACCAAGTTAGTTGAGTAGAGTTTCACGCTAGAGTTTTGATCACTGTACATGTACTCATCGTCAGCAGTATTTTCGTGAAGTTTTGGATCAATACCTGGATCGTTTGGATCTGTCATACCTTGAAGTTTCCATTTTTGTCCAATCCACTTCCAATATGCTGAATAACCTGTACGGTCTGAGTTAGATGGTACATAGTAGTAATGTGTGCTACCATCGAAGTAGTAGTTTTTATCATTCTTAAGGGCTTTATCACCTGGTTTTCCTGGTGGGTAAACCAATTTAGGAGTTTGCCCATTTGGTGCCCATGCCAAGTGCTCAAGTCCTTCTGCTGGTTTTTCAACATAATCAGGGATTTGGTTTTCACTAGGTTCATCAGTTGTCACCAAACCTGAATTTCCAGGTGTTGCTGGCTGTTCTGGTTGCGCTGGTTTTGGATCTTCTGCTGGTTGTGCTGGTTTTGGATTAAATGGATCAAACTCACTGTCAGCACCGTTAATTGGCGGATTTTCTGGTAAATCAACACTTGGAGTTGTTGGTTGTTCTGGTTTTGGTTCAGCAGGTGTAGTAGGCTCTTCAGGCTTATCGCTAGGCGCTGGAGTTGGAGCCTCAGGTTGTGCTGGAGTTGGAGTTGGAACTTCTGGTTTTGGATCTTCAGCTGGTTGTTCTGTACTTGGAGTTTCCGGCTGACCTTGAGGTGATGGAGTTGTTGAATTGTTGGTTGAAGTCTTAACCAATACCCATTTACCATCTTGGTAATAGTAATAGTCACCATTTTCTAAAACATAGTAATGGTAGCCATTTTCATAACGGTAATGAGGATCGTTTTCCAAATTGTTAGATGATGAGTTGTTGTTGCTATTGTTTGTCAATGGTTTCCATTCACCGTCACGGTAAATACGGTAGCTACCATCGTTCATACGGTAGTAGTGATTACCATTCCAGTAGATATAGTTTTCATCGTTTACTAGGTTGTTGTAGTTGTTCCAACCATTGTAACCATAGTTATTGTAGTTGTAACCATAGTTATTGTAGTTGTAATTTGGATAGAAATAATCCCAAATATTAGAACCTAAATAATAGTTATTGTAACCATAGCCATATCCGTAGCCATAGTTATTGTAACCATAGCTGTAGTTGTTGTAACGAGAGTTACGACGACTGCTATGACGACTAGTACGGCTGTTAGTTACTGTATTACGGCGACTTGTGAAGCCAGTATTCCAGTAATTAACACCTGGTTGGTATAAGTTACTATAGCGAGAACTATAACCATAGTAGTCAGCGGCTTGAACAGTATTTCCAGAAAAAGCTGGAATCACTGCTGCTGCAGCTAATACTGAACAAGATAAAAATCTTAAATGTTTCGACATTATAATAAACCTCCAAAATCATTCATTTATCTTTTAGAATGATCTTATATTTTAGACGTGCCATGACAAAAAATAATTCTTCAGTAAATATGATATCTAGGACTTGAATCTTTAGATCAGCATCAATCATGTTTTCATCAGTTAGTTTCACCTAAA
>ERZ506766.661-NODE-661-length-13050-cov-8.68573_pt1 | contig 13050 bp, 8 predicted proteins | sample MGYA00513040_ERZ506766 | MGnify/ENA metagenome assembly ERZ506766
GATTGTCTGCTTATATGTATCCTTTGTTGAAGATGCCCAAAACAGCACATTTGTACAAGGAAGGTTCAACCTTCAAGAAGGTGATGTCAATGCCATTTATCGTAACATCAAACAAAATCGCATACGCAAACGCATAGCAAAACGTTTTGGTTTACCTATCAATGTGTTTGAGTCATGGCTCACGGTTATTGCTGTTACTCGAAATGCCTGTGGTCATCATTCAAGAGTATGGAACAAACAGAATGCTATTCAGCCTGCAATTCCCAATAGTCCCGCAGGAGAATGGATAACACTGCCAACAGATACTATGCGTGCTTATTTCGATCTATGCATCATCAAGTACTTTCTTAATGTTATATCCCCCAATAATGATATGCAGTCCAAACTAACTTGGTTGTTCATTCGGTTTCCCGAAATTGACTTAAAAGCTCTCGGCTTTCTGCAGGGATGGGAAATGGAACCATTATGGAGGTAATAACATGTGGAATGGCTACAGATTATTCACTCTCTTACATGGTCTTCTTTTTTCCGTTTTATCATATAAGATGACAATGACAAACGATTATATTAGTATACTTCGCAAATACCTAAGCACCAAAGCTGATGCTTACGGCATTACAAAGATAGGAATCTTTGGATCTGTGCCAAGAAACGAACAGACCGAATATTATATCAATTAGCCCCACCCGAAACTTGATGTTAGGGTGGGGCTAAACGTTTTTATTTAGGTGCTTTCGCCGCTTACCATGGTCTGCCGCCTCCGCCTCCGTTGCCGGTGGTGGTAGCTGTTACGGTGGATGATGATGTGCCGGAGGTTATGGTGTAGCTGCTGACGCGGCTGTCACAGCCAGTAATGTCAATTAACAAAGAATCTGGGAAAAAAGTATGGTGGATTGTTATCACTTATTCCGATTTATTATTACTTTTGCCTCGCTTTTATTAATAACAGAGATAACAACAAATTCAGGTATACAATAACATTTATGAATTATGGACAGACAGAAAGAAACTTATCGCGTTACGATAGCAGGCAGCATCATCAATATACTGCTGCTTGTCTTTAAATTTGTCGCCGGCATCCTTGGACATTCTGCTGCCATGATAGCAGACGCCATCCATTCGCTTACCGACTTCGTCACGGACGCCATCGTCCTTGTTTTCGTGCGCCTTGGAAGCAAGCCCACTGACCACGACCACGACTACGGTCATGGCAAGTACGAAACGCTTGCCAGCGCCATCATCGGTGTGTCGCTCCTCGTGGTGGGCATGATGATATGCTATTCCGGCGTAACCAAGACTTACCATGCCATGTGCGGCGAACCGTTGCAGCAGCCGGGCTTCATAGCCTTGGCAGCTGCTGTGGCAAGCGTGGTGCTGAAGGAATGGGCTTACAGGTTCACGGTGCGCGTGGGCAGACGTTGCCATTCGGAAGCGGTGGTGGCCAATGCCTGGCATCATCGCAGCGACGCCCTTTCGTCAGTCGGCACTACGGTGGGCATCGGTGGCGCCATCATTCTTGGCGAGAAATGGGCTGTGCTCGACCCGCTGACCGCCATCGTCGTCAGCTTCTTCATTATGAAGGCGGCATGGAGCGTGCTCTCTAAAGCCGTGGGCGAGCTGACGGACGGCAGCCTGCCGAAGGAGACGGAGGACGAGATAGAGAAAATAGTGAGTGAGGATAAGGATGTCAGCGTGGTGCACAATCTCTGCACGCGCCGCATCGGCAATCGCATTGCCATAGAGATGCATGTGCGTATGCCGGGCGAAACGTCGCTTTACGTGGCGCATCATCACGCCACCGAGATAGAGAAACGACTGAAGCAACGCTTCGGTGCCGACACGCACATCAGCATTCACCTCGAACCGGTGAAGGTGAACGGACACTATGAGGATCCTGCTGTCAGGCAGGAACAGCCGCGGCCTTGACCGCGGTGACCTCAGCTTCGGCTGTTTTCTTACGGAAAATCTTATAGCCTAAAGCTGCAACAGCCACACTCATGAGTGGCGAGATGATGTTGAAGAAACAATAAGGAAGGTATGTGAAAGCTGACACGCCGAGCACCGTGCTCTGCGTCATGCCGCACGTGTTCCACGGCACCAGCACGGACGTCACGGTTACGGCGTCCTCTGTGGTGCGGCTGAGCAGTCGGCGCTCATAGCCTTCACGGTCATATACGTCGCGGAACATGTTGCCCGTTAGGAGGATGCACAGATACTGATCGGCTATGGCCACGTTGAGCATTACGCCCGTGGCGGCTGTGGCACCCACCAGCGACGTGCGTCCCTTCACCATGTGGATAAACAGGCGTGAGATGGCGCTGACCATGCCGCCAGCCGACATACATCCGCCGAAGCACATGGCGCAGATGATAAGCCAGATGGTGCCCATCATGCCGCTCATGCCGCGTGTGGCCACAAGGTCGGTGAGCATGGGTGAGGAGGTGGCAAGCGACGTGCTGCCGTAGGCGCTCTTCATGGCTGCTCTGAAGAGGGACGGGTCAATCTCATGCAGGGCGTCAGCCTGGAAGACGATGGCGAAGCCCACTGCCATCACCGTTGAAAGAAACAGAGTTATGACCGGCGGCACACGGCGTGCTATGAGAATGCCGGTGAAGAAGGGCACGAGCAACAGCCACGGCGTGATGCAGAATCTTTGCTGCAAAGCTCCGGTGAATGCTGCCACGTCGGTGGACTGCGATCCCTGGCAGAAAAAGCCTGCCACGGTGAAGATGATGAGAGTGAGTACGATGGACGGCACCGTCGTTATGAGCATGTAGCGGATGTGGCTGAACAGCGGCACGCCAAGCGCACCGGACGACATCGTGGTGGTGTCGGAGAGCGGCGAAATCTTGTCGCCGAAGTAAGCGCCGGAGATGATGGCGCCAGCCACCCAGCCTTCCGCGAAGCCCTGTGCCTTGCCTATGCCCATCAGCGCGATGCCAATGGTGGCGATGGTGGTCCATGACGATCCGGTCATCACGCTGACAAGGGCGCAGATGACGCATGACGAGACGAGGAAAGCATCGGGGCTGATGATGTGCATGCCGTAATAGATGAGTGTGGGCACCACGCCGCTTATCATCCATGTGCCGCCAAGCGCTCCTATGAGAAGGAGAATGATGAGTGCGCTTGACACGCTCGATACGTTCTTCGTTATGGCTTTCTCAAAGCTTGACCATGGCACGTTGAGGTATGCCATGCCTACAAGCACGCAGAACGCCGACACTATGAGCAGAGTTATCTGCGAAGCGCCCTCCAGTGAGTCGCTTCCGAAAGCGCGGATGGTGAGCGTAAGCATAGTGACGAGCACTGCCAGTGGCATCAATGCCATCATCACCGATGGCCTTTTCTTAAGATGCTGTTCGTGTTTTGTGGTCTTTTCGTTATTCATTATCCTGGAGTTTTTATGAGTTTTGTTATCTTTTCGTTTATGTGTTGCATAATTATGCAACATTCCTTTTCTTATGCAAAGTTACGAAGAATAGCCGTATCTACGAAGGATAATAATGAATAAAACAACGAAGATGATGAATATTTATGAAAAAGCGAATGCTTGGTGTATAGATATACAAAAAGAGTTGAGAGTCTCCCAACTCTCAACTCTCAACTTGATATAACTCTCAACTCCTTATAGTGTTGCTCCGAAACGTGAAGTCGGTGTTGGAGCCGTGAAGTAATAGTTCTGGTCGTTGTGGATGTCGAGGAACATCACCTTCTTCATTCCGAAGAACGCCAGTCCGGTGGGGAAGATGCGCGAGAAGTCGGTCACGCCGCCAGAGAGGGCAGGGCTACTGTTCTGCACGTTGAAGTTCCATGAACGGTCGAAGGCGAGCGGTGCTCCGTTCTCCACGTCGTCCACCTCGCAGTTGATGTTCATCTTATCGCTTTGCTTAAAGTTCTTGAACAGCGGATTGAGTTGTCCTGCTACGCTGCTCTTGATGTCGAGGTCGCTCCAGATGCTGAGGTCGGCATCCTTTGCCATCTGCTTAACGCCGGTCTCAGTGGAAGCAAAGTAATAGTTGGGAGCTATGCGGGAGTGCTCGAGGTCAGCGCCGTCCTTCTTTGGCTGCTTCAGTCCGTAGCGGCAGTCATAGACGAGATTGTTTACCAATGTCGGTGCGATGGCCTTCTCCAGCCAGATGCTGCCACCCTTCTTGTTCTTCGAGCGACGCCATCCACAGTTGACGATGGTGTTGTTATATACAGTCATCTGCGTCAAAGGTATGGTTTCGCTGTTGCCGGAGTTGGAGAGCTTGAAAGCATTGGTGCAGGCATTATAAATTATGTTGTTGGCTACGTCGAGCTTACATCCCGCCTTTACGTTTATAGCCTCGCCGCCGTCGGCAGCATTGCCGCTGTCCGCAAAGATGCAGTCATAAATCACGCCCTGACCACCGGTGAAGTAGGTCTGGTCGTTGTAGTTATCGTGCAGGAAGCAGTCTGCCATCACGAACTTTCCGTTGACGTTGCAGAAGTGGAAGGCTGGAACGCCGCCGTCTATGGTGGTCTTGAAGAGCTTGTTCTGGAACGAGACGGACGACTCGGTAGGTGTGGCTCCGGCATAACCAAGGTCGACATGATTGAGCACCACCTCCTCAGAGTTATATCCGCAGATGATGCCGCCCCATGACTCAGGCTTCTTCGTGTCGGAGGTGAAAGTCACGGGATGTTCGGCTGTTCCCATGCAGTAGAGATTGCCGAGCACCACAATCTCGATGGGCACCTGCACGTCCGACTTGCATGTGACGGTCACGCCCGGCTCTATGTAGAGCGATGTGCCCACAGGTATCTCCACGCTTTCCGCCAGAGTAGTGTCTCTTGTCCATACCACTGATCCTGCGGGATATTCGGCAATGGCAGTCTTCAACACATCCGCAGATCCTTGGTTTTCGTTGCTGCTGCCGTTGGTGTTATAGTCGTAAGGATTGATGTTGTCGTTCTCGCATGATGTGGCAGCCATTCCTGCTGCTGCAATGGCAAGCATTACAGCTATATTCTTGGTTTTCATATTGTTCGATTTATTTAATGTGAATAATACATATTATAACTATTAAACATTCGTGCGTGAAGCTTACAGTTTCACTCTCACGCCCACAAGGAATGTCCTGCCATACTTGTATGTTCCCACGATGGTCTTGTCCGATCGCTGTCCTTCATATTGCAGGTTGCTCTCGTTTACTGTCTTCAGATAACGTTCGCGCTTTGCGTCGAGCAGGTTGTTGGCTTTCATGAATATGGAAACGCCGCAATCGAACTTCTTCTCTGCGCTGAGGTCGAGTCCGAACATAGCCTTGTCCCATTGGTCGGCGTCCTTGAAGGGCGACACGAGAGCCAGCTTGGTGCCGGTATAGGAAGCGGCGAGCTGTGCGTTCCATCCATAGTTGGTGTCCTTGTAGAGCAGCGAGAGGTTGGCTGTGTGTGGAGCCTGATTTACAAGCGGACGAGTCTGCTTCACTCCCTGCTTGTATTCCGCGCTACCCACGTTATACTCACGCTTCGTCGTTGTGATGGCAGAGTGGGTGTAGGTGTAGTTGGCCTTGATTCCGAAGTGACGGATGTATTTCACTACGTCAATCTCGAAGCCGTAGTTCTTGGCGTTGCCGAGGTTGTCAGGCATATAGTAAGCGTCGGCTCCGCTGCCCAGCTTGCCGTCAGAAGCCACGAACACCTGCTCTATAGGATCTTTCAGATACTTGTAGAACACGCCTGCAAGCACCTGCTCCGTGGCTGACGGGAACCATTCCCAACGCAGGTCCACATTGTCGATACGGGCACGCTTCAGATTAGGGTTGCCTTTCTCCTGATATTCCTCTCCCATAATCTGGTAAGGTACTATCTCGTAGAATCCCGGTCGGTTGATGGAGCGATAGTAAGAGAGGCGCACGTTCATCTTCTTTGTCGGAGTCCACTTGATGGATGCCGACGGCAGATAGTCCCAATAGCTCTGTTCGCCCACCTGCCCCATATTGCGGAACTTCTGCAGCATGGTGTAAATCTGATTGGTGTGCTCAGCACGCAATCCGGCGTTAAGTTCTCCAGCCTTACTCTTCAGCGTAACCATAGCGTATGCCGCGCCGATGTGTTCCTTCGAGTCGTAATTGAGCTGCGAAGCCTGTGAGTAAGGAGTCTTGCAGGTCCAGTCAATGGATGCAAACTGATCGAATCCGTTGCCGTCCAGCTGCTGGGATATGTTTGCGGGGTTGAAGATGTACGAGTAGTAGCGGTTGCCTCGTTCCTTGCGACGATATTGTCCTCCAGCCTTCCACGTAGCGTCTACGCCGTGAGCGAAGTGGGTGTCGTAGGAGAAGTTGAGGTAGCCAGCCCAGTCCTTGTCCGTGTTGTGCTGGAAGCGGCGTTCCATGTTCTTCGGCAGCGTCTTCAGAATGTTCTTGTCAGCTGACCACAGCGAACCGTCCACTCCGTCCGGTGACTGAACGGTGTTGGTAAGAGTGAGGTAGACGCGGTCAGGGTCTTCCTCCTTTGCCTGCGAGAAGATGCCAGCCCAGTCAACGGTCAGGTCATGTGTGAGGTGATGCGTGCCCTTCAGATGTGTGGCGAAGATGGTCTGTGTCTGCGAGAGAGAGCGGGTTTCGTCGTCCTGTGTGTACGTATCAGAACCTATATACTCCGTGTTGATGGAGTTGTTGTAGCGTACGCCCTTCGAGTTGGTGCGTATGTACATGTTATACCATTCCAGCTTGTGATTGTCCAGCTGCAGGTCCACCTTGGCATGGACGCCGGCTGTGAGGTCATGAGTGGAGTAGTAGCGGTGCTGGAGCGAATAGATGTACATCGCCTGTTCGCCAGACGCCATTTTTACTGAGTTGTATGTACGCTCCGTTCCGCGGAAAACGTTCTGCATGCTTCCTGCGAGCATCACGCCGATGCGGTCCTTCCAGAAGCGGTTGCCGACGGAGAGTCCGCCTATGAAGTTAGGGGCAGGAGTGGAGTGGGTGGTTATTTTGGTAGGACCATTGGCGAAGTCGGATGTCTGCGCCTTATAGTCCTTGCCGTTAGCTTCGTAAGGCGACTTGTGTGTGTAGTCGCTGCGGTCTGATGAGAGATAATCTCGTCCGTCCTTCCAGAAATAGTCGCTCATGCCTATGGCGGCATTCGCCTGTATCTGGAAATGTGATGGTGCGTCCTTCATCACCATGTCCACCACGCCACCGGCAGCGTCGCCCTCCATGTCGGCAGTAAGCGACTTCGACACTACGAGGCGGTCCATGAGGTCAGAGGGGAATATGTTGAGCGGTATGTATCGGTTCTTGTCGTCCGGACTCGGAATCTTCACGCCGTTGACCAGCGTATAGTTGTAACGCTTGTCCATGCCGCGGAGTATGGCGTATGAGGCTTCGCCGGAAGCGTCGCGCTCCATTGTCACTCCCGACACGCGCTGCAGAACGCTTGCCACGTTGACGTCAGGCGACAGCTGGATGCTCTGCTGGCTCATCACGTTGAGCACGTTGCCGGCAGTCTTCTCCAAGTCGATGGCGCTGCGGTCAGAATGGCTCTCCTTGTGTCCCTTGATTACCACTTCACCAAGTTCCTTGAGGTCTTCGTCGAGCGATATGCTTACGACGCCCTTGTCAGACACCTCCACGGGAATCTCGCGGGTCTTGTAAGATACGTATCTCACCACGAGCGTATAGCGTCCTTTATCAGGCAGTTCGTGCAGGGTGAACGATCCGTCCAGTCCCGTCGTTGTCTTCACGTCCGGCAACTCCTTTACCACAATCACCGAGCCGATAAGCGGTTCGCCCGTACGATGGTCCTTGACTATGCCGTCGAGGGTGTGGGCTGAGGCTGCGGCTGATGAAGCGGCAATGAGAGCAGCGCTGATTAGAATTCGTTTCATGTTATTGCATCTTTTTGTTACGTTTCTCTCCGCTATTTGTTTTTCTCTATGCAGTGTATCACATTACCTTCCTTGTCAATCATCGACATTCTCAGCTGCTTCTTGTTGGCGGAGATTATGGAGAAGCCGTCGGCAGGCGAGCAGAACACTGTGCCGACAGTCTTCTTCACAGGACGTGCAAGCGAAGCGGATGAGTTAACCACGTAGTCGATGTTGTCGCCATTCATGCGTATATGCTGGAAGTTGTGGATGTGTCCGCAGGCGTAAATCGCCACATTATTATACTTGTGGAGAATGGGCAACAGCCTTTTCTGCATGTCGGTGCGCTCGTATTCAGCCTTCGATGTTTCGGCGTATATGGGATGATGACCTACAACGATCACCCAGTCTTCGTTGGCTGTCTTAAGTGTGCGGTCCAGCCAGTCGAGCTGTGCCTGATAGTCCTGCTTGCAAGCGTCAGGATACTTCTCGCTGTTCTCGCGATAACGGTCAATCAGTGGTGTGGTGTCGAGGAAGACGATGCGCAGCGTGGTGCCTTTGCTCTCGAACACCTTGGTGTAATAGCGTGCCGGCATCATCCAGCGGCGGCTCACCTTACCATAGTCGAGTACAGCCCGAGTGTTGCCGCGATATTCATGATTGCCAAGAACGGGGAACCAGTCGAGCATCAGTTCTGGATGCGAATAAACCTGCTCGAAGTTGGTGGTCCACAGCGGGTCGTTCACAGATGCCACGCCGTTGAAGTGATGGATGTCGCCGACGGCGAGCACACATTCCATGCCCGTGGTCTTCGCCATGTTTCCCATCAGTTCGGCGATGGGCTTCTGGTCGTAATAGCCATTGCGTCCGAGGTCGTTAGCCATGTAGAGTGTTACGTCGCCTTTCAGCTTTTTCCATTCTGTGGGTGTCTGTGCCTGCAACTGCAAGCCGCTGATTAACGTAATGGCTGTTGCGATAAGCGCAACGATGCCGTTTCCTGAAAATCTCAATCTTTTCATTGTTCTTTCTGACTGTTTATGATTTATAATTATTGTTTCACGCCGCAAAATTATGAGTATCATGTTGCAATGGTATTACATAGACTTTAAGATGACTTAACAATCAGAAAAATCGTTAATCTTGGTTAATGTGCTTTCTGTCAATCTTACTATTCGGCAATAATGGCTATATTTGTGCTTACATATATTTAATATATAATAAACTCGCAGACTACGGAATGAATCAAGAAAAATGCTTAATAACACGCATAAAGAGTAAGTGTTAAGGGCGAAAGACGAAATTATTTCGTAATTTTGCAGTTGTTATGGGCTATTATGTATTGCCGTAACGTGTAACGAAGATCATAAAATATAATATCCAAATATGAATATCTTAGAACTTAGTGAACAAGAGATTGTAAGAAGACAATGCCTTCAGACCCTCCGCGATATGGGTATCGACCCGTATCCAGCAGCCGAATTCCCCACAAACGCTTTCAGCACTGACATCAAAGCCGACTTCAAGGACGAGGACGAGCCGCGTGAGGTGGTGATAGCCGGACGAATGATGGGCCGCCGCGTGATGGGTAAGGCAAGCTTCGCTGAGTTGCAGGACTCGAAGGGTCGCATCCAGGTTTACGTGGCTCGCGACGAGATCTGCCCCGACGAGAACAAGGAACTCTATAATACAGTATTCAAGAAACTCCTCGACATCGGTGACTTCATCGGTGTGAAGGGCTTCGTGTTCCGTACACAGACCGGCGAGATTTCGGTACATGCAAAGGAACTCGTGCTCCTCTCGAAGAGCCTCAAGCCGCTGCCGATCGTTAAGTATAAGGACGGCGTGGCATACGACAAGTTCGACGATCCTGAACTTCGCTATCGTCAGCGCTATGTTGACCTCATCGTTAACGACGGCGTGAAGGACACATTCCTCCAGCGTGCCACTGTCATCCGCACACTCCGCAGAGTGCTCGATGAGGCTGGCTACACAGAGGTGGAGACTCCGACATTGCAGGCTATCGCTGGTGGCGCTTCTGCACGTCCGTTTATCACACACTTCAACGCTCTCGACCAGGATATGTATATGCGTATCGCAACAGAGCTTTATCTGAAGCGTCTTATCGTAGGCGGCTTCGAGGGTGTTTACGAAATCGGCAAGAACTTCCGTAACGAGGGTATGGACCGCAACCACAACCCTGAGTTCACCTGCATGGAGCTGTACGTTCAGTATAAGGACTATAACTGGATGATGTCGTTCACGGAGAAACTCCTTGAAACTATCTGTATAGCCGTAAACGGCAAGCCGGAGCGCGAGATTGACGGCAACATCGTCAGCTTCAAGGCTCCTTACCGCCGCCTCCCCATCCTCGACGCCATCAAGGAGAAGACAGGATTTGACTGCAATGGCAAGACCGAGGACGAGATTCGCGCATTCTGCCTTGAGAAGGGTATGGACGTGGACGAGACAATGGGCAAGGGCAAGCTCATCGACGAACTCTTCGGCGAGTTCTGCGAGGGCACATTCATCCAGCCTACATTCATCACAGACTATCCCGTCGAGATGTCACCGCTCACAAAGATGCACCGTTCAAAGCCGGGCCTCACAGAGCGTTTCGAGCTTATGGTTAACGGCAAGGAGCTTGCCAACGCTTACTCGGAGCTCAACGACCCCATCGACCAGGAGGAGCGTTTCATCGACCAGATGAAGCTTGCTGACAAGGGTGACGACGAGGCTATGATCATCGACCAGGACTTCCTCCGTGCTCTCCAGTACGGTATGCCTCCCACGTCAGGTATCGGTATCGGCATTGACCGTCTCGTGATGCTCATGACAGGCAAGACATTCATTCAGGAGGTGCTCTTCTTCCCGCAGATGAAGCCAGAGAAGAAGATGCCGCAGAGCACCATCAAGGAATGGGCTGAGATCGGTGTTCCTGAAGAGTGGGCTTACGTTCTCCGCAAGGCTGGATTTAATCTCATCTCGGACATCCGCGACGAAAAGCCGCAGGGTCTGCAGCAGAAGATCGGCGAGATAAACAAGAAGTATAAGCTCGGCTACGAGAAGCCTTCTGTGGACGAAATCCAGCAGTGGATTGAGAAGAGCAATGTTTAGGAAGTGTTCGTCTGCGAGCATTTCTTTAAACATCAAGCATTAACCCGTTAAACATCAAAGAGCGTGTACAATCTCGGAAAAATAGCAATTATTGGAGGTGGCAGTTGGGCGACTGCCATCGCCAAGATTGTGATAGGTCACACCCATCACATAGGATGGTATATGCGCCGCGACGACAGCATAGAGGAGTTTAAGCGCATCAGTCACAATCCTAATTACCTTACCAGCGTACACTTCAACACAGACGAGATATTCTTCTCCAGCGACATCAATCGCATTGTGGAAGCTTATGACACGCTGGTATTCGTTGTGCCCTCGCCTTACCTCAAGAACCACTTGAAGAAGCTGAAGGCAAGGCTGCGCGACAAGTTTATTGTGACCGCCATCAAGGGCTTGGTGCCGGAGGACAACATCGCATGCTCGGAGTATTTCCATGAGGTGTATGATGTGCCCGACTGCAACCTTGCATGTATCGGAGGACCGTCACACGCTGAGGAGGTGGCTCTCGAGAGACTTTCCTATCTTACCATAGGATGCTCTGACCGCGATAAGGCACAGGCTTTCTGTGAGGTGCTCGACTCGGAGTTTATCAAGACAAAGACGTCCAGCGATGTCATCGGCATCGAGTATTCGTCAGTGCTCAAGAATGTCTATGCCATAGCGTCCGGCATTTGCAGCGGACTCAACTATGGTGACAACTTCCAGGCGGTGCTTATCTCTAACGCCGTACAGGAGATGTCGCGCTTCCTCTCTGCCATCAATCCCATTGAGCGCAGCGTCTACGACTCGGTTTATCTCGGCGACTTGCTCGTGACGGGATATTCCAAGTTCTCGCGCAACCGCACATTCGGAACGATGATAGGCAAGGGATATAGCGTCAAGAGTGCGCAGATAGAGATGGAGATGATAGCGGAGGGATTCTTCGGCACGAAGTGTATGAAGGAGAAAAACCGTCATTATCACGTCAACATGCCCATCCTCGACGCTGTATATAATATCCTCTACGAGCGCATCAGCCCGCAGGTGGAGATAAAGCTGCTTACCGACTCGTTCAGGTAATGGCATCCGATAAAACGATTTCAGATATACTATATAAATTATAAAGCAATGAAAACTATCAGTTTAGACATTACAAAAGCTACCTCTTTCCTCGCTGAAGGAGCAGTCAACGCTTATGAGTCTAAGGTAAAGGCCGCACAAGAGGCTCTTGAGAACGGCACATGCGCAGGTAACGATTTCCTCGGATGGCTCCACCTTCCGTCTTCCATCACTCCTGATTTCCTCGCGGAGATTGAGGCTGTGGCTAAGACGCTGCGTGAGAAGTGCGAGGTAGTGGTTGTGGCTGGTATCGGCGGCAGCTACCTCGGTGCACGCGCCGTAATCGAAGGTCTCGGCAATTCTTTCGCTTGGCTTGTTGCTGACAAGAAAAACCCCACCATACTCTTTGCCGGTAACAACATCGGCGAGGACTATCTCTATGAGCTCACCACTTATCTTAAGGACAAGAAGTTCGGTGTGATCAACATCTCTAAGTCGGGCACTACCACTGAGACCGCTCTCGCTTTCCGTCTGCTCAAGAAGCAGTGTGAGGACCAGCGCGGCAAGGAGGAGGCTAAGGACGTCATCGTGGCTGTCACTGATGCCAAGAAGGGCGCTGCCCGCACATGTGCTGACAAGGAGGGATATAAGAGCTTTATCATCCCCGACAACGTGGGTGGTCGTTTCTCTGTACTCACTCCGGTGGGTCTTCTTCCTATCGCTGTTGCCGGATTCGACGTTAAGCAGCTCGTTGCTGGTGCTGCTGACATGGAGAAGGCTTGCGCTTTGGACGTTCCCTTCGCTGACAACCTCGCTGCTCAGTACGCAGCCACACGTCAGGCTCTCTACACACAGGCTGGCAAGAAGATTGAGATTGTTGCCAACTTCCAGCCGAAGCTCCATTACTTCGCTGAGTGGTGGAAGCAGCTCTACGGCGAGAGCGAGGGCAAGGAGCAGAAGGGCATCTTCCCCGCAGCTTGCGACTTCACCACAGACCTCCACTCTATGGGTCAGTGGATTCAGGAGGGCGAGCGCTCTATCTTCGAGACTGTTATCAGCGT
>ERZ506766.668-NODE-668-length-13009-cov-8.70225_pt1 | contig 13009 bp, 10 predicted proteins | sample MGYA00513040_ERZ506766 | MGnify/ENA metagenome assembly ERZ506766
GGTCGTCCTATGCTGATGTATTCAAAGCAATCGAGGGATTATGATACTAAAATGGATGCCGTAGAACTTTCTTCTGTCAAAGCCAATATGAAGATGGAAAGGGCAGAGGAGGAGTCGGTTACTGAATCGTCGGCAGCGAATGGCGCTATTGGCGATGCCGGTGCAGAGGAAGGCGGCAAGGCTTCGTCACAAGTGCGTGAGAACCTCAACGAGACAGCCTTCTTCATGCCGGGACTCCTGACTGACGAGAAGGGCAACGTATCGCTGCGCTTTACGCTGCCTGAAAGTGTGACGACGTGGCAGATGTACGGCTTGGCACACGACAAGGAGATGAACAACGGCATGATTTCGGCTACGGCTGTGGCAAGCAAGACTGTCATGATTCAGCCCAACGTGCCTCGCTTCGTACGCACTTCGGACAGCGGCGTCATCACGGCACGCGTATCTAATACGTCTGACAAGGTGGTTGGCGGAACGGCACGCATGGTGCTTCTCAATCCAGAGACAGGACGAGAGGTGCTGCGCCGCGACACCAAGTTCACGGTCAAGGCTGGCGAGACAACAGTGGCGAAATTCGCTTTCGATATGACAAAGGTGGAGAACGACGGATTGCTCATCTGTCGTGTTACGGCAACAGGACACGGATATAGCGACGGCGAGCAGCATTATCTGCCGGTACTCTCAGATAAGGAGATGGTGACCAACGCTTTCGCATTCACGCAGAACGAACCGGGCAAGATGGACATAGACCTCACAAAGCTGTTCCCTGCTGAGGCTAACGACAAGAAGCTGACCGTGGAATACACCAATTCGCCGGCTTGGCTGATGATACAGGCGCTGCCTTCGATGGCTACACCCAATGGCGACAACGCCATGTCGCTCGTAACGGCATATTACGCCAACTCAATAGGTCGTAACATAATGCTCTCCAACGATGCTATCCGTCAGACCGTGGCGCTATGGAACAAGGAGGACGCTTCTGAGGGCAGCTCCCTGCAGAGTGCGCTTCAGAAGAATGAGGAGCTGAAGCTGATGGTTCTGGAAGAGACTCCGTGGTTGATGGACGCAGACCGCGAGGCTGACCAGAAGCGTCAGTTGGCGTCGTTCTTCGACGAGTCGCAGATCAGCTATCGCCTTGCAAGCAATCTCTCGAAGCTGTCAAGACTGCAGCGTGAGGACGGATCGTTCGCATGGTGGAAGGGAATGGATGGTTCGCCATGCATGACCATGTCCGTGGTGGAGACGCTCGTACGTCTGAACAAGCTCATTGGTGAGCAGAAAGCCACAAGCAATATGGTGGAGGCTGGCTTTGCCTACATGGACAAGCGGATGGCTGAAGAGGTGAAGGACATCAAGAAGGCTGAGGCTAAGGGCATGAAGATGCGCCCAAGCGAACTGGCTGTACAGTATATGTATAGCGTTTCGATAGCTGACCGCAAGTTATCGGCTTCGGCAAAGCGCAACTTCGACTTCCTCGTCAACCGACTCTCTGAGAAGAATACGGAGTTCACCATATACGGCAAGGCAGTGTCGGCTTTGGTTCTGGCAAAGAACGGATACGCAGACAAGGCGGTTGACTTGCTGGAAAGCATACGCCAGTATACAGTATATAAGGAAGAGATGGGACGCTATTTCGATACTCCGAAGGCGCTCTATTCATGGTTTGACTATCGCATTCCGTCGCAGGTGGCAGCCATTGAGGCTCTGCAGACATTGCAGCCGTCAGACCGTCAGACCATCAGCGAGATGCAACGCTGGCTGCTTCAGGAGAAGCGTACGCAGGCTTGGGACACTCCCATCAACTCTGTCAACGCCGTGTTTGCCTTCATGAACGGCAGTTCGTCGCAGTTGCTCTCCAATCAGGCACAGCCCACGACGTTCAAGTTTAACGGACAGAAGCTTGCTATGCCTAAGGCAACGGCTGGTCTTGGATATGTGAAAGTGGCTAAGATGGCTGACAATATGCGCAAGCTGGAGGTGGAGAAGACTTCTCCCGACACTTCTTGGGGTGCTGTCTACGCACAGTTCGTGCAGCCTACCACGGAGATTGCGTCAGCAGCTTCAGGCATGACAGTGGTGCGTGAGGTGCTGAAGGACGGCAAGAAGGTGTCGGCAGACGACATACATGTAAGTCTTGGCGACCGCATCACGGTTCGTCTTACCATAACAGCGGAGCGCGATTACGACTTCGTTCAGCTTACAGACAAGCGTGCTGCCTGCCTTGAACCGTTGCAGCAGACCTCCGGTTACGGATGGGGATATTACTGCCAGCCGAAGGATTATCAGACCAACTATTTCTTCAGCCGTCTGTCAAAGGGCAAGCACGTGGTGGAGACCACCTATTATGCGGACCGTACAGGTAAGTATCAGACCGGCACGTGCAGTGTGCAATGTGCCTATTCGCCTGAGTTTATGGCACGTACCAAGGCGTTTGTCGTGACTGTGGAATAAGTAAACGGAAGAGCAAAGGAATAAATACATATATATAAAGGAATATATACATATACATAAAAGCGATTTATGAAAAGATTATATATACCCGCCGTTCTCCTCGCAATGTCGTCGTTGGGGGTGAACGCACAGAAAATAGCAACAGCCAATAAGATTGTGGACTGCGGACAGGTGATGTTTCGTTCGCCCGTAACGGCTGAGTTTGAGATTACCAACAAGGGTGGACGTGCCACGCGCATTGTGGACGTGCGTACAAGCTGCGGATGCACGGATGTGGAATATCCCACGGGTGACGTTCCTTCGGACGGAAAGTTCACGTTGCGCGTGAAGTATGACGCTAAGACAATGGGCCACTTCGACAAGTTCATCGACATCTATGCGGACAACAGCAACAAGCCGCTTGTGCTGCGAGTGCGCGGTAATGTGGTGCCGGAGATTGTAGACTTCGGTGGCAAGTACGACTTTATGCTTGGCAACATTCAGGCAGACTGCAACGACATTGAGTTTGATGACGTGAATCGTGGCGAGCGTCCTCAGAAGAAGATTCACATCCGCAACACTACGAGCGAGACCGTGCAGCCCGTCGTAATGCACCTGCCGGCTTACCTTCAGGCTGAGGTGTCGCCGTCAAAGATTGAACCGGGACACAGCGGAGTGGTGACTGTCACGCTTGATTCGCGCCAGCTCAAGGATATGGGACTGACACAGACCTCCGTATTCCTTGGTGGATTCCCCGGCGACCGTGTGAGTCGTGAGAAGGAGATAAGCGTTTCTGCTGTGTTGCTGCCCAAGTTTGACAACCTTACAACGAAGCAGCTCGCCAATGCGCCTAAGCTTTCGCTCTCAACAACTGCTCTCGATCTTGGCGAATTCGGCACCAAGAAGAAGCTGAAGGGTGAGGTGATAATCCGCAATGACGGCAAGTCTGTGCTCAATATCCGTAACATCCAGATGTTCACAATGGGACTGGAGGTGTCGCTTAACAAGCAGAAACTGAAGCCGGGCGAGTCGGCTAAGCTCAAAATTACGGCAGACAAGCGCCAGATTAAGGCTGCACGTTCTAAACCACGTGTGCTGATGATCACCAACGACCCGAACAATGCCAAGGTTACAATAAAGGTTATCGCTAAATAAGACGTTCAGAATGGACAGACAACTGACTATTGAGATAGACGAGGGTAGTGGCTTCTGCTTCGGAGTCACTACCGCTATACGTAAGGCGGAGGAGGAGCTTGCCAAGGGCACGCGCCTCTATTGCCTTGGCGACATCGTACATAACGGCATGGAGGTGAAGCGCCTGCACGACCAAGGACTCATCACCATCAACCATGACGACATGGAAGGGCTGAAGGATGTGAAGGTGTTGCTCCGTGCGCATGGCGAGCCACCACAGACTTATGAGCTTGCTCGTCGTAACGGCATTGAGATAATAGACGCCACGTGCCCCGTTGTACTGGCTCTACAACGTAGGATAAAGCGACAGTATGACGACAATCCTAATGCTCAGATAGTAATCTTCGGAAAGCGTGGACATGCAGAAGTGCTTGGTTTGGTGGGTCAGACGGATAGTCATGCCATCGTTGTGGAAAAGGTGGAGGACGCAGAACGACTTGATTTCTCGCGTGACATCTATCTTTATTCGCAGACAACGAAGTCGCTTGACGGCTTCCATCAGATCATTGACTACATCCAGCGTCACATGCATGAGGGCGCTACATTCAAGAGTTTCGACACCATCTGCCGTCAGGTAGCCAACCGTATGCCCAACATAGCCGCCTTCGCCTCCCGTCACGACCTCGTTCTCTTCGTCTCAGGACGCAAGTCGAGCAACGGTAAAGTGCTCTTCAAGGAATGCAGCAGCGTCAATCCTCGCAGCTATCAGATAGAGAGTCCCGAAGAAATAGACATGTCATGGTTTGCGCCAGACGTACGCACTGTAGGCATTTGCGGAGCCACCAGCACTCCGAAATGGCTGATGGAGCAATGTAGAGAGCGAATAGAGAAAGGCTGATCATAGCTTTTGATGATTTCTTTCATTTAGCTGATGATGCCTTTAATTTAGCTGATGACGCCTTTAATATAATGTATAAATACAAAAAAATCCCATAGTCCTTTATTGGAACTATGGGATTTTTATATTGAGTTAATTTGTTTTGCTTTAGAACTTCGCCATCTTTATGGCGTCAATGGCGCATTCGTCGCCTTTGTTACCATACTTGCCGCCGCAACGGTCGAGAGCCTGCTGGCGGTCGTTGGTGGTGAGCAAGCCGTAGATGATAGGTATCTCGCTTGTGGTGTTGAGACGAGCGATGCCGTAAGTAACGCCCTGGCAGATATAGTCGAAGTGAGGAGTCTCACCGCGAATCACGCTACCGAGGATAATCACGGCGTCGTAACCACCGTGGAGAACCATCTGGTGTGCTCCGTAAATCAGCTCAAAGCTTCCGGGAACAGTCTTGACGTGGATGTTCTCAGGCAGTGCTCCGTGCTTCTCCAGTGTCTTAACGGCTCCGTCAAGCAAAGCTCCCGTTATCTCCGGATTCCATTCTGCCACAACAATGCCGAAGCACATGTTGCTTGCGTCAGGAATGCTACTGAAGTCGTATTCAGATAAGTTATGAAGTGCTGTTGCCATTTGCTGTTTTGTTTTTACTCAGAAACACGCTCGATGTACTTGTCAATCTCTGAGCTCTGCACTATTGTTGAGTTGACATACTTCTTCTTGATGTCCTGATAGAGCTTCAGAGCCTCGTCCTTCTTGTTCTGGCTTTCGAGCAGGATGCCTGCCTGAACGAGGAATGTGGGAGAGAGGCTGTTGTTAACGTCGTCAGCCTTGCTGTCTGCCATGTCTGCTGCCTTCTTGAGAGTGGCGATGGCCTTGTCCACGTTGCCGGTCTGAGCGTAAGCGTTGCCGAGAGCTGAAACAGCAGCGGGGCTTACCATAGCGTCGCTCTTAGTAGAGAACTTCTCGAGGTATGTGAGAGCGTCGTTCCACTTGCCGAGGTTGGCATAGCTGAGACCTGCGTAGAGGTTAGCGAGGTTGGCAGCGTCTGTGCCGCTGTAGTCGCTTGCGATCTTCACGAAACCTGCGTAGCCTGCTCCGTCGCCGTTAAGCGCCTTGTCGAACTGCTCCTGGTTGAAATAATCCTGACCCTTTGCGATGGCTGTGCTTGCCTTATCCTCGCGTGGAGCCTGAACGTAAGCCTTGTAAAGCAGGAGACCTGCGATAACGAGCACTACTGCTACGACAGCGATTAATATTTGCTTTTGATACTTTGAGAAGAATGCTTCACTGCTGTTGGAGCGCTCAACTTGGGTGTTAGCTCCAAAATCAATTTTGTTTGCCATTTATTTGTTTGTTTTTTTGTTTTCCTTAGGACTTATTGTGGCTTGTGACCTATAGACACAAACGCGTCGCAAAATTACTGATTTTATCTTGAATATTGAAATTTATTCTATCTTTTTTTCTTTTTTCAATAATAAATGGGGTAACTTTGCACGACTGATTATATTATATTGCACGACTGAATATATTATCAATGATACTCAAGAATATCTCCATACTCAATTTCAAGAACATACGTGAGGCGTCGCTTTCGTTCTCGCCGAAGCTCAATTGCTTCCTCGGACGCAATGGTGAGGGCAAGACCAACCTTCTTGACGCAGTATATTATCTGTCGTTTTGTCGCAGTTCTTCCAATCCTATCGACTCACAGGTCATTACGCACGACCAAGGTTTCTTTGTCTTGGATGGCAATTATGAGAATGAGGACGGCGAGCCCGTGAACGTGTATTGTGGCATGAAGCGTGGCACGAAGAAGCACTTCAAGCGCGACAAGAAGGAATATAAGCGACTGTCGCAGCACATCGGTTTGGTGCCGCTTATCCTTGTTTCGCCTTACGATCAGGACCTTATCTCCGGCGGAAGCGAGGAGAGGCGCAAGCTTATGGACGTGGTGATATCGCAGTATGACAATACTTACATTGATGCTTTGAACAGTTATAACAAAGCGCTTCAGCAGCGTAACGCCCTTCTTAAGATGGAGGAAGAGCCTGACGTCATGCTCCTTGATATTTGGGAGAACGAGATGGCGGTTCACGGCGAGCGTATCTTCAAGGCAAGAACAGCTTTCGTGGAGAGGCTTATTCCTGTATTCCAGAATATATACAGCCATATCTCGGACGACCGCGAGACGGTCGGATTGAGCTACGTGTCGCATGCCCAGCGTGGACCTTTGCTTGACGTCATCCAGCGCGACCGTTTCAAGGACCGTGCCGTGGGCTATTCATTGCATGGCATCCACCGCGACGACCTTGAGATGACGCTTGGAGGTTACCAGATGAAGCGTGAGGGATCGCAGGGACAGAACAAGACGTTCGTGCTGGCATTGAAGCTGGCGCAGTTTGATTTTCTCAGACGTACGTCATCTCAGACCACTCCGCTCTTGCTCCTTGACGATATCTTCGACAAGCTGGACGCCAACCGTGTGGAGCGTATCGTAAAGCTGGTGTCGGGTGACGGTTTCGGTCAGATATTCATAACCGACACCAATCGCGACCATCTCGACCAGATTCTGCAAAACGTCAGTTACGACTACAAGCTGTTTGACGTAGAAGGAGGAGATATCAAGGAGAAAGAATAACGGGGAAAAGGGGAGTAGGATATACAAAATATTACCCAAAGGTAACTTACCTTTGGGTAATATTTTGTTAGAAACAATGCTTAATAAACCTTTACGTCGGTTATGACCTGACTGCCTACGGCTTGGTTTATGCGCTGTACTATGCGTGTTTTCATCATCGAAAGATCTTGGCGCAAAGCAGGATTGATGATTTTCACGTATAGTGTCTGGTTCTTTATAAACTTCTCGCCGGTGTATCTTGTTATCATATCGCCCATGAGATTGTCCCATGCGTCTATTGCCCGCTTTTGCAGCAACGGCGTTTCGAGGCCTTCGTGGCGCAGATACATGTTCAGCAAGTCGTTTATTGATTTCACTTCGCGTCTGAACATTATTGTTTTTCTCCTTTCTTTATATTATCACTTCGTCCATCTTAACGTCGTGCTCGTCCGTCGGAATTTGCTCAACGAGTTGGAACGGCAGGCAGATGCCAATCTTGTATGTGCCACCAAGCTTTGGCAGCAGTCTGTCGTAATATCCCTTTCCGCGTCCCATACGGTTGCCTTCCTTGTCGAATGCCATACCTGGGATGACGGCGAGGTCGATGGTTGCGTAGTCGTCAAACAGTTCGCCTGTCGGTTCCATGATGTTGTAGGCTCCCAGTGCAAGGTCTGCCGGACCCGTATAGCGACACAGTTCCATTGTTCCTTCGCCCGTTACGCGTGGCAGCAGAATCTGCTTGCCGCTTACAAGGAGCGAGTCTACAAGCGTATGCGTGTCCACCTCGTCCGGCAAAGAATAGTAGAGCATTACGGTCTTAGCCGTTTTAATGCGCGGATGCGAGAGCAGACGCATCACAACAGGAAACGACTGTTCGTGCAATTCCTGACTTGTGAACTGACGTTTACGGCTTCTTATTTCCTTTCTGAGTTCCTGTTTTTCCATACTTATATATTAGTAGATAGTTATGATTATTTGAGAGTTGAGAATTGAAAGTTGAGAGTTGAGGGTTGAGAGTTATGATTACAGATTACAAATAATATCACTAATCATAACTCTCAACTCCCAACTCTCAATTTTCAACTAATCTCAACTCTCAACTGTATTTCACTTCTTCGCCGGCTTCTTCGGGAATGCTGCGTTTTCGCGGAACACGCTCAGTGCCTTTGCTATGGTCGGGTCGTCGGCATTGATGTATTCGGTCCATGCCTCGTCGTCCAGCATGTTGTAGATGATGCGCGAATTGATGAAGCGTTCCAGGAGCTTGTGCGACTTGCGAATCATCAGATTGCGGCGTTTCAGTCCGTTGTGGTCTGCGTAAGCTGCAAACTGCTCCACCGTGTTCTGGCTGACGAGATACTTCGAGAGGCTCATCATGTCCTTGTATGTGTTGAGCTTCGGACGGTTGTTGTCCGTATAGGTGAACGCATACTGGAGTATCAGTCCTGACATGGCAGCCTGCTTGTAGTAGCTGGTCATGCCGAGCGTGTCCTCAGCCACGAAGATGTCCGGCGTGATGCCGCCACCGCCATACACCGTACGTCCGATGCTGGTGTGGTAAGCCGGTCCGTGATGCTTGATGCTGTCCTGCGAGAAGAACTCGCCGTGCTGATAACGTGTGAGCAGATCTTCCTCATAGTCCTTGTTGTCGCCGGCTGTGAACGGCTTCTGGATGCATCGTCCCGAAGGAGTATAATAACGGGCTATGGTCAGTCTGATCATCGAACCGTCGGGGAAGGAGAGCTGCTGCTGCACGAGGCCCTTTCCGAACGAGCGGCGACCGATGATGGTGGCGCGGTCGTTGTCCTGCATGGCGCCGGCGAAAATCTCCGAAGCCGAAGCCGAACCCTCATTGATGAGCACCACGAGCGGAATCTTCTGATAAGATCCGTGTCCGTCCGACGGGAAGTTCTGTCTGGGCGACTTGCGTCCGATGGTATATACTATCAGCTTGTCCTTGGGCAGAAACTCGTTAGCCATCTGGATGGCAGAGTTCATATAGCCTCCCGTGTTGTCACGAAGGTCGATGACGAGGTTGGTGAATCCCTCCTGCGACAGCTTGGCAAGGGCGATGAGCATTTCGGGATAAGTGGTCTCGCCGAAACTCTTCACCTTAATATATCCTGTGTTCTTGTCGAGCATATACGTGGCTGTGATGCTCTTCTGCGGAATGTCGCCACGCGTTACCGTAAAGTATTTCACGGCTTTTTGTCCGTAGCGCATCACACCCAGCTTCACCTTCGTGTCCTTCGGACCTTTCAGACGTCGCATGGCCTCCTCGTTCGTGACAATCTTGCCCACGAACGGCTTGCCGTCCACGCTTACAATCTTGTCGCCGGCGAGAATGCCAGCACGCTGTGCCGGACCGTTCTTCACGACGTTCTGCACGTGTATGGTGTCCTTGCGTATGGTGAACTCGATGCCCACTCCCGAGAACGATCCCTTCAGGTCGTCAGCCACAGCCTGCGCGTCCTTCGCGCTGATGTATACGGAGTGCGGGTCGAGGTCGGCGAGAATCTGCGGTATGGCTACGTCCACGAGCGAGTCGATGTTCACCTTGTCCACGTACTGGTCGTCTATAAGGTGAAGCAGATTGCTGAGTCGGTTCGATCCGGAATTGATGATGTTGAGTCGGTTGCCGGAGAAGTGGTTGGCGTAGAACGAGCCAATCATTATTCCGATAATCACGCATACTGCCATTATCAACGGCATAAAGCGGTTAGACTTCTTCATATTCATAATCGTCAGGATTTAGATATGTTACTTCTATGTTTGCTCTCTTGAGGAGGTCTATGCCGTCCATCAGTCGGTACTGTTCGGCGTAAATCACGCGCTTGATGCCCGCCTGAATAATCAGCTTGGCACATTCTATGCAGGGCGCCGCCGTCACGTAGAGCGTGGCGCCGTCGCTGTTGTTAGAGCTGCGTGCCAGCTTTGTAATGGCGTTGGCTTCGGCGTGAAGGACGTAGGGCTTCGTGGTATTGGTGTCGTCCTCGCAGATGTTCTCAAATCCGCTCGGCGTACCGTTATATCCGTCGCTTATTATCATCTTCTCCTTCACCACCAGTGCGCCCACCTTGCGTCTGTGGCAATAGCTGTTCTCAGCCCAGATACGGGCCATGCGCAGGTAGCGCAGGTCGAGCAACAGCTGCTTCTCCTCTTTCTTAGTGCTTGATTCCATTTCGTTCGAGTAGTGCGTCTATGGTTGGTTCCTGTCCGCGGAATCTCTTATAGAGCGTCATCGGATGCTCCGTACCTCCCTTTGACAGGATGTTGTCTCTGAAACTCTGTGCCGTCTTCTGGTCGAAGATGCCGTTCTTCTTGAACACGCTGAATGCGTCAGCGTCCAGCACCTCAGCCCACTTATAGCTGTAATATCCGGCAGCGTATCCTCCCGCCATGATGTGCGAGAACTGCGTGGTCATACACGTATCTGTCAGCTGCTTTGTCACCTGAGCCTTCTCCCAAGCCTTCTTCTCGAAGGGGATGATGTCCTCGGTGAAGGCGTCTTCCTTCGTATAGTAAGCCATGTCCAGCAGTCCGAAGCTCACCTGTCTGAGGCAACTGTAGGCTGCAAGGAAGTTGCGGCTCTTGGCAATGCGCTCTATCAGCTCGTCCGGCATCGGCTCGCCCGTCTGGTAATGGAAGGCGAAGGTGCGCAGAAACTCTTTCTCCACGGCATAGTTCTCCATGAACTGCGACGGCAGCTCCACGAAGTCCCACCATACGTTGGTGCCTGAAAGACTCTCGAAGCGGGTGTTGGCGAACATGCCGTGCAGCGAATGGCCGAACTCATGGAGGAATGTCTCCACCTCGCCGAGAGTCAGCAGAGCCGGCTTTTCGGGTGTAGGCTTCGTGAAGTTCATCACCACGCTGACGTGCGGACGTACGTTTACGCCCTTGCGGTCAATCCATTGTCCCTGGAATTCTGTCATCCATGCTCCTCCCTGCTTGCCCTTGCGCGGATGGAAGTCGGCATAGAATACGGCGAGATACGATCCGTCGCGGTCGTACACCTCATACGCCTTTACGTCGGGATGATACACGGGGATGTCCTTGTTCTCCTTGAAGGTGATGCCATACAGACGGTTGGCAAGGCCGAACACTCCGTCTATCACGCGCGACAGCTCGAAGTAGGGGCGGAGCATCTCAGCGTCGAGGTTATACTCGCGCATCTGCAGCTTGTGCGAATAAAATCCGAAGTCCCACGGCTGCATCTCAAAGTCGTCGCCCTCCTTCGCCTTAGCCTCTGCCTCCACAGCCTTTACGTCCTCGATGGCTGTAGGCTTGTAAGCGTCTATGAGGTCGTTCAGTAGCTTGTATACGTTCTGTTCGTTGGAAGCCATGCGATGCACGAGCACGTAGTCGGCGTATGTGCGATAACCCAGCAGCTGCGCAATCTCGCGGCGCAGATTTATCAGTCGGCTGCAAATCTGGAGATTGTTCTCGCTGTTATCGTGAATACCCTCCGTGTTGCGTGCCATATACATCTGGCGGCGCAGTTCGCGTTGGGTGGAGTAGGTCATGAACGGTGAGTAAGAAGGATAGTCCAATGTGAACAGCCATCCTGTCTTGTCGGCTTCCTTCGCAGCTGCCGCAGCCGCTTCGCGTGCCGTTTCGGGCAGTCCGTCCAGCTGAGCCTCGTCGGTGATGTGCAGAGTGAAAGCCTTGTTCTCCTTGAGAAGGTTCTGCGAGAACTGGAGCGACAGCATGCCAGCCTCCTCCGTCAGCTTGCGCAATTTCTCCTTACCCTCGTCGTCGAGAAGCGCACCGCTGCGCACGAAGCCGTCGTAGCAGTTGTCCAGAAGCATCTGCTCCTCCGGTGTCAGTTCGCGATGATGCTCATACACATGCTTGATGCGCTCGAAGAGTCGCTTGTTGAGCTTCACGTCGTTGGCGTGCTTCGTGAGGATGGGGCTCATCTTCTGCGCCAGTTCGTCCAGCTCGTCGCAGGTTTCGGCGCTGAGCATGCACGAGAAAGCGGTGGACACTCTTGAGAGGAGGTCATAATAATTCTCTCCGTTCTCGTTGTCCACGCGTACAATGGTGTTCTCGAAGTTAGGTTCTTCCGGATCGTTCACCATTTTCTCAATCTCCTCATCGTCACGTCTGATGCCTTCAATGAAAGCCTCTTCATAGTCGCTGATTCTTATCTTGTCGAATGGTACAGTTTCGTGCGGGGTGTTGTAGGGTTCGAAGAACGGATTTTTTCTTTCCGTCGTATTTGCGCTATTTTCCAACATACTAATATATAAGATATCTTAAAAATCGTGTTTGCGATATATTTAACGTACAAAGTTACGTATTTTCTTGAGAGTAGATATAAGCCCACCTTTTTTTTAACTTTCCTTATATAGTATTGTATGGAAAAATAGTTGTAACTTTGCCGCCCGAAAAGATTGTTTAAAGAATAGGGATATAAAAATGCAAACTAAGAAAGATTCATTTAAGCGATGGTTGCCCCTGATAGGGTTGACCTTCGCAGTCTTTGTGTTTAATACCACCGAATTTATGCCCATCGGACTTCTTTCCGATATCGCTTCCGACCTTCATGTGAGCGATGCGCGTGCCGGCATGCTCATTTCCGTTTATGCCTGGGTGGTGGCGCTGATGTCGCTTCCACTCATGATTGTGGCGTCTCGCATGGAGCTGAAGCGTCTTCTGCTTACCATTATCGGCGTTTTCGTGGTCAGCCATGTGGCTTCCGCCTTGGCTGAAGGCTATTACACGCTTATGCTTTCGCGCATTGGCGTGGCTTGTTCGCATGCCATTTTCTGGTCCATAGCGCCGCCACTTGCCGTGCGTACTGTCCCTGACGGTCGTCGTGCTTTGGGTCTGAGCACCATAGCCACGGGTTCGTCCGTAGCGATGGTCGTGGGTTTGCCGTTGGGCCGCGTCATCGGACTCTACGTAGGATGGCGTGTCACGTTCTTCAG
>ERZ506766.689-NODE-689-length-12650-cov-4.88765_pt1 | contig 12650 bp, 8 predicted proteins | sample MGYA00513040_ERZ506766 | MGnify/ENA metagenome assembly ERZ506766
AAAAGATTGTCAATAATTTAGCCACTTTTTCAAAATTTTGATATAATGACTAAAACAGTAGATTTTCTGTTTATTCATATCTCTTAGGAATGTGAACTTTAAGTTGCTGTTTCATTCCTACAATGTTGTTAAAAAGGAGACTTCTTATGTCATTTATTATTACTATTGCAGTTATTGTCGTTATAGTCTTGTTTGTGATTTCTGTTTATAATTCGCTTGTTCGGGCACGGATGCAGACTCAAGAAGCTTGGAGTCAGATCGATGTTCAACTTAAGCGTCGGAATGACTTGCTTCCTAACTTGATTGAAACTGTTAAAGGCTATGGGAAATATGAACAAGCTACTTTGGAAAAAGTGACTCAGTTACGTGCTCAAGTGGCGTCTGCTTCTTCGCCTGCCGATGCGATGAAGGCCAGCGATGCCTTGACTCGTCAGATTTCAGGAATTTTTGCTGTTGCGGAAAGTTATCCTGATTTGAAGGCAAATGAAAACTACTTGAAGTTGCAAGAAGAATTGACAAACACTGAAAATAAGATTTCTTACTCACGCCAGCTTTATAACTCTGTTGCTGGTAACTATAATGTGAAGTTGCAAGCTTTCCCAAGTAATGTTATTGCAGGAATGTTTGCCTTTAGACCTGCTGATTTCTTGTCTACTCCTGAAGAAGAAAAAGCTGTGCCTAAAGTTGATTTTGGTAGCAATGGTTTAGGTGAGTAATATGTTATTTGAACAAATTGCTGCAAATAAAAGGCGGACCTGGTTTCTCTTGGTCGCCTTCTTTGCTCTTTTAGCTCTTATCGGAGCGGCTGCTGGCTATCTTTGGATGAATTCTCCTTTGGGTGGGGTGATTATTGCCTTCATTATTGGCCTTATTTATGCTATCACGATGATTTTTCAATCTACTGAGGTAGTCATGTCCATGAATGGTGCTCGACAAGTGTCTGAGCAAGAAGCACCTGAACTTTACCATATTGTTCAAGATATGGCGATGGTAGCTCAGGTTCCAATGCCTAGGGTTTATATTGTGGAAGATGATTCTCCCAACGCTTTTGCGACGGGTTCTAATCCTGAAAATGCTGCTGTCGCAGCGACAACCGGTCTTTTAAAACTGATGAATCGCGAGGAATTAGAAGGTGTCATAGGGCATGAAGTTAGCCATATTCGCAACTATGATATTCGTATTTCAACTATTGCAGTCGCCCTAGCTAGTGCTATTACTATGATTTCTAGTATTGCTGGTCGGATGATGTGGTATGGTGGAGGACGAAGAAGGAATGACCGTGATGATGATAGTGGTCTTGGTCTTTTAATGTTAGTCTTTTCATTAATTGCGATTATATTAGCCCCTTTGGCAGCTACCTTGGTTCAGTTGGCCATTTCCCGTCAACGTGAATTTTTAGCAGATGCTTCAAGTGTTGAGTTGACTAGAAATCCTCAAGGAATGATTAGGGCCCTGCAAAAATTGGATAATAGTGAGCCCATGCATCGACATGTGGATGATGCTAGTGCAGCCTTATATATTAGCGATCCTAAGAAAAAAGGTGGCCTGCAAAAACTTTTCTACACTCACCCACCAATCTCTGAGCGGGTAGAAAGATTAAGAAAAATGTAAAAACTGGGATTTTTCTCAGTTTTTTATTATGACAATGCTTCAAACTGAGGAGGAATGTAGTTGTAGATGGTATGATCAACCTTACAGCCAGAGTGCCTCGTCGCAAAACAAAAGGATGCAATTAGCTGATGAATTGTGTAAGTGTTAATTACCTGGTATGTGCAGTTCTTCCTTTTGACTAAGGAAAACAAACAAGATTAGATATCTTTTATTGACGGAGATTAGCAAAAAGTCTTTTATAATACCACGTTTTCAGGTGTTTTAGTATCGAATTTAATAGGTTGGAATTACTGAGAAATCTTTTGTTGTCAGCCCTTAACATAACTGTAAAATAGGACTAGTATATTAAAAATAGAATTTTATTACATATATGCAAGTGAGGTATGCTTATCGTAAAGTCGTCGGGAAAAATTTTAAAAATCATTAGAGAATCAAAGAATATGTCCCTCAAAGAAGTGGCGGCAGGTGATATTTCTGTTGCCCAGCTGTCTCGATATGAACGAGGGATTAGTAGCCTTACAGTTGATTCTTTTTATAGTTGTCTCAGGAACATGTCGGTCTCTTTGGCTGAATTTCAGTATGTTTATCATAATTATAGGGAAGCTGATGATGTTGTGTTGTCTCAAAAACTTTCTGAGGCTCAACGTGAGAATAATATCGTCAAATTAGAAAGTATTTTAGCTGGTTCTGAAGCCATGGCTCAAGAATTTCCAGAAAAAAAGAACTACAAGTTAAATACCATTGTGATCAGGGCTACCTTAACTTCCTGTAACCCAGACTATCAAGTCAGTAAGGGAGATATTGAGTTTTTGACAGATTACCTCTTTTCCGTTGAAGAATGGGGGCGCTATGAGCTTTGGCTCTTTACCAACAGTGTGAACCTATTGACCTTGGAAACGCTGGAAACCTTTGCCAGTGAAATGATTAACCGCACTCAATTTTACAATAATCTGCCGGAGAATCGTCGACGGATTATTAAGATGCTACTTAATGTTGTGAGTGCATGTATAGAGAATAATCATTTACAAGTAGCTATGAAATTTCTCAATTATATTGATAACACAAAAATCCCTGAGACAGATCTCTATGACCGGGTGCTGATCAAATATCATAAGGCTCTTTATTCTTATAAGGTCGGCAATCCTCATGCCCGACATGATATTGAACAATGTTTGTCTACTTTTGAATATTTAGATTCCTTTGCTCTTGCTCAAAAACTTAAAGAACAATTTGAGCGGATTCAACTAACAGTAGTTGCAGAAGATTTGCAAATAGAATAGAACCTCCTCTGAAAAAGATTAAAATAAGGGTAAAACTTTATACTATTTTCAGAAGGAGGTTTTATGATGGAGAAAAAAGTTCATTATAAAATGCATAAGGTTAAGAAGAACTGGGTAGCGATTGCGGTTACCTCTCTGGCCCTTCTTGTGGCTCCAAAGGCCTTAGGGCTTGAATCAGATGTGATCTATGCGGATGATGCTAATCAAGTGGCCGATGTAAAAGAACAGTCCACTGTTCAGAGCAAGGACACGGAGCACACTACTTCAGACAAAGCAGCTGAACCGTCTCAGCTGGAAGCAAAAGAACAGCCTTCTAGCAAAGAAACTTATCAAGCTAGTGCGGCAACTAATCCAACTGCTAAGGAACAGACGACACAACAGGATAAAGAAGCCGAAACTACAAGAATTGACTCCAGACAGGAATTGACTCAGAAAGTAAGTGATGACTCTTCTGAAAAGAATGATTCCTCCCAAGAGCCTAAAGTAGCCGATCAGGCTGAGGCAACTGACAAAACTCAAGCTACACCACAGGCTAAACAAGAAAGTAGAGCCAATGATCAAGAAGAAACTACCGAAAATGTAGCAAAAGCTACCGTTTCTGACAAGATTATAGCGACACCAAAGAAAGGTCATTTGCCAGAACCTGCCCAAAGAAAAGAATCAATAACCGAAAAAATGTTGGCTGCTCAAGCACAAGCGGCGCCGGTAAATACTGAGCATGATGACGATGTGTTAGCTCATATCAAGACGATTGATGGTAAGAAATACTATGTTCAGGATGATGGCTCAGTTAAGAAAAACTTTGCTGTTGAGCTAAACGGAAAAATTCTTTATTTTGATGCAGAAACCGGGGCTTTGGTTGATTCAAATGAATATCAGTTCCAGCAAGGAACCAGCAGTCTCAATAATGAGTTCACCCAAAAGAATGCTTTTTATGGTACAACTGACAAGGATATTGAGACTGTAGATGGCTATTTGACAGCTGATAGTTGGTATCGTCCAAAGTTCATCTTAAAAGATGGAAAAACATGGACGGCCTCGACAGAAACAGACTTGCGTCCTCTTTTAATGGCTTGGTGGCCTGACAAGCGGACTCAGATTAATTACCTCAACTATATGAATCAAGAAAATCTGGGAATCGGCGCTTTTGAAAGCAAGACCGAGCAAGTTCTTTTAACAAATGCTGTTCAGCAGGTACAGCGAAAAATCGAAGAAAGGATTAGCAAAGAAGGTGACACGAAATGGTTGAGAACTCTGATGAGTGCTTTTGTCAAAACTCAGCCAAATTGGAATATCAAGACAGAATCTGAAACAACTGGGACGAACAAGGACCATCTGCAAGGTGGGGCTCTACTCTATACAAATAGTGATAAGACATCTCATGCCAATTCTAGATATCGTCTGCTTAACCGCACACCAACCAGCCAGACCGGTACGCCTAAATACTTCATCGACAAGTCAAATGGTGGTTATGAATTCCTATTAGCCAATGATTTTGATAACTCTAATCCAGCTGTTCAAGCTGAGCAACTTAACTGGCTCCACTATATGATGAACTTTGGAAGCATCGTAGCCAATGATCCAACTGCTAACTTTGACGGAGTTCGTGTTGATGCGGTGGACAATGTCAACGCAGACTTGCTCCAAATCGCATCTGACTACTTCAAGTCTCGCTACAAGGTTGGCGAAAGTGAAGAAGAAGCCCTCAAGCATCTGTCTATCTTGGAAGCTTGGTCTGATAACGATCCTGACTATAATAAGGATACCAAGGGCGCTCAACTAGCAATTGATAACAAACTTCGTCTGTCCTTGCTTTATTCGTTCATGCGTAAGCTTTCTATCCGTAGCGGAGTTGAGCCAACGATTACGAATAGTCTAAATGACCGTTCTACTGAAAATAAAAATGGCGAGCGGATGGCTAACTATATCTTTGTCCGTGCTCATGACAGTGAAGTACAAACCGTTATTGCCGACATCATTCGGGAAAATATTAATCCAAATACAGATGGTTTGACCTTTACCATGGATGAACTCAAGCAAGCATTCAAGATCTACAACGAAGATATGCGCAAGGCCGACAAGAAGTATACGCAGTTCAATATCCCAACTGCCCATGCTCTCATGCTCTCCAATAAAGACTCTATCACTCGGGTCTACTATGGCGACCTCTATACCGATGATGGTCAATACATGGAGAAAAAATCTCCATACCATGACGCTATTGATGCCTTGTTGCGTGCTCGGATTAAGTATGTAGCTGGTGGACAGGACATGAAGGTAACCTATATGGGTGTGCCTCGCGAGGCTGATAAATGGTCATATAACGGTATCTTGACTTCTGTTCGCTACGGTACTGGTGCTAATGAGGCTACGGATGAAGGTACAGCAGAAACCCGTACCCAAGGGATGGCAGTTATTGCTTCTAATAACCCGAACCTTAAACTGAACGAATGGGATAAATTGCAAGTCAATATGGGGGCAGCCCATAAGAATCAATACTACCGTCCTGTGCTCTTGACGACCAAAGATGGCATTTCTCGCTATCTAACTGACGAAGAAGTGCCACAATCGCTCTGGAAGAAGACAGATGCTAATGGTATTTTGACTTTTGATATGAATGATATCGCAGGCTACAGTAATGTCCAAGTTTCTGGCTATCTGGCTGTTTGGGTACCAGTTGGTGCTAAAGAAAATCAGGATGCTCGTGTAACAGCTAGCAAGAAGAAAAATGCTAGCGGTCAGGTTTATGAATCTAGTCCCTCTCTTGATTCACAGCTGATTTACGAAGGCTTCTCTAATTTCCAAGACTTTGCAACTCGTGATGATCAATATACCAATAAGGTCATTGCTAAAAATGTTAACCTCTTCAAGGAATGGGGAGTGACTTCATTTGAGTTGCCACCTCAGTATGTATCTAGCCAAGACGGTACATTCCTAGATTCTATCATCCAAAATGGTTATGCCTTTGAAGACCGCTATGATATGGCTATGAGCAAGAACAATAAATATGGTTCTTTAGATGACCTGCTCAATGCTCTCCGTGCTCTTCACAGTGTCAATATCCAAGCCATTGCGGATTGGGTGCCAGACCAAATCTACAACCTGCCAGGTAAGGAAGTGGTAACAGCAACTCGTGTCAACAACTACGGAACCTACCGTGAAGGCGCAGAAATCAAAGAAAAACTTTATGTGGCTAATAGTAAGACCAATGGGACCGACTACCAAGGCAAGTATGGTGGAGCCTTCTTGGATGAGCTTAAAGCTAAATACCCAGAAATCTTTGAACGAGTACAAATTTCTAACGGCCAAAAGATGACAACGGACGAGAAGATTACTAAGTGGTCGGCTAAGTACTTCAACGGAACCAATATCTTAGGTCGTGGTGCTTACTATGTTCTTAAAGACTGGGGAAGCAAAGAATACCTGTCTAACAAGACTGGGGAAGCAGCATTGCCTAAACAGCTGGTCAATAAAGAAGCTTCTACTGGATTCGTAAAAGACACAAATGGCTTTAAGTTCTATTCAACTAGTGGGAATCAAGCCAAAGACACTTTTATCCAGGATGAAAATGGCAATTGGTATTACTTTGATAATCAAGGATATCTAGTAACAGGAGCTCGTGAGATTGATGGCAAGCAGCTTTACTTCATGAAGAATGGGGTTCAGTTGCGTGATGCTTTACAGGAAGATGAAAATGGCAATCAGTACTACTATGATAAGACTGGTGCCAAGGTTCTCAACCGTTACTACACTTCTGATGGCCAAAACTGGCGTTATTTTGACGACAAAGGTGTTATGGCTAGAGGTCTCGTCAAGATAGGAGATGGACAGCAATACTTTGACCAAAATGGTTATCAAGTCAAGGGCAAGGTTGTACGTGCTAAGGATGGCAAACTTCGATACTTTGACAAGGATTCAGGAAATGCTGTCATCAATCGTTTTGCTCAGGGTGACAATCCAAGTGATTGGTACTATTTCGGGGCAGACGGAGTCGCTCTAACAGGCCTTCAAAAGATTGGTCAGCAAACTCTTTATTTCGACCAAGATGGCAAGCAGGTCAAGGGTCAAGTAGTGACACTAGCAGATAAGAGCATTCATTACTTCGATGCCAATTCAGGAGAGATGGCCGTCAACAAATTTGCAGAAGGTGCTAAAAATGAATGGTATTACTTTGACCAAGACGGCAAAGCTGTAACAGGTCTTAAGACAATTAACAAGCAAGTTCTCTACTTTGGACAAGATGGCAAGCAGGTCAAGGGTCAAGTAGTGACTTTGGCTGATAAATCCATCCGTTACTTTGATGCCAATTCAGGTGAGATGGCCGTCAACAAATTTGCAGAAGGTGCTAAAAATGAATGGTATTACTTTGACCAAGACGGCAAAGCTGTAACAGGTCTTAAGACAATTAACAAGCAAGTTCTCTACTTTGGACAAGATGGCAAGCAGGTCAAGGGTCAAGTAGTGACTTTGGCTGATAAATCCATCCGTTACTTTGATGCCAATTCAGGTGAGATGGCCGTCAACAAATTTGCAGAAGGTGCTAAAAATGAATGGTATTACTTTGACCAAGACGGAAAAGCTGTAACGGGTCTTAAGACAATCAACAATCAAGTTCTCTACTTCGGCCAAGATGGTAAGCAGGTCAAGGGCCAAGTTGTCTATGTTGATGGTGCTGAACGATACTTTGATCCGAAGTCAGGTGATATGGTTCGAAACAAATGGATTCGTCTAGAAGACGGAACCTGGATGTACTTTGACCGAAATGGTAGAGGCAGACGCTTTGGCAGAAACTAATCAAGAAAGAGCATAAGCTAAATGACACTTGATCTTTTAGCTTTCCATGACTCAAAAAAAACGATAACTCCTTATTTGGAAGTTGTCGTTTTTTACTGTCTAAAATAAGACTGCTTTTAACTCAAAGTCAATAGAATTGCATTCATCTGACTTATTTTATCTCATTCTTTTTTTCAATAGATAAGAGCAGAGCAATTACGCCGATAAAGCTGAAAATTAGCCAGCTAGCATTCATATTCCAAAGAGCTAGACTTGAGAAAATCATAGTTCCCAGAGGAACGGAGAAGGAAAAGAGCAAACTCAGAAAGCTGGAAGTCTGAGCGAGAACATCGGAAGGTAGCTTACTTAGCAAGAGGGTGTTGATTTTGGGATTGATCTTGCCGGAAGCATAAGCAAGAAAAAATCCAAAAATAATACCGACGAAAACGGGCAGATGTAAAAAGTTGCTGATAGCAAGCAGAATCATCATAACAGCAGCCCAGATGATGAGCTGATTTAGTGATAGACGGCTGAAGTAATCGTTGGGAGTCAAACTAGCAATGATCATAGCTAGGACAAGCGTCGTCTGAAGAATCAAGAGCGACTGGCTAAAAGATAGATGAAAGATGGGGTTGTCTAGCAAATAGAGATTATAAAGTGCTATAAGCGAACCCGCCATAGCGTTAATGACCAAGATTTGAGCCAGCAACTTGAGAAAGTTGTTAGATCCCTCCTGCTCAAAGATGAGTTTGGAAGATGAATACATTTTTTTCAGTTCTTCCTTGAGAGGAGGTTTATTATCAGAAATGGTTACCGGATCATGGGTCAATCGACGTCGGACTAGATAGAGGGTAGTAGAGGAGAGAAGGAAGGTCAAAGAATTGACTAGAGCTACTAGGAAAAAGTTTTGTTGGCTGATTGCCAAGAGCCAAACTCCTAAGGCTTGTCCGGCTAAGCTACAAAGAAAACTGATAAGCTGGGTAAAGGAGAAGGCCTCCATTAGATCTTGCTCGGGAATGTTCTTTTTCAAAATTGGCATTTGTAGACCACTTCGATAGTCGCTGATAATATCAGAAAGAATATTCATGAAGCAGACCACTGAAAAGGCTAGATAAGAGCTGGAGCGAGTCATGATGGCAACAAGTATAAAGAGCAGGGCTTGCATATAACCGAAATGAATCAGCCAGCGAGCTTTATGGATGGTCTTATCTGCTTTGATGCCGACGAAAATGGTAAAGAAGGTCGGAACCAGGACGATAAAATTAGCCACAGCAATAGCAAACTTGGGGCTAGGCATGCTGGAGGCAAATACAACAAAAACAATATTGAAAATAGAAGCTCCCAGGGTGTTGAAGATTCGGGAGAGGCTAATAAAAGAAAATAATTTATTCCGTAAGGCAAGTTTCATAAAAATCTCCTTTAGTAATGAATGGTTTGAAAGATTTTTCAAAAATAGTCAATAACTACAAGGCCTTGATAGTTTTGATTATAGCAGGAAAAGTCTTGATTTCAATAGCTTTTCCGCAAGTGGTCAAGTCTCCTAGGTAAGTGGTCAGGTTCTAAAAGTGACTTGCGAGAGCTCTTTCTAGTTTTAGTATAAAATAAAAGATTTAAGAAGCAGAAAATGTTGCATATATTCAACGAATTTGATGGAAGTTATTGAAATTAGTAAGCTAGAGATCGTCTAGTATCAAAAAATCTCCACTTTTTAACTCAAAATCGTCGAGTTTAAAAGTGGAGGTTCGTTTTATTTACTATATTTTTGAAAAGCAGCTTCAAGAGCTTCTTGGTAGTAGTCGGCGCTATGCTGGCAGTCTAAGATATGGAAGATATCAACTGCCTTTTCCATCTGGGCGAGCCCTTCTTTCTTTTGTCCTTTCAAACAAGCTAACTCTCCCTGAGCAAAGAGGTAGACAATTCGAAAGTAAGTCTCATTTTCTTCATAAAAGTGTCGCTCGATTACTTGTTGAAAAAAGTCTGCATGGGTGATATTTTCCTGACTGATGGCTAGAAGATAGCCATTTAAAAAAGTGGTATGCAAGGTGTTGCGATTGTTGGCAAATAAGGCTGTAAAATCATTTCTTGAGAGGATTTCTTTGGTGTATTGGGAAAACAAGTCTAGAGATAAAACCGGAGTGCAGATAGAAAAAAGCTTCAGTTCATAGCGACCCCAAATATCAACTGAAAAGAGATAATCATGGAGGAAATCTAGCTCGTCTGGACTAGCTTTTTCAGATTCCTTGAGGGCACAGAGGTAGGCCTTTACAATCAGGCGCTCAACCCAATCATTTGCCTCTTTAGAATTTTGACTAATTTTTTTCTTCTCTAGATAGAGTTCTTCTAATAAGTCATGCTGATTAGCTTGGAGTAGATCTTGAATGTGACTTAGGAGTTCCTTGTGAGAATGATGATCCTGGATGCCAGCTGCAACTGTGAATTCTTCTGTTTCTGTGTGGATAGCGCTGAGAGCGCTGAAAAGTTTCTGAGCTGATAGCTCGCTCTGACCATTTTCAAAGCGGGAAAGCATGGACTTGGAGAATTCTCCGCCAGTGGCTTCAGATAAAGAGATGTGCCTTGCCTCTCGAAAAAACCTAAAAACTTGTCCTAGTTGTTTCATTGTCTTCCTCCTTGCCATTTATTATAACAAAATAATTTTCAATAACATCGGAGCGCTTAAACATGATATAATAAAAGAAAAAAACAAAGAGGAACTTATGTTAAATATACAAGAAATTCGCAAAAATCCAGATGGTTTGGCTTTTGAAAAGAAGCTAGACTTGGCTGAAGAATTAAAAGAACGCAATGCTGAGATTTTAGACGTTCAGGATATTGTTGCTAGTGGTAGAGCCCAGTATGAGGATGGACTCTATTTCTTAGATTATGAACTTTCTTATACCATTACATTGGCTTCTAGTCGCAGTATGGAGCCCGTAGAGAGGAAAGAGTCTTATCTGGTTAATGAAATTTTCATGGAAGATGGACAAGTTGCTTCTCAGGAAATGATTGACCAGGATCTGGTGCTTCCCATTGAAAATGGCGAGATAAATGTTGCAGAAAGTGTAGCTGACAATATCCTTTTGAATATTCCCCTAAAAGTTTTGACAGTTGCTGAAGAGGCTGGCTCAGACTTGCCAACAGGAAGAGATTGGCAGGTTATGACGGAGGAAGATTATCAGAAATACCAAGCGGAAAAAAAAGAAGAGAATAGTCCATTTGCAGGTTTACAAGGTCTTTTTGATGAATGAGGAATAAAATTTTCTAGAAAAAAATTGGAATTAAAAGATAATTTGGTATACTAAGATAATAAAATAAATTGGACAAGCTTTCTTGTCGAAAAAGGAGTTATTATGGATACATTTTTCTTTCCAACTTGGCTGATCCTCGGTGCAATTATTTTAGTTATTGTACTTGTTCTTTTGGCTAAGGGATATGTCAATGCTCGCCCTAACGAAGTAGTCGTCATCACAGGTCTTCGCAAACAACGCCATTTGCGAGGTAAGGCTGGATTTATGATTCCTTTTGTTGAACAACGCTCTTATCTGGATATTGAGCAGTTCTCAACAGATGTTCGTACGTCTGAGGCGGTGCCAACTCTAGACTTCATTAATGTTCGTGCTGATGCAGCAGTTAAGCTGAAAATCGGAACGACTGACGAAATGATTGCTCGCGCGGCAGAAAACTTCCTTAATTGGAATACAACTGATATTTCTAACTCTGTTCAAGATGTCTTGGAAGGAAATCTTCGTGAAGTAATCGGTCAGATGGAATTACGCAAGATGGTCAATGACCGTCAGGAATTTGCCTCAAAAGTTCAGGACAACGTAGCTCCGGATCTGGCTAAGATGGGATTAGAAGTCATTGCCTTTACCGTTCAGTCTTTCTCTGACGAAGGTGGTGTGATTGATAATCTCGGTATCGAAAATGTCGAAACCATCAAAAAAGATGCCCTAATTGCAAAAGCCAAAGCGGAACGTGAGCGCAAGGAAGTAGAAGCTGAGCAAGACAAATTGGCTAACGATAAGCGCGTAGCTGCTGACTTAGAAATCGCTCAAAAGCAAAATGAGTTGAAACTGAAGCAAGCAGCCCTCAAGCAGGAAGCAGACATTGCGCAAGCTAAGGCTGATGCAGCTAAAGGGATTGAGGCAGAAATTCAACGTCGTGAGCAAGAGCGCGTGGCTGCTGAAGCTAACATCATGAAGCAAGAGAAAGAAGCTGAAGTCAAGGAACGTGAAGTTAAGGTTCGTGAGCAAGAACTGGATGCTAACATCCGCAAACAGGCTGAGGCTGAAAAATACTCTCGCCAACAAGCGGCAGAAGCACAATTGATTGAGCGTCAACGTCAAGCCGAGGCAGAACTCTTTGAAACACAAAAAGAAGCAGAAGCCCGCAAGGCTCAAGCCGAGGCAGAAAAATTTGCGCAACTGCAAGAAGCCGAAGCTATTGAAGCTAAAGGACGTGCTGAAGCGGAAGCTATTCGTCTTAAGCTAGAAGCAGAAGCTCAAGGTTTGGATAAAAAAGCTGAAGCCATGAAGAAGATGCAAGAAGCAGCCATTACTGAGATGATTGTAGACAAACTGCCAGAAATTGCCCGTGCTGTAGCAGAGCCGCTTACTAAAGTGGACAAAATCACCATGTATGGTGAAGGCAATGCTTCTAAGATGGTTGGTGATATCATGCAGAGTATTGACCAAGTATCGCAAGGTGCAGGCTTCGACATCCGTCAACTCCTAGCAGGCGCTCTTGGTGTTAATATGACTGTCAATAAGCTTAAACAAGATGAACAGCCAGTGATTGAAGCTAAAGAAATTACGACTGATGACAAGAAATAAAAAATGATTAGGATGAGGCTCGCCTTCATCCTATTTTTACCCAGGGGATTTTCTTCTTCGAACATTTCAAGATAAATTCTTTATTTTATAGCTTAAACATGATAAAATAAAACAAACTAACTATAGGAGAAAAAAATGACTAAAGCAAATTTTGGTG
>ERZ506766.712-NODE-712-length-12441-cov-7.20668_pt1 | contig 12441 bp, 9 predicted proteins | sample MGYA00513040_ERZ506766 | MGnify/ENA metagenome assembly ERZ506766
AGACGGTATTCATCGTGGCAGTAGTCAGTTTGATATGGGTGGCCTTCGGATATTCGTGGGCTTTCTCTACCGAATATGCAGAGGCGGGCAATCCTTTGGCCTGCGTCATCGGCGGTTTCGACAAATGTTTCCTTCACGGCATCGGACTGGATGCTCTCATGCCTACAGGCATTCCCGAACTCACCTTCGCGATGTTCCAGTGCATGTTTGCCCTCATTACTCCAGCCCTTATCCTCGGAGCTTTCGCCGAGCGAGTGAAGTTCAGCGGTTATGTGTTCTTCACCATTCTATGGGTCATCTTCGCCTATCTTCCCATGGCCCACTGGGTATGGGGCGGCGGATTCCTGCAGGAGATGGGAGCCATCGACTTTGCGGGCGGAACGGTGGTTCACATCAACGCCGGTGTGGCTGCGCTGGTCATGGCGCTCTGTGTGGGCAAGCGCGACGATTACCGTGCCGGTCATCCTGTCACTCCCCACAACATCACCTTCGTGTTCATGGGAATGTCGTTCCTCTGGTTGGGATGGTTCGGATTCAATGCCGGTAGCGGTCTTGCAGCCGACGGACTGGCAGCCAACGCCTTCCTCGTAACCCACGTCGCTACGGCTGCAGCAGCCACCACCTGGATGCTCATCGACTGGGTGGTCAACAGAAAGCCAACCACGGTGGGCGCCTGTACCGGAGCCGTGGCAGGTCTTGTGGCCATCACTCCAGCGGCAGGCAGTACCGACATTTTCGGAGCTTTCTGCATCGGAATTATCTCCACCATCGTCTGCTTCTTCATGGTGGCTGTAGTGAAGGAGAAGTTCAGATACGACGATGCGCTCGACGCCTTCGGAGTACACGGCATGGGCGGTATTCTGGGATCTGTCCTCACCGGTGTGTTCGCCACTCGTTACGTCACGGGTGCCGACGGCGTTCAGGGCGCACTCTATGGCGACTGGCACCAGCTTTGGGTTCAGGTGGTAGCCACCGTGGTGAGCATCCTCTACAGCATCGTGGTGACCTACATCATCTTCAAGGTAGTGGACAAGACTGTCGGCGTGCGTGTGGACAAGCGAGTAGAGGAGGAGGGCCTCGACATCTACGAGCATGGCGAGAGTGCTTACAGCAACTGATTTTTGTAACATCTGAACCCATCGGCGGTTCGATCGTCGGTAGATATATAGAGAGAAGGGGTGCCGTGAGTGGGGCGAGAAATGATCTTGCTCCGTTCACGGCACCCTTTCTCTTTTTCTGTCTTTGGCGCATGGTTTCCCCTGTAGAACTCCTGTAACGACATTGTAGCATTCTTTATGGTCTAATTAAAATCGCTGTAACCTTATTGACACATGATAGCCGTACTTTTGCACCCGGAATTTAACAAAGAATATTTTATAGTCATATTTTAAAAAAAGAAAATGGAAAAGAAAATTTCGGGAAAGCATGGCAACAGAGTTGCTGTGATGAAAGAGAGAATGGCAGCTGTGGTTTTGGCTTCAGCATTATTGTTGGGCGGCGGCTTGACAGCAAAGGCTCAAAACACGGCAGTAACCACCTGCTCGCAGAGTGCGGCGACCGCCATTCAGCAGAATCCTAACTGGAAGGCGAATGCTGCAGAATGGCAGAAACTGAAGGGCGAAATCACACTCTACATGATTAACGACATGGGCCGCAACGGCTATTACGACCAGAAACCCATTGCCGAACTGATGGGCGAGATGGCCGACGTGGTAGGTCCTGAGTGCGTGATTGCCGCAGGCGACATTCATCATTTCAACGGAGTGGCTTCCACCCAGGACCCATTGTGGCTCACCAATTACGAATGGGTTTACTCTCATCCCGAACTGATGCTCGACTGGTTCGCCGTTTGCGGCAACCATGAGTATCGTGGCAACACACAGGCTTTCATGGACTACGGCAAGGTGAGCCGCCGCTGGATGATGAGAGAGAAATATTACACCAAAGTGTTCGACCACAAGGGAACCACCCTTCGCGTGGTGTTCCTCGACACCACTCCTCTCATCGACTCTTACCGCAAGGCCTCTGCCAAATATCCCGATGCCTGCAAGCAGGACGTGGAGGCTCAGCTCGCCTGGCTCGACGGGACCCTGAAGAATGCCAAGGAAGACTGGGTGATAGTAGTGGGCCATCATCCCATCTATGCCTACACCACGAAGAAGGAGAGCGAGCGTCTCGACATGCAGAACCGTCTGTTGCCCGTACTCCATAAATATAATAATGTGGCCATCTACGCCTGCGGACACATCCACAACTTCCAGCACATCCAGAAGAAGGGCGACAACATCGACTACGTGGTCAACTCCTCTTCTTCTCTGGCCCGTCCCGTGAAGCCTACCGATGGTACTGTGTTCTGCAGTTCAACCGACGGTTTCTCGGTCATTTCAGCCGACAAGAAGCAGCTCCGAATGTCGATGATCGACAAGGACGGAAAAATCATCCACACCATAGAAAAGGTGAAGAAGTAAATTCAAATCGAAAAAATCATTATACAGGAAAATTTTATGAATCTCAAGAAAGTATTATTCTCGGCCCTGATGCTGACAGCCACAGGCGCTGCAGTCGCCGTGACAGAACCCGAAAGCAATGTCCTGATGGGCGGAGTCATCAGCGGACGTGTTGTCGACGCAGAGCATCAGGCTTTGCCAGGAGCAACCATCATGGTGGAAGATTTGCATACAGGAGTAACAAGCGATGTGAACGGTTTCTACACCCTGCCCAACATGAAGCCCGGAACCTACAAGGTGAAGGTGTCCTACGTGGGCTATTCGCCCAAGACCTACGTCATCAAGCTGGTGGGCAAGAACGTGGAGCGAAACATCATCCTGAGCGAGGGCAACGAGCTCAAGGAAGTGGTGGTGAACGGAGCCTTCTACGGTCAGCGCAAGGCCCTGCAGATGCAGAAGGAGAACATGGGTGTGACCAATGTGGTGAGCGCCGATCAGGTGGGCAAGTTCCCCGACTCTAACATCGGCGACGCCCTGAAACGCATCAACGGCATCAACGTGCAGTACGACCAGGGTGAGGCCAGGTTCGGACAGGTGAGAGGCACTTCTGCCGACCTTACCTCGGTGACTGTCAATGGCAACAGAATGCCTTCGGCAGAGGGCGACACCCGCAACGTGCAGCTCGACCTGATTCCTGCCGACATGATTCAGACCATCGAGGTGAACAAGGTGGTGACCTCCGACATGGACGGCGACGCCATCGGAGGCGAAATCAACCTCGTGACCAAAAACACCCCCAGCCACCAGGTGCTCAACTTCAACGTCGGTTCAGGCTACACATGGATCAGCGGCAAACCACAATGGGACCTGGCAGCAACATGGGGCAACCGATTCTTCCAGAACCGACTGGGCATCATGGCCTCTGCCTCTTATCAGTATGCTCCCGGAGGTTCCGACAATACCGAGTTCGAATACGAGGAGAACGACGACAAGGAGATAGAGCTCAAAGAGGCTCAGGTGCGCCAGTACTACGTCACCCGTGAGCGTCAGAGCTACTCCCTGGCTTTAGACTATAAGTTCAACCCCCTGCACAAGATTTCGTTCAAGGGCATTTACAATCGTCGCAGCGATTGGGAGAACCGTTACCGCATCAGCTACAAGAAGCTGAACAGCAAGGCTTCCAAGCAGAGCGTCGTGTTCCAGACCAAGGCGGGCTCGTCTGACCAGAAGAACGCCCGACTGGAGTTGCAGCAGACCATGGACTACACCCTCGACGGAGAGCACCAGCTGGGCAACCTGAAGATGGACTGGGCTGCCAGCTACTCGCGAGCCACCGAGGAGCGACCCAACGAGCGCTATGCTTCCTATAAATATAAATATGGTAAGAGTGAAACCGAGTTCATCGACTTCGGCGACGGCTTCCAGGACGTGGGCGACAAGCAGCCTTACTACGCCAAATCGCTCCCTTCACTCGACGACAGCCACTGGGTGCTCGACGAGCTCAACAACTCCAACCAGGACATCGTGGAGAATGAGTGGAAGGGACGACTCAACTTCACCCTGCCGCTCTGCAAGGGCCTCTACGGCAACACCCTGAAGTTTGGCGCCAAGTACACCAGCAAGAACAAGAAGCGCACCACGTCATTCTTCGACTACGACCCCGAGGAGGTGCTGGGCGACGACTGGCGCAGCAACACCTCGCTGCAGATTCGCGACGGCTTCATGCCGGGCAGCCAGTATCCTGCCAACTCGCCATTCATCTCGATTGGCACGTTGGGCAAAATCGACTTCAGCCAGTATGAGGGAACAGAGAATTACGAGGAGGAAGCCGGCAACTATAAGATCCGCGAGCAGATAACAGCCGGTTACCTGCGCTTCGACCAGAAGATAGGCAAGAAACTCTCAGCCACCCTGGGTCTGCGCGTGGAGCGTACCGACCTGAAGACCAGCGGCTACAATGTGGACATTCCCGAGGACGGCGACCCAACCATGAAGCCTACAGGCGACATCAAGAGTCACTATACAGACCTCCTGCCAAGCCTCTTGCTGAAGTACAAATACTCGGACGACGGAAGCCTCAGAGCCTCCATCACCAAGACCATCTCGCGTCCTAAGTATTCGGCACTTATCGCCAACAAGACCTTCAATATTGCCGACGAGGAGGCTACCATCGGCGATCCTAACACCAAGCCGGCAAGAGCGCTCAACATCGACCTCTCTGCCGACCACTACTTCAAGAGTGTGGGACTGGTGAGCCTGGGACTCTTTTATAAGGACATCAAGAACGTGAACGTGGAGTGGGCTTCCAACAAATACTTGGGCAGCGACCTCGGACTCTCGGGCGACAATGCCGACAAGCAGTTTGCGGTGACTCAGAACATCAATGCCTACGACGCCCGTGTGTATGGTGTGGAAGTGGCTTATCAGCGCGACTTCGGTTTCATCACACCAGCCCTGAAATGTCTCGGCTTCTACGGCAACTACACCTATACTCACAGCACCACGCGCAACTTCAACGAGCGCCTCGGCATCGAGGACGGCGACGACGTGAAGGTGGCAGGCTCGCCTGAGCATACTGCCAATGCCTCGCTCTTCTTCGAGAAGTGTGGACTGAGCCTCCGTCTGTCTTACAACTTCGCTTCTTCGTTCATCGACCAGATGAGCACCAGCCGTGCTCTCGACCGCTACTACGACAACGTGAACTATCTCGACCTCAACGCCAGCTACACCTGGGGAAAGAAGCAGAAGTTTACAGTCTACGCCAACGCCAACAACCTGCTCAACCAGCCTTTGCGCTACTATCAGGGTGAGAAGAACCGCACCATGCAAGTGGAGTACTACGGTGTGAAGATCAACGCAGGTATTAAGGTCAACTTGTAAGGGACACAATCAGCACGCCCTGAAAGGCAGAAGCTCTTAGCCCCAGGGTTATTATGAACACAATCAGCACGCCCTAGAAGGGGCAGAAGCTCTTAGTCCAGGGTTATTATGAATACAATCAGCACGCCCTGAAGGGGCAGAAGCTCTTAGCCCAGGGCAGCGGGGCAGAAGCTCTTAGCCCAGGGCAGCGCCCTGGGTATAGTAACAGTCAGCAAACCTGTCGCCCTGTAAGGGCAAAAGCTTTATAAATTTCCGTGTGAGTTTTAAAGCTTTTGCCCTTAAGGGCGCCAAGTTTGCGAACATGATAACCCAGGGCGTTGCCCTGGGCTAAGAGCTTCTGCCCTTTCAGGGCGTGCTGCTTACAGGAGTTAAGACAACAACTCCTGAACTCCTTAACAAAGATAACTCCTTTAACCCCCTCATCCTCCATGGCATTTGTCTTAACTCCTTAACTCCTTAACTCCTTAACTCCTTCAACTCCTGAACAAAAACAACTCCTGAACAAAGATAAAAATGTCGCACGATTGTAACACGTTCTACATCATGGTGTAATATGGCTCTTGTATTTTTGCATCAGAAAAAAAACATGAATTAAATGATTAGGCTTATGGAACTGACAATGAATCAAGCCAACATGAATCTTGGCAACGCAAACGCAGAGTGGGGCAGTACGGGATGGAGAATGCCCGAGTTAGGCTTTCAGAAGTACGTAGCTGAGGCTGTGAAAAGCATTTTTCACACCATCCACAGCAGTTTCGATTATCACAGTAAGGCAACAACCCGCGAGCTGCTTGTCTTCCTGGTCTACGCCGTTGTGCTTCAGGGCGTTCTGATTCCTACCGAGTCTTACACCACGCTTCATGCCGATGCGAGCATGATGGCAGCAGCAGGACTTGCCGACCTCGTGTCCTGCATCATTCCAGGCGTCGCCTTGGTGTGGAGATGGATAAAAAGCCATTCGAAACTTCAATAATTTTTTTGCTGGTTGCAGGAAAAAATGTAACTTTGCAGTCGTAACATTTTCAAAAGACTCAAAGCTGCATTTATGAAAAGTCCCCAAACCATCGTCGCCCTTACGGCAGCAACCCTGTTGTTGGTTGTGCTCTTCGTGCTCAACCTCGCCATGGGAAGCGTCAGCATTCCCCTGGCCGACGTATGGGCAGTTCTTACAGGAAACGTTACGGGAGAAGCGTCCGACACCTGGCGCTTCATCATCATAGAGTCGCGACTGCCTCAGGCCATTATGGCGCTGATGGGAGGAGCGGCTCTTGCTGTTAGTGGACTCCTGTTGCAAACCACCTTCCGCAATCCTTTGGCGGGTCCCGATGTGTTTGGCATCAACAGCGGAGCAGCCCTTGCGGTGGCAGTCGTCATGTTGGGCATGGGCGGCAGTCTGTCGGCAGGATCGCTCTCCCTGGCGGGTTATGCGGCGGTACTGTTTTCGGCTTTGGTGGGAGCCTTGGCGGTGACGGCGCTCATCTCGGCACTTTCGGCTGTAGTGCGCAGCAGCACCATGCTGCTCATCATCGGTTTGATGATCGGTTATCTGGCCAACAGCGCCATCACGCTGCTCAACTTCTTTGCCACGAGCGAGGGCGTGAAGTCTTACACCGTCTGGGGAATGGGCAGTTTCGGCAACGTCTCGCTCGCCAGCATCCCTGTGGCAGCCGTGGTGATCGGTCTTTTCCTCCTGGCGGCTTTGGCGCTTGTCAAGCCTCTCAATGCCTTTCTCTTGGGCGAGCTGTATGCAGAGAACCTGGGTTACGACACCCGCAAGCTCCGTCTTCTACTGCTCCTTGTCACAGGCGTTCTCACCGCCACGGTCACCGCCTTCTGCGGTCCCATCGCCTTCATCGGTTTGGCCACGCCCCACATTGCGCGTCTCTTCGTCACGACCGAGAATCATCGAGTTCTCTTGCCCTCCACGATGCTCTTGGGTTCGGTCATCGCCCTGCTGTGCAACTGGCTTTGCGCCCTTCCCACCCAGAACGGCATGATTCCCCTCGGAGCAGTCACCCCACTTCTTGGTGCCCCCGTCATCATCTACGTGCTGCTGAAAAGGAGGTAGTTTAACATTATCTTCTTGTTTTGTAAAAGGGGAAAAACTCATAGAGGCAGCACGCTGAAGGGGGCAGAAGCTCTTAGCCCGTACATAAACTACTTGCGGAACTTGAGTAAAGTTCAACTAATGTTTCATTGCGCAGGGTATTTTCAACGCTGAGTGTTGACTCATACTCCTCTAAAATTCCCCTTTAGTGGTAGAGATTTCTCTGAGCGAAACAGGGGATCGTGGGAGCGAATGTGACGATTGCCGCATTCGCTCCCATGTTTTTTGCATTCGCTCCCACGAATCTCTGTTTCGCTCCCATGAACGTCAGATTCGCTCTGGCAGAATCGTCTGTAATCCTTAAACAGAGTGGGCTCTTTGCTTCTTCTCTTCTGAGGTTTCTCAACGTCTCTCTTCTGAGAGTGAGGTAATCTCAGCTTCTTCCTCTGCCATTTCTCGTTGGACAGTGAAAGCACTTGTTCTATTTCTGCATCTTTGGCCATATGTTTGTTGTTTAGATTTCGATTGCAAAGTTCGACATTTTTTTTGTAACCGATGTTATCTCCTATATGAGATAACAACGTTAATTTTGTTACAAAAGTTTAGTATCTCTTAACTCTCTGAGCATCTTTTTTTCCATCATGCCAAAATGCCGGGCAAAAAACAACTTTGGGGATTAGAAGCACTTTTTCTAATCCATTTTTCTTGCGTCCCCCTTATTATCAATACTTTATACCATTTTTCTCGCGTTGTTTATATATAAATGTTGAAATGAATCGGCACGGCAGCAGTTTTGGTAGTAATAACTGTTCAAAAAGGGTAGTAATTTCAGTTTTCATCCACTTTTTTAGTTGTGGATTTGGTCGGGTTTAGCGAAGTGCATCCACAGGGGATTCGCCCTTTTTGGGGGTGCCCAAATCCCCTGTTTTTAGCCCCGCATCCCCTGTTTTTGGTTCCGCATCCCCTGTTTTGGGGTGGCAAATCCCCTCATTTCTCCACTTTTTTCGTTTTCTTTTACATCGATTTTGTGTTTTTCTTCATGAATTTTGCATATTTTCCCGTTTTTTTTGTCAAATTTTCTGCTTGCGCAAACGCAAATTGGCAGATTTCGGGAGTTTGCCAAGGGCCGCACCTTCCGCCTCACCAAGGGCGACTTGACAGGAATGAGCCTGATTTTGTATTGTGGTCATTTTTTTATGTTATTCCGCTATGCGATGAATGACATAGGTGACGACGCCCCATATCATGAAGCGGTTGGTCTCGTCGACACGGATGGGAGTGTAGGCCTTGTTCCAGGGAATGAGCCAGCCGAAGGTTCCGCTTTCGTCGATCTTGAATTGCTTGATGGTAAACTCGCCATCTACGAAGGCTATGACGAAGTTGCCGTTGGATGGTTCTATCTGGCGGTCGACGATGGCAAGGTCGCCGTCAAGGATGCCGGCTCCTGTCATGCTGTCGCCTGATATGCGGACATAAAAGGTTGCCTCACGATGACGTATGAGTACTTCGTTGAGGTCTATTTCTCCTTCCATATAGTCTTGGGCAGGTGAAGGAAAACCTGCTTTCACACTTTGTCCTGCAAGGGGAATCGGTAGTCTTTCTCCGATTCCGGCTGCATGAATGGTTAGTTTTATCTTGTCTTCCATATTTTTATTCAAGTTTCGCAAGCTTTGTCCCACACGCCCTGAAATTAACTTCTTCAGTTCTTTACTCTTAATATCTCGTCGATGTTTGTTGTAAACCGTTGCGACATGTATTCCCGTTTCAGGTCGAAGCGGCAGGAGGTGCCTTGTATGGCCTGGCGGATGGTGCCATGTCCGTTCTTGCGGTTGATAGCATCTATGGCATCCATGAGTGCCTTCTGACGATGGCGGTCTATGGGGTCGAAGAGGTCTTGCTGACGGGGATTGTCTGGTGATATTTGCCAGAGTATGACGCCTGCTTTCTTGAACCGGAATGTCAGCTCTGGACGGTCGGGACGACTGTCGATGGGCTTGGGATAGTGGCTGCGCAGAATGGTGAGGGCTGCTCCTACTATCTCGTCTTGAGCCTGCGTGGCTATGGGAAGTACGAGGGAGTCGTGTAGGGTGTATTCGAGGGCGTTGGCGTTGAAACGAGATGTCCAGGCAAACACGGTAATGCCTTGACACACACAGCCTTGTCGACGCAACTTCTCGGTGCATCGCACGGCAAAGTTGGCCACGGCTTCTTCTATCACGTCTTTGTCGGAAATGCCTTCATCGGAGAAACTGCGACTCGTGCAGATGCTCTTCTTCTGGGGCAGTTCGTCGATGCTGATACAGCTCTCGCCATTCAGCTCTTTCCAGGTTCTTACTGTGGGGATGTTGAAGTGGCTTCTCACCCAACTCTCTTTCTTGTCGGCAAACTGGGCTGCTGTGTGTATTCCCATGTAGTCGAGTCGGCGGGCTGTCTGCCGGCCTATTCCCCATACGTCTTCTACGGGGAAGAGCGTGAGGGCCTTGTGGCGCCGTTCGTCGGTATCGATGATGCAGCATCCCTGGTAACCCTTGTATTTCTTGGCAAATTTGGAACCTATCTTGGCAAGTGTCTTGGTCTCGGCTATTCCTATCGAAATGGGGATGCCGACAGCCCGGAGTACATCGCTGGAAATCCTTGCGCCATAGCGATGCAGGATGGGGTCGTCGACCGCTGCTGTCTGGTGGCGCTTGTTGTCGGAATCCTGTAAGAAGAATGCTTCTGCCATGGACTCGTCCACCTCGAAGAAGCTCTCGTCGATGGAGTATTGGTCGATGTGTGGCGAATAATGGGAGAGCATTGACATCACTCTGTTTGACAGGGAGCCATAGAGGGTGTAGTTGCTCGAGAAGATGGCTACGCCTTCTGCCTCGAGCTTGCTTTTCACCTGATAGAAGGGGTCGCCCATCTTGTAACCCAAGGCCTTGGCTTCTTCGGAACGGGCAATGACGCATCCGTCGTTGTTGCTCAGCACAACAACGGGCTTGCCTGTCAGGTCGGGGCGAAACACCCGCTCACACGAACAGTAGAAATTATTGCAATCTGCCAGACCTATCATTTCTTTTCGAGCTCCTGTAGACTTTCCATTTTCTTGGTTTCGAGGAATTCGTAGATGCCGCAGAGATGTTCGCGTACTCGTCCGTGACCGAACTCGTAGACTTTGCTTACGAGTCCGTCGAGGAAGTCTCGGTCGTGGCTTACTACGATCAGCGTGCCGTCGAAATCCAGCAGGGCCTGCTTTAGCACATCTTTTGTCCTGAGGTCGAGGTGGTTGGTGGGCTCATCGAGGATGAGTAGGTTGACGGGCTCCAAGAGGAGCTTGAGTATGGCAAGGCGTGTGCGCTCGCCTCCCGAAAGGACTTTAACCTTCTTGGTAGAGTCTTCGCCACCAAACATGAATGCGCCCAGAAGGTCGCGTATCTTGTTGCGTACTTCGCCCTTTGCCACATCGTCTATGGTCTGGAACACGGTAAGCTCGCCGTCGAGGAGCGAGGCCTGGTTCTGGGCGAAGTAACCTATCTGTACGTTGTGGCCCAGTTCGAGTTTGCCCTGGTTCTGCAACTGGCCCATGATGCATTTCACCAGCGTAGACTTACCCTCGCCATTACGGCCTACGAAGGCTATTTTGTCGCCCCGTTCTACCGTGAGGTTCACTCCGCTGAATATCTTCTTGCCGTCGAACGACATGGCCACATCGCTCATCTGCACCGGGTAGGCGCCGCTGCGAGGGCTGGGTGGGAACTTAAGGCGAAGGCGGCTTGTGTCTTCTTCGTCCACCTCGATGAGTTGCAGTTTCTCGAGCATCTTCACCCGGCTCTGTACCTGGAAGGTCTTGGAGTAGGTGCCTTTAAAGCGCTCGATGAAATCTTTGGTCTCGGCTATCATCTTCTGCTGTTCCTCGTATTTCTTCATCTGCTGTTCGCGGCGCTCCTTGCGAAGCTCAAGATACTGGCTGTATGTGGCTTTGTAGTCGTATATGCGCCCCATCGTCACCTCGATGGTGCGGGTGGTGATGTCGTCGACAAACTTGCGGTCGTGACTGATGACTACCACGGCCTTGGAACTGTTGATGATGAAGTCTTCGAGCCAGCCGATAGACTCGATGTCGAGGTGGTTGGTAGGCTCGTCGAGGAGCAATACGTCGGGCGACTTCAACAGCAGTTTGGCCAGTTCGATACGCATACGCCATCCTCCCGAGAACTCGCTGGTGGGGCGGTTGAAGTTGGAACGCTCGAAGCCGAGACCGAGGAGAGTCTTCTCTACATCCTCCTCGAAGTGGCTCATGTCTATGGCATAGAATTTCTCCGAGAGGGTGGACACTTTCTCGATGAGCTGCATATAGTCGTCGCTCTCATAGTCGGTACGTGTGGCGAGTTCGTCGTTGATGCGGTCGATCTCTGCCTGTATCTCATGTAGATGTGCGAAAGCCTGACAGGTTTCCTCGAATACGGTACGGCCGTCTTCTGTCATCAGGTGCTGTGGCAGATAGGCTATCACGCAGTCCTTGGGGGCCGAGACGGTGCCTCGTGTGGCGGTGCGTACGCCTGCGATAATCTTGAGCAGGGTGCTCTTGCCTGCGCCATTCTTGCCCATCAGGGCTATACGGTCCTTCTCGTTGATCTGAAAGGAAATGTCTTTGAATAGGGTGGTGCCGCCAAACTCGACGGTCAGTCCATCAACTGTAATCATATTTGTTTTCTTGTGCTTGTTGTGAAAAAGTGCTGCAAAATTAACAAAAAATATTCAGAAATGTGATTATAGGGATGGATTTTTTGAACAATATTATCCATTGTATTTGCGTTATCATAGTGGATATTTGCACAAACGCAGATAAATGGAGATTATGCCTATATTAGAACGAAAGATTGCTCACAAAATGACAACTTTGTGCAGCCGTATGACTTATCCGGAGTTCGTGCTGCCCCTGCATAAGCATGCGGAGTATCAACTGATAGTTTTCACCCACGGCAGCGGAAAGCAGGTAAGCGGCTCCGCGTTTATACCATTGTATTATAAAAAAAGCAGTAACAGCATATTTTTAATTGGCTGCTACTGCTTTTTCCATCTGTC